>Ga0209040_10001079_pt1 | contig 21290 bp, 15 predicted proteins | sample BogFormECP12_OM3_FD_188240 | JGI IMG/M metagenome (GOLD analysis project Ga0209040, IMG submission 188240) | Bog forest soil microbial communities from Calvert Island, British Columbia, Canada - ECP12_OM3 (SPAdes) (version 2) | ecosystem: Environmental > Aquatic > Freshwater > Wetlands > Bog ... | reverse complement strand
AGAATCTGGTTTGATAGCATTTGGCATGTTCCGTAGGACATCCTCTTGGCTCACATTCCTGTTTTGCGTCTTGGTGTCCGCTGCCATCTCCGCTGCGCAGGACGGACCAAATCCAGCTGCTCCGCTGGCAGACAACAAACCCGCACCGCTCCTGCCACCGGAAGGTTTCAATGATGGCCACGGATACGTTCTCCCCGGCGTTGAATGGGAGCACGCTTCGCCCGAGTCTGAAGGATTTTCCTCAGCTCGCCTCGAGGCTCTGCGTGCCTTCATCAAAACGCACCAGACCGAAGCGATGATGATCGTTTCCCGCGGGCACGTCGTCTTCGAGTATGGCAACACCGCAGTCGTCAGCAATCTCGCCTCCGTCCGCAAATCCGTTCTCGACCTTCTATACGCCGTCGAAACCCAAAAAGGCCTCAACATCTCCGACGCTCTCGGCAAAACCGTCGTCGAGCTGGGCCTCGAAGACAAAGTCCCATTCAACGACATCGAAAAGCACGCCGTCCTCGAGCAACTCCTCATGTCCCGCTCTGGCATCTACCTGGGCAGTGGCAACGGCGACCAGGCCAAACTCCGTCCTCCGCGCGGCTCTGCCTGGCCTGGCTCGCATTACTTCTACAACAACTGGGACTTCGACGCCGCCGGCATCGCGTTCGAGAAGCTTACGCACACGGACCTCCTTGACGCTCTCCGGGACGACCTCGCCATTCCGCTTCGATTTCAGGATTTCGACCGTGCCCGTCAGAGCAAACCCCTCAACGACGAATCGAACCATGCAAGCTACAAACTCTCTCTTTCCACACGCGACATGGCCCGCCTGGGCCTCTTTGCTCTGCGTAGCGGCCAATGGGGCAAAACCATCTGGGCCAGCCCGGACTTAATCCAATTCAGCACCTATCCCACCACGCACTTCAACGAAGTCGGCGACGGCTACTGGTCACCCGGCTGGACTGGACGGTGGGGCTACGGCATGCTCTGGTGGGCGTGGGAAACTCCTAAATACCCCGGCGACATCATGACCGGCCCCTACCAGGGCGCCTTCTCCGCCCTGGGCTCCGGCGGTCAATACATCACCGTCTTTCCCATGTATGACATCGTCGTCGCTCACAAGGTCAACATCGACCAGGACCCAAGCCGCAGCGTCTCCGGACCGACCTACATGACGATTCTCGATATGGTCCTCGACGCAAAATGCGGCGCGAGTACCGAGAAGAGTTGCAATTAATATCAAGCCGTCACAGGAATGAGCCTTGAGCGCGATTGTGGGCGGCGAACCGGAAGTGATCCTGCGCCAGCGCCCGAAAAGTCCGCTTATCGGTAACTAGCCGCACTACTGGGCAACCCCTCAGCGAAGTTACTTAAACCCCCGATTGCGGGAAGTTCTGCCTCACGTGCAGGACCGGTAAGATCACGAGATGGCTTCTGTTGCGCGCTCTACTCTAACTCTGATGACGACGTTCCTGCTTGTCTTCAGTCTGCATGGGCAGGAAACATGCGACGAGGAGGTGAAACTTCTCCTTTCCCCGACGCAAGTGCAGGCTGCGATTCCGGCCCTTCAGGCTCGGGGAGTGACGCATGGCCGTATCTATTTTTATGACACACCAGGTCTTGATTTGCTCGCGAAGGGCGTGATCCTTCGTTTAGGGGAGGGCGCGGAGATTGACATTACGGCAAAATTGCGACCCCTCTCCGGCGAGAAATTCCTTGATCCATCGGGTGGACGCGAACGCTACAAGTGTGAAGTGGATTTGATCGGCGGCGTCGAGAATCCGTCGTTTTCGCTGCAGAAAAAATATGTGGCCGCAAAGGCGCCGGAGACGGGCGAAGAACTCTTCCAACTGCTGAGCGAGGGACAGAAAAAATTGCTTCACGACTCGAAGGCGCAGATTGATTGGAAGCGCGTTAAGCGTATCGCGGAGATTCAATCGAAGAGTTGGACAAGGCGCGCGAAGCCGCCTTTAGGCAAGTTGAGCCTGGAGTTTTGGGAATGGCCCAACGGCCGCATTCTTGAAGTCTCAACGAAGGTGGCACCGGATTCCGGGCAGGTTGCCTATGTCGAACTGCTGGATCTCGCCAACAAAAAGGGGTTGGTATTGAGCACCGATCAACGCTCCAAAACGGCGATCGCATTGGAACAGATCACCGCCGCGCATCAACAGTAGCGTACATAGGGCAATCCGGAGATAAGCTCTATTTGGGATTTCTCAGGGAACATAGACGAGGAACTCCGGCATGTCCGGAAGGTCATCAATGAACGTCCCCTTTTTCTTCCCCTTGGAGGAAAAGCGCAGCACCCGCTGCTTCTTCCGCTCGGCCACGTAAAGATCGCCGTCGGGGCCGACGGCGAAGCCGGAGGGGGAGTCGAGCTTTCCGTCGATTACAACACGCGCCTCGAGCTTGCCGCCCCGCGATGTGGGCCATCAACTCCCCGGACTGCACATTGAAGACCTTCACTGCGTCGCCGGCTTCGTCCGCCACGTACAGATGCTTCCGGTGCACGACGATGCCGCGCACCGAGTGCCGTGGCTTGCCGCGCTTGTCGAGCACCACCTTGAGTCCGAGAGGCGATGGCACATCGAGCGACGTGCGGTCGCCGTACTCGGGAAGGCTCCCCTGGCTGGACGCGACGAGCGTGCCGGGGAGAAATTTCCCGTTGGGATAGTGCTTGCGGAGGTGCGCGGCCACTGGTGCGGGTTTGCGGGTCTCCGGCACAAGCGACACCACGGTGTTGGTATCCTGGCAGGAGACGTAGATGCGACCATCGTCCCCCAGTTCCACGTCGAAGGGGTGCACCATCGCCGCAACCTGCTCGGTCTTCGCGAGCACCTCCTTGAAGCGGAAGGTGTCGCCGTGCCGGTGGTAGCACGCAATGTGGCTATCCTTGCGCCACGCGTTCGCGATGTAGAGGTCGTCGCCCACCAATGCGAAGCCGCGCGCGATGTGCAGCGGCTGCGCGGCCGGCGATGGGTCGAGGAGCAGCGGATGCATCTTGCGCGGGGAGCCGTCGTCCTCGAAGACGCCGATGTTGTCAACGCCGTGCCCGGATTCACCCCGATAGCTGATCCACCACACGGTTCTGTCCTCCCGAACACAAATCGCTGCATCGTCAGAACCGGCGCGCGATAATGGGCGGCTTTTCAGCCAACAGGCACGCTGCGGCGAAAATTACGACCCGCGCAACTCGACGGGGCATGCCGGGCATTATAAGCCGGTTGGGATTGTTGATGTAACCATGCCATAGCGCTCACGACCTGGATTGGCTGGGTTGGATTCCGGTCGGTTGACGGGCTACACGGAAGTGACGGATTACCTCCGAGTGGCCGACAAACTCACGAGGAACAAGTCGGTATCTCGACAACCCATACGAACGAGGGGGTTGGACCGCACACACGAAGAACGCTCGGGCATATCCAGGATTTGCAGAAGAAGCACGGAATCGACTACGACTCTCACGGCAGCTATCGGTTTGTTGAAGAGTAGTGATCTCACAACCGCCATAGTCTGCCGGTTCCTTCGACTGACCTGGAAAGCATGTTCCGATTCGTCGGATTATGCTTTGCTCGGTTAGTTACTCGACTCGTTACTTCGGGGCCTTCGGCGGGCAGTGCGCGTCGTAGATCGCCTGCAGCCGCCTCAGCTTGAGAACGCCGTAGAACACGGTAATCACCATAGCGACAACCAGAATCCCCGCGAATCTCCTTTCCCATTCGCACTCGCCGTCGCGGTTGGCGATGTAGCTCGCCGTGATTAAGCAGAGAATGCCGGCGTTAATGATCCAGTTCGCGGACTTCGGCACGATGAAGTGCACGGTGCCAAAGCCGGCAAGCTGGTACAAAATGAACGGCAGGATCGCTACCATCGGAAGCAGCTCGGAAGCACCCAGCGCGACAGGGATAGCGCCGGGCGCGGTGTCGTGCAGCAGCCTGCTGTGCGCCAGTTCATGGAAGAGTGCCGGCACGGCACACAAGAAGGGCACCACGGCGAGCAGTTCGAGCACCAGCGCCCCGCTCCAGGCACCGACCTTGGACGAAGGATCGGCACCCGCACCCGACGATTCCGCGCCAATGTACAGGCCGCCGACGATGGCGGCGGCACTGGACAGCATCAGCAGTTCCACCGTGATGCCAAAACTCGCCGGTTCCCCCGCCTTGATCAGCAGCAGGGCCATGAAACCGGGGAGGTAGAACATCACGCGTACCAGTCGGGCCCAAACGCGCGCGTCCCGCTCCGGCGGCAGAATCGGGAGCGCGAGTCCGTCGGTTCCGATCGTTGCTCTATCTTTAGACATTTCAGCGTCCTCCAAGTGCGAGAGACTTGGATTCTGATCTTGGCTCGCAGTTACGGCCAGTATATTGCACTGCTTTAGCCTGATCAGTATTTCAATCCCACACTAAGATCGACGACATTGTTGAAGAATAGCAGGGCGCTGAACGGGTGTGAGCTCCCAAAACTTACTAGCGCTTCGTCTTGGGTTTCAGATATATCGAATGCCAACCCCATGACGGCAAATGAAGATATGTTGAAGTGCCTTGAAAGTCTCGTTCTCGGTAACTTGCCAGGCGGAGCGCGGGTCCCCGTCCTTCCGAAGACTGGACAGCCAGGACAGTAGCGGACTACCTTTGACGTGCGTTCAGCTTGTCGATTGCCTGCTTCAACGCTTCGAGCTTTTGCCCAGCCTCGCCGAGCTTGCCTTCCGCCGTCAGACGCTGGTAATCAGCAAGGTCTTTGCCGGCTTCCGCGATGAGTGCGTGGAGATCCCCTTCGGTGCCGGGCGCAACTGCAGATGCCGGGGCGGGTCGCGCCGGCTCGGTGGCGCTCAGCGACGAGGCCGCTCCGCCAAAAAGGGACGCCAGCGCTGCCTCGAATGTTGGTCCGTACGCGAGCCGGTCTTGAAGCGCGAGCACGACCAGCCGCAATTCCGGCATCGGACTCCGCTCGGCCTGAAGGTAGATGGGCTCCGCATACAGCAGCGCGCGCCCGCAGGGAATCACCAGCAGTGTCCCGCGCCGCACGTGCGAGCCTTGCTGATTCCACAACGTCAATTGTCCTGACAGCTGCGCGTTTTGATCGATTCGCGCCTCGATCTGCAGCGGTCCGTCAACCAGCCTGGTTTTGGGAAAGTCGTAGACCACGGATGTGCCATAGTGTGCACCGTCGCTGCGACCGGCAATCCAGCCAATCAGGTTGTTTCGGTTGGCTGGCGTAAACGGCAGAATCTCCACGAACTCCATACCGCCTTCGTCTGGCAGTCTCATCAACACGAAATTCGGCTCCATCGCCTGCGCCGTTTGCTCGCCCCCCTCGGTCATGCCCAGTTCGCTCGCGACGGTCCACAGATCCTCGCGGTTGTAGAACGCTTCCGGATCTGTCATGTGATATAGGCCGTACACTTCAGCCTGCAGTTTGAGCAATAACTCGGGGTAGCGCACGTGTTTGCGGAGACCGGCCGGCATCGCCGACGCATCCCTGAACAGGTCAGGAAAGATGCGTCGGTAGGCGGCGAGAATCGGATCATCGGTGTCAAACACGTAAAAGGTTGTCGTTCCATCGTAGGCATCGATCACCACCTTGACGCTGTTCCTCATGTAGTTGATCGGATTCTCGCCGAGACGGTAATGCCGCGAATACGGATAGCTGTCTGAAACTGTGAATGCATCCATGACCCACGACAGCCGGCCATCGTCACCGACCACGATGTACGGATCCGGATCGAAGGTGAGGAACGGTGCCAAGGCCGATACGCGATCACGCACGTTGCGCCGCATCAGCAGCCGGCTCTCGGCGCTTACATCATCGCTGAATGGTAACTTTCCAAGATCGCCGCGGTCGAACGCGAGGAGGATGCGCCGGAGGAAACCGCCAAGGACTATACCGCCGTTGCCCTCGTAGGATGTAAAGCTGTTGGTCTGGCCTTGCGGGTAGTTGAACTCTTTCTGCCGCGTCTTGACGTATACGTCGGTGTTAGTCAGCTCCCCGAAATAGATCTCCGGGCGAGTCACGGTGAGACCGGGCACCGCGCTCTGGACGGGCATGTTGCTCAGCATCAGCGTCGGCAGCCCTTCCGAAGTGAACCCGTTTACGGAGTTCATCGTAATACCGTAGCCATGGGTGTAAATCAGCTTCTCGTTGATCCAGTTCCGGCTGCTCTCCGGCAGCTTGTCGACGTTTAGTTCGCGCGTGGCGAGCATCACCTCGCGCATGCCGCCGTCGATTTCATAGCGATCGATGTCGATGTCGGGAAAGTCATAATAGGTGCGGATCTCCTGAATCTGACGCAACGTGTCCTGCAGTGCATGCACGTCCCATAGCCGGATGTTTTGGATCGTCGGCTGATTGTTTGCCGGATCCATCGCCTCGACTGTCGTCTCCGCGGCAAACTCGCGTCGCGAGAACCGGTCCAATCCGTAGGCTCGCCTCGTCATGTCGATGTTGTGGGCAATATACGGTTGTTCGCGAACCAGCTCGTTGGGTTTGACGATAAAGCTGTTGACGTACCAGCCAACTACACCAATCGCGACATAACAGACTGCGGCCGGAAGGATCGCCGCGGCAAGCCAGCGCCCGCGGCGCGCCGACATGGCGTTGACGCCGGAAATCACCGCGCCGAGAACCAGCGCCGCGCAGACGACCAGCGAGCCGCCGATCGTCACGTGCGCGTCCGTGTAGGTCACACCCGCAAAGATCGTATGGTCATCGAGTAATCGTTCGAACCGTCCGAGATAGACACGCATCGCGAGCGTCAGCAACAGGAACGCAAACGTGATGGAGAGTCCGCGCCAGGGTGGTCGGCCATAGCTGCTGCGGCTCCTGGTGAGCGAACGGGTTCCGCCGGTGATGAGCAGGAAGAAGATGGCCAGTACGCACGTAATCACGGCCAGCGCGAGCAGCCAGCCGGCGATGGGCTGCCATGCGGGCAGCGTGAACAAAAAGAAGTTCAGTGGCTTGCCAAAGATCGGGTCCACGACGCCACTGGTGATGCGCGGCGCGTACCAAAGGAGCGCCAGCGCCGGCCACTCCGCCATCATGCCGGAGCCAGTCGCACCGGCAACGGCGAGCGAAACACCGAGCGCGGCAAAGCGCATGACAGGCTCAACCGTCAGCCTCACCGGCCTTCCATTAATGAAAATCGTGTGCCCGCTGGGCAAATCGCCGTGATGAGCTCGTTTCAGAGCCAAAAACGCTCCGTACAGAATGACAAATGTAGCCGCTGCAAAAGCCGTGAAGATACCCCATCGCAGGCTCAGCGTCTTCCAGAACACCTCCGCGTATCCGAGCGACCTGAACCAGAGCAGGTCCACCCAATACGAGAACGCCGTGCGACTGCCAAACACGATGCAGGCAACGACAGCGATGACAATAAGAAAGAGACGGCGGCGGCGCGGGGGATTCGTCTGCGGCCTGTCAATGAAATCGGGCAATGCTCCACCTCGCTTTGCCAGCACTCCCGTTGTCAGAGTTACAGGAAAGCGTATTCTACAGTGCCTGAAAAAGGACGGCTACCGTACTGCGGTAGACCCTTGGTCTAGGCATCTCAACACTGCAATTTGATCTTCTTTTGCTCTCTGCAGCCCAAACGACCCTCGTTGAGTCGCGGTGATGCGACTAAACGAACTTCCCGGCCGGAATCTACATAGTGGCTCAGAAGTCCCGATCTCGGTAACTTCGAGGCGAACATACTCAAAACGCCGTTTTCAATGAACAACAACTGCGACTTTGGATTGTCGGCTGCAGGATTATTCCGGATTGCCGACGACTCGGTAGCCTTGGGACAAAACGCACCATTACCTCTTAGAGCTTCTATCCCGTGAGCAAAACGATATAGAGCAAAGCGACTCGGAGGAGCACAATCGCAACATGACTGTGTTCACCTGTCCCATGCATCCGGAAGTCCGCAAGACCGAAGATGGCAGCTGTCCGAAGTGTGGAATGGCTCTGGAGCCTGAAACAGTCAGCGTGCCCGTCACCCACTCTCAATACACATGCCCCATGCACCTGCAGATCGTGCGCGATCAGCCAGGGAATTGCCCCATCTGCGGTATGACCCTGGAGCTGATGGCGGTCACCGTCGAGGAAACGAGTCCAGAGCTTGGCAGGATGACGCGACGGCTCTGGCTCGGCATCGGCTTTACGCTCCCGCTTCTCGCCGTCATGATCTCGGACCTGATACCAAGCCATCCGATTCAGCATCTCCTCGCAGGCCGGAGTCTTGGATGGGTAGAGTTTGCGTTTGCAACTCCAGTAGTCCTCTGGGGAGGCTGGCCGTTTTTCCAGCGTGGGTGGACTTCGATCGTAAGCCGCCACCTGAATATGTTCACGCTGATCTTGATTGGCTCAGGCTCGGCTTACATCTACAGCGTTGTAGCAGTGTTTCTGCCTCAGCTCTTTCCTGCGTCGTTCCGGGATATGTCGGGCCAGCTCGGCCTCTACTTCGAGGCAGCCGCCGTTATTACAGTGCTTGTTCTTCTCGGCCAGGTCCTCGAAGTGAAAATACGCGACTGGTTAACCATGAGACGATTTATCAGGGAGTATGCAACGCTGAGAGCACGTTAAGTTGCGCGTGCGCATGGAGACTTCTATGAAGCCCTTATTTCAGGACTTGCGCTACGCGCTGCGCGGATTGGGTAAGTCGCCTGGATTCACACTAACCGCGACCCTCACATTGGCCTTCGGCATTGGCGCCACCACCGCCATCTTTTCGATCGTCGAGGGTGTGCTGCTGCGACCGTTGCCGTTTGCCAATCCAGCCCGCCTGGTCGTGCTTGGCGATATTCTGGAGGGCGTGCACTATGGCGGAGAGGCGCCCGGCGTCACAGCACCCGGCGTTCGTACCTATATGCGCGACACCCACGCCTTCTCCATCTTGGGCGGCTACCAGCCGTCCACCTATGAACTCTCCGGCTTGGGCGACCCGGCGCAAATCAACGCTGCGCGGCTCACCGCAAGCATGTTTCCAGTACTCGGCGTTTCTCCCTTGATGGGCCGCACCTTTAGCCAGCACGACGATGAGGGTAGCCAGCAAGTGGCCGTCCTCACCTATCAGACCTGGCGCGGCCGCTTTCATGGCGATGCCCAGATTCTGGGCCAGAAGATTCTTCTCGATCGCAAACCCTACGAGATTATCGGCGTGATGCCGCGGGAATTCGAGTTTCCGCTGGTTCCCGGCCAGTTAAATCGCAGCGAGCTCTGGGTGCCCATGAGCTTCACTCAGGCCGAACTGATTCAGGGCGCGGGCAACTGGGGCTACTACCTGGTCGGACGGCTGAAGCCCGGCGTGACCCCGGCACAGGCCCAGCAGGATGCCGCCGGCGCGGCGCTGGAGATTACGCGCAACTTTCCGCCCGCGCTCTCCAGCCGCCGCATTCATCCCGCAGTCCGGCCGCTGGATGAGACCACGGTAGCCGAGGCCCGACCGCTGGTCCGCACGCTCTTTCTTGCCGTCATCGTGGTTCTTTTTATTGCCTGCGCGAATCTTGCGGGATTGTTGCTGGTGCGGGTTATCCGCCGCCGCCGCGAGATCTCCGTGCGTCTCGCGCTGGGCGCCAGCGGAGCGGCTCTTCTTCGCCAATCCCTGGTCGAGGCCCTGCTGCTCAGCATCGGCGGCGGATTACTGGGACTGGCCCTGGCCGCGGTTGCCCTGCGCGTGGGCGTCAGCTTTCTACCGGAAACTCTGCCCCGCGTCAGCTCCATCGGTCTTGACTGGCAGGTGGTGGCCTTCGCGCTCGGACTGGCTGTTCTCACCGGCCTGCTCTGCGGGCTGATTCCCGCTTTCGCCGCGGCGCGCACGGAAGTGAATGAAGCCCTGAAGGAAGGTGGACGCACCGGAACCTCAGGAGGCGGTCATGCGCGCCTGCGCTCCGCCCTGGTGGTCGCGGAACTCGCGGTCGCCCTGGTGCTGCTCACCGCCTCCGGCCTTCTGCTGCGCAGCTTCGAGAAAATGCGCACGGTCAGCCTCGGCTTCCACGCCGACCATACGCTGACTGCAGCGTATAGCCTGCCCCGGCAGCAATACTCCATCCAGGCCGCCATCGACGCCTTCAACTTAACTATGCGTGCAAGGCTGGAGCAGTTGCCGGGCGTACAGGCGGTCGGCGTCACCACTCTGCTGCCCGCGGCCGGCATAGAGTATCGGGCCACCTTCACTCCCGAGGGTTACGTTCCTCCTAAGGGAGCAGGTTTGAACCTGGCATGGATACCCGAGCTGATCGGCAATTACTTCCGGGCTCAGGGCATTGCGGTGATTCGCGGTCGGGACTTTACTCCAGCCGATCGCGACGGCGCTCCGCTGGTCGTCATCGTCAACCATGCCCTGGCTGAGCACTACTGGCCCGGACAGGATCCCATCGGCAAACGCCTGCACCGCGGCCCGAAGGAAGCCGATTTACCATGGCTGACGATAGTGGGAGAAATCGGCGGGGTGAAACAGCTCGCAGATGCGCCTATGGAAGAGCAAATCTATATACCAGCCAGCCAAAGCAAAGCGGATGCCGGACCCTTTGCGCCTCCCGACATGCTCACAGGCAAAGGAGGTTTCATCGTGCTGCGCGGCCAGCTTCCCCCCGAGCAGATGGCCGACTCCCTGCGCGCTGTGATCCGCTCCATCGACCCGCAACTTCCGCTCACCCAGCTGGAATCGATGGATCACGTGATCGCGGAGGGCCAAGCGTCGCGCCGCTTCAACGCCGCGCTCATCTCCGCGTTTGCCGGTGCGGCCGTGCTGCTGGCGCTGCTGGGCATCTACAGCGTCATCGCCTTTTCCACCGCGCTGCGCACCCAGGAGATGGCCATTCGCCTGGCACTTGGTTCGCAGCGGTCCGGCGTCATGCGGCTGATTCTCGTTTCCGGCGCTAAACTTGGCCTGGCTGGCTGCGTCATCGGCGCCATTGCTGCCGTCTTTGCCACTCGTCTGCTGCGCTCGCTCCTCTTCCAGGTCGATTCACTGGACCCGATCGTTCTCGTGCCCGCGGCCGTCGCCATCCTCGCGCTCGCACTTGCGGCCTCCGTCATTCCCGCCCGTCGCGCCGCTTCCGTAGAACCCATGGAGGCGCTGCGAACGGAGTAGCCCGCTAGTCGGCGCCTGATTGAGTCACCAGTCATTTCCTTCTATTGGCGCCTTTGAGCTCAACTGAGCACGCCATTCCGCTCACTGAGCGTGCTTGTGATTTTGCGAAATGACATGTGAAATCGTATGAGATGAAGGTTCCGGGAATCCTCTTCTTCGCGCTCGCATATGCGCTCCCCGCCCTGGGCCAGCACGTCACCGACCCTCACGCCTCGGTCCTAGACGTTACCTCCCGCCAAGCAATCCTTAGATCGACTGCCGATTCGCTTCTTCGCGCAGCCATTGAGGGCCTGCACTCCTGCGTCGCCACGCCATTCGTCGCTGCGCCCATCGGTCGCATGAACATGCCACACCACTATCTCTCCGGATCGAATGGCCCCATCGATCCCGCCGAGGCGGCCGCCACCCGCATCTACGCAATGTTCGAGACCCGGATTACTGCCGGCATGAACCAGTACCTCGCCACCGGCAGTCACAGCGAATCCGCCTGCGCGCTCGCCCAACTTGACGCGTGGGCCCAGGCCCACGCCCTGCTCGACTACGACCGCGAGGAGTCCTCACAGGCCTGGTATCAAGTCGAGTGGACGCTTAGCTCTGCAGGCATCACAGACTCTGTCCTGGTGAACGATTCAACCTTAGACCCCGTCCAGCAACAGCGCGTCACTGCCTGGCTCGACACCGCCGCCCACAAGGACATCTCGTTTGAGAAACCCGGAGATTCTGGCAACAATCACCACTACTGGCGCGCTCTCGCCGCAACTGCCATCGGTGTTACCGCCGACGATGACAAGCTCTTCCGCTTCGGCATCCGAACTTATAAGGAAGCCATCGGCGAGATCGACCCCAGCGGTGCTTTCCCCAAGGAGATGGCACGCCACGAGAACGCGACCCACTACCAGGGTTTCGCGCTTCAGCCCCTCGTCCTCATCGCGCAATTCGCCACGCGCCAAGGCGTCGACTTGTACGGCTACGAGGCCCACGGCCACACCCTTCGGGACGCAATCGTCTTCTTTGGACGCGCAGTCGACGACCCGAGCCTCATCAAGCCCTATACAACCGCCACTCAATCCAGCAGCTTCGGTTCCGGCGACTTCGCGGCGTTCGCTTTCTACACCGCACGCTTCGGCACCAAGGATCTGCCACTCGCGATCGTCAATGCGCTCAAGAATCCAACCAGTGCTACGCGCATCGGCGGCAACACTACCATCATGGCGGCCAAGTAGGCGCTGCTGCGTGTGCCTCGCATTGCACGGTCTAGCCAATTCGCCCACGCACTCAGTGAGTGCGCGTGAGATGTTATTTCAACTGGCCGCGTTCCACTGGCACGGGGCTGAGTCTCGGTCAACTGGCGATAACGGACTATTTTGCTCTTTGACACTTATTCCCGGTCGCTGAACACTGGCGCGTTTATCGAGACTAATTCCAAAATCGCGAGTAATATGCCGCTCTCCACCGGCGTGCTGGCGATCCGTGTGATGCGGAGCCGGTTACGAGAACCAGGACAGGTGGTTCAGGCCGAGACTCCTCAAGTGATCGCCAACTTTGCAATCGCATCGGCATGAATGCCCGCACAGTCGACAAGCGGAAATTCGGCAGTCTGTTCGTTGAAGGCCAACGCGAGATCGGTACCCCAAGCATGATCGCCTCCGCGCCCTGGTCCTCGACCAAACGGTGGCTCACGGCATTGAAGATCGAACGCTGATCCTCCGTCACAAAGCCCGACGCGGCCATCGAAATGTATGCTTGATGCACATCGTCCAAGTCTGGCCCGCTCGGCGGAACGATCTCCGCACTAGTGATGCGCCCATAAAAGCGCGTCTCCATCACTGTGCGAGTTCCAATAATTCCGATTCGTTTGAGACCGCGAGTTTCGACGGCCCGGCTCACTTCGGCGATCATATCAACGACCGGAAGCGCGGATACGGCTTTGAAGTCGTCGATACAGAAATGTCCGGCAATCGATGTGACGCCGACACATTCGGCCGTTGCCGAAACAAGGCGGTTCGTGAGTCGGATATATATGGCGGTCTGTGCGGCGCCGTCATTCCTGGCCAGATTGCTCAGGAGCGTTGGCGTGTCGGCGTGCACGATGGTCAGCTCCAGCGTCGCGTTCTTCCCGGAGAACGTCGAAATCAATCGCCGGTAGTAAAAATCCGTTGCACCGGGGCCGATTCCTCCAATAAGGCCGATATGCATTTTCGCCAACCCCATCACCGATCATATTAGAGTTGAGCGTTGCTCGATGTATTTAGAAGTGGATGGCCGGATAGCTGCCGAGTTGCCGGTGATTCGGGCAGAACAAAGAAACAATTGGCAGATAGACATCGAGACGTGGCAGCTACCAGTATTGACCGATGTCCACGCCTGTGCACGGGTGTATGCTGCTCCGTGTAATTGGAGGACTATCCATGAAGGAAAGTGCCAACAAGGATTGCGTCCAACGCCACTTTGAGGAGCTTTGGAATCACGGAGAAATCGAAAAGATCGACGAGTTCTTTTCCCAGGAGTTTACCAATTTCGGCGTTCGGTATTCCGATGTGCGCGGCATCATTCAGCACATCATCCGCACATGGCGCCAGGCCTTTCCTGATTTGCTGTTTCAAATTGACTCACTCGTTGAAGAGGGCGACACGATCATGTGCGAGGTGACTCTGTCGGGCACTCACCTGGGCGACTTTCTAATGATTCCTCCGCTGCAGGGGCCGACACTTGCTCCCAATGGCAGAAAATTCACGGTCAAGCACATTCATCGCTTCCGGCTGAAGGAGTCGAAGATTGTCGAGCATTTTGCGGTTCGCGACGACTTAGGCATGTTTCAGCAGCTAGGGCATCTCAGTGCCCTCGTCCAATAACCTCGTCCTGTTTATAAGTTCGAACCGGGAGCGCGCGCCTAGCGAACTGCAATGTATTACAGGCAGGAGTGTGCCCGCCGGTCGAAATTCGCTTTTCAGCTGCAGATTTCGCGTTCCTAGCGAGTGGTCGGCCAACCGGAAGTTGCCTGCAGTTCTCGTCAAAGAACATAGACACGTACCAGCCACCACACAAGAAATAATGCGATGATGCCCACCACGATGTGAGCCATCCATTGGCCCGCCGTCTTCGGCCTACTGAGGTTAAACACGCGGCAATGGTAGCACTTGCTACGCTTCCCCCGATTGGCTCTTTCTTCCCACAAATGAAAAGCACTCGCGATAGATTCGCGAGTGCCAGTAAAGAGGCGGGCCCTCCCCCGAGGTCCGCTCCGTCAACGAGAACAATGAGTGCTAAGTGAAGTCACCAGCCGAGAACCTGGGCAATTTCAAACGGAACCCCGGCTCTCGAACGAGCGTACACGCTGATACAAGGTCGAGCACGCGCGGAAGAACAATCCCGCCGTTCGTAACCAGGGGGGAAGCATGAATGCCGATTTGCGCCTTGCCATACGACAGCTGCGAAAAGCGCCTGGATTTGCCCTGGCCGCTGTGCTGACGCTGGCACTCGCCATCGGCGCCAATGCCGTTGTCTTCAGCGTGCTGAATGCGCTGGTTCTGCGCCCGCTTCATGTGCCGCACTCCGACAATTTGTTCATGGTGGAGCGCAACTACTTGTCAGAAACCACTCCGTCGCAATCGTATCCGGATTACCTCGACCTGCGCGACAGGAACCACAGCTTCGATTCGCTGGTTACTTATAACATCACCGGCGGCATCGGGCTCGATATCGGCAGCGGAAACCCAGCCGTGGTCTGGCCCTACATGGTGAGCGGCAATTACTTCGATGCTCTCGGCATTCAACCCTATCTTGGCCGGCTCCTCCATGCTTCCGAAGAGCATGGAAAGAACAGCATGCCGGAGATCGTTTTGAGCTACGCCCTCTGGCACAGTTACTTCAACGGTGATCGCGCCGCCCTGGGCCGCACCGTGCAGATCAATAAACACGCCTTCACGATCGTAGGCGTTGCGCCACCGGATTTCCGCGGCACTGAACTCTTCTTCGCGCCCGATCTGTGGGTTCCCATCGTCAATACGCCCCAACTTCTCGACTGGTATTCGCTGGAGGAACGCGGCAATCATTCGGCCTGGGTAGCCGGCCACCTTAAGCCTGGAGTGACGCCGGCGGCGGCCACATCGGACCTGAACACTATCGCGGCTTCTCTGGCAAGGACGTATCCCAAATCGGATGACGGCCTGAAATTCTCCTTATCCCGGCCCGGACTCGCCGGAAATACCCTCGCCAAGCCCACCCGCGCGTTCATGGCTGGCCTCATGCTTCTGGCCGGCCTCATCTTGCTCGCCGCGTGCGCGAATCTGGGCAGTCTCTTCGCCGCCCGCGCGGCCGACCGCTCTCGCGAGATCGCCGTCCGCATGGCTCTTGGATCGCGCCGCCAGCTCATCGTCCGTCAGCTCCTCACCGAGGCCCTTGTGCTTTCGCTGGCCGGAGGTGTTGTGGGCATGGCGGGAGCCGTTGCCATCCTGCGCATGCTGAGCAGCTGGCGGCCGATTCCCGATATCCCCATCAATGTGCCGGTGAATCCGGACGTAGCCACCTACGGACTGGCTCTTCTGCTGGCCGTCTTCAGCGGTGTCTTCTTCGGCATGGTTCCAGTGCGCCAGGTGCTCCGCTCCGATCCTTGGCAGATCATTCGCTCCGGCGCTGCTGATCTAGGCGGCGCACGCCGCTTTACGGTGCGCGACATCCTGCTGGGTCTGCAAATCGCCATTTGCGCTGTTCTGGTGACCGCTTCGCTCGTCGCTGTGCGCGGACTGGCGCGCTCGCTTGAAAGCAACTACGGTGTTCAGCCCAAGGGAGTGATGCTCCTAAAGACCGACCTGCAAATGGCTGGATATAGTGGCGAGCAGCGTCTGCAGATGCAGAAGCGCATGCTCGATGCTGCGGCAGCGATCCCAGGTGTCACCGCTGTGGGATATGCCGATCGGCTTCCACTCAGTATCGGCGGCAACGACTCCGACGTATTCGCCGACACAACCACCGACTTCCGGCCCACGAATGCAGCGGCCGATGCCGAGAATTTCGGCGTTTCGCCGGACTACTTCCGCGCCGCCGGGACCGCGCTTCTGGCCGGCCGGAACTTGACCATGCACGACCAGGACAAGGCTCCCGTGGTGGCCGTCGTCAATCGCGAATTTGCCCGCAAGGTCTTCGGGTCCGTCGACAAAGCGATCGGAGGGCACTTCAAGTTCTGGGGGGGCCAGCGAGCAGAAGTTGTAGGTGTGGTGGAAGACGGCAAGTACGAGACCCTTACCGAAGATCAGAAGCCGGCCATGTTCTTTCCCTTCCTGCAACATGTGTCCAGCAACACCTGGCTGATCGTCCGCTCACAGCGCGACCTGCAGGAGATTGCCGCCGCCCTGCAGCGCTCGATGCGGGGTCTCGATCCCGCGCTCCCACTCGAGATTAAGACCTGGAACAGCGAATTGGATTCAGCCCTCTTCGCTGCCCGCGTGGCAACGGTTGCTCTCGGTGTTCTGGGCCTGCTGGGCGCAATGCTCGCCATTACCGGCATCTTCGGCATGGCCTCCTACACCGTCAGCAAACGATTCCGCGAGCTCGGCATCCGCATTGCGCTCGGCGCCGATCAGCGCAAGCTGCTCAGCGCAGCGCTCGGGCGCACCTTCCGGCTGCTCGCCATCGGCTCTGCAGCCGGCTTGATCCTCGGTGTCCTGGCCACCCGCGTTCTTTCATCGATCGTGTATCAGGCCACGCCAAAGGACCCGCTCATCCTTGGTGGAGTCATTCTCACCATGCTCTGCGTCGGCATTGTCGCGGCCTTGATCCCCGCCCGGCGTGCTCTCGCCGTCGACCCGATGATTCTGCTGCGCGACGAATAATTCGAATCGGAGGAAAAAACCCTGCAGAGGGCCAGAAAACAAGAGCCCGGCTCGGATGCCGGGCTTCAGCATCCGCCGTTCAGTTGTCGCATTATCGCCAAGTCACTCATCGAAGTCGGATAGGTCCTCAAAGTCGGCTTCTCTTTACTGACGGACAGCGGGCCCTCTAGAGCGACGTAGCATATTCATAGGGAGTCGAGGTCCGATGTCTAACACAGAGATCAATTCACCTAAAGAACACGCACACACAGATCCCAGAGCACCGCAGCTGCCAGAGCCGACTTATGCGGAGCGTGTGCGCACGATGGTTTCCCTCAGCAGCATTGCCACTCTCTCAACCGTCTCGCGAAAGCCCTCTGGATATCCGTTCGGTTCTCTCATGCCCTATGCTATTGACGGGATCGGACAGCCGATCTTGCTGATCAGTAACATGGCAATGCATACCCAGAACCTTCACGAGGACCCGCGGGCAAGTCTGTTTGTCGGACAAGCGGGCGGTGGCGACCCTCTCGTCACCGCACGTGCAACGCTCGTCGGCGATGTCCTTCCGGTGCCGCAGGAAAAAGTTGGCGAGGCTCGTGAGCGCTACCTTTCACGGCACGAAAACAGCCGTTCGTGGGTGGACTATAAGGATTTCGGCTTCTTCTTTCTGCAACCACTCGACATCTACTATGTCGGCGGCTTCGGTGTGATGGGCTGGGTGACTGTGGAAGACTACCGGGTTGCCAAGGTTGATCCTCTCGCGGAGGCGGCTCCAACGATTCTTGGACACATGAACGCGGATCACATTCCTGCAATGATTCTGTTGGCCAGAGTTCATGCAGGTCTCAACGCGACTGAGGTAACGATGACCGCAGTAGATCGCCTCGGATTTCATCTTCGGCTCAAGATCTCGGAAGGGATGAAGGGGGTGCGCATTAACTTTCCTCGTGAAGTCCAGAGCGCGAACGAAACCCGCACTGTTCTAGTCGAGATGGTGCGTGCCGCTGAAGCAAAGACTTAAAGCCTTTTCAAGAGGGTCGGTAACGACAAGGGCGTGTTTATCGGGAGCGATCCTTGCATGCCTGTGCTCGAAACGTGCTAAGCCCTGATTTCGCCAGCCGAGGTTTACTCCCTCTTGTCAGCTGCGTTCCCGTCTCGTGCTGAGGTTTTCACTTGACACCCAAGTGGTGCAAATGTTCACTTGAATGCCAATTGAAGAAAATGCCCATCCAGATCTTGCAGGGTACTCTCGACCTCATGATCCTCCGCACCCTTACCACCATGGGTCCGCAGCACGCCTATGGCATCGCTGGCAGGCTCCAACAGGTCTCGGATGACGCCTTGAATCTTAACCAAGGCACCATCTATCCGGCGCTAGTCAGGCTTGAACAGCATGGCTGGACCCGGAGTTCCTGGGGCAGAACGGAAAACAATCGTGAAGCGAAGTATTACACCATCACCAGGGCAGGGTTGAAGGCGCTCGATGAAGAAACCGAACGCTGGCGTCAGATGGCCGATGTTGTTGAAAAGCTGCTCGCAGAGGAACAGTAACTATGGCGCATTGGAGAAGAATCGTCGCCAAGCTCCACAATCTCCTCGCCAACAAGCACACCGAAGAGGACCTTGCGCGCGAAGTCGCATCGCATCTCACCCTCCTCGCCGACGATTTCGAACGCCGTGGGATGTCACCTGAAGAAGCAAGGCTCGCCGCTCGGCGCGCTTACGGCGGCGTGGAACAGGCAAAACAAGCACACCGAGACGAACGCTCGCTGTTATGGATTGAACAAACGATCCAAGACTTGCGCTATGGCCTGCGCACATTGAGCAAGAGTCCCGGCTTCACCATAACCGCGGTGCTCACACTCGCCCTTGGCATCGGCGCATGTACGGCCATCTTCAGCCTGGTAAACGCGGTGCTGATTCGATCGCTACCGTATGGAGACCCGGAGCGCCTGGTTTATTTGTTTTCGCCGAATGCCAGCCTCAAGATTCCTGCGGAGGTCATCTTCCCCAGCTATGGCGACTTCTACGACATCAAGCGCGAGGCCAAGTCCTACGCGGATATGAGCAGCTTCGAACAAGCTGAATTCAGCGTGACGCAGCATGGCACAACGCAGCGTATCGGTGGGGCGCGGGTTGACGACGACTTTTTCTCGACCCTGCAATCGACGTCGGAGCTCGGCCGCACTTTTGCTGGGGAAGACAATCAACCCGCACATGCGAAAGTTGCTGTAATCAGCCATGCGCTCTGGGTCTCCATGTTCGGCGCGAGCCCGGACGTGTTGAACCGCCCCATTAAGCTGGACGGTGCGAATTATCAGATCGTCGGAGTGATGCCGCCGAAGTTTGAGTATCCCTTCAAGTCCGATCTTCCCTATGGAGATGCTCATATCGAATCCACGCTGATCTGGGTGCCTCTTGCGCTTGACTCAAAAGCCAAATCATCTCGCGCACTTGTGAACAACGTTTCCTTGGCGAGGCTCCGTTCCGGTGTGTCCATTCATCAAGCGCAGGCGGAGATGGCCGGCATTATGGCACGACTTGACAAGGAATACGTGGCTGATGCGAGAGATGCAGATGCTGGTCTTCCACGCGAATGGGGCGCGCTGGTCGAGAGTTTCACCGGGATCTCGGTTGGGCCCGTGCGTCCGCTGATGCGGTTGCTGCTGGCTGCGGTTGGCCTGGTGTTGCTGATTGCCTGCGGGAATGTGGCCAATCTCATGCTGGCACGTGCTGCCGAAAGAGCCCGCGAACTGGGTGTACGCGCCGCCCTGGGCGCGGGCCGCGGCCGCATGGTCCGGCAGTTGTTGACCGAATCGATGCTGGTCGGCGTTGGTGGATGTGCGGTGGGCATTGTGCTGGCATTGCTCTTTCTCCGATTGCTGCCGAAGCTTGATCCCGGAAATATCCCGCGGCTGAATGAAGCGTCCCTTGATGCACGGGTGATTCTGGTTGCCATCGGTGGGTCGCTTTTGACGAGCTTGGCGGCGGGATTGATGCCTGCGATCGGCGCTTCACGGATGGAATTAACGGATTTTCTGAAATCGCACGCCATGCGTGGAAGTTCTGCTGGGCACCACCGGTTGCAGAGCGCGTTGATTGTTGCGCAGACGGCAATGGTTGTTGTGCTGCTGGCGGGGGCCGGGCTGCTCATCCGCAGCTTTATCAATGTTGAGTCGGTGGACACTGGGTTTACCCGGTCTGCGGTGACGTTCCATGTGAGCCTGGATCAGCGTTACAGCAAGCCCGAGCAGCGTGTCCCGTTTTACAAGGAGATGATGACGAAGCTTGAGGCATTGCCCGGCGTGGAGGCGGCGGGGTCAGTAAATTACTTGCCGCTCAGCAATTCGGAGAGCATTGATTTCATTTGGGTGAACGGGTTCGACAACAAGGATCATCAACAGACGGAAGGCGGCGATGAATATCCCTCTGGTTGCCGGGCGATATTTTACGGATACCGACGCCTCAGCCACGGTTAACCGGCCAGTGATCATCAATCAGAAATTTGCGGAGACGTTTTTCCCGAACCGTAATCCCATTGGAGGCCGCATCACTGAAGATCCGAAGCTGGCGCGCTGGTGGACCATCGTGGGTGTTGTCGCGGATGTGCGCCACACCAGCCTTGAAGAGGAGCCACAGCCGCAGATGTACCACGCCAGTTACGATGCGGATGATGCAAGCGTGGCCGTGCGATCGACTCTTCCGCCCGCCGCTGTCGCGAATGAGATCCGGGTGACGCTGAAGGGGATCGATCCCAATCTTGCGGCGACTGATATTCATACGATGGGAGATCTGATTTCGATCGCCTCCGCGCGGCGGCGGTTTCAGACCTCGCTGCTGACCGTGTTTGCCGGTATTGCGTTGATCATGGCGCTCGTGGGATTGTCGGGGTTGATGAGGTTCTCAGTGAATCGGCGCACGCGCGAGGTGGGTATACGCATGGCACTGGGCGCGAAGAGGCGCGATGTGTTGCTGCTCATCCTGAGAAACGCCTCGGTGCTGGTTGTTTGCGGGCTGGGTCTGGGACTTATATGCACATGGATCGCAACGCGGCTGCTCAAGTCGTTTCTGTTTGGCGTGGGCCAGCATGATCCATTCACTGTCGTGACGGTTTCAGTGCTGCTGGTGGTGTGTGGCCTTATGGCGGCGTTTGTGCCTGCACGGCGCGCCGCCTCGATCGATCCCATGCAGGCTTTGCGGACGGAATAGGAAAAGGCCCTGCATGGGTGCCTTGGGGATTTCATGTTAAGACTAGGGCTCGATTTATGCCATATCGCCGAATCACTCATCGAGTGAATGTGGATGAGTGACTCGGTCGCGTGGATGTTGAAAAACTCCTCGCGCTTTTCCCGTGGCTGAGATCGAGGCCCGCATAAAAGCGAGGCGGTATCACCCATCACCTGTTATGCAGTGGCAGC
>Ga0209040_10001078_pt1 | contig 21291 bp, 15 predicted proteins | sample BogFormECP12_OM3_FD_188240 | JGI IMG/M metagenome (GOLD analysis project Ga0209040, IMG submission 188240) | Bog forest soil microbial communities from Calvert Island, British Columbia, Canada - ECP12_OM3 (SPAdes) (version 2) | ecosystem: Environmental > Aquatic > Freshwater > Wetlands > Bog ... | reverse complement strand
GCGCAAATATCACCGCCGGATTGCTCTGTATCGTCGCATTCATTTCCCTGGTCTATGCGGTCTGGGCCTACATCCGGGTTTCGCTCGCCGTGCCCGCGGCGGTGGTCGAATCTCTGAAGGTCCGCGCCGCCATCAAACGCAGCAAGCAGCTTCTCGTCGACCGCAAGTTCCGCATTCTGCTGCTGTTCATCTTCCTCTTCGCGCTCTACCTGGTGATCGGAGCTATTCAGACCCCACTCGCCTACCTCGCGCTTCGCGCCCGCGGTTCTGAAGCCTTCATCACACACGCCATCAGCCTGACGATCAGCTTCGTCGCAGGAACCCTCGTCGGCCCCCTGGGCGCGATCGCCATCTGTCTCTTCTACATCGACGAGCGAGTTCGCCGCGAAGGTTTTGACATCGAGTGGATGATGACCAAGATCGCGCCGACACCGGTCGCGCCCGAGACTACTCCCGAGGAGCTGCCGCCCTCCGAGGAGAGTTCCAATCCCAACTAAACTGGCCCCGCGCAACTAAACCTAGCTAGACTGAATAGCATCTGTGAGCCGAAGAAAGCTCCATCTTCTCGCATTTCTCGTGGCCGCTCTGACGGCACTTCCCGCGTTTGCTCTTAAGCAAACCACGCTCGCTGAATACATAGCGCATCTTGAAAGCCTGCACACGCTCGTGCAGAAATGCCAGGCCAGCGCTTCCGCATGTGACCCCAGCCAGGTGGGCGACGACGATCAGGTCACGCTGCAGGCGCTGGGCTCAGGAGCCAATGTGAACCAGTTCGAGGCGCGCTACGACTGGCTCCGCAAAACGCTGAAGCAGGCGCAGGATCCGAAAGCCAAGAATCGCGATGAGGAGCTTGCCACGGCAACGTCCCGCCTCGAAGACGCCCTCCGAGACGCAACCGGCCAGCCGCCAGCATCCGGATTTGCCGACGCGCGACAACGGGCCGACGCCATCCTTGCCCATCCCGAATTTGTAACCGTCGAAGAACAATCCGTCTGGGACAAGCTCATCGCCCGATTCTTCCTGTGGCTCGACAGCCTTTTCGGCAACGTCGCCAAATTCGGCCAGCGCTCGCCATGGATTGGTCCGCTATTAGAATTGGGCCTGATCTCGCTCGCTTTCGCCGCACTCGCCTTGTGGGCCATGCGCGCATTCCAGCGCCAGCGGCTTGCCGTGCAACTCGAATCCGGCCGCCAATTGGAGGCATGGGAAGAGGCCTCGCGCAACTGGCGCATCCTGGCCGAGGAGCGGGCCGCGAATCACGCGTGGCGCGAGGCCATCCATTGCCTCTACTGGGCGACCATCGTCATGCTGGAAGGCCGCCGCTACTGGACGCCCAATCGGTCGCGCACACCGCGCGAGTATCTTGCGCTACTAGAAGCAGGCTCATTGCGCTGGAACCTGCTCCGCCAGCAGACACGCAGCTTTGAGCGAATCTGGTACGGTCTAAACCCCGCGGCCCAACGCGACTACCAGAATGCTCTCGAACTCCACGAGCAGTTGAGAGTCGCATGAAAAGGAAAATCGCCGGCGACACCCGCATCCTCATCGGCGTCACTCTGGCGGTCCTCGCCGTCATTATCGTTGGAGCCTTCTTCGCACCCGCGCGCCAGGACACTGACACGACGCCAAGCACCGACAACAGCGGAGCGGCGGGCGCCAAAGCCGCTTGGCTCCTGCTCAGCCAGCTAGGATATCGCACAGAGCGATGGGATAAGCCGGCGAGGGACCTGAGCGAAGTCGATGCCCCGCACACCACGCTGATTGTGGCCGAGGCGTATCCCTCCGATCTGCGGAAAGAAAAGCCCGGCATCGACGACTTCCTCAAGCATGGAGGGCGAATCCTGGCCACTGGCCCAATCAGCGCCGCCATGCTGCCCGAATCCCGCTTCGCGGCGCCGAGCCGCATCTACACGACTCTTTGTTACACCACCCCCCAGGGACTCAGCTCTCTCGCTCGCGCCGGTCGTATCGGCATGCCGATCCCTGTTCGCTGGAACTCCGACGATCCAAGCGTGCGTGTGGACCAAACCTGCGGAGACGACGCAGTGGTCGTTCACTACGCCGTGGGTAAGGGCGAGGTCGTCTGGTGGAGTTCGTCCGCGCCACTCAGCAATCGAGGCATAAAAAATGACGCCAACCTCAAGCTCTTTCTCGCCGGCATCGAAACTCACGGACACGCGGGCCAGCCCGGCCGTCTCATCCTTTTCGACGAATACATCCACGGCGCCCGCACCGACCTTTGGGCCACCGCCGCGGGAACACCCGTCACCGTCCTTGGTTGGCAGCTGGCCGCGATTGCAGCTCTGTTCGTCTTCAGCTACGGACGCCGGAGCGGCCCGCTCCGCACCCTCGTCCAGGCTCCCCGCACCTCGCCGCTGGAGTTCGCCGAGTCGATGGGCGACCTCTATCGCAAGGCTGGAGCGGTCAATGTTGCAACAGGCTGCGCCGAACGCCGCCTCTTTCACTTCCTCGAATATGAAGGTGGAATTCCCCGCGAAAAGCTACGCTCGTCGCCCGAAATCATTGCCGAGGCCGTGGCCCAGCGCTTCCACTACGCATCGCCCGCCTTTGCCACCGACCTGAAGGCTGCGCAGCAGGCTGAATTCGCGAAGTACAGCGCGCGCAGCGGACTCCACCTCGTAAAGAGCATCGATGGACACATCGCAAAGCTTGCCGCGATTATGAGACATTCCAAACCAGAACATACGAACGGAGAACCGCGTGACTGAAGAAGGGCCAGAGCAGGATCGGCAGCAGGAACTACCCGAAGCGCGCGCCGCCGTCACTCTTTTCGAAAAAGGCCGCGCCGAACTTGGCAAAGTCATCTCCGGCCAGGTGGAAATGATCGACCAGGCCCTGCTCACCCTGCTTTGCGGAGGGCATGCGCTCGTCGAAGGCGTCCCGGGCGTGGCCAAGACGCTTACCGTAAAAACACTCGCGCGCTTCCTGTCGCTTGATTTCCGGCGCGTGCAGGGCACGCCGGACATGATGCCTGCTGACATCCTCGGCACCAGTGTTTTTTCCCTCAAGACCAACGACTTCAGCTTCCACAAGGGGCCGGTTTTTACTCAGTTTCTGCTCGCCGATGAAATCAACCGCATGCCTCCGCGCACTCAGGCCGCGCTCTTGGAAAGCATGGAAGAGCGGCAGGTGACCATGGACGGCGAAACCCACGTGCTCGACGAATACTTCACCGTTTTCGCGACGCAAAATCCGCTCGAGTTCGAGGGAACCTATCCGCTTCCGGAAGCCCAGCTCGACCGCTTTCTGCTCAAGATCCAGGTCCGTTACCCAACTGCCGTCGAGGAGCGCGCCGTGCTCGAACGTCACCATGCTTCGCCTGAAGGCACGCACCTCGAACAGTCTGCGCTTGAAAGCGTGACCTTCGCCGAGCTTGCTGCGGCACGGCAGGAGGTGCGCCGCATCCGCGTGGAGCCCGCCATGTTCGACTATCTTCTTGCGGTCGTTCGCCGCACGCGGGAGTGGCCCGCCATTTCCCTCGGCGCAAGCCCTCGCGCCGCCGCCGGCCTGCTCATCGTTGCGAAGGGCTACGCCGCCAAAGACGGACGCGACTACCTCATCCCCGACGACGTAAAGGAAGCCACGCTTCCCTGCCTGCGCCACCGCCTCATCCTCAAGCCGGAGGTCGAGCTCGAAGGCTTCGATCCTGACCGAGTCCTCAAAGATATTCTAGCCGCCGTGCCACTTCCCAAGTAGTAATGACCGTGAGCTTTTCGTGATTCAAACCCTCGTCCCACCACCAATCCAGGCTACGGCTCGGGCAAAGCGTTTCGGCTACGCGCTCACCCCAGGTCCGCTGCTGCTGCTGGTGGCCGGGTGCCTGCTCTCGATTCCCGGATTTTTTCATCTGCGCTGGATCTGGGCCATGCTCGCCTGGGACGGGCTGGTTCTGCTCCTCGCCATTCTCGACGCCGTTTTTCTCCCCACGCCCGCCAACATCACAGTCGAACGCCGCTTCGATAACTCGCCGGTCCTGGGCGAGCGGACCGCGATCACCGTCGAGGTGACGCAGGCTTCGAATCAGATTCTCGAGATTCGAGTTACCGATGCGCTCCATCCGGCGCTCGACCCGATGCCGTCCACGGGACGTCTGCTCGCCTATCCCCGCGACCCAGCCCACGTCACCATGGAATGCACGCCCAACACGCGCGGAGACGTCACGCTCGGCAAGGTCTATCTTCGCTATCGTGGAGCGCTCAGGCTTGTCGAACGCTGGGCCTCTGCCGATCTCGAACAGAGTATCCGCGTCTATCCGCCCATGGAGCGCTCGCCCGAGGATACGGCACTGTATCTGTTACGAATTCGCCAGATTGCTCTGCAAAAGCGCCGTCTGCGCCTGCGCGGGCTGGGACGCGAATTCGAAAGCTTGCGCGAATACCAGAGCGGCGACGAGCTGCGCAATATCGCGTGGCCGGCGACGGCACGGCGCGGCAAACTGATCACTCGCGAATTCACCACCGAGCGCAGCCAGCAGGTTTGGATCGTCCTGGACGCGGGGCGGCTGTCGCGCACCGCCTTCGAGCTTCGTCGAAAAGCCGGGGGCCCCATCGACGGGTCCTCGTCGATGGGGTGGAAAGCGCCAGCAAGCGTAAACTCCGCGCTGCAACAGGAATCGTTTCGCGATGAGATCTCGGACCAGAATTTTCTCCTTACCGTTACCCAGCTCGACCAAGCCTCGGGCGCAGCGGTCGAGCTCGCCCAGGCCGTCATGCAGGCAGGAGACAAGGCCGCTCTGCTCGTCTATGGACGCCGCATTCAGCAGCAGCTTCTGCCTGCTTCCGGCGCGGGCCATCTGCGGCAATTCGTCGACTCGCTCTCGCAGGTCCGCGCGGAGGGCTCGGAAGCCAATCACCTCTCCGCCGCGGCACGGCTGAAACATCTGCAGCGGCGTCGCGGACTCATCCTCTGGATCACCGAACTCGCCGACAGCGCCCGCCGCCCTGAGGTGGTCGACGCCGCGGCCGACCTCGCTCGTCGGCACATGGTGCTGCTGGTGGTCTTGGGCCATCCGGAACTGCAGCAGCTTGCCAACCGCGAGCCGGAAAACGTGGAGGAGATGTTCGTCTCGACCGCCGCCAATGAAATACTGGAGCGCCGCCGCGAAATCCTCGTACGACTCCGCGCCCAGGGCGTGCTCGTCGTCGAAACCACGCCGGGGACCGTCAAGGCCGACGCCATCAACCAATATCTTGAAGTCAAGTCGCGCGGACTGCTGTGACTACTGCCGACTCGCCCAGGCAAGTCCGTCCGGCTCTCCACCGACAGCGATGTGACCCACAACCTCGAGAGATTTCAGATCGATCACGGTTATATAGTCATCCGGCGAGCAGGCCACGAAGGCGCGCGAGCCACCCGGCTCCATCAGAATGCCGGCAGCGCCGTGACCAACCGGCAGTCGCTTGATCACTCTGTGCGTAGCCGTGTCGAGGATGATCAAATCCGGACCACCGAGAGTGGAGATCAGTGCCAGCTTGCCATCCAACGTGAACTTCAGGCGGTTCGCTCTTTTCGCATTCACGTCCAAAGTCTGGGTAACCTGCTTTTTCGTGGCATCGATGATTGAGACCGTCCCGTCCTGAGCATTGGCGACCCAGATTTCCCTGCCGTCCGGCGATACGTCGAAGCCCTCCGAGCCGTTGCCAACCGGCACAACCGTCTCGTTCCAGTCGCCTCCGGGAGGGCCGGGAGGCGGACCCGGTGGCGGACCGCCCGGCCCGGGAGGTGGACCTCCCATCGGAGGGCCCGGTCGGCCTGCTGTTTTCTCGATGATGCTGACCGTCCCGGAGCTGACATTGGTGGTGACGATCCATTTCAGGTTCTGAGAGACAAAAATCATGTGCGTTCTGTTTTGACCCGTGCCCAGGATCCAATCCACCTTCATCGTCGCGGGATCATAGCTGCCAATGGCCTTCGCGGCTTCAGCCGTAAACCACACTTTGCCGCCAACGAAATCCAGGCCGTGCGGACCGCGCAGCGGCCCGAGAACGACAGCCGACAGCGCCTTCTGCCCAACGAGATCGACCACGGCGAGCGTGTTGAATGCGCCGAATCCATAGTTCGAGACGTATGCGGTCTTACCGTCCGACGATGCGATCACCTCGTGCGGATCATTCCCGATCGGGACCTTGGCAACGACTTGCAAGGTCGCGGGATCAACAATCGCGAGAGTGTGGTCTTTCTTCGAGAGCGCAAGCAGTGCTCCCGCCGGTGTGCTTTGCGCGTTGAGCACAGTCGATGCAACCATGCTTCCAAGAACGAGCGCGAGACCGATCTTTATCTTCATATGTGGATCCTTTCTCTCAACGCCCTAATAATAAAGTCACCGAGGCCCTAACTGACATGAACAACAGGGCGGCGTTCGGGGTCGGCAATAGCGCGGCGGAGCACTTCATGGGTTATCGGCGCCGTGTCCCCTTCGCCGAAAAAGATGTATCGGAAGAGGTTCGCCACCGGATTGCCCTCCGTCCAACTGAAGTATGCGTGCGGAACCTTCCCCGTTCGCCTCTCCAGTTCGATGAGCAGGGCCGCGATGGAATTGGCCACCACCGGGCTGCAGGCAAAGAAAACGCGGTGCCTGCCTACCATTCGTCCGTACACGGTCAGCGTATCTTCAAACTCTGAGGAATCGCTGCGTTTGACTTCGAAGAAGATCAGGCACTCCTCGGGACCCAGGTTGTGCAGATACCGAGTCTCCGAATCGGCTTCGTCCCACGCGGTCTCGACACCCGTCTGCGGCTTGCTCGCGACGAGCCTTATCAACTGGTCGGGGTCGTCCCCAAGGATCGCCATCGCCTCCTCATCAAATTCGATTCCCGTAATACGCAACTCGGTAGAGCGCAGGGCCCTGGATACCAGTGACACCAGGACAATAGAGACAATAAAGAAGGAGGCAATCTTGATGCCTTCAGGACGTTCGCCCATGTTCATGATGGTCGTGTAAACGAAGAGCAGCGAAATGAAGAGGAATGGCCAGCGAAGCCATTGCTTCCAAACCGAGATGGTTACGGCGAACGAGGCAGAGGTGATGAGAACCAGGACTCCGGTGGCATAGGCTCCGCCTTGCGCGTCGACGTTCGCGTCGAAAAGCAGAGTCACCGTGAAGGCAATCCCCGTGAACACAAGCACGAGCGGACGGGAGGCGCGCGCCCACTCCGGAGCCATGCCAAAGCGCGGCAAATACCGGGGAATCAGGTTGAGCAGGCCGGCCATGGCGGATGCGCCGGCAAAAGCCAGGATGAGAATTGTACTGATGTCGTAAAGAGAGCCAAATCCTCTTCCCAGGTACTGATGAGCCAGGTAGGACATGGCCCGGCCATTGGCGGGTCCCCCCTCCTCGAACGCCTTTGCCGGAATCAGCAGGGTAGATACAAGGCTGGTGGCCATCAGGAAAATGCTCATGATGCCGGCCGCCGTCGCCAACAGTTTGCGCGTATTGCGAATGCGTTCCTTGAGATCCGCGCCCTTCACCAGAGGCATGACGGCGACCCCGGTCTCGAAGCCGGAGAGGCCGAGGGCCAGCTTGGGAAACAGGATCAGTGAAATGCCGATGATGGCCAGCGGGCTGCCGTGGGCGCGGAAGAGAGCATCACCCCAGCCGGAAATGAGTTGCGGGTGTTCGAGCAGATGCCAGATCGCGTCGACGGCAACGATCGCATTCAACGCCAGATAAATGCCGACCAGCACAACCGCGATGCCGATCGCCTCCTTGAAGCCCTTCAGAAACACTCCTCCCAGCAGGCCCAACAGGATCAGCGTCACGCCCATCTGGCTTTGCATCCACGACGGGGTCACAGGATTCTGAATGAAGTGCGTGGCAGCGTCGGCGGCGGAGAGCGTCATGGTGATGATGAAGTCCGTCGTGGCGAAGCCGAGCAGGATAAGCACAAAGCTTTTACCCTTCCAGCCGGGAAAAAGTTTTTCGAGCATGGCAATGCTGCCCTGCCCGTTGGGGCTGGCCTCCGCAACGCGGCGGTATACGGGGAGCGCCGCGAAAAGGGTCACTAAGACAAGCACCAAAGTTGCCACGGGCGAAAGAATGCCCGCCGCCAGGAAGGCGATGCCGGGCTGGTAACCGAGAGTCGAAAAATAATCGACTCCGGTCAGGCACATCACGCGCCACCACGCGTGTTCCGGTTCGGCCACGCTGTGGACACCGTGGGGCAGAGGAAGATCGGAGAGCAACCAGCTTTTCAGGCTCATGGAGCGATCTCTCTCACTCGGCACACCTTTCACTGAATCAAGACTGCCTCGCACGATCGAGTCATTGTCTCAGATCATTTTCGGTTTTGCGTAGATTGTGGTCGGGTTCAGGGAACCGTGCGATGCCTGGGCGGCTGAGAACGAGCGGGTGCTGACAGGCGTCCGTATCCGGCACGCTTTGGTAGATTTACGGGTATTGACTGCGATATCCTTTGAAGAACCCTTTCCTTATTGATCCCCGCCCCTCGAGGACACAAGTGACCGCAGAAAAAACGCTGGAAAGTCCGGGACGAATTCCCTCACTTGATGGCATCCGTGCTGTGGCCATTTCCATTAACATCTTCGGCCATGTCGTGGGTCGCTATAACTGGCCGCCGAAAGACTGCTTTTTTTACAAATTCCTCGGCCGCCCCTCCTGCTCTTTCTGGGGCGGCGACGGGGTGGGCATCTTCTTTGTGCTCAGCGGCTTCCTGATTACGACCCTGCTCTTTCAGGAGTACGAGAAGACCAAGACTATCCGCCTGGGCGATTTTTACATTCGGCGGTGCTTCAGGATTTTGCCGCCACTTTATGTATTTCTGCTCTTCGCGCTGATCTATTGCCTGGTCAAGCCCGTGCCGTTCGGGATTCACGACTTCCTCAGCCCTGCCCTCTTCTATCGCGACTACTATTTCCACCATAACCTCTGGGTCGTCGAGAACCTCTGGACCCTGAGCGTGGAGGAGCAGTTCTATTTCCTCTGGCCCTTTTTCATGCTGATAGCGCTGCGCTACGGAGGAAGGTCGGCGGCCGCAAAACTCGCCGCGGGTCTGATTATCCTTGCGCCAATCCTCCGGTTGGCCGGCTACGCACTGCATATCCACTTCACACAAAACCACAACTCCACCATGTTCCACACACGCATGGACTCCCTGATGGCGGGGTGCCTCGTCGCCCTGTCCATTGGACTGCCGCGTTTTGAGGCCTTTTATCGTCGATTCGCCCCATACTGGTGGACGCTGCCAATCTATTTCTGGGGAATCTCGTACTATCTTGACGTTCGATTCTTTCCGAAATACACCTTCTCGATCGGCTACACACTCGACTCGATAGCCACCGCCCTGTTTATTTTGTGGGCGTCGCGAAACGCCCAGTCGCTGGTGGGCAAGGTCCTGAATTCGAGACTTTTCGTGACGATGGGCGTGCTCTCCTACAGCGCCTATCTATGGCAGACATTTTTTACCAATAAGGAAAACACCAGTTTTCTCGGAGTGATGCCTTGGGCCCTGATATCCATCTGGATATGCGCCTGGCTTTCCTATCACTTTGTGGAAATGCCGGCGCTCAACCTGAGAAAGAAGCTCTTCGCACAGCGGCGCAAGAAGGCGATGGTCGAACAGACCGCCTGATAGCCGACGCCCTAGCTCCGAGGCCCCTGGTAAGCCGGGGTCGTGAATGGCGCGTCCGGAGAAATCTCCGCTCGGGCCATCACTCGTAGCGCAGAGCCTCGATCGGATTCAGGTTAGCGGCTTTGAGCGCCGGAATCATGCCGCTGACGAGTCCAACGACGATCAGGATGCCGGTGGCCACCACCACAATGAAGGGAGAAATCAGCAGCTGGATATCCGCAGCATCGGCATGCGCGGCCATGGCGCTGTAAAAGGTGATGCGTCCGACACCAATGGAAACAGCGTACGCCAGGGCGATACCGGCCATCCCGCCGATTCCCGTGATCACCAGCGACTCGGCCAGAAACTGGATCAGAATGTGCCGCTTGCGCGCGCCCAGGGCTTTTTCGATGCCGATCTCCTTGGTGCGCTGTTGCACCGCGACCAGCATGATGTTCATCAGCCCGATACCGGCGATGCCCAGCGTCAGGGCGCCGATAAACAGGAGCAGCACCTCGAGCGCGATAGTCACAATCTTGAATTGCGTAAGCTGTTGCTCGAGATCGGCCACGAAGATCGCCTGATGATCCGACGGCCGAAAGTTGTGCATCGCACCCAGTGTGTTGCGGATCGCCTGCTGTACCGCCGCATGATCCCCGTTGTAGTTGAGCCAGAAGCCGTCGAAATATTTCGGGTCTTTGATATCGGCCATCGCGCTGAGCGGGATGTAGATCTGGCGATTTACGTCGCTCTCGCTCTCCTGCATCTTGGGCTGAAGCACGCCGATGACCTCGAAGCTGATGCCGTTCAGCCGGATATGCTGGCCGATGGGATACACACCTCCGAACAACTTAGTCTTCGCCTCCGACCCGATCACGGCAACGTGAGCGCGGCTCGCGTCATCTTCGTCTGAATAGAAGCGCCCATAGTCGATGTCCAGCACCAGGATTTCCTGGACGATGGGGCGGTAGCCGTTCACCGTCCAGGTGTAGGTGTGCAGCTCGTTCGACACCGGAACATCCTTGGACAGGATCGCCGCAACGTGTTTGACCCCTGGGACAGTCTGCTCCAGCCGGTCGATGTCGTCCTGCGTAAAGCGCACCTGAACGCCCGCCTTTGTGCCGCCCGCCTGTTCCGAAGTCCGGCCGGGAAAGACGCCGATCAGCTGCGTGCCCCACTGCGCGAAGATAGCCTCGATTGCCCGCCCAAAGCCCGACCCATAGGCCAACAACAGCACCACGGTGGCAATGCCCCACGCCATCCCGACCATGGTGATGGTCGTGCGGCGGCGGTTGTACACCATTGCTTCGTAGGCCTGTTTCCACAGATCGAACAGCATTTGTAACTCCTGTAGTTATTCGCGGCTATTCGCGGCGCAGCGCTTCAACCGGTTCAAGCGCCGCGGCCTTACCTGCCGGATAGAGCCCGGCGACAATTCCGCTAACACTGAGCGCAACGATCGCGAGCGCCGCCGACCAGGGGACCAGCCGGGGCGGATCGAAGCCCTGCACACCCTGGCCAATCGCAGCGTGCAGCAGATACATGAAGAGCGCCGCACCCGCAATGCCGAACAGGCCGCTCACACCAGTCAGGATCAACCCTTCGAGGAAGAACTGGAAGAGGATGCTGCGGCTGGTCGCTCCGATAGCCTTGCGCAGGCCGATCTCGCGCGTCCGCTCGCTCACCGAGACCAGCATGATGTTGATGATGCCCACCGCCCCCAGCGCCAACGTCACAATGCCGACGCCACCCAGAAAGAAATCCATCGCCGTGAAAATCTTGCCCACCATCTGTTCGGTCCTGATCGTATCCCACTCGTTGACGAAGGCTTCCGGGGCATCGGGATCGAAGCCATGCCTCCGCGCAACGATCTGGTGCACCTGCTTCTTGGCGATCAGATTGTCCCCGCGAATCCGCGGCTGATACTGAATCGAGGAGACGGCATCCTGCGGAATATTCTGGCCTTTGAGAGGAAACATCTGAAGCATAACCGAAAGAGGTATGTAGACCTTCTGGTTTTCGCCGTCGTTATTCCCGTGGCCAGCCTTGGCAGCGATTCCCACGACTGTAAAACGTGTTCCGTTGAGGGTCACGATCTCGTTCATCGCCGGACGGCCAGGAAACAAGAGCTGCGCGCTCTTCTGGCCCAGCACGATGACGTGGTTACGGTTCTGCAGGTCATCCACATTCAGGAATCGCCCCTCCGCCATGGGCAGGAAGCGGATATCGACATAATTCGGCTCCGTCCCGATGACATCGCCGCCCGCGGTTTGATACAGGCTTTGCTGCTTGATATCGTCCCGGTTGATCAGCGCCACTGCCGCCCGAACCTCGGGCGCCTGCGTGCGAATCGCATCCGCGTCGCCGAGCGTCAGGTTGTAGAGCCGCATCCCGGTATGTTGATTCGCGACCGCCGGGACCGTCCCGCCCCACATCATGATGAGATCATTGCCGAAACTGGCAAGCTGGCGATGATTGCCCGAACGGAAGCCCTCGCCGACCGAGATCAGCAACAGCATCGATCCGACGCCCCAGGCAATGCCAAACATGGTCAGGAAGGAGCGCAGCTTGTTCGCCCAGATGGCGCGGAAGACTTGCCCGAAGGTATCGCCCAGACTCTGCATGTTTCATTTACCAATACGCGCGACCAGCACTGACGGTTCCCCTGACAAGGCAGATTCAGGGCCTGAATCGATGTGACGTCGGCAACAAGAGCAGGTGAGCGGAAACCAGGGTTAAAAGCCGTAAATGTGACAAGTGACAGCTTATTTGGCTTGCAATGCCGTCTGCACGGATCCTACGTCGGGCTTTGCCTGGCTCATGTATTCGCTGACGCGCTTGCGCTCCTCGGGTGTAAGGGTTGGTACCAGAGCCAGAATGCGGCGCAGGGTAACGGCAACATCGTCAACATAGTTCATCATGCGAATGGCTTCGCCGGAAAGCGGCATATTGGCTCCTGAAGTGGTTGTGGGGTTCATTTGTCTTCCGTTCATTTTCGTCGACCCGCCGCCAGCAAGTAAAGCCCGTGCCCAGCGCGAGGTATACCAGTCACTCCGGACTCTCCGTAATGCTTGGATAAATCTCTTTCGGCGGAACATCCCTGTCCGTGACTTCGGCGACTGTGGCCAGCTCCCGGGCAATTTCCGCAGTCAGGGCACCCTCGGGACAGCGCCAGCTCCAGTTATCTCCTGAGCTCGACGGCATGTTCATCCGGGCCTCAGTCCCGAGGTCCAGCACATCCTGCACCGGCACGATGCAGGTATTGGCGACCGATGCCTGGACGGCGCGGATCATCGTCCAGACCACATCATTCTTTGCCGGAGAAAGGTAAGCCTTCACCGCATCCTTCTCGACCTTGCTCGCAGCGTCCTCCCACCAGCCCCTCGTCGTATTGTTGTCATGCGTGCCCGTGTAGACCACCGTATTCGGCACATATTGATGGGGCAGATGGAGGTGCGCGCCGCGATCCGTGAATCCAAATTGAAGAACACGCATGCCCGGAAAGCCAAATTGTTCGCGCAAAGCCTCCACCTCGGCCGTAATCACTCCCAGGTCTTCCGCGACAAACGGCAGATCTCCCAGTTCGTCGCGCAAACGCTCAAACAGCTTTGCCCCCGGCGCCTTGATCCATTTGCCGTTCACCGCCGTTGCATCTTCCGCGGGAATCGCCCAGAATGCCTCAAACCCGCGGAAATGGTCGAGCCGGATAATGTCGTAAAGCGATTCGGCCCGGCGTATGCGATCGACCCACCATGCAAAGCCCTGCTTCTCCAGGACACCCCATTCATACAACGGATTGCCCCAGCGCTGCCCGGTTGCCGAAAAATAATCCGGCGGCACCCCCGAGACGCGAATCGGCAAAAGGTCTTTGTCCAGCTCGAAGATTCCGGGATTGGTCCAGACATCCGCGCTGTCGTAGTTCACAAAGATGGCGACATCGCCGAGGACTTTGATGCCCAGCTTTCCGCAGTACGCGCGCAGCTTCGACCACTGCTCATCGAAGGCAAACTGGATAATCTGTTCGATCGCCAGTTCTTCGCCGTATTCCTTGCGAATCTCTTCAATCGCCTGGCTCTCCCGATGCGCAAGCTTCGTTGGCCATGTATTCCACGATGCGCCGTTGAACTTACGCCGCAGCACGCTGTAGAAGGCATAGGACTCGAGCCACGTGCCGTTCATGCGGCAATAGCCCTCGAAACGCGCCCACTGTTCCCGACCGTGATTGTGCAGAAAATTGCGCGCTGCCTCTTCGATCAGCGGAATCTTCGTGCTCACCACGTCGTCCCAATGCACATCGCCTGAACGGCCAGGAAGGTTCGCAATGCGCTCCTTTGCAATCCAGCCCCAGGCGGCGAGATATTCGAGCGAAATGAGCAGCGGATTCCCGGCAAAAGCCGAGAGCGCCGCGTAAGGCGAATTGCCATATCCGGTCGGGCTGAGCGGCAGCACCTGCCAAAGGCGCTGCTTCGCTTCTGCAAGAAAATCGGCGAAGGCGTACGCGGCCGGGCCAAAATCGCCGATGCCGCCGTTAGAAGGCAGCGAGGTGATGTGCAGCAGCAATCCAGAGGAGCGCTCAAACGACATGAAGATAATTCTAAGCTGAGTTCAAAAGGAAAGGCCCGCGCTTCGACAGATTCGAAAACCACGGGCCCGGTTGCACCGATGGCCGGGTGCTAAATGGGTGAGCGTCCGCCAAGCTGAGATGGCGGTTGTGCCTTGCGATTCATCCGGATGCGCCCTTCCTTCTCATACTTCTGCTGAAGCGTAGTAATGAAAACCGCAAACATCTCCTCGCGACGCTGCTCGAGCAGCGTCTCCTTCGTCTGCTCGAAGTTCTTTGCAATCTCGTCGCCTGTGGGCTCCTGCTTGTCCGTGATCTTTGCCACGATGCCGCTGCGACCGGTGTTGATGGGCGCGCTGAGTTGTCCCACGCTCAGGTCGAAGAGTTGCGGCGCGGCGCTCGCCAGCGCGCCCACGTCCGGCACCTGCGCGTCGCGGCCTACCAGGTCGCTCGACTTGAGGGTGGCTCCCGTTTCCTTGGCGGCCTTCGCCAGGTCTTCCGTCTTAGCCAGATTGTCCAGTTCGTTCGTCTTGCGCGCCAGCAGCTGCGGCAGTTGCTCCTGGCGGTAGTCATCCAGGATATGCGACTTGTAGTCGGCAAAGGTCGGCGCATGAGCCGCCTGAATATCTTCTACCTGAAAGATAGCGTAGCCTTCGCCTGTGGTCGATACCTGGGGCGCGGCTGCCTTCTTGGCGGTGAAGGCTTCCGCCAGCAGCTTCGATCCATCCGGCAATCCCGGAATCACCGAGGCCTGCGAAAGAAAATCGGTTGTCACCAGCTGCAGATGATGGGCTGCAGCTGTCGCCGCCATTCCGTTCTTCTGCGCCTCTGCGGCGAGTTGCTGTGCGAAGGACTGCTCCTGCTGGCCTTCCTTCTGCCGCGTCAGCAACGCTTGAATGGTCGGCTTCACCTCAGCCAGCGGACGAGTGTGCGCTGTCTGCTTCTCTTCCACCTCGATGATGTGGTAGCCGTACTTGGACCGCACCAGTCCTGAAATCTGTCCTGGCTGCAGAGAGAACGCCGCCTGGTCGAACTCCGGAACCGTTGCGCCATGCTTGAGGAAACCCAGCTCGCCGCCCTGATCCTTGCTTCCCGGATCGTCTGAGTTCTTCTTCGCCAGGTCGGCAAAGTTGCCGCCGTGATGCAGCTGATCGAGGATGCCCTGTGCCTTGGCCTTGGCAGCGGCATCGGCCTTCGGGTCGTTGCCGTCCACCTTGATCAGGATGTGCCGCACCTTCACCTGGTCATCGACCTGATAATCCTTCTGGTGTTGGTTGTAGTACTGCTGAATCTCCGCATCCGTCACCTGCGGAGCTCCCTGCGGCAGATTGCTGTCCGTGAACGCGACGTACTCAATCTTGCGCGCCTCCGGAACAGCAGTCGCATACTTGGCCGCATTCTTCTTGAAGTAGGCCTCCAGCTCGGCGTCAGTGGGATTGATCTGCTTCAGGACATCTTCCGAGCTGAGCACCGCATAGTCGAACTTGATCTTGGTCCCCTGCTGCCGATAGTAGTCTCGAACTTCGCTGTCGGAAATGGTCACCCCGCCTGTAATCAGGGCGCGCAACCGGTTCTCCGCGATCTCCTTCTTGATCTCGTTCTCAAACTTGTCGCGCGTCAGGTTGAACTGTTGCGAGACGAATTCCGCGTATTGCGTATCTCCGATGTAGTTTCCGCCCGGAAACAGCGTCTGCCCCCAGATTCCCGTGTGCAGAAAGCGCCGCACATCGTCGTCCGTCGCCGAAAGACCCAGCCGCTTCGCTTCGAGGAGCTCAATGTGCTGCTGAATCATTCCCTGACCCACGCGCTGCATCATCATGGGGAGCAGAAAGTCGGGATAGCCCTGGCGCTGCATCATTCGCGCAGCCGTCATCTGCACTTCGGAAGTGGTGACGTCGTCAACCGCCGGAAGAAAGCGGCCCAGCGGACCGCCGCGGCCGATCGTGGCGTAAGTGTCGGCAGATGCCGCCTCATCGTTGAAAACGCCCGGCACCAGCGTGATCACCATGGTGATGCAGGCGACCGAAATAATGACGACAAAGATGCCCTTCGTGAAGCGGTTGTCTTTTTGCAGGAAACGAATCATGGATGGGTAACGACCTTTACTGTCAAACGCTCACACAACCTCGGCCCATGGCCCCGAAATACGGACTCAGGCTGCGCGAGAAGATTTTCCTGGTTATCAGGAAGCTCCTTCAGTATAAATGACTGGCACGGAACGCTAAACAGCGTCTGAAGGGTAGTGCCCCGCCGTTTCACCCCAGCGTGATCAGCGTGATTTCCGGCGGACAATTGAAGCGGAACGGCAGATTCACCGTGCCTACGCCGCGATTGACGTAGAGCTGCGTCGAACCCAGACGAAACAACCCCTCCACATAATTGCGGCCCATCTCCGGCAGAAACATTGCCGGCAAAAATGGAAAGCGCACCTGCCCTCCATGTGTGTGGCCCGAGAGCATCAGATCCACGTCGTAGCGCGCTACCTCGGGGAGGATATCCGGTTCATGCACCAGAAGTATGACCGGTTCGCCATCCTTCCGCACGGCTGTGGGAATCGCTTCATCGAGCCTCGTCTGATGGCAAACGGCATCTCCCGCGCCGGCAAACCACAGGCGTCCACCCTCTCGCTCCAGCGGAACGGCTCGATTGTCAAGTACAGGGATGCCATGCGTCTCCAGCGCATCCTTCACCGCACGCGTGTGGAGAGCAATCGCGCAATCGTGATTGCCCAGCACCGCGTAGCGTTGCGGACTCTCAACCCCGGCCAATATCTCGGCACACTTGTAAGCAAAGTTCACCGTTTCCTGCAGAGACCAGAAGCCGTAAGTGATGTAGTCCCCGGTAAAGGCCACGACATCGGGCTTCAGCCGATTCACTTCTTTCACAACCTGCTTGATGAAGAAGCCCTCGGTATATTCCGCGTAGTGGAAGTCCGAAACCTGGGCGATCTTCAGTCCGCGAAACGCCTCCGGCAAACGCGGCAAGCGGATCGTGAGCCGCTCGATACTGATTTCATGCCGCGAAATCTCTCCCGCGTAGAGCGGCAGACCAACCGCTGCGATGCCCGCCAGCTTCAGGAAGTCGCGTCGCGTGACGGCTTTTTTTTGCTCCAAGACAGAAACGGCCACACTTCCATGATACCCGCCCTCCTTGAAACTCCTTACTCGCCGCGGGCGAATCCGAAGCTGCCCGAGTCAGTGCCTCTCAACGACTACTCGCCGGCGACAATGCAGATGTTTCGCGATGTGGCCGGACAAATACTTCGAGTCCGCCGAATGGCAGGCGGTGGAAGAGTGGGTGCAATCCACATTCAAGAAATGAATAGGAACGCTCTCGCAGAGATACGGCGGCGAACCAGTTTGGCCTGATCCACGCCTGGTAGTAAGCCTGGTCCAACGCAGCCCGGTGTTGGCCCCGGATTCAATCTTCTGTTGAGCTGAGCTTTGACAGCCCAAGTAGGCCCTTCTTCAGATCCGCGTTGGGCGGTTTGGGTCCAAGCCACACCGAGAAAATCAGCCGGGCGAAGGCCGGCCCGGGGACGATCAGCTTTTCCTTGCCGTTGATGGCGAAAGTCATACCAGTGCCGGGCAGATATGTGAAGACCATCTCGTCCCCGTCCTCGACGGACTCGAGCGCTTCGAGCAAGCGGTCGATATCGGTCTTCATCGTCTTCCTGGCATCAGGCGCGTTGTTTGTAAACCACTTGTCGAATGCGTCGGCCATCTCGCTTTTGCTCGCATCACGAACAAAGTGCATGACCATACGCTTGGGCGCTTCCGCCTTGAGGATAGCGTCCGGGTCCGACGATTTTTGCGCCAGATAGAGTCCCGCTACATAGACCCTCATCATGAACTTCGTTCGTACTCCCATGCCGTTGAGCACGAGCCTGGCGGACCCTGCCTGTATGGTGTCCGGCATGCTCACCCCTGCGAGGCTCGCGGCGTAGAGATGAAACGCCGACGCCAGCACGAATGCACCAACTGCGAACGATATGACGGCTTTTCGCATAAATCCCCTGGGACACGCGATGGTAGCATAGCAACTCCGTCGCTAACACTGATGGCAACATAACGGCCGGCGGCATGAGTGTCACCCGGCCCCCTCAACAGCCAAATGGCTGCTTCCTTAATAGGGGTAAGGATATCCGTAATAAGGATATGGATATGCGTAGGGCCGCGGAACCATATACACCGGACGCTGCACCAGGCGTGGCTGCTGCGGAACGCTCGAAGCCAGCCTCTGCGCCTCCTGCCAGGAGACAGGCTGCACCGTTACCGGGCCTGCCAGGTGAAAGTCCACCTGCGCCTCCGGAGGCAGAATCAACCGCGGGCCGCGGGTCGCCGAAGAAGCGGCCAGTCCACCCACACCGCCTATGCCCGCCCCGATCGCCGCGCCGGTCCCGCCGCCTGCGATACCGCCGATGATCGCGCCGAGCGCCGCGATGCCGACGGTATTGCCCACCGTGTATCCGGCCTTGTTCGGGCCCTTGCTTGACCAGTTATCTGTCGCCAGCGGAAAGACCTTTCCTTCGAGATTCACGCTGTTCAACTGCAACCGCAATTCAGCCGAGCCGCCCAGATCGCCTGCATTTTTCGCGAAGACCACCTGCCCCTGAAGCACAGCGCCGCGCGGGATGGCCAACACCCCATTCTGGTAGATGTCGACCGCGGAAGTCGCCTGAAACATCGTGCCGCTCTTGACCTTTGCCGTGTCCAGCGGCTCGCTCAAACGCACGCGCAGCAACGTTCCCGCGGGAATCGTAACCGGGCCGCTCGGAGGCGGAGGGTTATACGCGGGCGGCTGTGGAGGATAATAGTACCCACCCTGCTGCTGGGGTTGATACGGCGGACGCGCGCCGTTATACGCAGGAGGAGGCGCCTGACTCTGGCTTGTCTGTGCGCTCGGATCCATATCCGGAGGCGGCGGAGGAACATTCTGAGACGAATCCTGGCTCGACGTTACGGAGTTCGCCGATGCCTGATTGGCGGGCGGGGGCTGGGCCGAGTTCGGATTCGCCACCTTGAGGTTGTTGACAATGCCGCTCACGCCGGGTACGTTGGCCGCGACCGTTTCGGCCTGTTGGACCTGGGCATTCGTCTGCACCGTGCCCGAGAGGGTGACGATACCATTTGCCGTCGTGCATACGATCTGTTGACCCTGCAGTGTCGAGTCGTGTGTCAGCGCGTACCCAACATCGGATTGAATATCTGCATCAGTGAGCGCTGCCTGCGATGCCGATGTCTGCGGGCCGCCAGTATTGTCCTGCGCCAGCGCCGCAGTTCCGGCAGAAAACCAAAGGCAACTGGCCAGCAATCCCACAGAGCCTGTCCGGAGATACAATATTTTGTCGCTACGATTGGCACTCATGTCGCTGCAACCTCAACGCTTCCTGAACTTTTCCGCGACGCCCTTCTTAAATGGACGTAAAACCGGGTTTAGGTGTTATCTATAATAAACCCGGCGCTACGAAAAAGTTTTGGGGACGGGCTGGCTGCCCGTCCCCCTAAAAACGCCTGTCATGCTGCTTTAGCCCCGCTGCTTCTTGTACCGTTCGATCAACGTATTGGTCGAACTGTCGTGCTTGCCGCTGGCCGGCCCTTCCAGCTCCCCAATAATCCGCTGCGCCAGCACCTTGCCTAGCTCCACGCCCCACTGGTCGAAGGAATCGATCTGCCAGATCGCGCCCTGGGTAAAGACGCTGTGCTCATAGAGAGCCACCAGCTTGCCCAGCGCCTCCGGCGTAAGCTCTTCCATCAAAAGCGTGTTTGTCGGCCGGTTGCCCTCAAACACGCGGTGCGGAACCAGCCAGTCCGGTGTACCCTCGGCTTTCACTTCTTCCGCAGTCTTCCCGAACGCCAGTGCCTCGGTCTGGGCAAACACATTCGCCATCAGCAGATCGTGATGGTTGCCCAGCGGATTCAGCGTCTTTGCAAAGCCGATAAAGTCGCACGGAATCAACTTCGTCCCCTGATGAATCATCTGATAAAAGGAGTGCTGCCCGTTGGTGCCCGGCTCGCCCCAAAAAATCGGCCCTGTCTCATAGTTGACGTGCTCGCCGCTCAGCGTCACGTGCTTGCCGTTGCTCTCCATGGTCAACTGCTGCAGGTACGCCGGGAACCGCTTCAGGTACTGGTCGTACGGCAGAACAGCCACCGTCTGCGCACCGAAAAAGTCGTTGTACCAGACAGAAAGCAGTCCCATCAGCACCGGCAGATTCTTCTCAAACGGAGCCGTGCGAAAGTGCTCGTCAATGGCATGAAATCCCGCCAGCAGCTTCTTGAAGTTGTCCGGGCCAACCGCCAGCATCGTCGACAATCCGATGGCCGAATCCATCGAATACCGCCCGCCGACCCAATCCCAGAATCCGAACATATTTGCCGTATCGATCCCGAATTTGGTCACTTGCTCCGCATTCGTCGAAACCGCGACGAAGTGCTTCGCCACCGCCTTCTCGTCACCCAGCTTCTTCAGGCTCCAATCGCGCGCAGTGTGCGCGTTGGTCATGGTTTCGAGCGTGGTGAAGGTCTTTGACGAGACGATGAACAGCGTCTCGTCCGCATCGAGATCGTGCGTAGCCTCGGCAAAGTCGGTGCCGTCTACATTCGACACAAAGCGGAAGGCCATATCGCGCCGGCTGTAGTGCCGCAACGCCTCATACGCCATCACCGGCCCGAGATCGGAGCCGCCAATGCCAATGTTGATAACGTTCTTGATCGGCTTACCGGTGTGACCCTTCCATTCGCCGCTGCGAATCCGCTCGGAGAACGCCGACATGTGATCCAGGACTTCATGCACTGCAGGGACGACATCCTCGCCGTCGACAACGATTTTTTCGCCCTTGGGCGCGCGCAGGGCGACGTGCAGCACGGCCCGCTTCTCCGTCACATTGATCTTGTCGCCGCGAAACATCGCGTCAATGTGTGCCCGCAGCCCGCTCTCCTCGGCGAGATTCAGCAGCAGACGGATCGTCTCATCGGTAATGCGGTGCTTCGAGTAGTCGAGGTAAATACCTTCGGCCTCCGCAGTTAAACGCGTCCCGCGCTCGGGGTCATTGGCAAACAAATCCCGGAGGTGTTGCTTGCCTATCTTCTCGAAGTGGTCTTCCAGCGCCTTCCAGGCCGCAAGCTTCGTCAATGGAGTCGT
>Ga0209040_10001077_pt1 | contig 21293 bp, 20 predicted proteins | sample BogFormECP12_OM3_FD_188240 | JGI IMG/M metagenome (GOLD analysis project Ga0209040, IMG submission 188240) | Bog forest soil microbial communities from Calvert Island, British Columbia, Canada - ECP12_OM3 (SPAdes) (version 2) | ecosystem: Environmental > Aquatic > Freshwater > Wetlands > Bog ... | reverse complement strand
CGAAGAACGCGACCAGGCGCTGGCCTTCCGCATACTGCGCAACCTCGAGCGGGATGTCGAGATCCACCATGCGCGCCAGCACCCAGCCCACGCGGTTCTGGGAGTCGCGTACCAGCCACCAGTCTTCGAGCACGGCGCCGGGAGGGGCCTGTCCCCCAGTCTTCGGCTGCGCCACAAGTGCTCCCGGTTGCTTCTGTGCCGTGGCACGCTGTAGCAGGGAAATCTTCGCTCCCGCTGAAAGCTGATACAAGTGTTCGGTCTCGCGGCCGGGCGTAAGGTGCAGGTTAGTGTCGTTGCGCAGCACGCCGGGCGCCTGCACCGGATCGTTGAGATTCTGTTGCGTGAGTTTCTGCAGAGCGTCATAGGTGCCCTGGTCCACCAGGTAGCGCTGCTCGATCCAGCCCTCGAGGCCGCTTGCCGTGCGCACGCGGGAGAAACGCTTCTCGCGTTCCAGCACCTCGACACGCTCTCCATTCTTCACCGTGCCCACGCGGTTGTAGATGGTGGCTACCTGATCGCGCAGCGTGGCCTGCACCGCCGAGACGTAATTGACTTCCAGCACATGATGCCGCCCGCGATTGCAGGCGGAGAGCGCAAACAGAAACACTGCTGCGGCCACGGCCAGAGCCAGCCGGAGATCGTGCAAAGGATGCGATAGACGGGAAAATTTCACGATCTTTAGGTCTCAGGCGGCGTTGTTCACTCAGGTTTATTGAGCCAGGATCGCGTCAACCAGTTTCGGTCAACCTTTTTTACTTCGGCGACCTGCGCATTTAATATAGCGCGTTGCAGCGCCGGTTTCGCGCGCCTAAGGTTGTCCTCACATGTACCCTTGCGATGCGCGACCGTAACCTGACACTACAGCGCCACTTCGGTTAACATTGAAGGCAGATCGCATTGCATTCGATCAGAAGAACGTTCCAGAAAATGTCATGAGAAACGAACTCAAACATCGATTTGCCGCTTTGTCTCTGCTCGCTTTAGTGTGCGTTGTTCCGTTGTACGCTGCGGGGCAAGGTTCCGTTAATCCCGTGCTGCGTCCGCCCAAGGGGTCGCAGGTGGCTCTGGTTGTGTTTGAGGACTTGCAGTGCCCGCAATGCCGGCGCGTGGCACCGATCCTCGAGCAAGCCTCGAAGACCTACAAGATACCTCTCGTGCGCCACGACTTTCCTCTCCCCATGCACAACTGGTCCTATCAGGCGGCGGTGATGGCGCGCTACTTTGACGCTTCTTCAAAGGCGCTGGGCGACGAATTTCGCGATTACATTTTCTCCAACCAGCTGGAGATCAATCCTCAGAATTTGCGCGGCTATGCGGAAAAGTTTGCCAGGGAACATAAGGTCGGATTGCCCTACGTGATCGATCCGCAGGGCAAGCTTGCCGCCGAGGTAAACGCCGACCGCGATTTGGGTCAGGCCATTAAGCTCGAACATACTCCTACGGTGTACGTAGTCAGCAACCGTCACCCGGATAAGCCGTATGTCGAGATGAACGACAGCAGCCAGCTTTACACCCTGATCGATGCGATGATGAAAGAGTAGAAGGGTTCCGAGTTCTCAGCGGTCGGTTTTCACTTCCCGGCGCCAGGAAAAGACGTCTGTGACCAGAGTCACGGCACGACGTCCAAAATCCTGCTACTCTCCTAGCCGAGCTGTTGTGTCTGGAGGTGCTCCATGACTCCCGACGAACGAGAACGCATGGCCATCCCGTGCGAGCGCATCGCAAAAGAACAAGACTTCAAGAAATTCACTGAGCTCGTTGAGCAATTGAATCAATTGCTGAGCGGCAAAGAGCGCCGCTTAATTGACTCCTCCCGGAGCTGAAAACTCTCATAGCTTTGTCCTGGAAAAAGCCCCGTCGCCCTGACCGCCTGTCCAGCCTTGGCGCGAAAACTAAGCTGGCTTAAGCTAGTCTATGTGCAATTAAGAAAAAATCCACTGATCGCCGAAGTCGGCGCTTTCGAAGCCAAGAATACCCTCGGAAACCTGCTGGACCGCGTAGAACATGGCGAGGAGATCGTCATCACTCGGCATGGCAAGCCGGTCGCTCGTCTCGTGCCCAATGCGGGACGAATCGACCAAAACCAGGCACGGGCCGCCTTCCAACGAATACGCGAACGGGCGCGGCAACTGCGTCGATCTGGCGGCAGCGCGAAAGACTTTGATTGGGACACGCTTAAGAAATTGAGAGATGAGGGCCGGCCTTGAGTCTGGTTCTCGATTGCTCGGTCACTCTGGCGTGGGTTCACCGGGACGAAACTACAAAGCCTGTGGAAGATGTTTTCGAGAAGCTCATTCAGGCGGGCGCCTGGGTTCCTGGTTTGTGGCGCTTGGAAATTGCAAACGTCCTGGAGATGAACGTGAGACGTCGTCGTTACACTACGGGCTTTCGCGATAGCGCGCTAGCCGATCTGGCATTGCTTCCCGTTCATTTGGATACTGAGACGGACCGGCACGCCTGGGGCGCGATCGCACGCTTAGCCGAGCGCCACCAATTGACCCTCAATGACGCAGCTTACCTGGAGTTAGCACTGCGCCGCGGTCTACCGCTGGCTACGTTGGACAAAGACCTTCGCACCGCAGCCAGGCATCAGAAAGTCCAGTTGCTTGGAACCTGACTACGTAATTCACACCTGACAAGTCTCTAGGTCCCGCTTCGCATCTCCAATTCATTGCGTGACAGTCAGTTTGGCCGTCCCTGTAAGCGTGGTGCCGGCGTAGCTGGCGACAACCTTGAACGCTCCTGGGGTAACCGCACTCCCCGGCAAGAATGATTCGCCTGAACCCGTAACGTAGCTGATCGCAAAGTTAGCAGTCTGATCTGCTCCAGTGCTGTCAAGCACGGTCCACGTCGCGTTCTGAGTGATGTCAACCGAGCCGGGTTGAGCAGTGGCGGTGAAAAAGACCGGGCTGCCGCTGATCGATACACTTTGAGAGCTGGGCGCAACGGTAATTGACGTTACGTCGTTCAGGACCACCGTCACCGAAGTCGAACCGCTGCACGCTGAGCACCCACCGGAAGACGCCGTAATGTTGGCAGAGCCTACCTCCAGGGCACGAACCTGGCCTGAGTTCTGACCCACGGAAACCGTGGATGAGGCGTCGGAGGACCACACGACGCCGGAATTCAGAGTCTTTTGCGTGCCATCGCTGTAGGTACCAGTGGCGGTCATTTGAAAGCTCTGGTTGACGTTCAGACTCAAACCGGATGGCCCCACGCTCACCCCGGTGAGCGTCGGACTGACAAAGAATCCCCTGCAGCTTATGCCTAACGCTGACACAGCGAGCAGGGCCAGGGTGCCGGCCAGGTGGAGTTTCTGTTTCGTCGATGACATAGTTATCTCAGACTCCTTGGGCGCGCCCATCCGGCTCGAAAGCTGTCTAACTTCATCTGCCCGCCCGATCTGCCCTGCTTGGAGCTTGGTTCGGCTCTCAACCGTTTGGCGACCGGTGGCCGGCGGAGCAAGCCGCGTCTCAACTGTGAACGCGATACGATCACCGGCGCCGTCGCGGTTGTAAAAATTGTAGCAGACCAGATTTAAGATCGAGCGCGTAACTGTACTTCCGTGCAACGTCCGGAACCAGCATGGCTAACGCTCCGCCTGGCGTAGGAACGTCCGCATACGGCGGACTTGCAGCGGAAATATCGGTGGCCTGGCTCCGCGCACCGCCGGACCACTGGCGCTATACCACCTCCTCAATATTCGGCAAGGCGCGTGAGCCAAATTGCACCCCACCAAAAAGCCAGTGCTGAGATCAGCGCTGGCTAAGGTCTTCACGAACCAACCACCCGGATTACCGTCCCTTGTGCTCCTTCGGTTCGTTTGCCGGCTTGGGCGGGGCGGCTGGCTTTGGCGCCGGCCGGGGCGCGCTTGGCTTGGGGGCGGCGCTGCGGGCCGGCTTAGGTGCGCTCTCCCGGGGCGCGCTTGGCTTTTGCGGCTTGGGCGCACTGTGGCTTTCTTTAGGAGCAGCTTCCCTTTGCGCCTTGGGAGCAGCCTCTTTGGGCGCTGGACGCGCCTCGTTGTGAGCCATCGGCTTACTCGCCGGCCGGGCTTTCGTTTCGCGCGCCGGCGCGGCCTCATGCGAGGCCGACGGCTTGGGCGTCGGTTTCGCTGCGTGGTTTTCCGCCGGTCGAACTGGTTTCGCTCCGCCTTTGTTAGCAGTCTCCGGCCGGTTGGCAGGAGTGCTCTTCTTGGCGGCAGTGGAGGCGGCAGCGTGGTTCGCCGCCGGACTCGATACGCGCGCCGCCTTGGGCGATATTGCCGGGGCGTGATAAGGCGCTCCCGCAGCCTTCGCGGCCACTACGCCGTGTCCACTGAACTCACCAGGCTTAGCCGTAGCCGCGACTGCAGGACGACCATGGTTGTTCGATGCGAATAGTGCCTTGTTCTGGCTCGCCGCATGTTGATGCTGGGTCTGCGCTGCCACCGGAGGAGTATGTCGCTCGTGGGCATAAGTCTCTTCCTGCGCGCTAGCACGCGCCTGCACGCCCCCCTGGCCGCCGTTGAAGGCAACGTGGGATTCATTGTTTACGATGACCGTCTTATTGACGTAAACGTTCGTGATATGGACGGTATCCACGTGCATAACGGCGGTGTTGTAGAAGAATGCCCCGCCCCGCCATTCACCGCCGCCAAACCCGACGCCGCCATAGCCGAAGCCGTAGTTAATGCCTCCGTAGAAGCCGACGTGGGGGCCCCAGTAACCGCCGTTCCATGCATAGACGCCATCGTTCCAGCCCCAGTAACCAGGGGTCCACAGCACGCCCGGTTCGGGCGCTTCCACCCACGTTCCCGGAACCCAGTAGTAGCCATCATCGTCGTCCCAGGCCCAATAGCCGGGAGTCCATAAAAAGCCCACTCCAGGGCAGATGGGTTGCTCGTAAACCGGCAACGCGGGCGGGCCGATGCGGACCGAGATACCGATGCCGATCTGCGCCGAAGACGTGGACGAGAGAGCTGCCGGAATAACCAGCAGCAAAAGACTGAACACTAGAAAGCGAACTGCGCGTTGCTGTTTCATGGGGGTTCCTCGTGCCCGGCCCGCTTGCCTCCAAGCGGGCAGCGTCATGGCAGGGCTAATTTGGCTCAAGCAACTCCGGCTCGAAATACCGCCGCACCAGAGACTTGGCCCTACAGCTTCTAACTGGTTAAACACCGCACGTTGAAGTATGTTGCCGCCCCGATAAGTTGTTTGGAATGTGAAGTTCTGTTACCCACCCCGCGCAGCCAACCAATCCTAGTTCGTCCTCTTCGAGCGGGCAATGCGCTCGTCGATCAGCTTGCGGCCGGCGAATCCTTCTTCGGGGCTGTGCCAGTGCGTGATGGATTCTTCGCCCATCTTCCAGCAGAGCAGCACGATGCGGCCTTCGACTTCGCAGGGAAAATCGAGCAGACCGATATCGAGGTCTTTGACCTGGACGCCGATGGAATCGATCTCGGCAAGCGCGTCTTTGGCGCGCTGTTCGGCCTTGGCGCGCTCGGCCTTGCGGCGGGCGACTGCTACTACATCGACATGCGTGCCGCCGTTCAGGAAAATGCGATGGCCGAGCGCTTGCATCTCGGCTTCAACTTCTTCCATCAATTTCTTGCCCGCGATTGCGGCGCGCAGAAGGGATTCGAGCACGGGCACCAGAGACTGCGCTTCGTCGAGAGTAAAAGTTCGGTCAGACATAGGGGCGCCTCTATTTTAGCTCATACGGACGAGCTGTAGTTAGCAATTAGCAGTTGGCGGCGGGGCGCCGTTTGCCTCCTAAACTGCCGTGGGATCCTGAGCGAAGTCGAAGGGATCTCCCACACCACGCACCAATTGCTAGGTGCTAATTGCTAACCGCTAGTTGCCAATTGCCAGCTCGCTATTTCGGCAGCGGCTTGATCATTTCCAGATCAAGCGTGATGGTGACGTCGTCGCCGACGATGCCGGGTCGCCCGCTCACTCCAAAATCGTTGCGGTTGATCTTGGTGGTCGCGGAGGCGCCCATGCGCATGTTGCCCCACGGATCTTTCATGGCGGAGGAAGGCCCCTCAACGTCAAGCACAACCTCTTTCGTGACCCCGTGAATCGTGAGATCGCCCGCGACCTTAAGCTTGCCGGCTCCCCCGGCTTCGATCTTCTTCGACTTGAAAGTGATGGTGGGGTATTTCTCCACGTCGAGGAAGTTCGAGCTGCGCAGGTCGCTGTCTCGCATGTCAACCCGGGTATCCACGGAAGCCGCATCGATCGTGGCCTGAATCGATGACTTGCTGAGATTGGCCGCGTCATACTGCACCGTCCCGCTCACCTTGGTGAAGGCGCCGCGCACGGTTGAAACCCCGAGATGGCGCACCGAGAACTGTGCCGACGAGTGCGGCGGATCAAGCTGCCAGGTTTCCTGCGCGGCGGCCGAGACCGTGAGCAGCAGAGTGACTGCCAAAGCCGAGAGAGTGCGCGACATGAGTCAGAATCTCCTGAAGTGAATTGGCGAGATTCATAAGTCTAACAAAGCCCGAGGGCCCAGCGCTGACGCTGTTTGAGGAAATACTGTGTGGGGACAGCCGCCCTCGGCTGTCCGCCGAGCAAAGCTCGGCTCTAGCAGCCTCCAGAAGTTTCGCCAACGACTAACGGCCAACGACTAACGACCAGCGACCAAACGACCCCTACTGAATTTCCAACATGCGATCCAGCGCCACCCGCGCCCAGCGCTTCACGTCATCCTTCACTTTGATCTGGTTAACCACATTGCCTTCCACCAGGTTCTCCAGCGCCCAGCATAAATGTTGCGGCGAAATTCGGAACATGGTGGTGCAGAGGCAACCGGAGTCGTCAAGCGTGATGACCTTCTTGCCCTCCGCGGCGAACTCCTTGCCCATTCGATTGACCAGATGGATTTCCGTGCCTACGGCGAAGCTCGCGCCAGCCGCCGCCTCGCGAATGATTTTGAGCAGACGCTCGGTGGAACCAATCGCGTCCGCCTTCTGGCAGACTTCGAGCCGGCATTCGGGATGAACGATGACTTGGATGCCGGGATATTTTGTTCGAACGTTGTCGACGTGCTCGGGCAGAAAGCGCTGGTGAACCGAGCAGTGTCCCTTCCACAGAATGATTTTCGCCGCGCGCAAGCGCTCCGGAGTGAGGCCACCGTTGATGAGATAAGGATCCCAGACCACCATTTCGTTGAGCGGAATGCCGAGGGCATGTCCGGTGTAGCGGCCCAAATGCTGATCGGGAAGAAATAACGACTTCGGACTTCTCGCCAAACCCCACTTCATCGCTCCGGCAGCGTTCGACGAAGTGCAGACCACGCCTCCATGCTCGCCGACAAAAGCTTTAATGGCGGCAGTAGAGTTGATGTAAGTGATGGGCGTGATGCCTTGGCCGTTATCGCCTGTGACGCCCGCTCTCTCTAACTGCTCCCAGCAATCTTCAACCTGCGAAATATCGGCCATATCGGCCATGGAGCATCCCGCGTTGAGGTCGGGGAGGATCACGATCTGGCCGGGCCGGGCAAGGATGTCGGCGCTTTCGGCCATGAAGTGCACGCCGCAAAAAACGATGTATTTACCGCCGGCTCTGGCGGCTTCCTGCGAGAGCTTGTAGGAGTCGCCGCGAAAATCGGCGAAGCGAATAACCTCATCGCGCTGGTAGTGGTGCCCAAGGATGACCAGGTCGCGGCCCAAAGCCTGGCGCGCCGCGCCAATGCGGTCGTCCAGCGTATGATCGGGCAGGACGAGATAATTCTCCAAACTGCAAACCGCAACTGCGGTGGCCATGTTGTCTCGCTTTCAGCTCCAAAGACGCGCCGGCAAAACTGCCTTGTCAGCTCGCATTGGAACGGGGTTGTTGAAAGCTTCCAGCGGCTCCAGCAGACTCACTGCGTTTTCACGCCCAGCCTGCGGGGATGTTGAAGCCACTTACTGCTCTTACAAATTATTGGATGCCGACCCGGGCCGCAGGATACAGTTTCGCGGCCACAAGCTCCGTATCTATTGTGCACGTCGCCGTGTCCCAGCGCAAGTGGGCGGCCGCGCGGGAAATTAGCTCAGTGTGAAGAGTCCAATGTGGGGACAGCCGCCCCCGGCTGTCCGTCGAGCGAAGCTCGACCGCTTTCCTCACCACGTCGGCTGAACTCTGGTAGCTCCCCCTGCTTGCATGTCAGCGCGTTCTTCCATCCGAAGGGTCAGGCGAGTCAGCTGTATCGAGATCCACATGAATTTGCCGCGCCGCCGGAATTCCCGGCGCATAGCAATTGCCGTCGGGATTGTAATTCGTGCAATGCGCAGCGACGCTTTTGCGCCGCGGCGACTGCGCAAACTGCCAGACCTCGGCAAAGGCAACGCCGCTCTGGCCGGGGCTGGGCGGGTGAGCCGGCGGGTGAACAGGGAAGGCGCAGCCCGGGGCCGGCGGGCAAGCGTCATTAATCGCCCAGTAAACAATCTGTCGCGCTCCTGCGTTCTGTCGAATATCTTCCGCAGTCACCACATTGCCATCGTCCACGGCGGGGATGCCTGAACAATAGACGCCAGCGCGGAATCCGGCGGCGCTAACCCCATCGACCCAGGCATAGACGTAAGCCTTCTGCTCCGGCAGCATGCGTCCGCCCTGCTCCTGATCAAGAAAGATAATGGCCTGAGCGAGGAAACCTTCGCGGCGCGCCGCGGCAACAGCCGCCTGCCCGTCGGACTTACCCAGTTTCATTGCATTCGCTACTGACCTGAGTTCCGCGTAGAGGCGTCCATTGAACAGCACGAGAAATCCGAAGCCCGCAGACTCAACAGCAGCGCGATGGCCGCTCCACGTATTCGCATTCTCACCGGGAGGATTGTTGAGCCAATAGCCACTGTAGGAAAAAGTCTGGCGCAGGGCTTCCAGGTTTGCATCTCCAGGGTAAGTGTTGCGATCGAAACCGAGATAGGAAGCGCTTTGGGCTTGCGATGAAGCACAGGGGAAAAAGAGCACCACCATCACTACGAGTCCCGGCCAGTCCATGTGTTTGATATTGCGCAACGAAAACAAAATTCGCGAAATTTGGGTGATCGGGAAGGGCACGAGTTCTACTCGTGCCACCGTAGACCGATTATAAGAGCGGCTTCCAGCCGCTGAGGTTTGCTCTTTTCCGGCGCCGTAGGCGGCACTACTAAAGCTTGTGCCCTTCTCGATCGCTTTCTCTTCCTCGACGCGATGGTCTCGAATATCCTCTGACGTTGATCGCCGACAGCTACCCCCCGATATGCACCATAGTCCTCGACGCCGGCACGAAATCCTGCTCCCCAATGTGATGCCGCTCTTCTTTCTTCTGCACGACTCCACGGATGAACTCTTCCAACTCGTCATCACTCGCCCCGCGTTGCATCTGCGCGTGCAGGTCGTGATCCCACACCGAAAACAGGCATGTTCGGACTTTGCCGTCGCTGGTGATGCGGATGCGGCTGCAGTGTCCGCAGAAAGGATGCGAGACCGGGGCAATAATGCCGATTTCGCCAACCCCATCGTCGAAGCGGTACCGCCGCGCGGTCTCCGAACGTGCGTGCGGGATTTCGACCAGCAGCCGATACTCCGCCATGCGCGCCAGGATTTCGTCGAGCGTAACCACCGTCGCCGGCGACCAGGTGCGCCCTTCTTCCAGTGGCATGAATTCGATAAAGCGCACGGTGATCCCTTCTTCGCGCGCGAACATGCCGAACGGAATGATCTGGTCTTCGTTGAAGCCGCGCATCAGCACGCAGTTCACCTTCAGCGGCCACAATCCGGCGCGGCGCGCGGCGCGAATTCCGGCCAGCACGTGATCGTATCCGTTCGCCACGCGCGTGATGCGCGCAAAGCGGTCGGGATCGACTGCGTCCATCGAAACGGTGACCCGCGTCAGTCCCGCGGCTTTGAGCGGCTGCGCCAGATCGGCGAGCAGATGGCCATTGGTAGTGAGCGCAATGTCGAGAGGTTCCGAGTCATCGTATGCAGCTCTCTCGGAAGAGTTGTCCAATGGTGCAAAGCTTTGAAGGGGCACGGCTTCAGCCGTGCCGTTACCGCGCGATAAAGGAACGGGCTTTAGCCCCTGAGGGCGCAACCTGGACAACTCCCGCACGAAATCGACAACGCCCTTGCGCAGCAAGGGCTCGCCGCCCGTAAGGCGAATCTTGGTAACGCCCATCCCCACCAGCACGCGCGCCATGCGCAGATAATCGGTGAAGGGCAAATCCCCATACAGCGCGCCTTCGTTGCCGGTCCGGCAATAGACACACTTGTAGTTGCAGCGGTCCGTGACCGAGATCCGCAGATCGGTGATGCGGCGGCCGAATTTGTCGGTAAGGGCAGCCATTTAGCTTCTAGATCTTAGTTCTCAGCCCGTATAGAGCTTGCGGCGAGGGAAAAGGTTTCACGGCTTCGTGCCACCCAGCGCCTTTTCGATTGCCGCCTCGGCCAACGGAGCCATGATCTTGTATCCCGCAGCATTGGGATGCAGCCCATCCTCGGCCAGTTCTTTCATCAGCAGTCCTTTGTCGTCAACCATGGCGCTGAAGTAATCGAGATAGAGGCAGGCGCCGGCGCCGGAATCGCAGTAATTCTTCAGCCAGCGGTTCAGCTCCAGAATCTTCTCCGGGGAGCGTTCCGCAAACAGCTCCCGCGCCCGTGGCGTGTAGCCGTGCACCGGCAGGATCGAGGCATAGACCACCCTGATGTCGTGCCCGCGGGCGAGTTCGGCCATGGAGCCATAGTTCGCTTCGATTTCTTCCAGCCGCATGGGACCGGTATTGCCGGCAATGTCATTGGTTCCGGCGAGAATGACAATCGCTTTGGGATGAAGTTCGATCACATCCTGCCGGAAGCGCACCAGCATCTGCGGAGTGGTCTGCCCGCCGATCCCCCGGTTGCTATAAGGTTTGCCCGGGAAATATTCGTCGATATGCCAGCCGTCGGTAATCGAGTCTCCGAAAAAAACCACGCGGCTCTCGCCGGGCGCAGGCGGCGTCAGCGCCGCGTTCGCATCGCGGTAGCGGCCGAGCTGTCCAAAATCATCGGTGAAGATCGCGAGACGCGAAGCCCGGTATTGGTCCAGCCCGGGGTAGCCCGTGGAGGGGATGCCGGGCCGCGTTTGCGGCGCGAGCTTGGCAGGTTCCTGGGCGAGGGCGGCGAGACTGCAAATAAGAGCGGCATAAATCAATACAAAGCATCGCATGGCGGGAATGCTACCACGAGTTTAATCGCACAGCGTTGAGTTCCCGCCCCCCTGTAACCCCGATCGGAGCTTCCCCCTTCCGATAGGAAGGGGGAGCGGAGTGGAGGGACCTGCTGTCTCTCGCCGTCGACACGAATCGCAACCCACCTACACAACATGCTCCGCCGGGTAGTGGTGCAGTCTGGCTTCTTTGACTGCGGCGTCATCCGGAGCGTAGCCGCTTTTCAGGCGGAGCGAAGAGCCTGCCCTGAGCGAAGTCGAAGGGATCTCCCGCTCAACCGGCTTCGCGCTTAACCCCGAACTGCCACTACCTTCCGCCGAATCTCCTTGACTCCAACTTCGCCGCTTGATCTAATGACTTAAAGCATTAGCTCTTTGAAAACTTAATAGTAATAAGCTAAGTACCCGCCGCTCAAGATTTTGCCTGCAACTTCTTTGTTACCAGGATTCGACGAACAAGCTGCGGCGATCTGTCAGAGCGGGAGTCCCTCATCCCAAAGGGTTTAGCAAAGGGGGATCATATCTAAATCCTTCAGATCGAGGATTTTACAGGCAGGTCATCCAGAATCAATATTTTAGCCAGCTTCGGCGCCGACGCGACTCTCCTAAGCGGTTGATTCCAGATATTTTAACGCCTTTGATCTGGTGATTTTTTTCAATCCAGATCTGTGGCGCTCTTGATCCGCGCAAATCCGTGGCAAAGCCGTTCCTGGCCGTTTACATGCCGTCGTAATTCGGCCCCCCGCCGCCCTCCGGGGGAACCCATGTGATGATCTGGTAAGGGTCAGCGATGTCGCAGGTTTTGCAGTGAACGCAGTTCGACGGATTCAAACTGATGCGCTTGCCATTGGGCTGACTGGCGTCGTCAAGCATTTCGTAAACGTTGGCGGGACAGAAATTCTGGCAGGGGCTGCCGAATTCCTTCACGCAACGAGTGTTGCAGATATTTGTGTCGTCGATGACCAGATGCGCGGGTTGATCTTCTTCGTGCTTGGTGCCGGAGTGGTATAGGTCGGTGAGCTTGTCGAATGTGAGCTTGCCATCGCCTTTGGCTGGGCCGAGCAGGTCCGCTTCTGCGCCCCCATCGTCGGGCAACTCGGCCAGCTTGCGCATGTGCTCGTGGCCCGCGTGCGCGGGATAGCGGTTACGCAGGCCGCGTCCGCCGGTGACCATTTGCAGCGCGGTGTGGAACATGCCGGCATAGAATCCGTTCTCGAATCCCTGGTGCATGTTGCGAACCTTCCACAGTTCATCTTTGATCCAGCTGGAGTCCACCTTTTCCTGATAGGAACTCAAAGCCGCAGCGGAAGAATCATCTTTCTTCAGCGCCCCGAATGCGGTCTCGGCGGCCAGCATCCCGCTCTTAATCGCGAGGTGAATGCCCTTGAGCCGAGCGGAGTTGAGAAAGCCGGCGGAGTCGCCGAGGATCATCCAGCCATTGCCGGCCACGGGCGGAATCGCCCACCAGCCGCCATAAGGCATCGACTTCGCGCCATAGCGAATCATCTTGCCGCCTTCGAGCAATTTAGCTACGAAGGGATGCTGCTTGAAATCCTGCAGCACGTGTTGCGGGTCGAGGCGCGGGTCAGGATAGTCGAGCCCGGTGACGAAGCCGAGAGAGACGATATGGTCTTTGCCGCCGTAGATCCAGGCGCCGCCATATTCTCTTGTAGTCAGCGGCCAGCCCATCGTGTAGATCACTTCGCCGGGCGCGATGCGGCCGGAGGGAACTTCCCAGAGCTCTTTGACGCCGACGCCGTAGGTTTGCGGGTTGGCGTTGCGGGCGAGATCGAATTTCGAGACGAGCTGTTTCGTTAATGATCCGCGCGGCCCCTCGGCGAGGATGACGACTTTGGCGTTGAGGTCGTAGCCGGGCTCGAAGTTGGACTTCTGATGACCTTCCTTGTCGACTCCCTTGTCGTCGGTGCGCACTCCGGCCACGCGGTCGCCATCAAACAGAAGCTCGGAGCCCGCGAATCCAGTAAAGACGGTGATGCCAGTCTCTTCCACTTTGCCGCCCAGCCACTTCACAAAGCGGTTCAGCGAAATCACATAATTGCCATGATCCCGCAAAGGCGGCGGCGTGATGGGCAGTTTGAATTTGCTCTTCTCAGTGAGGAAATAGACAGCTTCTTTGGTGACTTCAGCATCGAGCGGGGCTTCTTTTTCGAAGCCAGGAAGAAGTTCGCGCATGGAACGCGGGTCGAGCAGCGCGCCGGAGAGGCAGTGCTGGCCGACCTCGCGGGCTTTCTCAAGGACGTAGATATTTTCTTTGCTGAGTTGCGAGTCGGGGTGCTGCGCGTTATGAGCGTCGATGAGTTGGGCAAGGCGCAGTGCACAGGCCATGCCGGCAGGACCGCCGCCGACGATGACAACGTCCGCGGGCATTTGCGGGCGCTCGATGCCTTCGATTGGCTTGCGGAAGATCAGCATTTGGCAATTAGCGGTTGGCGAGGCTCGCTATCTCCCTCAGGCCCAGCAATCTTTGATCCGCGGTCAGCAAGGTCAGTTTCAATACTTTGGCGGTTGCCGCCAGGAACCGGTCCGCCGGATCGGCATGGGGTAACGGCAGCGCGAAGCCAGTGCGAACAATCTCCCGAGTTAGAGGCGCTTCTCGCAACTGATCGGCCGCGCGCTCGACCCATGCCAAAGGGTTCTCCACGCGAATACGGCCCTTCTGCATGAGTGCCAGAGCCTCCCAGACACTCACCGGAGACAACCAGAGCTCATTGCTGCCGTCCGACAACTCTGCCGCCGCCAGCTTCCCGAGCCGGCTCGGATCGGATTTGCTCCAAATCCAGATATGGGTGTCGAGAAGTAGATTCAATCGCGGTAAGCCTCAATATCGTCCAAGTCGATCACCGGCGAGACAATGTCGCCCACGATTTTGGCGGTTCCTAGCATATCGCCGAGAAACTTCCGCTCGCGATCGGGTCCGGCTGGAACTACCTCTGCCACAGGGATGCCGTGACGCGTGATTCGCAACGGCTGACGCGTCTTGTGCACCTGTTCAATGAGTCCAAGGCACTTGGCTTTGAATTTTGAGATGGGGACATCCCGCATGACCATTATTTTAACCATAGTCAATATTAAAGGTCAATTGCCGAGGAGCTACGTTACCCTCCGGCCTTCGCCTTTTTCACTTCCTCAATGAGGGGCGGGACTATATCGAACAGATTGCCGACGATCGCAAAATCTGCGATTTCGAAGATCGGCGCTTCTGAATCTTTATTCACCGCGATGATGGTGCGCGAGCCTTTCATGCCGACGATATGCTGGATCGCGCCGCTGATGCCGAGCGCCAGATACAGTTTGGGTGCGACCGTTTGACCCGAGGAGCCGATCTGGCGGTCCATGGGGAGCCAGCCGTTGTCGCAGATGGGGCGGGACGCGGCGAGATCGCCGCCGAGAGCATCGGCGAGTTGTTTGGCAATCTCGATGTTTTTCTGTTCCTTGATACCGCGGCCCACGGAAACGATGATTTCTGCCTGGGTGAGGTCGACCGCCTGCTTAGCCTCTTTGAAGACCTCCTGCGGTTTGTTGCGAATGACGTTGTCGGCGATCTCGACGTTCACGGTTTCGATCGGGGCTGCGCTCATTCCGGCCTCGGCTTTATCTCCACGAAAAGCGCCGTTCTGGAATGTGGCGAACCACGGAGCATCGGAGGCGAAGCTGACGTCGGCGGCGAATTTTCCCTGAAACATCTGGCGGGTGAAGACGAGCTTGCCATTTTCGTGCTTGAATCCAATGCAGTCGCTGATCACGGCGCGTCCCATCGCCGTGGCGAGTTTGGGGACGAAGTCGCGCACCTGGTAGGTGTGCGGCATCAGGACGAGCTTCGGCTGCCTCGTCGCCAGCAGTTGCTGAAGCGCGGCAGCAAAAGCGTCGGGTGTGTACGGTTCAAGCTTTGGCGATTCGACGGCATAAACCTTTGCCAGTTTCTTCGCGGCTACTTCTGCCGCGATCGGAGAAACTCCGCTGCCAGCTACGGCGGCTTCGAGCGTCCAGCCGGTGGCGGCGGCGATGGCCTGGCCGGCAGTGATGGTCTCCCAGGAGACACGGTTGAGTTTGCCTTCGCGTTGTTCGACGACTACTAAGATGATAGAGGGCATAAAGTCAGCTTCTAGCTCCCAGCAAAGCAATGCCGAGCTGGGCTCGGCGGACAGCCGAGGGCGGCTGTCCCCACACATTCTGTGACAAAAATCTTTTACAGCACGCGCAGCTCGTTGCGCAGTTTGTCGACCAGTTTCTTCGCGATCTCGGCTGGCGAGCCTTCTATGTGTTCCGTCTTTTTTGTTTTCTGCGGGACGTAGAGGCGTTCGATCTTTTGCAGATTCTCGCCTATCGCCGACTGCACTTCGGCGAGCGTAACTTTGCGCAACGGTTTGTTCTTGGCCTGCTTGATGCCGATCAGCGTGGCATAACGCAGCTTGTTGATGCCGGATTGAATCGTCAGCACTGCGGGTAGCGGCATGTCGACGAACTGAAAGTATCCAGCCTCCAGTTCGCGCTTCACCTTGATACCAACGTCGGTTTTTTCAATTTGCATAATGATGGTGGCGTGAGGCCAGCCCAGCAGTTCCGCCAGAATGACGCCGGTTTGCGCGTAGCCGTAGTCGTCGGATTGCAGGCCGGTGAAGATGAGATCGAATTTCTCGTCTTTAATCGCGGCCCCGAAGGCTTTCGCGGTATTGAGGGCGTCGAGACCGACGAAAGCATTGTCTTCGAGATGGATGGCCCGGTCCGCGCCCTTGGCCAGGGCTTCGCGCAAAACCTGCTGGGCGCGGGCCGGGCCGGAGGTGATAACCACCACTTCCCCGGTGTGCTTCTCTTTCTGGCGGAGCGCCTCTTCGAGCGCGTACGCGTCTGGCTCGTTCACTTCATACGAAACGTCTTCGCGAGTCCAGGCGGCGGTTTCGTTGAGCTTGAGCGGCGCATCTTTTTGCGGCACCTGCTTCATGCAGACCAGGATTTTCAAACGATGACTCCTTGTTCCCTGCCGCTTCGGGGAGCCACGGGAAACCTGTCAGTATAAATGAGCAGTTAGCAATTAGCACTTGGCGATTAGCAGACTAGCAATTTGATGGCGAACTAGTTGCGCCGGGCTGCGCCCAGGCTTGGATAGCCGAGGCGGCTGTCACCACATCAGCCATTACGCGGCTGTCGCCCGATGCTATTCCGTGAAGACGACCGACTGCACTCCGGAGATCTCGAAGCGTTTGCGGCAGCGCATATTCTTGCAGGCCATGAGGTCGTCCTTGCGCAGCATGTAGGAGCGGGCTTTGGCGAAGCGGGCGCGATCGCGCTCGTCGGCGCGGCCGCCGGGAAGCTGGCGCTTCTTAGTGCGCACCACCCAGGTGACCTCGTACTCCGCAGGCTGGTGGCAGTGAGGACAGTTCAGGGTCGCTGGTTTCTTTTCGGTGCGCTCGTCGAAAAATTCGCGTTCTTCCATGAATTGTTGCTGGTCCCTTCGCCGGTCCGACCGGAAGGGATCATTATTGCAGTTTTGCCGCAGACAAAGCTATGGCAACATGTAGGGGATGGCGGGGAAGAAAAAAATAAAACGGTTTCGAGCAGTGCAGGCGGTGAAAGAGCTGGCCCGGGAACGCATGGGGGCGCCTCCGGCGGCGAAGGTGGTTCCGCACAAAAAGAAAAATCCCCCAAAGCACAAACCCACGCTGGGTAAGCTGCTGGACGAAATAGACTGAAGAACTGATCGTTTGGGTCAACGCCAGCTGTTGACGACTGTCAATTGAACGTGGCGGTCACGGTGGTGTCGTTATGCATGACGATGTTGCATGCACCTGTGCCGGTGCACCCGTTGGACCAGCCTCCGAACGTCGAAGGAGAAATCGGGGTAGCATCCAGAGTAACCGCCGTGTCAGTCGGAAAACTGTTGACGCAACTGCCTGCTGTGCTCGGGCAATTGACAGTTGAGTTCGAGTTGGCTACAACTCCGGTACCGTTGCCAAGGAAGTTCACGGTGAGAACCGGCTCCCCGCCACCGTTGCCGCCGCTGCCGGTGCCGGTAAAGCAGGTGACGTTCGCCGTCATGTACCCGGTCACGATGGCGCCCGACGACGATAAACCCGACCCGTCATGGTTCGTGGTTACCGTCGCCGAAACCAGTGTGCCCCCACAAGCCTCGCCTGTCGCCCTCAGCAGGCCCGTAGAGCTGACGGTAAACATTTGCGTGTCATTCGAAGCCCAGGTTACCTGGGTCGTAATATCCTTGGTTACGGGCGGGTGAATATAAGACCCCAATGCCCTTAGCTGCTGCTCGGACCCGGCGTCGTCCTGCACCGGAGTGCTTGAGTTTCCGATCGTTTCGACGCTGGGCTGCACGGTGATGGATATTAACTCCTGCGGGTCCCCGCAACTGGAAACGCTCAGCAGCGAAATCGCAGCTGCGATCAGGGCGAAAATGCTCAACCACTTTCGAATCATGAACACTCCTGGAACCCGACGATCGAGTTAAGCGCACGCAGCAGCGGGAAAGATAAAATTTAGTCAAAGGAGGGGCAAAAAGCAACATTACCGAACCCATTCGAGTAACGTCCGTCACCCCTTCACGGCTTGGGCGACGACTTTGGCGAAATCACGGACATCCTCCTCGGTGGTGTCGAAAGAGCACATCCAGCGAACGATCGACTCCTCTTCCATCCACATGTAGAAAAAGTAGTGTTTTTTGATTTTCTCGATCGAGTGGCGCGGAATCTGGGCGAAGACGCCGTTCGCATCGACCTTCCAGACAACTTTAACTCCGGGGATCTGGCTCACTTCTTTTTCCAGAAGGCGAGCCATGCGGTTGGCGTGGTCGGCGCTGCGCCGCCATAGATCGTTGGTGAGCAGGGCTTCGAACTGGGCGGCGATGAAGCGCATTTTCGATGCCAGTTGCATGCTCTGCTTGCGCAGATAGAGAAAATCGTGGTCGAGCTCAGGCTGGAAGAACACTACGGCCTCGCCGCCCATGATTCCATTCTTGGTGCCGCCGAAAGAGAGCACGTCGACCCCGAGATCGCGGGTTGCCCGGCGCAGGGTCTGGCCGAGCGATGCGGCGGCGTTGGCGATGCGCGCTCCATCCATGTGCAAAAGCATTTTGTGTTCGTGCGCGAAACCAGCCAAGGCGAGAATTTCTTTCGGCTGGTAAACGGTTCCCATCTCCGTGGATTGCGTGATCGAGATGACGCGGGGCTGCGAATGATGTTCGTCACCGATACCGTGGTAGGCGTGGCGGACGGAGTCCAGGCTGATCTTGCCGTCTTTCTGAGGCAGAGGGAGCAGTTTGCAGCCCGTGTGCTTCTCCGGCGCGCCACATTCGTCGGTGTAGATGTGGGCATAGTCACTGCACAGAATCGAATGAAAGGACCGGGTTAGCGCCTGCAGACTCAGAACATTGGCGCCAGTTCCGTTGAAGGTAAAAAAGACGGCGATGCCAGGTCCGAAATGCTCTTCAAACTTCTCCACCGACGAACGGGTATAAGCGTCGTCTCCGTAGGCAACCACGTGCCCCTGGTTGGCACGGGCAATCGCTTCGAGAATCTCGGGGTGAACGCCCGCGTTGTTGTCGCTGGCGAAGCTGCGTCTCGGTTTAGCTGGAGCCTGCACCATAGCGCAACAATGTAGCAGAATGAGATGTTGAAAGCGCAGGGCTGTGCCGCTCAGTGGAAACAACGGATCCAGATCTTCTGTATTTCTTTACCACTGGGCAGATAACGTTTGTGCGGTGTTTCCGTCTAAACAAGCTCGGGTAGACAGCTCTGGGCCTGCGAGGCTGAACTTAAGGGATTATTATTCTTCGCCCACGCAGCTGCCTTTAAGCGATAAAATTCATTCCCATGAGTTCTCCGAAGTATTTGGCGCAGGTCATCTTAGGGTTGGCCCTTGTGGCCAGCGGAGCGACGATTGCTTGTTCCGGAAGTGCTCCGCAGAATGCTCAGGCCGAGGGTCCGGGCGGAATGCCGGTGAAGGTGCAGGAGGCGCGGGCCATACCGGTTTCAGATGCCAGCGAATACGTGGCTACTCTGAAGTCGCGTGATTCGGCGGTCATCATGCCGCAGGTCGAAGGCCAGGTCACAAAGATTTTTGTGCATTCCGGCGAAGCGGTTAGCGCTGGGGCTGCACTCATGGAGATCGATCCGCTCAAGCAGCAAGCCACAGTCAAGAGCCAGGAAAACGCCCGCGCAGCACAAGAGGCGAACCTGAGTTATGCGAAGCAGCAGTATGAGCGAGCCCGGGGACTTTTTTCAGCAGGCGTGGTGAGCAAGCAGGATCTCGATCAGGCGAAATCGGCAATAGACGCCGCCCAGGCTCAGATGGATTCCCTCGACGCGCAGGTTAGGGAGCAGGAAGTGCAGCTGCATTACTACGGGGTGGTCGCGCCCTGGGGCGGGATTGTGGGAGACGTTCCGGTGCGCGTGGGCGACCGGGTTACGAACACCACGCAACTCACCACCGTCGATAAACCTGGAAGTCTGGAAGTCTACGCTTACGTGCCGATCGAGCGCTCCAAGCAGCTCAAAATGAACCTCCCGGTGCAGGTTGTGGATAGCGAGGGCAAGGTACTGGCCGACAGTCGTGTCAGCTTCATCTCACCGCAGGTGGACAGCACCACGCAAACCGTGCTGGTGAAGGCGCTGATCCCCAACAGCAACGACGCGCTGCGGCACTCGCAATTCATTCGCGCCCGCATTATATGGGGCACCCACCAGAATCCAGAGGTTCCTATTCTTGCCGTGTCGCGTCTGGCCGGCCAGTACTTTGCATTCGTGGCCGAGCCCCAGAATGGCGGGGGATACGTTGCCCGGCAGAAACCGCTGCAAATTGGGCAGACCGTGGGGAACGATTACGAGGTGCAGGGAGGCCTAAAGCCAGGCGACAAAGTGATCGTTTCCGGGACGCAATTTCTGCAAGATGGGGCGCCGGTAATTCCGCAAAGCTGAAATGCGGGCTTTCGGCCCGAGTCGCAGGGTTTCACATAACAAGCAGTCAGCAACGGTCGAGCCGAAGCCCGACGGCCGAGGCCCGAAAGCCGATCTTCTATGTTCGTTGACTTCTTCATTCGCCGTCCGGTGTTCGCTACGGTCTGCGCGCTGCTGATTGTTCTTGCAGGTGCGGCTGTAATTCCCACGCTGCCGATCTCGCAGTTTCCGAATCTGGCGCCGCCGCAGGTTGGCGTCTCCAGCTTCTACACCGGCGCCAGCGCTCAAACGGTGGAGAGTGCGGTGACCATTCCCCTGGAGCAGCAGATCAACGGAGCAGAGGGGATGAAGTACATCAGCTCAACCAGCGGCAACGACGGATCGAGCAGCATCACCGCAACCTTCGATCTGAACCGCGACCCCGACCTGGCGACCGTCGACATCCAGAACCGCGTTAACACGGCGCAAGGCAGGCTGCCCGCTGCTGTGAAGGCCGTGGGGATCACCACCGCGAAGACTTCGCAGAACTTCGTCTTCGGCGCGGCCGTCACCGCCGACAACGGCAGGTATTCCACGCTGTTCATGAGCAACTATCTTGATATCTATGTCAAGGATTCGCTGAAACGTATTCCGGGCGTCGCCGACGTGCTCATTTTCGGCGAACGGAAATATTCCATGCGCTTGTGGCTGGACCCCGGCAAGCTGGCGGGGCGCGCACTGACCGCGACCGATGTGGTGAATGCGCTGGCCGAGCAGAACGTGGAAATTGCAGCTGGGCAGGTGGGGCAACAGCCCGCTAAAGAAGGACAGCAGTACCAGATCAGCGTGCGGGCCGTGGGACGGTTGAGCGAAGCCAGCCAGTTCGACAACATCATTCTCAAGACCAACGCCGATGGAACCCTGGTTCGACTAAGAGATGTGGGCCGGGCCGAGTTGGGTGCGGAAGACTATAGCAACGATCTGCAATTCGACGGACACGATGCCGTGGGCCTTGGGGTCACCCAGCTTTCTACGGCGAACGCCCTCGATGTGGACAGGCGCGCAATCGCCGAACTGGACCGGCTCTCCAAGAGCTTTCCGCCGGGAATGCACTACAAGCTGGCGTTCGATACCACCGACGCGGTAGGTGAATCGATCCGCGACGTGGTTTTCACCGTAGGTTCGGCGATCCTGCTGGTCATTCTGGTTATCTTCATCTTCCTCGGCGACTGGAGGACGACCATG
>Ga0209040_10001075_pt1 | contig 21317 bp, 24 predicted proteins | sample BogFormECP12_OM3_FD_188240 | JGI IMG/M metagenome (GOLD analysis project Ga0209040, IMG submission 188240) | Bog forest soil microbial communities from Calvert Island, British Columbia, Canada - ECP12_OM3 (SPAdes) (version 2) | ecosystem: Environmental > Aquatic > Freshwater > Wetlands > Bog ... | reverse complement strand
GGCCATAGGAGCGTCCCAGCATCTCGCGCGTCGGTCCTAGCAAAACACGATTCAGCGAACTCACCTCAACGGCCGATACATTTTCAGCCTCTCAGGCGAACCGAGGCCCGCGCACCAGGCGGCGCAGCCAGGACAGGACGCGGGCGACGCCGGGCTCGGCGCGCGGCGGCCGCACCGGTCCGGCCGGGCCCTGGCGTCCGACCGGCGCCGCTTCGCCCTCGGCCAGCAAGGCGTCGATCCGCCGCCGCACCCGGCCGCGCGCGCGGTGCAGCAGCACCCGCTGGTTCTCGGCCGACACGTCCAGCACCTCGCAGGCGTCCTCGGCGCTGCGCCCCTCGATGTCGCGCAGGATCAGCACCGCCTTCTGATTGGGGGGCAGCTGCTCGATCACCGCCTCGACATGCTGCCAGAGCTGGCGGCCGGCGACCTCGCGCTCCGGGTTCAGGTCGTGCCACAGCCGCGGCATCACCACCCAGTGCCCGTCGGCGCGGAAGTTCTGCAGCTCCACCGCCCGCTCCTCGCCCTCGGGCGACGGCGGCGCCAGGCCGACCGTGCGGCCCTCGCGCTTGGCGCGCGTGCGGGCGCGGTTGGCGGCGATGGTGAACAGCCAGGTGGCCAGGCTGGATCGTCCCTCGAAGGTGGCGATGTTGGCGATCACGGCGAGCCAGGTATCCTGCACCACCTCCTCGGCCTGCGCGCGGCTGCCGATGATCGCGTTCGCGGTGCCGACGAGCGCGCCGTGGAAGCGGCGTACGAGCTGACGGAACGCGGCCTCGTCGCCGCTGCGTAGACGCGCGAGAAAGGCCGGATCGTCGAAATCGACGGCCGTCATGCAATCCCTCCGGCATACATGGAGCCGTTGTAACGAGGCCGTCAGCGAGGAGTCACGACACCATGGCTCGTGTCGCCCTGTTGCCAGTCTGCGTCGATGTGACGGAGCTTGTCACCGCCTATCAGGACGGGGCCCTCGGCTGGCGGGAGCGCATGAGCATCCGCTGGCATCTCAGCCGCTGCACGCCCTGCACCCGCTTCTACGACCAGATGCGGCGCACCGCGGCGTTCGTCCGCGACCACGCGCTGTCGCCGCCGGACGACGCGGAGGCCGACGCACTGCTCCACGGCGGCAAGCCGGACGCGCGCTGAAAGAAACGCGACGCGCGCGGCGAAACTTACGCAAGCTTAAGTCGCTGCGCGTAAGACCTCGCAGGCATACACCCGACATGGCGGAGCGCAGAAAGCGCAGATGGCCGGCAAGTCGCGCATAGTCAGGGCAGAAGCTCTGACTTTCTTGCATGGACCCTCAAGCGGGGTCCGTTCACGTCACCCTGTTCCGTGCACGGATTTGGGCGACGGTCATGCATCCACGAAGCGCGACAGACGTTCATACCCTGTTGCCATGTGCCCACGCGGACACAGGCGCGCTCGGGTCCGGGCGGTGTCGCGAGACGCTTGCGCGCGGGTCATGGCACGCCATGTGCTGTGGACCAGTGCCAATGGATGCCCGAATTCCGCCACGCGGCGGCGAAATTCTCGTTGCCTGTGAGGAAACGGCGATAGTGCCGGCAGGGTTTGCATCGCCGCGGATGAACGCGGCGCCGCCGACTGATCTCGCGCAATGCGCACAATCTGCTCCGCACGGCATAAAAGAGTTACCGCATCGCATACGATCGGCTAGCGTTAATGTTGTGCTGCGGCGGACGAGTCCCAACTGAATTGGAGCGGTAGATGCACCTCGCCGACGACCTTTTTTCCGCCTTCACTCGCGCCTACGAGTCGCGTCGCGAGGCGGAGATGTCGCTGTCGGAGTACCTGTCGCTGTGCCGCGACGACCCGATGACGTACGCGTCGGCGCCGGAACGTCTGCTCGCCGCGATCGGCGAGCCCGAGATGATCGATACGGCCAAGGACGCGCGTCTCGGCCGCATTTTCATGAATCGTACCATCCGGGTCTATCCGGCGTTCTCCGAGTTCTACGGCATGGAAGAGACGATCGAGCGGATCGTCGGCTTCTTCCGCCACGCAGCGCAGGGCCTGGAGGAGCGCAAGCAGATCCTCTACCTGCTTGGCCCCGTCGGCGGCGGCAAGTCGTCGCTGGCCGAGCGGCTGAAGGCGCTGATGGAGGTGCACCCGGTCTACGCGCTGAAGGCGGGCAACGACATCAGCCCGGTGTTCGAAAGCCCGCTCGGCCTGTTCGATCCGCTGACCATGGGAGAGGCGCTGGAGGAACGCTACGGCATCCCGCGCCGGCGCCTGACCGGCCTGATGAGCCCGTGGTGCCTCAAGCGGCTCGACGAATTCGGCGGCGACATCAGCAAGTTCCGCGTGATCCGCGTGCGCCCGTCGCGCCAGCGCCAGATCGCCATCGCGAAGACCGAGCCGGGCGACGAGAACAACCAGGACATCAGCGCGCTGGTCGGCAAGGTCGACATCCGCAAGCTGGAGATGCACGCGCAGAACGACCCTGACGCCTACAGCTATTCGGGCGGCCTCAACCGCGCAAACCAGGGCATCCTCGAGTTCGTCGAGATGTTCAAGGCGCCGATCAAGATGCTGCACCCGCTGCTGACCGCGACCCAGGAAGGCAACTACATCGGCACCGAGAACATCGGCGCGATCCCGTTCGCGGGCGTGATCATGGCCCACTCCAACGAGGCGGAGTGGCAGAGCTTCAAGAACAATCGAAACAACGAAGCCTTCATCGACCGCATCTATGTAATCAAGGTGCCGTACTGCCTGCGCGTGCAGGAGGAGCAGAAGATCTACGAGAAGCTGGTTTCCACGTCCGAGCTGGCGGGCGCGCCGTGCGCGCCGGCGACGCTCGAGATGCTCGCCCGCTTCTCGGTGCTGTCGCGGCTGCGCAAGCACGAGAACTCGACGCTGTACGCGAAGATGCGCGTCTATGACGGCGAGAGCCTGAAGGAAACCGACCCGCGCGCGCGCAGCATCCAGGAATACCGCGATTCCGCCGGACCCGATGAGGGGATGGACGGCATCTCGACGCGGTTTGCTTTCAAGACCCTGGCCGCGACGTTCAATCACGATACCACGGAAATCGCCGCCGACCCGGTTCACCTGATGTACGTGCTGGAGCAGTCGATCCGCCGCGAGCAGTTCCCCGAGGAGACCGAGAAGCGCTACCTGGAATCGATCAAGGGCGACCTCGCGCCCCGTTACGCCGAGTTCATCGGCAACGAGATCCAGAAGGCGTATCTGGAGAGCTACCACGACTACGGGCAGAACCTGTTCGACCGCTACGTGTCCTACGCCGACGCGTGGATCGAGGATCAGGACTTCAAGGACCCCGATACCGGGCAACTGCTGAACCGCGAGCTGCTGAACCAGGAGCTCACCAAAGTCGAGAAGCCGGCCGGGATCGCCAACCCGAAGGACTTCCGCAACGAGGTGGTGAAGTTCAGCCTGCGGGCGCGCGCCAACAACAACGGCCGCAATCCGAACTGGACAAGCTACGAGAAGATCCGCGAAGTCATCGAGCGGCGGATGTTCAGCCAGGTCGAGGAACTGCTGCCGGTCATCAGCTTCGGCTCGAAGAAGGACGGCGAGACGGAGAAGAAGCACGGCGAGTTCGTCGAGCGCATGACGTCGCGCGGCTACACCGAGCGCCAGGTCCGGCGGCTGGTGGAGTGGTATATGCGTGTGAAACAGGCGGGGTAGCGCAAAACGCGCAAGCACGATGGGTAGCATGTACATCGTCGACCGGCGCCTCAACCCAGGAGGAAAGAGTCTGGGCAATCGCCAGCGCTTCATGCGCCGGGCGAAGGCGCTGATCCGCAAGGCGGTGCACGAGAGCTCCGGCGAGCGGAGCATCAAGGACGCCGACAGCGCCGGCGAGGTGAAGCTGCCGGTGCACGGCGTGCACGAGCCGAGCTTCCGCCGGTCCCGCCAGGGCGGCACACGCGAATATGTGTTGCCGGGCAACAAGGAGTACAACGAGGGCGACACCATCGCCCGCCCGCCGAGCGGCGGCGGCCGCGGCGGCAGCGAAGGCAGCCCGGACGGCGACGGGCAGGACGAGTTCCGCTTCGCGCTCAGCCAGGACGAGTTCGTCGACCTGTTCCTGGAAGACCTGGAGCTGCCCGACCTCGCCAAGCGCAAGGTGACGGACGCCGAGAGCGTGAGCTGGCATCGCGCCGGCTATTCGGTCAGCGGCTCGCCGGCGAACCTCGCGGTCAACCGCACCGTCCGCAACAGCCTGTCGCGCCGCATCGCGCTCAAGCGCCCGAAGGCGGAGGAGATCGCCGCGCTCGAAGCCGAGATCGCGCTGCTCGAGGAGAGCCAGGACGATCCGGAACAGCTGACCGCGTTGCAGGAGAAGCTCGCGCGCGCCAAGCGCCGCACCGGGATCATCCCGTATATCGACCCGGTCGACGTCCGCTACCGCCGCTTCGAGAGCCGGCCCAAGCCGATCGCCCAGGCGGTGATGTTCTGCCTGATGGACGTCTCCGGCTCGATGACCGAGCACATGAAGGACCTGGCCAAGCGGTTCTTCGTGCTGCTGTACATCTTCCTGCGGCGGAAGTACAAGCACGTGGAGATCGTCTTCATCCGCCACACGCACCAGGCGCAGGAAGTCGACGAGAACACGTTCTTCCACAGCCCGGAGACCGGCGGCACGGTGGTCTCCACCGCGCTCGACGAGATGATCCGCATCCTGTCCGAGCGCTACCGGCCGGAAGACTGGAACATCTACGCCGCCCAGGCGTCCGACGGCGACAACACCAGCTCGGACAACGACCGCACGGCGGCGCTGCTGACCTCCGACATCCTCCCGGTGTGCCAGTACTACGCCTACCTGGAGGTCGGCCGCGAGGGCGAGCACTTCCCGCCCGGCTTCGCGCGGCGGCACAGCGACCTGTGGCAGACCTACTCCGGCATCGTGGCGTCGGGCGCGCCGATGGCGATGCGCAAGGTGAACCACCGGCGTGACATCTTCCCGGTGTTCCGCGAGCTGTTCGGGCGCAAGGGCGCCACCGCGGAACCGGCCGAGGCATGATGGACACGAAACTCTTCGACGGCGCCGAGTGGACGTTCGCGACGATCCAGCGCGCGCACGACGCGTGCGAACAGATCGCCCGCGACGAGCTCGGCCTGGACGTCTATCCGAACCAGATCGAGGTGATCAGCGCCGAGCAGATGCTCGACGCCTATTCCTCGATCGGCATGCCGCTGTTCTACAAGCACTGGTCGTTCGGCAAGCATTTCGCCCGCAACGAGGCGCTGTACCGCGCCGGCATGCAGGGCCTCGCCTACGAGATCGTCATCAACAGCAACCCGTGCATCTCCTACATCATGGAGGAGAACACGGCGACGATGCAGACGCTGGTGATCGCGCACGCCGCCTTCGGCCACAACCACTTCTTCAAGAACAACTATCTGTTCAAGCAGTGGACCGACGCCGACGGCATCCTCGACTACCTGGAGTTCGCCAAGACCTTCATCCAGCGCTGCGAGGAACGCTACGGCGAGCAGGCGGTCGAAGCCCTGCTGGACGCCGCCCACGCGCTGATGAGCCACGGTGTGCACCGGTACCCCCGTCGCCGCCCGACCGACCTGCGCATGGAGGAGAAGCGCGAACGCGAGCGCCGCGAGCACGACGAGCAGACGTTCAACGACCTCTGGCGCACGGTCCCGAAGGGTCCGGCGGCGAAGGAGGACAATCGCGCCGAGGAACGCCGCCGCGCGCTGCTCCAGCTGCCGCAGGAGAACGTCCTGTATTTCCTGGAAAAGTCGGCGCCGCGCCTGGCCCCCTGGCAGCGCGAGGTGCTGCGCGTCGTCCGCCAGATTGCGCAGTATTTCTACCCGCAGGGCCAGACCAAGGTGATGAACGAGGGGTGCGCGACCTACACGCACTACCGCATCATGACGCGCCTGCACGAGAAGGGGTTGATCTCCGACGGGGCGTGGATGGAGTTCCTGCACAGCCACACCAACGTCGTCTTCCAGCCCGAATACGACGATCAGCGCTTCTCCGGCATCAACCCGTACGCGCTCGGCTTCGCGATGATGGACGACATCGCGCGCATCGTCCGCGAGCCGACCGAGGAGGACCGGACCTGGTTCCCCGACATCGCCGGCACCGGCGACGAGATGGCGGTGCTGCGCGACGTGTGGGCGAACTACCGCGACGAGAGCTTCATCCTGCAGTTCCTCAGCCCGAAGCTGATCCGCCAGCTGCGCATCTTCGACGTGCTGGACGATGCCAACGAGCCGGAGATGCGGGTCACCGCGATCCACGACGAACGTGGCTACAAGCGCATCCAGCGTGCGCTGGCGCGGCAGTACGACGTCGCCTGGACCACGCCGGACATCCAGGTGATAGACGTCAACCTCGCCGGCGACCGGCGCCTGATCCTGCACCATCGCGCGCTGAACCGCGTGCTGCTCGACGAAGGTGACGCGCGGCATGTGCTGCAGCACCTCGCGGACCTGTGGGGCTACGACGTGCTGATGAAGGAGATCGACCCGGCGACCGACGCGGTGCTGAAGGAGCACGCGGCCTCCCCGCGCGGCACGATCCTCTCCAAGGACCCCGTCTGAGCCCGACGCGCGCCGGCCACGGCCGGAGGAGCGTGGAACCGCACCTGTAAGCTCGGCGTTCGCGCCGGCATGGACGCCTCGACCCGCGCTCGCGCCACCCCCGATGCCGCCGCACTGCTGCGCGACGTGGCCGATCTGGTGCCGAACATGCAGGCGCGCGCGGAGGTGCTCGATTGCGACGGCGCCTTTCCGCACGCCGACCTGAACGCGCTGCGCGACGCCGGTGCGCTCGCTGCCCCTCTGCCGCGCGCGCAGGGCGGCCTGGGGCTGGGCACCGAGGCGGGACGCAGCCCGGAGCTGGCACGGCTGCTCGGCCTGATCGGGCGCGGCAGCCTGCCGCTGGGGCGCATTTTCGAAGGTCACGTGAACGCGTTGCACCTGATCGTCCGCTACGGCGATCCGGCGCAGGTCGGGCGCGGGGCGCGCGACGCGCACGCGGGCGAGCTGTTCGGCGTCTGGAACACGGAACCGCGCGATGCGCCGCTTCGTGTGTTCGCATGCCGGGACGGCTGGCGGCTGCAGGGCCGCAAGATCCTGGCGTCAGGCGCCGGCGTGGTGACGCGGGCGCTGGTGACGGCCGAGCGCCCGGACGGCGCGCGCGTGATGCTGGTGGTGCCGCTCGCCGCGTCGCAACGTGCGGACCTGCGACGATGGACGGCGCAGGGAATGCGCGCGTCGGCCACCGGCGCGGTCGTGTTCGACGGGATCGTCGCGCCGCCGGACGCGGTGATCGGCGAGCACGGCGACTACGAACGCCAGCCGGTCTTCAGCGGCGGCGCCTGGCGCGCACTGGCGGTGATCGTCGGCGGCCTCGATGCGCTGGTGGACGCGTTGCGCGCGCACCTGGCCGAGACGAAGCGCGACGGCGATCCGCACCAGCAGGCCCGCGCCGGCACGGTCCTGATCGCGCAGGAGACGGCGCGGCTCTGGCTGCAACAGGCGGCCGCGCGTGCGGAACGTGGGTGCGGCGTGGACGGCGAGGTGGTCGCCTACGTCAACCTCGCCCGCGGCGCCACCGAGGCGGCAGTCACCGAGGCGATGCGACTCGTGCAGCGCTCAGTGGGCCTTGCCGCGTTCATGCGGCCCAACCCGATCGAGCGGCTGTGCCGCGACCTCGGCACCTACCTGCGCCAGCCGGCGCCCGACGCCGCGCTGACCAATGGCGCGGCGTGGTTCCTGCGCAACGGCGGCTTGCCGGAGCCGCTTCCGCTGGCGCCGTGATCCGTGCGGGCGAGGTGCTGGCGACGATGCGCGCCCTGCCGGTGCGCGCGCCGGATCAGGTGCTCGCGCCCGGTCCCTGCCTCGTGCTGGCGCCGCATCCCGACGACGAGAGCCTCGGCTGCGGCGGACTGATCGCGCTGGCAGCCGCGCAGAGGCGGCAGGTGCACGTCGCGGTGCTGACCGACGGTACCGGCTCGCATGCCGGATCGGCGCGCTATCCCGCGCCGCGTCTCGCCGCACTGCGTGGGGCGGAGGTGGCCGAGGCGGTGACGCGGCTCGGGCTGCCGGCATCGGCCCTGCACTTCCTGCGCCGGCCAGACCGCCATGCGCCGCACGACGGACCGGCGTTCGGCGCGGCGGTCGATCGCGTGCGGGGCCTGCTCGGCGCGTGCGGCGCGGCGACCCTGCTGACCACGTGGCGCGGCGATCCGCACGGCGACCATGTGGCCGCCAGCCTGATCGCGCGCGCTGCGGTGCGCGGGACCCCGATCCGGCTGCTGGAATTCCCGGTCTGGGGCTGGACGCTGCCGGACGACACGGCATTAGCGATGGCACCCCCGGACGGCGCGCGCGTCGACGTACGCGCGGTGCTGGCAGCCAAGCGCGCGGCGATCGCGGCGCACGTGTCGCAGACGACCGGCCTGATCGACGATGATCCGTCCGGCTTCCGCCTGACGGCGCGATTCGTCGACCTGTTCACCGGCGACTACGAGACGTTCCTCCATGTCTGAGCGCGGCAGCCTGCCGGCTGCGTATTTCGCGGAAAAGTATGCGGCCGACCCCGATCCGTGGCGCTTCGCCTCGAGCGATTACGAGGCGCGCAAATACGCGGCGACCATCGCCGCCCTGCCGCGCGCCCGCTTCGCGAGCGGGCTGGAGGCCGGCTGTTCGATCGGCGTGCTGACGGCGATGCTCGCGCAACGCTGCGACGCATTGCTGGGGTTCGATGTCGTCGAGGCCGCGCTGGCACAGGCCCGCGCGCGCAACGCGGACAATCCGCAGGTGCGGATCGAGCATCGCAGCCTGCCGCAGGACTGGCCGGACGGCGCGTTCGACCTGATCGTGTTTTCCGAGGTTCTCTACTATCTGGACGAAGCCGACCTGCGTGCCGTCGTCGAGCGTGTGCGCACGGCGTTGCTGCCCGGCGGCGCGGTGGTACTGGTCCACTGGCTCGGGCCGACCGACTATCCGCTGACCGGCGACGCGGCGACGGAGTTGTTGACCAGTGCCTTGGAGGATGTCTGCGACGTCACCCGGTCAGAGCGTCAGCCAGACTATCGGCTGGATGTGCTCGTCCGGCGGCCAGCCGCACCTGCGCAATCAGCAGCCCGGCGCGAGCCGCCTGGATCGGCAGGTCGCTGACCGGAACGCGACGGCGCCGCAGCTTGCGGCTGTGCGCCTCCACCGCCGACCAGGCGGCGCCGAAGAATGGTTTCGATAGAAACCGGACCACATCGCCCTCGGGCAGCTGTAGCGCCGCCGCTGCGTCCTTCGGCCCGATGCCCCGGTCCTCGCCGCGCCAGACGGCGCGCAGGCGCCGCCGCCAGATCGCGCGGAATGCCGCATCTTCGGCGGGCTCGAGGCGCGGGTCGAGGAACTGGTCGGATCCGGTCAGTCGGCGCGACATGGTGTCCGCCATGCCGCCGCGCGCGCGCCCGAGCAGCCGGCCCGATACGATGACGCGGGCCGTCGATGTGTGGCGGATGCGTGCGTCGACGCGGCGCAGCGCGTCGAAAAAGGCGCGGTCCTCGCCCAGTCGCACGGGCGGGATGCCGCCCGCCCGCCGCCAGGCGCGCACTGTCACCGCGAAATTCGCACCGCTGTGCTGATCGTGGCGCGGCCAGGGATCGGCTGGATCGGGATCGATTAGCGCCGCGATCTCGTCGAGCTCGCGCGCATAAGCGCATTCCCGCGCGTCGTCCTCGTGCAGGGCGGGTGGGATGCGGCGTGCGTCCTCCGGGTCGATGTCGGCGATCCCGGCAGCTGCGTCCGCGCCGCGCGCGATCGCGTCGAGACAGGCCGCAACCCAGCCAGTATCGGCGACGCTGTCGGCGTCGGTGCCGAGCAGCACGCCATCGCTGCCGGCGTGTACAGCGGCGTACTGCATCGCCAAGCGCCGCGCCCACCCGGCGCACGCACGCGCGGGCGGCAGCTCGACGTGCGGCGCATCGAGGGGAAACGGCAACGACGGCGCCAGCGCCGCGATGCGCGCCGCGGTGTCGTCGACGCAGTTGTTGAGCAGCACCACGACCGCAGCCGGACGCCTCGACTGCATCGCCAGGGCTCGCAGGCAGGCTTCGATATGGGCCGCCTCGTCCTTGGCGGGGATGGCGACGACGGAGGCGGCGCTTGTCACGAAGGGCCACAAACGCCAGAGCGACGCGAAGTTGCACTGCTCCGATGGTCACGCGTGCGTCATGGGCCGTTGCGCAACCAGCGATGCCGTGGTTCGTGAAGGATTGTAGCTCGCTCTCGACTCTCACCTGGGGCGGCGGAAGGAAGCGACGTGTCGGGTATGCGGCGCGCATCTTCCGCCGCCGCCCGTCATCGACTTTAATCGCAGCCGACGGATGCGGCCGCATAGTCCGGCTGCCACAATCCGCACGGGCACGCGAGAAGAACCACCGGGGGGACGGGACCCAAGCATGGCCGATCTGCCAGCGGAACAGCGCCGCGAGACGGTTGCGATTCCGAGGCGCCGCGTGGTGCTGCGCGCCGGCCTGGGCGCTGGCGCAGCGGCATTCGCGGCGGCCGCCGGTGCGGCCGATACGGCGCCCCCGGCCGATCCCGCGTGGTCGCAGTCCCTCGGGCCCGGCATCGGCGACCGCGTCTACGGCCACCCCTCGCAGTTCGAAGGCGACGTGCTCCGCCGCAACGTGCCTTGGCTGACGGCGAGCGCGGAGAGCTCGGTCAGCTTCACGCCGCTGCAGTACCAGCAGGGCATCATCACCGCGAGCGGCGTTTTCTTCGAGCGCTACCATGCCGGCCGACCGACGGTGGACCCGACGCGCCACCGGCTGATGATCCACGGCATGGTCGACCGTCCGCTGCTGCTGACGATGGACGACATCCACCGCTTGCCGAGCGAGAACCGCATCCACTTCATCGAATGCCCGGCGAACGGCGGCATGGAGTGGCGCGCCGCACAGCTCAACTCGCTGCAGTTCACGCACGGCATGATCGGCTGCGCCGAATGGACCGGCGTCAAGCTCTCCACGGTGCTCGAGCAATGCGGCATCAAGACCGGCGCCCAATGGGTGCTGGCCGAAGGTGCCGACGGCGCGCACATGGCGCGCTCGATTCCGCTGGAGAAATGCCTCGACGACGTGCTGCTGGTGTATGGTCAGAACGGCGAGGCGTTGCGGCCGGAACAGGGCTATCCGCTGCGCCTCGTGGTGCCCGGCTGGCAGGGCAACGTCAACGTCAAATGGATCCGCCGCCTGCAGGTGGGCGACCAGCCCTGGTTCACGCGCGAGGAGACCTCGAAATACACCGAGCTGATGCCGGACGGAAAAGCGCGCGACTTCACCTGGCCGATCTACGCCAAGTCGGTGATCACCTCGCCCTGCCCGGAGATGCCGGTGAACGGACCCGGCCTGTATGAAATCCGTGGCTTCGCATGGTCGGGACTCGGCAAGGTCAACCAAGTGGATGTCAGCGTCGACGGCGGCGTGAACTGGGCGCATGCGCGGCTGCACGATCCGGTGCTGCCGAAGGCGCTGACCAGGTTCACGCTGGAATGGCGCTGGGACGGCAAGCCGGCGCTGCTGCAATCGCGCGCGACGGACGAGACCGGCTTCGTGCAACCGACGATCGCCGAGCTGCGCGCGGTGCGCGGCACCAACGGCATCTACAACAACAACGCGATCCAGACGTGGCAGGTCAGGCCGGACGGGAGCGTGTTCAATGTCCAGCTGGCCTAGGCGCCTTGCCCTGCTCGGCATCGCCATCGCCCTAGGCAGCGGCGCGCCGGTGCCGCCCGAGACCGTCGATTACGGCCTCGGCACCACGCCGACGCAACAGCAGATCGATGGCTGGGCGATCGCCGCGCGACCGGACGGCCAAGGCCTGCCGCCGGGCCATGGCTCGGTGAAGGACGGCGACGACCTGTATGCGACGATGTGCTCAACGTGCCACGGCACGTTCGGCGAGGGCGAGGGCCGGTATCCGCGCCTCGTCGGCGAAGGCACGCTCACCGGCGAGCGCCCGGAGCCGACGATCCAGAGCTACTGGCCGTACGCGACGACGGTGTTCGACTACGTCAACCGCGCGATGCCGTTTCCCACGCCACACATGCTGACGCCGGACCAGGTTTATGCCATCACGGCGTACGTGCTGAACATCAGCGGCATCGTGGGCGACGACTTCGTCGCCGACCGCGACAGCCTGCCGAAGGTGCAGATGCCCAACCGCAACGGCTTCATCTGGCACGATCCGCGCCCCGACACGCACGACACCGCGTGCATGACCGACTGCCGCAATCCCGCCGACATCAAGATCACCTCGACCGCGGAAGGCAAGAACCTGACGCCGCGCGAGACCGGCCCGCTCGACACGTCGTTGCCGCAATGAGGACGCGAATCGCCATCGCCGCGCTGGGGGCGGTCGCGGCACTGACGCCACTGCGCCTGGGCGCGCAACAGGCCGCGACGATGCCGGGGCAGGAGCTGGCGTTCGACCGTAGCAAAGGCAACTGCCTCGCCTGCCACGCGATGCAGGGCAGCGACGTGCCGAGCACTGTCGGGCCCGAGCTGAACGACATGAAAGCGCGGTTCCCCGACCGCCGCGACCTCGTCGCGATCCTGTACGACGAGCAGACGCGCAATCCGCTGACGGTGATGCCGCCGTTCGGCCGCAACATGATTCTGACCCAGAAGGAAATCGAGCAGATCGTCGATTTCCTCTACACGCTGTAGCCGCAGGGAACGCCGTCATGCACCCGACGTCCGCACCCATGAGCAACGCCACGCGGCGCGAGACCTTGCGCATCCTGGCCCTGCTCGGCATGGCCGGGATCGCCGGCACGGCGCGCGCCGCCTCCGCGCCCGGCTGGCCCGACGACGCGTTCCACCAGAAGACGATGCCCGACGCCGTCAACGCGCTGTACGGCAAGCCGTTCGAGGCGTCCGACAAGGTGACGCTGGACGTGCCGGAGATCGCCGAGAACGGCGCCGTCGTGCCGGTGAACGTCGGCACCACGCTGCCCAACGTCACCACGATCAGCATCCTGGTGCCGGAAAATCCCTTCACGCTCGCCGCGTCGTACAAGCTGCCCGACGGCACGCTGCCGGCGATCGGCTGCCGGCTGAAGATGGCCAAGACGAGCGACGTGGTGGCGATCGTCGAATCCGACGGCAAGCTGTTCGCGGCGACGAAGAACGTGAAGGTCACGCTCGGCGGCTGCGGCGGCTGAGAGGGGAGCAGACCGATGCCATCCACCATCCGCGTCCGCGCCATGGCCTCCGGCACGCAGACAGACGTGCAAGCGCTGATCCAGCATCCGATGGACAGCGGCTTCGTCAAGGACAGCAACGGCGTGCTGATCCCGCCGCGCCACATCGAGACGGTGACCTTCGAGCACGACGGCAAGCCCGTGCTGATCGCCGACTGGGGCCCCGCGGTGTCCAAGGACCCGTATATCAAGTTCGCCTTCAAAGGAGGTGCCAAGGGCGACACGTTGACCGTCACCTGGATCGACAACCAGGGCAAGACGGACAGCCTGGAGGCAAAGATCGCGTGAGCCTGCGCCGCGCCATCGCTGTTGTGTTGACGGGACTGCTGCTCGGCGGGGCGGCGCCGGGCGCTCTCGACACCGACAACCCGCAGGCCGAGCAGGCCGCGTTTCAAGCCTATTTCAAGAACCGCTTTCCGAGCCTGCCGATCGCGGAGTTCGGCAACGGCCCCTATGCGGTCAACGCGGACATGCGCAAGCAGTGGGAGGAGATCATGCAGTTCCCTCCCTACGACTTCGCGCTCGACGAAGGAAAGACGGCGTTCGAAACCAAGTTTGCCGACGGCAAGTCCTACGCCGACTGCTTCGAGAACGGCGGCATCGGCGTGCGGCAGAATTTTCCGTATTTCGACACCAAGGCTGGCGAGGTCGTCACGCTGGATCTTGCGATCAACCGCTGCCGGCAGGCGAACGGCGAGAAGCCGCTGCCGTACCAGACCGGCCTGATGGTGTCGCTCACCGCCTACATGGCAGAGACCTCGCGGGGCAGGCCGTTCGACATCAAGATCCCGGACGATCCCCGCGCCCTCGCCGCGTACGAAGACGGCAAGCGGTATTTCTACACGCGGCGCGGCCAGCTGAACTTCTCCTGCGCGAGCTGCCACGTCACCGCCGCCGGACAGCGCATGCGCGCCGACATCCTGGCGCCGGCACTCGGCATCCTCGCCGCGTTCCCGATCTACCGGTCGGAGTGGGGCAGCATGGGCACGATCGACCGGCGCTTCACGACCTGCAGCTCGCAGATGCGCTCCGAGCCGCTCGATCCGCAGGACAAATCGTATCGCAACCTCGAGTACTTCCTGTCGTACATGAGCAATGGCGTGCCGATCTCCGGTCCGGGGACGCGGCCGTGAGGGCGCTGGGAATTGCCGTCGCGCTGGCATCGCTTGCGGCGACGGCGCATGCGGCGAAGCAGGAAGATGCGCAAGCCGCGCTGGCCGACGCGAGGCAGGCCGAGGCGCAGGCGGCAAGCTACGGCAATCGCTGGCTGCCGGCCGAGGCCGCGCTGAAGGCGGCGCAGGACGCGCTGGCGAAGCAGGCCTGGGACGATGCGATCGCGCAGGCGAACCGGGCGAAAGCGCTCGCGCAGCGCGCGGTCGAGCAGTCGCGGGACCAAGAGGCGCGCTGGCGTGACGCGGTGATCCGCTGAGGCGCGCGAACCAGCTCGGAAGGGCAACATGACGCCGAACCGTCGCGATGTTCTCCGGCTGCTCGGCGCGAGCGTCGCCGGCATCCTGCCGCGCGCGTCGCGCGCGCAGGCGCAGAGCGACCTGTACGACATCGGCCGCAGCGGCAACGTTCGGCTGCTGCACATCACCGATACGCACGGGCAGATCCTGCCGGTCTATTTCCGCGAGCCGAGCGTCAACATCGGCATCAGCGAGGCGGCCGGAAGGCCGCCGCATCTGGTGGGCGAGGCGCTGCTGAAGCATTTCGGGATCAGCCCCGGCACGCCGTCGGCGCACGCGCTGACCTATCTGGACTTCACCGAAGCCGCGCACCGCTATGGCCGCATGGGCGGCTACGCGCACCTCGCCACGCTGATTGCCCGGCTGCGCGCGGAGGCCCCGGCCAACACGCTGCTGCTCGACGGCGGCGATTCCTGGCAGGGCTCGTGGGTTGCGCACGACACGCAGGGCGCGGGCATGGTGACGCTCGCCAATCTGCTCGGCGTCGATGCGATGACCTCGCACTGGGAGATGTGCTACGGCGAGGCGACGTTCCGCGCCAACCTCGGCAAGCTCAAGGCGACGTATCTCGCGCAGAACGTCTTTTTGACCGACGAGGCGGCGTTCAACGGCGCGCAGGCGTTCGACGCCGATACCGGCCGTGTGTTCCGTCCGTACATGATGCGCGAGGCCGGCGGCCGTCGCATCGCCATCATCGGCCAGTGCTTTCCGTACCAGCCGATCGCGCATCCGCACCGCTTCGTGCCGGACTGGACGTTCGGCATTCGCGAAGCCGAGCTGCAGAAGGTCGTCGACACGACGCGGGACAAGGAACACGCGGACGCCGTCGTGCTGCTCTCGCACAACGGCATGGACGTCGATCTCAAGCTTGCCAGCCGGGTGCGCGGGATCGACATCATCCTGGGCGGCCACACGCACGATGCGCCGCCGCAGCCGACGCTGGTGAGCAACGCGGGCGGCAAGACGCTGGTCGCCAATGGCGGGTCGAACGGCAAGTTCGTCGGCGTGGTCGATCTCGATGTCGGCCAGGGCCGCGTGGCCGGCGTGACATACACGCTGCTGCCGGTGTTCTCCAACCTGCTGCCGGCCGATCCGACCGTCGTGAAGGCCGTCGACGAGCTGCGCGCGCCCTATGCCGCGAAACTGGACGAGACGCTCACCACGGCGGGCGAGTTGCTGTACCGGCGCGGCAACGTCGCCGGCACCATGGACGACGTGATCTGCGCGGCGCTGCGGCAGGAGCTCGACACGCCGATCTCGCTCTCGCCCGGATTCCGCTGGGGACCGAGCGCGCTGCCGGGCGACGCGATCACCATGGATCTCGTGTACGCGCATACGGCGATCACCTACCCCGCCGTGTATGTGCAGGAGATGACGGGGGCGGCGATCAAGGGCGTGATGGAAGACGTCTGCGACAATTTGTTCAACCCGGATCCCTACGTGCAGCAGGGCGGCGACATGGTGCGCGTGGGCGGGCTGGACTACACGTGCGCGCCGGCGGCCTCGATGGGAAGCCGCATTTCCGACCTGACGTTACTTGACGGCAATAAGCTTGAAGCAGAAAAGACCTATCGCGTCGCGGGGTGGGCGTCGGTCAACCTGCCACAGGACGGGCGGCCGGTGTGGGACGTGGTGGCGACCTATCTGCGCGGACAACGCGAAGTCTCGGTGAAGCGGCCGAGCCGCGTGACGTTGAGCGGTGTCGCCGGCAACCCCGGGTATGCGCCATGACCGCAGCGCGTTTCGGATGCGCGGTGCTCGCGTGTCTCGCGGCCGGTGCGCCCGGCGCGATCGCGCAGGCGCCGCAGCCGGGCGCGGCGGACGAGGCGCCCTTCGTCGAGCACCGGCTGGCCTTGCAGATCAGCGATGCGTCGCCGGTGAAGCAGAGCCTGATTATCAGCAACGTCGCCAACGTGCTGAAGGTCTTCGGTCCCGACAAGGTGGCGATCGAGGTCGTCGCCTACGGGCCGGGGATCTACCTGCTGCACGCGGACAATCCGAACGCCGCGCGCATCGCGAGCCTCGTGCAGCAGGGCGTGAAGTTCGACGCCTGCATGAACACGATCGACACGATCGAGCGCGAGACCGGCAAGCCGTTCCCGCTCAACCCGCTCGCGCGCAAGGTCGAGGCCGGGATCGTGCAGATCATGACGCTGGCGGAACGCGGCTACACCACGATCCGCCCGTGATGCGCGCCATCGCGCGCGGCGCCTCACGGGGGGCGGCGCGGCGGCTGCCGCGCACCGCCGCGGGGCGCCGGCGCATCCTCGCCTGCGCCTGCGGCCCGCTGGTGGCGCGGTCCCGCCGGGCCTTCGCACCGTTGGTCGTAGTGGATCGGCGCATCGGGCACACGCTGGACGACCAACGGTTCGTCATCGGCCATCCGGGCATGCAAGGCGCCGCGGTCGACACGCGCCGCTGGCTCGCCGGGTTGCAGCCTGTCGCCACGCTCGCGCCCCGCGTCATCATCCCCGGCCACGGCAAACCCGCGCGCCGTGCCGCCGAGGCGATCGCCTTCGACGGCACTATCCGTTTCGCCTGCGGCGCGGATCTTGATCTCGGACGCGGTTGGCCGGGGCCGCGTTGGGGCCGCTGGAGTCGGACTCTGGCCTTGTGCGTCGTCATCGCGAGCCGCCGCTGGGCGGCGTGGCGATCCAGGGCCTGGTCTCGGATGTTTGTCGCGCGGCCCTGGATTGCCACGGACCCCGGCTGCGCCGGGGGCCTCGCAATGACGGGGTTCGGCCGGTGGCGCTGACGTGGCGTCGTCGACGTCAGGGTGGTGCGATGCGCGCTGCGCGCTTTTGCGCCCTACGGATTCGTCGGCTTGGAGGTCGCGCAGGCGTTCGCAACGGCGCTGGATCTCGCGGCGGAGATGGCGGGCGTGGGCGCGCACGAGGTCGCGCTCGATCGCGCGCCGGTCGCGATGGTGCCAGGATTCGTGCGAGCCGCGATGGGCGATCATCGGCCAGAGTTCGGGCTCGAATTGCGGCGGCATGGGTTCGGGGCCGTTGCGGGCGACCTCCTCGCGGTGACGCGCCCAGAACTGCCGGCGGCTTTCGCGGTATTCCCGTCGCTCGGCGAGCAGGCGGACGGCGCCGCGGCGGGCGAGCTTGTAGAGCGCGACCTCGGCCTTCCAGTCGCCGTTGCGGGCGGCGACGTAGTGGGCGTGGGCCCGCTCGCAGTGGTGGCAGCGGGGCTTGCGGCGTCCGGTCCAGCTGTTCGGCGCGTCGCACCACGAGGTGAGGTCGCGGCGCCACGGGTTGGTGCGGAACAGCTTCTTCGGCGGCGGCCGGTGCTCGCAGAACTTGTCGTAGGCGATCTCGAGCCGGTAGTGCCGCGCCTGGCCGGAACTTGGCCGCTCGTCGTCCGGCGGCAGCGGACGGGGGCGGGTCTTGCGCGCGTAGGGACGCGCCTCGGCGAGGCGGCGGTAGAGGCGTTGCAGCGAGGCCGGGAGCCAGCGCAGCACGCGGCCTGTGTGGTGCGCCGGCGCGGTCGGGGTGGCGCGGCGAGCGGCCTGCTTGGGTTGTGCCGGGGGGTCCGGTTCAGGCGCGAGCGCGCCGGGCAGGTCCGGTTGTGGCCGGTCCGAGGGCTCCGGGTGGGCGACGGCCCAGCGCCGGAGTTGTTCGAAATTGTGGGCGCACACCCTCTCCATGGCGGTCAGGAACCGCGGGCGCGGTTCTCCTGCCCCGTGGGCGCGGCCGGAGCCGGCGGGGTCGGAGGCGTCGTCTAGCGGAGAGGCGCCGTCACTCATCCCGCCTCAGGTAGGGCGTGGCGGCGCGGGTGTCAAGGCTTTTTATCCTAGGGCTATTGGCCGCCGCATGAGACAAGCGGCGGCTTGCCCGGTCGGCCGGATGGGATGGCGGCGACGCTGCCCGCGACTACGTCGCGGCTCGTTCGCCGCCGTGATTGCCTCGCCAGCGACCGGAGACTACGATTCCTCTATGAATCTGATTGTTCGCATTCCTGACGATGTTGCGGCGAAGCTGACCGCCGAGGGTGCCGATTTGGAGCGGCGCGCGCTGGAGGCGCTGGTGCTGGAGGAGTTTCGCGCCGAGCGTATGACGAAGGCCGAGTTGCGCCGCGCCCTTGGGTTCGAGGTAGTCGACGAGGTCGACGGCTTTCTCAAGGCGCACGGCGTGTTCGAGCAGTACAACTTGGCCGACTCCGAACGCGAGCAGCAGTCGCTCGATCGACTCGGCGTCTGAGGCGGTGTGCTTGTCGTCGTCGCGGACACGGGGCCGCTCAATTATCTGGCGCTGATCGAGGCAATCGACCTGCTTCCTCGATTGTTCGAGGCAGTGTCGGTCCCGGAGATCGTTCGCGACGAGCTTGATCACATCCGCACGCCGCAGTTCGCGCCTGGATCGGCAGCCGGCCCGAATGGCTTCGGATCGTGGCCACGCCGCCGGTCGAGGAATTGCCATTGCCGTCACTCGATGACGGCGAGCGCGCGGCGGTCGCGCTCGCGCAATCGCTTCGCGCCGAGCTGATCCTGATGGATGATCGCGCGGCGGTCGCTGCGGCGCTCGCGCTTGGGTTCGAGGTGATCGGCACGCTTGGCGTGCTCGGGCGCGGCGCGGCCCGCGGCTTGATCGACTTGTCGGAGGCGATCGCTCGCCTGAAGGCCACGAATTTTCGCTATCGGCCGGAGGTGCTTGACGCGCTGCTGGCGCGTGGAGTGCATCGGCGGTGACGCAGGGCGGGCGCAAGAGCGCAGCGCATTGCGCCGGCACTTGCAACTACCGGCCGCGAAGGATGGCCGGATGCCGTCGAACCGGCTTTGTGGAAAGTGCCGCAATAAGCGCAACAACGGCGGGGTGCTGTAGTATTTACCGAATCAAACACCTTGATGGCACGACACCATGCCACCTTGTGAGAGATGCTTGTCCTTGGTGAATTGATCTCGTATAGCTGCGTGCGTTCATCGGTTGGGTAAAGAAAAAGTCCGCCTTGATGGCCAACTACCGTAAGCTCCCTTGGCAACGAAACATCCGGGTGATTCCGGCCTCCGTGGCTGCAAAGTTGCAGGAAGTCCCAAGGGGGGTAGGGATTGTTCCTGTCTGCACGAAGCTGATTACCGCTACTGAACTGAAGGACGGCGCTTTTCGCCACCTCAATATGAAGCTGGTTGCGGACCAGCCATCCTTTCCGGCGACCCTGCTACCGTCTGAAGATACCGGGCCTTATTCTGCCAAGAACTGCAACGGCTGGGAGGTAAAGCGCCAAGACCTTCCTATGATTCCGAAGACAATCTATCTTGGCGAGCGACCGATTTACGGCGACTGGTCAAACGGCTCCTTTCCGCTTTGGCAGGATCGGATGGTTTATCAGGTTGATGAGTATGCCCCGACCGATTACTGCATCGATATTGACATGCTGCGGAAGACCGCTGCCCGTTTTGTCTTCAAGTTTAAGCTTGATTGCGTGCTGGATCGTAGCGACGCTAACTTTGATGAGGATCTGCTGTTCTGCCTAAACATCCTGCAGGAGAACACGGGCCTTTGCGACATCGACCGCAGCGACAAGACGCGCGAGGAGTATGTAGCGACCACGCTTGTGGACTGGGAAATCTTCCCGCCCGGCTCGCTTGATCGATTTCTCGCGAAAGCCAAGGCAGGGCGTGGAAAGGGCAATAGTGACGCCAACCAGGTGATCGACGAACGGGTGGCGGAGTTTCGTCGGCTGTCGCCGGAGCGCTACATTCTTGGCAAGGGGGGGGGTTCAACCGCTACATCGGCGCTGTCCTGCCTCACAACGTAGTCGTGTTTGAAAACGTCCGCTACGGCAATGCGCTCTACGTGCTCTATGAAAACTGGGAGGACGTGTCGCAGCGCTCTCGGATCGATCTGCTCAAGGGCACGAGCGCCGATTACGAGCGCATCCCGCATATGGATGGCTGGGAACAGCAGTTCAGGGAGGCTGTCGCGCGTCGTCCCTCGCGCCGTCGTCGGTAGCCGGGCCGACACTGGGGATGGGCCTTGTTTGATGAGCGTGCTACGCCTTTGAACCTGATGGCTTGTTGTCGTCCCTTGCGTCAATCAGCACGATGTCCCGGTGCCCTAACAACCCGAGCTTGTCCAGGATTCCCTCGGCCCGCTCCTGCTCCGCTTTCGAAAAAAAGATGATCGCCTTGATGCCGTGCTCCGCATCGCTTGCCGCCTGATAGATCGGCACCTGTTTTTCTAGGTTCCGCTCAAGCTGGCTGTTTTTTGCCAGCTTCATCTCGACCGGCGTCTTGTCACGCGCACCACGGGAAATCTTGAAGTCAACCGGGCCGCGCCCATCATTGACCTCGGCACCCACGTCTGACGGCGTTCCAAACCACACCAGGCGGTAGAGGATTTGCAAGTCCTTTTCGCGCTCGATGGCAACGCCATCATGGTAGAACAGTCGGTGGCCACCTTTACTCTCTATTACGTCTTTTAAATAAGCCAGTCTGGCGTGAGCTTCAGCGTAAGTAAGCGCCTGTATGCCATAGAATGGCGTGCTTTGCTTAAGAGTCTTGTTGTAGCTCCTTTAGCTGCTGGAGAGTGCCGAGTTCTCGGCTACTTTTCGCCGGCCGATCGCTTGCGCTCGTAGTCTTCGAGCCACGGCTCCATGAGCTGGTCGAATTCCTCCAT
>Ga0209040_10001074_pt1 | contig 21323 bp, 24 predicted proteins | sample BogFormECP12_OM3_FD_188240 | JGI IMG/M metagenome (GOLD analysis project Ga0209040, IMG submission 188240) | Bog forest soil microbial communities from Calvert Island, British Columbia, Canada - ECP12_OM3 (SPAdes) (version 2) | ecosystem: Environmental > Aquatic > Freshwater > Wetlands > Bog ... | reverse complement strand
CACCGGCGGATTCTCTTGTTGTGCAGAACCGCGAAGTATCGAAAGAAATCTCCGATTTGTTCGTGGTTTGTGCTTAACTCCGACAGGCTGCTAGCGGGAGCCCATGCAAGACCGGACCACCGACCCGGATGCGGCCGCCCGGCGCGCGCTCGCAGAATACCGCCTTTTTGCGACAGGTCTGCTGGTCCTCATGGGGTGCCTGACGCTCGCCAGCTATTTGGCCCCGCCCGGATGGCCGGCCGAGCTCCTGCAAGCAGCGGCGAAGGCGGGCTTCGTCGGCGGCATCGCGGACTGGTTCGCGGTCACGGCGCTGTTTCGCCATCCGCTCGGTCTGCCGATTCCGCACACGGCGATCCTGCCTCGGCAGAAGGAAAGGCTCGGCCGGGCGCTCGGCCGGTTCGTGGCGAACTATGTGGTCACACCGGAGGAGGTCGCGCGCATCGTCGAGCGCCTGGACGTCCCGGGGATCCTTCACCGCTTCCTGGCCGACCCGGCGTCCTCGCGCCCTGCTGCGGAAGCCTTGGCGGGCATGATCCCGCGCGCCCTGGCCAGCGTCGAAGACGGACGCGCCCGCAAGCTGCTGCAGCGGCTGATCCCTCGGCTGGTCGGGGGCGCCGGAGCGGGGCGTGTGGTCGCCCGCGCGCTACGCGGCCTCGTGGAAGGCGGCCGGCACCAGGAGGTGCTGGGATTCGTCCTGACCGCGCTCAAGCAAGGCCTCGCGACGCGCGAGGACGCGATCCAGCGCGCGCTGGAGGAACGGATACGTGAACAAGGCGGCCGCCTGGTAGGCTGGGCGGTCGGTGCAGCGGTGGCGCGACGCGTCCTGGCGAGCATCAATGCCGAGCTCGATCGCATGGACCCGGAGGGATCCGAAATACGCGAGGCGTTCGATGAGTGGGTACGGCGGGAGATCGAGCGCATGGAGACCGACCCGCAGCGGGCAGCCGAGATCGGCGCCGCTTTGCGCCGTCTCGTGATGCACGAAACCGTCCAGGCCTGGCTGTGGGACGTCTGGGGGCGTTTGCGGCACATGCTGGAGGCCGAGGCGGCAAACCCGTCCGGGCGAACGATCCAGGTGATCGAAGGCGGCCTCGAGAATCTGGGCGTGATGCTGGCGACCGATCCTGGTGCGCGCCGCCGCGTACAGACCTGGACGGAGACGATGATCGCCCGCTTGCTCCCTGCCGCACGCGACAATCTGTCCGAATTCATCGCCAATGTCGTGGCGAGCTGGGATACGGCGACCATCACCGACCGGCTCGAATTGCGGGTCGGCAAGGACCTGCAGTTCGTGCGCGTGAACGGCACGCTGGTCGGCTTCCTGGTGGGCGGCCTGCTGTATGCCGTCCTTCGCGCTATGTTCGGCACGGTCGCCTTCTGAACATCCTCCCACTGAAATCTCGGCACCCTTTCATATGGATATCACCGACAAAAAAGCCCTGCGTCAGCAGGTCCACTCGCTCCGCTGGTTCCACCAGATCGACTTCGGCAACGGGATCGTCTCGCCGGGCTGGATCAGGCGATCGAAGATCCGGCGCATGTCCCGGCTGATCTTCGACCGGCCGATCCAGGGCAAGACTGTGCTCGACATCGGCTGCTGGGATGGCGCCTATTCGATCGAAGCGGCGCGGCGCGGCGCGGCGCGCGTGCTCGCGACAGACCATTTCGCCTGGGCGCCAGAAAGCTGGGGGGATCGCCGCTGCTTCGAGCTTGCGCGTGCCGCGCTCGCCCCGCAGATCGAGGCGCTGGACGCCGATCTGCCCGATCTGACGCCCGACCGGATCGGCACGTTCGACGTCGTTCTGTTCTGCGGCGTGCTGTATCACCTGCGCCACCCGTTCCTTGCGCTCGAACAGGTAGCTCAGTTGGCAAAGGAAGTGCTCGTCGTCGAAAGCCGCATCATCGCGCCGCTCAGCCGGCGGCCGTTCATGCGGTTCTATCCGGGCAAGGAACTCGACAACGACCCGACGAACTGGTGGGCGCCCAACCGCGCCTGCGTCGAAGCGATGCTCCAGTCGCTCGGCTTTCGGAAGGTCCGCTTCACCCGGCCGGACCGCCGGTTCCGTCGCGGACTATTCCACGCGGAGCGCTGACCCACCTACCGGCCGTCGCTACTCCGGCTCGACCAGCAGAATGGTGCCGTCGACGCCGACCACGCGCAACGAGGCTCCTGTCGCCACGGCCGGCTTGCCAACCAGCCGCGCCGGCCAGTCGCTGTCGCCGAGCCGCACACGACCGTCCGTTCCATGGAACGACAGCGCAGTCGCCTTGCGTCCGACCAGGCCCGACGTCGGTGTATTCAGTCGCGGCTTCGGACGGAGACGTAGCTTCACACCGATCGCGATCGCCGCCGATGCGAAGACGGCGTAGCTCAGCACCTGCCAAAGGAACGGGACGTCCAGCAGAAGTGTCAGCGCGCCGGTGCAGAGCGCTGCCAACCCGAGCCATAGCAGGAACATGCCGGGTAGGAGCACCTCGGCGATCAGGCCGATGACGCCGCCGAGCAGCCACCAATGGCCGTCCGTCATCAGGTTTTCCATGGCCCTCCCGGTTCCGCGACGGGGATGATCGACGGGTTGCGCGAGCCACCGCCCTCGCCGGACGGACGCGGCGCATCGCCGGGCGAACGCAGCATCTCGAGGGCTTGTGCGATGCCGCCGATCAGCCCGGCGCTCTCCATCGGCACGATCACCAGCCGCGCATTCGGCGCCGACGCGATGGCCTGAAACGCGCGGGTGTACTTGTCGGCGATGAAGTACCGAAGCGCCGGCTCGCCATGGTCCGCCGCAGCCTCGGCCACCATGCGGGTCGCCGCCGCTTCTGCCTGCGCCAGGCGTTCGCGCGCCTGGGCGTCCTGCTCCGCGGCGGCACGCCGCCCCTCCGCCGCCAGCACGAGCGACTGCTTCTCGCCTTCCGCGCGCGCAACCGCCGCACGGCGCTCCCGCTCGGCCGTCATCTGCAGGTTCATCGCACGGATCAGGTTCTCCGGCGGCTCGATCTTGCGGATCTCGACCCGGCTCACCTTCACGCCCCACGGCTCAGTCGCGCCATCAAGGATCGTGAGCAGCGTGGTGTTGATGCGCTCTCGGGACGACAAGGCGTTGTCCAGCGACATCTCACCTATGACGGCGCGGATGTTGGTCATCGCCAGAGTGGTCAGCGCAACGGTGAGATTGGCCACCTGGTACGCCGCCCTCTCCGCCTGCAACACCCGGTAGTAAATGATGCCATCGACCGCGATCGTTGCGTTGTCGAGCGTGATGACGCTCTGCTCCGGGATGTCGACGACCTGCTCCTGCACGTTCAGCTTGCGACCAACACGGTCGACGAACGGCATCACGAAATTGAGGCCCGGCTGAAGCAACCGGACGTAGGCGCCGAAGCGCTCGACGGTCCATATCTGGCCCTGCGGGACGGTCTGAACCCCGGCGAACATGATCACCACGACCAACACCAGGACAGCAATCAGCACGTAAAGCATTGGCGCTCCTGCGGCTCTCGGACATTCTGATCTGCAAGTCGTCTTCTAAGCGAAAGAAAGGGAAACGGCCATGGTGTCCGGAGCCAGCACGATCCTCCCGCTAGACCTGAGCGGACTGCGGGTCGCGATCACCGGTGCTGCCGGAGGGATCGGCCGGGTCATGGCCGACGGCTTCAGGGCGTGCGGCGGGAGCGTCTTCATTTCGGACCTCGACGCGGCTGCCCTGGCGGCCTCGGGACATGTGGGGATGATCGCCGACGCAGGCGAGGCGGCAGCGATGGAGAACTTCGTCGATGCCGCGTTGGCCCACCTCGGTGGCCTCGACGTGCTGATCAACAACGCGGGCATTGCCGGGCCGACCGCGCCGGTCGAGGACGTCACCCCAGCCGAACTAGAAGAGACCCTGCGCGTGGATCTTTCAGCGATGTTTCACTGCGCTCGCCGCGCCGTCCCCGCTCTGCGCGCGGCCGGGGGCGGATCCATGGTCAATCTCAGTTCCGCCGCCGGACGCTTCGGCTTCGCGTTGCGCAGCCCCTACGCCGCCGCCAAATGGGGCGTCGTCGGCTTCACCAAGACCCTCGCGATCGAGCTCGGTCCGGACCGCATCAACGTCAACGCCATCCTACCCGGGTTGGTCGATGGTCCCCGCATCAGGCGCGTGATCAAGGCCAAGGCAGAAGCCGCCGGCATCGGGGAGAACGAGCAGACCGAGCGCGCCCTGAGCACGGTGTCGCTACGTTGCTTCGTGACGCAACACGACATCGCCAACATGGCGATCTACCTCTGCAGCCCCTTCGGTCGAACGATCAGCGGACAGGCCATCAGCGTGGACGGCGACATGCAGGTGCTGATGTAGCGGCCGACTGGGCGGGGGAGCCGTCGTGACCGGCATCCCGGCCACGACGCGGCAAAGTATCGGCGCGCCCTGACTAGGCGCTCTTCGCCATGATCTCGTCCGCGATGTTGCGCGGCACCGGATCGTAGTGGTGGAACTGCATGGTGAAGGACGCGCGGCCCTTGGTCATGCTGCGCAGGTCGCTGATGTAGCCGAACATCTCCTTCAGCGGCACATGCGCGCGCACGATCACGGTCGAGCCGGAGCTCTCCTGGTTCTGGATCATGCCGCGACGCCGATTGAGGTCCCCGACCACGTCGCCGACGTGATCCTGCGGCGTCGTGATCTCCACGTCCATGATCGGCTCGAGGATGATCGGGCCGGCCTTCTTCATGCCCTCCCGGAAGCACGCCTTGGCCGCGATTTCGAAGGCCAGCGCCGAGCTGTCGACGTCGTGGTACTTGCCGTCAATCAGGCTGTACTTGAAGTCCACCGTCGGGAACCCGGCCAGCACGCCGGTCTCCGCCTGGTTACGGATGCCCTTTTCCACCGCCGGCACGTACTCGCGCGGCACCGCGCCGCCGACCACGCCATTCTCGAACTGGATGCCGCCGTTGCGTTCCATCGGCTCGAAGACGATCTTCACCTCGGCGAACTGCCCGGAACCGCCGGTCTGCTTCTTGTGCGTGTAGGTCTCGGTGTGACGCTTGGTGATCGTCTCGCGATAGGCGACCTGCGGCGCGCCGATATTGGCTTCGACGTTGTACTCGCGCTTCAGCCGGTCGATGATGATCTCCAGGTGCAGCTCGCCCATTCCTGAGAGGATGGTCTGCCCGGTCTCTTGATCCGTGCGCAGGCGCAGGCTCGGGTCTTCGCCGGCCAGCTTCTGCAAGCCGATCGTCATCTTCTCGACGCTCTCCTTCGTCTTCGGCTCGACGGAGATGTCGATCACCGGCACCGGGAACGCCATGCGCTCCAGCACCACCGGGTCTTCGGCGGCGGCCAGCGTGTCGCCGGTGCCGGTGTCCTTCAGCCCGACGAAGGCCGCGATGTCACCGGCGGAGACTTCCTTGATCTCCTGGCGCTTGTCGGCGTGCATCTGGAACATGCGGCCGATGCGCTCGCGATGCTCCTTGGTGGTGTTCATCACCATGTCGCCGCTCTTTAGCGTGCCGGCATAGACGCGCACGAAGGTCAGCGTGCCGTATTTGTCGTTGATGATCTTGAACGCGAGGCCCGCGAAAGGCGCGTCGGGGTCCGCCTTGATGCGGCGCCGATCGGCATGCTCGTCCTCGTCGTCCGCGGCCGCGACCTTGATGCCGGGGATGTCGACCGGGCTCGGCAGGTAGTCCAGCACGGAATCCAACAGCGGCTGCACACCCTTGTTCTTGAACGCCGTGCCGCACAGCACAGGGCGGAACGCGCCGTTGATCGTGCCGGTCTTGATCGCGCGCTTCAGCGTCTCGACCGCGACGTCGCCGTGCTCGAAATACTCCTCCATCCCCGCGTCATCGACCGACAGCGCGGTATCCAGCAGCAGCTGGCGGTACTCCGCCGCCTGCGCCTTCAGGTCCTCGGGGATCGGCTCGTCGTGGAACTTCGCGCCGAGCTCGCCGCCCTCCCAGACGATCGCCTTCATCTCAACCAGATCGACGACACCGATGAACTTGTCCTCGATGCCGATCGGCAGCTGCAGCGGCAGGGCGACGATGTCCAGCTTCTCCTTCAGCGTGTTGAAGGCGCGGAAGAAGTCGGCACCGGTGCGGTCAAGCTTGTTGATGAAGATCACCCGCGGGACGTTGTAGCGGTCTGCGAGGCGCCAGTTGGTCTCGCTCTGCGGCTGCACGCCGGCGACACCCTCGATGATGAACACCGCGCCATCCAGCACGCGCAGGCTGCGGTTCACCTCGATGTTGAAATCGATGTGGCCGGGCGTATCGATGATGTTGATGCGGTGGCCCTTCCACTCGCAGGTCACCGCGGCCGACGTGATCGTGATGCCGCGCTCGCGCTCCTGATCCATATAGTCGGTCGTGGTGTTGCCCTCGTGGACCTCACCGATCCGATGCGACATGCCAGTGTAATACAGGATCCGCTCCGTCGTGGTCGTCTTGCCCGCGTCGATATGCGCGGTGATGCCGATGTTGCGGATGAGATCGAGCGGCGTGCCGGGCACGGTTAGGCCTCCATGCAAGACGGGCGCGGCCGAGGCCCCTGCCCCGCGCGCCCGCTCCTGTCTCGGCTGGCCGACAAGGATGCGCGGCAGCCAACCAATCGGGGCGGAAATGGACCTCCGCGCCCTGTTTTGCAAGCGGGAACCGCGAGCCACGCCGCGCGGCGGCCCCGTCAGCGCCCGATTGCGGCCGCAACGTGGCGGCGGCCCAGGTCAGTGCGCGGCACCGCCCGGACCGCCCGGCCTCGCGCGGGCGAGGAAGAAGACCCCGCCAATCGCCACCACCAAGGCAAGTCCGATCAGCATGAAGCAGTCGGCATAGGCCATCACATAGGCCTCCCGCCTCACCAACTGGGCCAATTCGGCGACGGCCTGCGTCGCCGCGTCCCCGCCACGCGCGGACAGCGCCTGCGTCGCGCGCGCGAGCCAATCGGCAGCCTGGGTGCTGTTATGCGTGACCCGCTCGGCGACGATCGAGAAATGGTAGTGCTCCCGCTGGTCGGCGACGGTCGAGAGCAGCGCGATGCCGACCGATCCGCCCAGGTTGCGCATCATGTTGAACAGCGCCGACGCGCTGCCGGCCTGCTGCGGGCCGATACCGATGGTCGCCATCTGCGCCAGCGGCGACATCAGCAGCGGCTGCCCCAACGCGCGCACGAATTGCGAGAACTCGAGCTGATCGATGCCGGTGTCGTGCGTCATCGTCGTGCCGTTGATGAAGCAGCTCGCGGCAAACAGGGTCAGACCGAAGCCGCAAACGACGCGGCTGTCCACATAGCGCAGGATCAGCGGCAGGAGCGGGAACAGGAACAGCTGCGGCAACCCCATCCACATCTGCACCTGACCGATCTGCAGCGCGTCATAGCCCTGCACCGATGAGAGGTAGAGCGGCAGGATGAAGACCGACCCGTACAGCGCCAGACCGGTGGCGAAGTTGATCGCTGTCGCCGCGCCGAGCGTGCGCCGGCCGAGCAGGCGCAGGTCGATGAACGGCTCCTTGCGCGTCAGCTCCCACACCAGGAAGAAGCTCAGGCAGATCGCGGCCAGCCAGGCACAGGTTCGGATGGTGTCGTCGCCGAACCAGTCCTTCCGCTGCCCCTCTTCCAGCATGTACTCCAGGCAGCCGAGCCCCACCGCCATCGCGGCGATGCCGATCCAGTCCCCGCGCAACAGCCGGCCGAGCTGCGACGGCGCGCGGTCCAGACCCACCCAGATCATCGTGATCAGCACGAGCCCGGGGATCAGGTTGATGTAGAAGATCCAGTGCCAGGAGTAGTTGTCGGTCAGCCAGCCGCCGATCGTCGGTCCGATCGCCGGCGCGAACGTCGCCGAGAAACCGAACATCGCCGAGCCGATGGCGCGCCGCGCGGGCGGCAGCTTGATCAGGATGATCGTGAACGCGAGCGGGATCAGCACCCCGCCCGTGAACCCCTGGCCGATCCGGTACAGGATCATCTGATTGAGCGTCGTCGCCGTGCCGCACAGCATCGAGAAACCCAGGAACAGCACGGCGTTCACGAGGATGTAGCGGCGCAGCCCGAAGACCTGGCTCAGCCATCCGGTGAGCGGGATGACGATGATCTCCGCGATCAGATAGCCCGTCGAAATCCAGCTGCCTTCGTCCAGCGAGGCACCGAGCGCACCCTGGATGTCGGCCAACGAGGCGTTGGTGATCTGGATATCCAGCACCGCCATGAAGGCGCCGAGCACGCCGCCGATGACGGCAATCCAGTCGCGCGCGGGAACCGCGGCTGGGCGCGCGGCCGCAACCGGGCCCGCGCCGAGCGCGGTACTCATCGCGTGCTCGCGACAGCCGACGGCGCCCCGCTGTTCTCGTCCACAAGCGTGTGCGGGGCGCCGGGCGGACGGGTGCGCGTGTCAACCGTCGCCGTCACGCTCAACCCGGGGCGCAGCTTGGCGAGGACGAGCGGATCGTCGTTATCCAGCACAATCTTCACCGGCACGCGCTGAACGATCTTGATGAAGTTGCCGGTCGCATTCTCGGGCGGCAGCAACGCAAACTGCGCGCCGGACCCCGGTGCCAGGCTGTCCACGCGGCCATGCAATGCGACACCCGGCAGCATATCGATGGTCACGTCCGCCGCCTCGCCGCGCCACATGTCGCGAAGCTGCGTCTCCTTGAAGTTCGCGACAACATAGATGTCGCGCCCGGTCGGCACGATGTCCATCAGTCGTGTACCGGGCGAGACGAACTGGCCAAGCCGGAGCGCCCGGTCGCCGACCGCGCCGTCCACCGGCGCGACGAGGTTCGTGTATGACAGATTGAGGCTGGCCTGCTCCGCCGCCGCATCCGCACGCGCCAGCGCGGCCTTCGCACGGCTGCGCTGCGCCTGCAACACGCCGACCTGATCCTGCGCCGCCTGGAACGCCGCACGCGCATGCGCGAGCGCTGCCGTGCGCTGCCGGATGTCCGTGTCGGCCTGCTCGGCCCGCTGCACGGTACCGTTACCGCTCCGCATCAGGTCGGTGTATCGGCGATAATCCGCCTGCGCGAAGTCGACCGCCGCCTGCGCCGAGACGATATCGGCCTGCGCCTGGGTGATCGCTGTCTGCTGCATCGCAAGCTGCGCATCGATGCTGCGGATATCCGCTGCTGCCGACACTACATCCGCGCGCGCCTGGTCCAGCGCCGCGCGATAGTCCCGGTCGTCGATCCGCGCCACGACCTGACCGGCTGCGACCCGCTGGTTGTCGGTCACCGCGACATCGCTGACGTAGCCGGAAATCCGCGGCGCCACGGCAACGGCATCAGCCTGCGTGTAAGCGTCGTCGGTGCTCTCGAGGAAGCGCCCCGTCGTCCACCAGTAGCGACCGTAGCTCCCCGCGCCGGCCAGCGCGATCAGCGCCACTCCGACGATGAGCCAGTGACGGCGTCCACCCCGCCGGCGCCGCGGTGCATCGCCGGGCGTGACCGGCACGTCGGCAACAAGGCTTTCGCGGCTGACCGCCTGCGATCCGTCCATGATTCCGATTCCCGTGTTGTCCGAGCGGCGCGGCCGGTCAGCCGCGCTCGTCAAGCCCGATGAGCCGATCAAGCTGCTCGGCGAGCGCGGCTTTCCCGTCCTCGCCGAGCCGGTCGAAGTACGCGTCCTGCGTCGCCCGCATGATCGGGATGGCTTCGCAAAGCGCCGCCTTGCCGGCGGCGGTGATTCCGACGCTGTTGGCGCGCGGGTCGTCCGGGTGCGCCGTCCGCGCCACGAAGCCCTTTTCCTCGAGCGTGCGCAGCACCTTGGAGACCATCATCCGGTCGACATGCGCCGCGCACGCGATCCGCGTCTGCGTCGGCGCCTCGCCCTGGTGGGTTAGCCACGCAGTCTTGGCCAACAGCACGAACTGCATGTGCGTCAGACCGAGGGGCGCGAGTGCGCCCTCCAACCGGCGCTGCCAGGCATGGGTTACGGTCCAAAGCCGGTAGCCGAAGGTCTGGCCCGGCTGGCACAGGAACGGCCAGGTTCCCTCGCTTTCCACTGCCGGCGCCGGCTTGTCCTGCTGCTTCATCGCTGCACCCTGATTTCGTAGCCACGCATATTATAGCCACGACTACAATATGCATTGCTACATTCGGGACGCAGCCATGCGACTACCGGAACCGACGGGCGACTGGGACTACTGCAGTGGCACGTTCAGCCTAAAGCCGGCCGGCGGGCTGCGACGGTCGGTTTCGTTTTGCGACGTCGAACCGCTGAGGAACCCGTTCCCTGTGCCATACGTGCCCTGCGAGAAGAAGCCGGGGCTCACTCGCGGCCCGGCCGTGCTGCTGTCCGGGGTGGGCGCCGCGGCCGACCCCGGTACGGGCGCCGCCGATTCGGCCGGCGGCGTATCGGGTGGTATGGGCGGCAACGGAAAGTCCTCGGGGTTTTCGGTAGGTGCCGCCAGCGACAACGGCGCCTGTCCCCGCTGCTGCGCGGCCAGGACGGGATGAGCGATCGCCGCGATGCCGAGTCCGACCAGCATCACGGCCCCCCGGTAAAGATGAACAGTCACGACGACCTCTCCTGCGCCTCCATCTGCGGGCGACGCGAGCCCCTGGGATCGTCCGGCGGATTGCTGGCCGGCAGGCCCAGCGGGCGACCAGCGCCCTTACGCCAAGCCTGCAACGACCACAGCACGGAAGGAAAGGCAATTCGATCCCAGGGGATCGCATCGAAGGTGAACAGCTGGACCTCTTCGCTCTCGGGACCGCTGGCATACGACACTGGCCCGGCGAACCTCGCCCGGAAGATCACTTGTACCTGACCGATCCGGCTTATGCTGAAGACCCCTAGGATGCCCTCGATCGCGATCCGGGCGCGGGCTTCCTCCCAGGCCTCCCGCGCGGCCCCTTCCTCGATGGTTTCGCCCAGTTCCAGGAACCCGGCGGGCAGCGTCCAGAACCCGCGGCGGGGCTCGATGGCCCGCCGGCACAGCAGCACGGCATCGTCCGCTGCGACGACGGACCCGACGATGACACGGGGATTCTGATAATCGACGAAGCCGCAGGTTTCGCAGACCGAGCGCTCGCGGTCGTCTCCCTCCGGCACCCGCCGGACAAATCTGGCCATGTTCCAGAGAATGCCGGCACCGGCGCCGCGATCAATCCCATGACGTCCGAAAGACGCCGCGACAGACGATAAAGGACCGCCGGCCGTGCCAGCGGTCCCGGGTTCAGGTCGGCCACTGCTCAGCTTGCCGTGGCTCCGGTGCGATTGCCTCAGGCCGACCGGCGCTGCGCACCTTTCCCGAACAGCTCGATCATCGCCGTGTTGAAGGCAGGCAGGTCATCCGGCTTGCGCGACGTGACCAGCAGCCCGTCGGTGACGACCTGCTCGTCCACCCAATTCGCCCCCGCATTGCGCAGGTCGGTCTTCAAGGACGGCCACGAGGTCACTTTCTTGCCGCGAACGGCGTCCGCCTCGACCAGCGTCCACGGGCCGTGGCAGATCGCGGCGACGGGTTTGCCGGCTTCCGTGAAGTGCCGGACGAACGCGACGGCCTTCGGATTTATCCGCAGATAGTCGGGGTTCGCGACGCCACCCGGCAGGACCAGCGCGTCGAACTCCTCGGGCTTGGCCTGCTCGAGCGGCAGATCGACCTTCAGCCTGTCGCCTTTCTGGTCGTGGTTCATCCCCTGAATTTCGCCCGTGTTCGGCGAGACGACCGAAACCTTGGCGCCGGCCTGCTTCAAGGCCTCGACCAGCTTCGTCAGCTCGACCTGCTCCACCCGTCGGTCGCCAGCACGGCGACGCGGCAGCCTGAAATCTGGCCTGACATTGCCCCTCCTGTTTTCGGTGACGGGACGAAAACGCCGGGCGCAGGCTCGGTTTTCCGTCCCGAGCCTCACCAGTTCGGGATGGTGCCGCGGCTCAAATCTGCAGCGCGGCGACCCCGGGCAGGGTCTTGCCCTCCATCCACTCCAGGAACGCGCCGCCCGCCGCGGACACATAGCTCAGCTTGTCCAGGACGTGGGCGTGCCGCAACGCGGATACCGTGTCGCCGCCGCCGGCGACGCTCCGCAGCGCCCCTTCCGACGTCAGCTTAGCGACAGCCTCGGCCAGCGCCGTCGTCGCGCGGTCGAAGGGCGGCGTCTCGAACGCACCGAGCGGACCGTTCCACACCAGCGTCCGCATCTTGCTCAGCTCGTCGGACAGCACCTGCACCGTCGCCGGCCCCACATCCAGGATCATCGCGTCATCCGGAACCTTGTCGATCGGCACGGTCTGGGTCGGCACGCCTTCCTTCAACGCGGTCGCCACGACCGCATCCACCGGCAGCATCACCCCGCATCCCGCCTGCTTGGCCTGCGCGAGGATGTCGCGCGCCGTCGCATGCATCTCGGCTTCCTGCAACGACTTGCCGACATGGACCCCTTGCGCGGCGAGGAACGTGTTCGCCATCGCGCCGCCGATGATCAGGGCATCGACCTTCGTGACCAGGTTCCCGAGCAGGTCCAGTTTGGTCGATACCTTCGCACCGCCAACGATCGCCGCCACCGGCCGTTGCGGATTGCCCAGCGCGGCGTCGAGCGCCTCAAGTTCCGCCTGCATCAGCCGGCCCGCGTAGGCCGGCAGATCATGCGCGACACCCTCGGTCGTCGCGTGCGCGCGGTGCGCGGCGGAGAACGCATCATTGACGAACACGTCCGCAAGCGCCGCGACGGCGCGCGCGAACGCCGGATCGTTCTTCTCCTCCTCGGGGTGAAACCGCGTGTTCTCAAGCACCAGCACGTCGCCGTCCTTCATCGCGGCGACCGCCTGCTCGGCTGCCGGGCCGATGCAGTCGTCGGCGAAGGCGACCGGCTTGCCCAGAACCTTGCCGAGCGCGGTCGCCACCGGGCGCAGCGACATCGACGGCACGCGCTTACCCTTCGGGCGGTCGAAGTGGCTGCATACGATGACCCGCGCGCCCTTGTCGGCCAGCTCGCGGATCGTCGGCGTCAGCCGCTCCAGCCTCGTCGTGTCGGTGATCTGGCCGTCATGAACCGGCACATTCAGGTCGGCGCGTACCAGCACGCGCTTCCCACGCGCATCCAGCGCGTCCAGCGTTCTGAACGACATGGCTACAGACTGCCGAACAGCGCGGCCGTATCAAGCATGCGGTTCGAGAAGCCCCACTCGTTGTCGTACCAGCCCATCACGCGCACCATCTCGCCGTCGACGACCGCGGTCTGCGTCGCATCGAACGTGCACGACGCCGGCGAGTGGTTGAAGTCGATGCTGACCAGCTTCTCGGTGTTGTAGTCGAGGATGCCGCGCAGCTCGCCGTCCGCCGCCTTCTTGAACGCCGCGTTCACCTCGTCGAGCGTCGGCTTCTTGCTCAGGTTCACGTCCAGCGACACCAACGAGACGTTCGGGATCTGCACGCGGATGGCCGTGCCGTCGAGCTTGCCCTTCAGCTCCGGCATAACGAGCCCCACCGCCTTGGCCGCACCCGTCGTGGTCGGGATCGTGGACACCCCCGCCGCCCGCGCCCGATGAAGGTCCTTGTGCAGCGTGTCGATCGTGTTCTGGTCGCCCGTATAGGCGTGGATGGTCACCATGTAGCCGCGCAGCACGCCGAACGACTCGTGCAGCACCTTGGCCATCGGAGCCAGGCAGTTGGTCGTGCAGGACGCGTTCGAGACGATCTGCATGTCGCGCGTCAGGCTCTTGTGGTTGACGCCATAGACGATCGTCGCGTCGGCACCTTCGCCCGGTGCGGAAATCAGCACCTTGCGCGCGCCCGCCTCCACCAGCTTCGCGGCGGCATCGCGCTTGGTGAAGTGGCCCGTGCATTCCAGCGCGACATCGACGCCGGAATACGGCAGCTTCAGCGGGTCGCGCTCCGCCGTCACCCGGATCGGCCCCCAGGTGCGGCCGTTGCCAGTCACCGTGATCGTGTCGCCTTCGACCTTCACCTCGCCGGGGAAGCGGCCATGCACGCTGTCGTACCGGAACAGGTGCGCATTGGCCTCGACACTGCCGAGGTCGTTGATGGCGACCGGGACCAGATCGTCACGGCCGCTCTCGACGAGCGCCCGAAGCACAAGCCGCCCGATGCGGCCAAAACCGTTGATGGCGACCTTCACTGGCATGATCGGCGCTCCTGTCAGTCTGCTGTGGATGGGGCTAATGGCCTTGGCGTCGGCGGCGCGTCATTGACTTTTCTGATACGGGCTGCCCGCCGGGAAGGGCAAGGGTAAGCCACCTTGCCCCCCAACTCCCTTCCTGCAAATTTCGCTGACCGCACCGCCACTGGACCGTCGATGGCTCACGCATTCGCCTCCGCCGCGCCTGCGATCCTGCGCAACAGCGACCTCGACCAGGAAGCCGTCTGGCAGGCCCGCATCGATCTCGCCGTCTGCTTCCGCATGGCCGCCCGCCTCGGCATGAGCGAGGGGATCTGCAACCACTTCTCCGCCATGGTGCCCGGCCGCGACGACCTGTTCTTCGTCAATCCCTACGGGTTTTCCTTCGCCGAGGTCACCGCCTCCCGCCTGCTCATCTGCGACTTCGAGGGCCGCGTGGTCGCGGGCGACGGCCAGCCCGAGGCGACGGCGTTCTTCATCCACGGCCGGCTGCACCAGCACCTGCCGCGCGCACGCGCGGCCTTCCACACCCACATGGCCAACGCCACCGCGCTCGCCATGCTGGACGGCGAACCATTGCGTTTCGCTCTGCAAACGTCCCTGAAGTTCTACGGCCGCACGGCGGTCGACCCCGTGTACAACGGCCTCGCGCTGGACACGGCGGAAGGCGACCGGATCCGCGCCGCGATGGGAGACGCCGACATCTGCTTCATGCGCGGCCACGGCGTGATGGTCCTCGGCCCGAACATCCCGCAGGCCTGGGACGACCTGTATTATCTCGAGCGCGCCCGCGAGGCGCAGCGCCTCGCCGAGAGCACCGGCCGCAAGCTGGTACCGATCCCACCGGAAATCGCGGCACTGACCGCCGCACAGATGCGTCAGGATGAGCCGGACAGCGCGCGCCTGCATCTCGACAGCGTGCGGCGCGTGCTCGACCGCGACGCCCCCGACTACCGGCACTGACGATGCGGACCCGTCCCGACCGGCCCGGCGTGCTGCTGATCGCCGCCGCTCTCTCCCTCGCCGGCTGCCATCTGCTCGACCGTTCCGACTTCGCGCCCGCGGCGAAGACCCCGCCACCCACCCAGCTCACCAACGCAGCCCTGCCGGACACCCGCCAACCCCTGGTCACGATCCGCTACGAGACGCCGAACCCGGCGTATGAGGGCGCGCTCGCTCAGGCCGTGCGCGCCGCCGAGACACGCACCGCCAATCTCGAATACGACGTCGTGGCCGTCATCCCGCAGAACAACGACCCGGTGGCGCAGTTGGAAGCCATCACGCAAGGCCGCGACGACGCCGCGACCGTGATGCGGACCATCATGGGGCAGAACGTCCCGGACACCCGCATCCGGCTTGCCGCTCGGATCGAACCCGATGCGAGCGCGCTGGAGGTGCGCGTCTACGTCCGCTAGCGCGCGCGGCGCCGTCCTGCCCGCTCGCTCGGCGCGCCTGCAGGGCCTCGGGTTCCTGCTGCTCACGACCATCGGCTGGGGCGTGCACTGGCCCGTGCTGCGCCTGATCGTCTCGGAACTTCCGCCGTTCTCGTTCCGCGCCGTCAGCTGCATCGCGGGAGCATGCTTCGCGTTCTCAATCGCCGCGCTGGCCGGCGAGCGCCTGCGCGTCCCGCGCGGCCAGTGGCGCACGCTGCTGATCTCCACCACACTGAACCTCACCAGCTTCATGGCCTTTTCCACCCTGGCCGTGCGCTATCTCGGCGCGAGCGAAGCGGTCATCGTCGTCTACACGTTCCCGCTCTGGGCCACGCTGCTGTCCTGGCCGCTCCTCGGCGAGCGTCTGACGCTTCCCCGGATGGCGGCCCTCGTTCTCGGCCTCGGCGGCGGCGTCGTGCTGATGGCCCATGGCGCGAGCGCCGCGCCGGCAGGCTACCGGCCGCTGCTGGGTGCCGCCTGCGGACTGAGCTCGGCCGTCCTGTTCGCCCTCGGCGCCGTGCTGACCAAGCGCCGCCCGCTGCTGATGCCGCCGATCGCCGCCGTCGCCTGGCAGGTCGGACTCGCCACGATCCCGCTGGCGATCGTGGCGCTCACCGAGACACCCGATTGGGCCGCGGTCGATCTGCCGGGTTGGCTCGGCTGCCTCTACTCCTGCACGATCCCGCTTGTGCTCTGCTACGTCACGTGGTTCCGCGCGCTGCGCCTGCTGCCCGCCTCCACCGCGTCGATCGGCTCGCTGCTCGTCCCGGTGATCGGCGTGTTCGCGGCCGCCGCCTCGCTCGGCGAGCCGCTCGGCCTGCGTCAGATCGCCGCCCTCGGCCTGACCGTCGGCGGCGTCGCCCTCGCCGCCCTCACGCGCTGACGCGCTCGACCACGGCGTCCGCAATCGCCATCGACGCCGTCAGGCCGGGACTCTCGATCCCGAACAGATTCACCAGTCCGGCAACGCCGTGCTCGCGCGGCCCTTGGATGACGAAATCCTGCTTGGCCACCCCAGGCGGCACGATCTTCGGCCGCACCCCGGCATATCCCGGCTGCAACGCCCCGTCCGGCAGCCCCGGCCAGTAGCGCCGCACCGCCTCGTAGAAGACGTCCGCGCGGTGCGGATCGACGGTGTAGTCGATCGCCTCGATCCACTCGACGTCCGGGCCGAACCGCGCCTGCCCGCCCAGGTCGACGGTCAGGTGCACGCCCAGCCCGCCCGCCACCGGCACCGGGTAGATCAGGCGCGAGAACGGCGAGCGCCCGGTCAGCGTGAAGTAGTTGCCCTTCGCCCAGTATTCCCTCGGCACGGCCCCAGCCGGCATGCCCGCGATCGAGCGGGCCAGCGCCGGCGCATGCAGGCCGGCGCTGTTGACCAGCGTCCGGCAGCTCAACGTGATCGGGTCCGCGCCGCCCACGTCCAGCTCGATCCCGTCGCCCGTCGCACGCCCGCCCGTCACCGGGCTGTGGAACACGAACGCCGCGCCCGCTGCCTCCGCATCGCCCTGCAGCGCCAGCATGAACCCGTGGCTGTCGACGATCCCCGTGGTCGGCGACACCAGCGCGGCGGTGCAGAACAGGTTGGGCTCCATCTCCTTCGCGTGGGCTGCGTCGATGAGCCGCATCCCCTCGACGCCGTTCGCCTCGGCCCGCGCGAGGATGCCCGGCAGCAGCGCCTCCTCCTCGGCATTGGTCGCCGCGATCAGCTTGCCGCAGTTGCGGTGCGCCACCCCCCGCTCGCGGCAATAGGCGTACAGCTGCCGCCGCCCCTGCACGCTCAGCCGCGCCATCAGGCTGCCCGCCGGGTAGTAGATCCCGGCGTGGATCACCTCGCTGTTGCGGCTGCTCGTCTCGGTGCCGATCGCCCCGGCACGCTCCAGCACGATCACCTCGCGCCCTGCCTGCGCCAGCGCCCGCGCGCACGCGATCCCCACCACGCCTGCCCCGACCACGATGCAATCGACGCTTTCCATGCCCATCCAGTATGGTCACGGGCAGATCCCAGCAAGGAGACCCAGATGGACGGCGGCAGCACGGCGGTCCTGCTTCGCACCGAGACGGACGGCATCGCCACGCTCACGCTGAACCGGCCGGAAGCGCGCAACGCGCTCTCCCTCGGCCTGATGGCCGCACTGACCGACGCCATCGCCGGGATCGCCGAAACCCCCTCGGTCAAGGTCGTCATCATCGCCGCCAACGGCCCCGGCTTCTGCGCCGGCCACGACCTGCGCGAGCTGCGGGCCGACCCGAGCGAGCCCTTCTACCGCGCCACCTTCGAAGCCTGCGCCCGGCTGATGACCGCCATCATCCGCCTGCCCAAGCCGGTCATCGCCCAGGTCCACGGCATCGCCACCGCCGCCGGGTGCCAGCTCGCCGCCAGCTGCGACCTCGTCGTCGCCGCGCAGTCCGCCCGCTTCGCCACCCCCGGCGTCAACATCGGCCTGTTCTGCTCCACGCCGATGGTCGCCCTCTCGCGCGCGGTGCCGCGCAAGCAGGCCATGGAGATGCTGCTCACGGGCGAGATGATCTCCTCCGAGCGCGCGCGCGAGATCGGCCTCGTCAACCGCGTCGTCCCCGACGCCTCGCTCGCCGCCGCCACGACCGAGCTGGCGACCGCCATCGCGGCGAAAAGCCCGCTGACCCTGGCGATCGGCAAGGAGGCGTTCTACCGCCAGGCCGAGATGGCGCTGGACGACGCCTACGCCTACACCGCCGAGGTGATGACCCGGAACATGCTCGCGCGCGACGCCGCCGAAGGCATCGACGCCTTCCTGCAGAAGCGCTATCCCGTCTGGACCGGCGCCTGATCGGATGCTTTTCGCGCGTCTGATGGTCTGGCTGTGCGTGCCGATCGGCCTGCTCGCGATCGTGCTCACCTACACGCTGCTCAACTCGTGGGGCCAGCCCGGCGGACTTTGCGCCACCTGGGTCGCGCCGGTCGTTCCCACCTGCATCCCGCCCGCACCGCCGGTGAGAGACGATGGCCGATCCATATGAAGTCCTCGGCGTGCAGCGCGGCGACACGCAGGAGACGATCCGCGCCGCCTACCGCAAGCTCGCCAAGAAGCACCACCCGGACCTGAACCCCGGCAACAACGAAGCCGAGGAGCGCTTCAAAGCGATCAGCGCCGCGAACGAGCTGCTGTCCGACCCGGACAAACGTGCGCGCTACGACCGCGGCGAGATCGACGAAACCGGCGCCGAACGTCAGCGCGAGTACTACCACCACTACGCCGACGCGGCCCCCGGCGCCGGCCGGCGCTACCGCGCCGAGGCCAGCGGTATCGACCCCGAAGACCTCGAAGCCCTGTTCGGCCGCTTCGGCTTCGGCGCGGCGCGCGGCGAGGCCGGCCTCAACCTCCGCGGCCAGGACGTCCACTACGGCCTGACCGTCAGCTTCGCCGACGCCGCGCGCGGCGCCACGCGGCGCATCACGCTGCCCGAGGGCCGCTCGCTCGACGTCACCATCCCTGCCGGCACCAAGGACGGCGCGGTGCTGCGCCTGCGCGGCCAGGGCGGCCCGGGGTACGGCGAAGGCCGCCCGGGCGACGCGCTGATCGAGATCACCGTCGCCCCGCACCCGTTCTTCCGGCGCGAAGGCGACGACATCATCCTGCGCCTGCCGGTGACGCTGAAGGAGGCGGTGCTCGGCGGCCCGATCGAAGTCCCCACGCTCGGCGGCCGCGTGCGCGTGACCGTCCCGCCCGGCTCGGGCACCGGCACGCGCCTGCGCCTGCGCGGCCGTGGCATCAAGCACGGCCACCAGTTCGTCGAGCTCGACGTGGTGCAGCCGCCCGGCGAGGAACCCGAGCTCGCCGCCTTCCTGAAGGACTGGACGCCCCAACACGAGTTCAACCCGCGCGCCGAGCTGGAGAAAGCCTGATGGGGATCGCCCGATGGAGCTAGAGGGCGTGCTGCGCCTGCTGCCCAATGTGCAGGAGGCCGAGCTGCTGTCCTGGGTCGAACGCGGCTGGGTGCGCGTCGATGCCAACGGCGACGTCATGTCGTTCACCGAGATCGACATCGCCCGTGTGCGCCTCGTCCACGAGCTGCGCGAGGACCTCGCGCTGGGCGAGGACGTCATGCCGGTCGTGCTGTCGCTGATCGATCAGGTCAACGAGTTACGCGCCGCCCTGAAGGCGGTCCGCCGCGCGATCGAGCAGCAGCCGGAGAGCACCCGCGCGCCGTTGCTCGCCGCCCTGCGCGCCAGCGAGCCGTGACCGCCATCGACGGTCTGTTCGACCTCCAGGTCAACGGCTTCGCCGGCGTCGACTTCAACGACGAGACGATCACCGCCGACGCGATGGACCACGCGCTCGCCGCGATGCGCGCGTGCGGCGTGTCGCATTGCCTGCCCACGCTGATCACCGCGCCGGCCGACGTGCTCGCCACCCGGCTCGCCGCGCTCGACGAAGCCGTCGTCGGCAGCCGGTTCCGCGGGATGGTGCCCGGATTTCACCTCGAAGGCCCGTTCCTGAACCCCGCGCCGGGCTACGCCGGCTGCCATCCGGCCGAGGCGATGGTGGCGCCGGACGCCGGCCTGCTCGACCGTCTGTGCGCCATCACGCGCCGTCCGGTGCTGCTGGTCACACTCGCACCCGAGCTGCCCGGCGCGCTGGCCTTGATCCGCCATGCGGTCGGCCGAGGCATCGTGGTGGCGCTCGGCCATACCGCGGCCGACCGGCCCACGATCGAAGCCGCCGCCGAGGCGGGTGCGACGCTCAGCACGCATCTCGGCAACGCGTTGCCGCAGCCGCAGCCGAAGTTCGACAACCCGCTGATGGCGCAGCTCGCCGAGGACCGGCTGACCGCCATGTTCATCGCCGACGGCATTCACGTGCCGCCGCATGCGTTGCGGGCGATGATCCGCGCCAAGCGCGACGCCATTCTCGTCACCGACGCCACCGCCGCCGCCGCGGTGCCGCCCGGCCGCTACCGGTTCGCCGCCACGACGATCGAGCGCGACGCCGAAGGACGGGTGCACGAAACCGGCAGCCCGCGCCTCGCCGGCTCGGCCCTGACGCTCGACACGGCCGTCCGCAACATCGTCATCTGGGCGATCGCGCCGCTGCCGACCGCGCTCCGCTACGCCCGCGACAATCCGCGCGCGGTGCTGCAGGCCGCTCTGGCCGCGCACGACATCACGCTGCTGAGCGGGCAATCATAGCTGTTGGGCAGCGTCCGGGCTGGTAATCCGATCCGGGTGAAAACCGGCATCGGACGGTCCTGCCCCGGCGCTGGGTTTGCGCCCGTGGCGGTCGCTCACGCGACAAGCTCACTTCTCGGAAGCAACCATTAACGCCGGCACTCGCAGCCTGGAGATCTATGACGAGAAGGGAACCCTGAACGAATAAAGGGTTTCCCGACTCCCCCACATTTTGGGCTTGACGCTCTATATGACCCCTGTATGTGGTAGAGTTTCCGTTATGTTCGCTCACTATCGAGTCGGAGCAGGTGAGAACACATCATGAGCCATGCAGCTACCGTGCGCGAGCTTGCCTCGATTCTCAATCCCCAGAATGAAGCCCGTCCCACGGTATTATTGGGTGCCGGCGCGTCGTTCTCCTCCGGAGTGCCGCTTGCCGACGAGAGCGTTAAACGTATTGCGCGCTGCTATTACGCCGAGCGCGTCAACGGGGTAGTGCTGCCGGAACAGGTCAAGACCTCTGAATGGTGGGCGTGGCTCGCCGAGCAGTCGTGGTTCATTCGAGATCCTGCCAGGCTGTCTGAGAATTTCCCGCTAGCAGCCTGTCGGAGTTAAGCACAAACCACGAACAAATCGGAGATTTCTTTCGATACTTCGCGGTTCTGCACAACAAGAGAATCCGCCGGTG
>Ga0209040_10001073_pt1 | contig 21330 bp, 21 predicted proteins | sample BogFormECP12_OM3_FD_188240 | JGI IMG/M metagenome (GOLD analysis project Ga0209040, IMG submission 188240) | Bog forest soil microbial communities from Calvert Island, British Columbia, Canada - ECP12_OM3 (SPAdes) (version 2) | ecosystem: Environmental > Aquatic > Freshwater > Wetlands > Bog ... | reverse complement strand
ATCGGTTCCGGACTGGGTGGCGGACCATCGCAAGCACCACGCCTACGCCGACGAAGAGGGCGATCCACATAGCCCCCACATCGGCCACAGGGGCGGCCCGATCAGGGGCTTCGTCCACGCCCACTTCGGCTGGCTATTTGCCGACGAGAACGCATCGCGACAGCGGTATGTCCCCGACCTGCTGGATGATCCCGCGGTGATGGCGGTGCACCGCCGCTTCGCCCTGATCGTAGTGGTGAGCTACTTCGTGGCACCGTTTACTGCTGGGCTGCTCGCGACCAGGAAGCTCCGCGGCGGGCTTGGAGGGTTCCTGTGGGGCGGTGCGATGCGTGTGTTCTTCGTGCACCACGCTACCTGGGCCGTGAACTCGGTCTGCCACCTCTGGGGCAAGCGCCCATTCGAAACCCGAGATCAGAGCCGCAACAACCCGTTTGTGGCAGTGGTTGGACTCGGCGAGGGCAACCACCACAACCACCACGCCTTCCCGAGGTCCGCCAAGCATGGCCTGCAGCCGTGGCAGTTCGATCCAACGTGGTGGCTTATTTGGACGATGGAGAAGACGGGCTTGGCGTGGGATGTACAGCGCGTAACCCCAGAGGAGATGGAGCTGAAGCGAGTAGCGCAGCGAGCAGAGATCATCCCTGACGCCAAGTCGGCCGTGTTCAGCGATTAGGCCCGACGTGCCTTATCGAGGCTCATCCGACTGCGACGTCTGAGCGACCGGAGCTCGCGGGCAAGCTGAGGGGCGTCCCTCCGCCACACGATCTGCGTGGGTGAGCGTCACTCAAGGCTGGCGTGCCAGCGAGCCGCGTCCGGAAAATCGGCCCCCGGACGACCGTCGTTGCTGCTACCGTCAACAGATCAGGTTGGGTGATCGCCCAATATCGCAGTGTCAGCGCTCGTAGCCTTTGCTCAGCAATCTCCGCGTTCGCAGCACTATCAATGTCGGAGGAAACACGTGCCTACTGGAACCGTAAAGTGGTTCAGCGACGACAAGGGCTTCGGGTTCATCACCCCCGACGACCAGTCAAAGGACTTATTCGTCCATCACAGCGCAATCGTGGGTGACGGCTATCGCTCGCTCGCCGAAGGCGCGAAGGTCACCTATGACGCCGAGGCCGGCGACAAGGGGCCGAAGGCCGGGAACGTAACAGCGGCCTAGCGCTCTCCGGCCTGCTGGCTTGTGACCATTCTGCGGTCCGGCTCGGAACGCAAGGCCAGCCGAACGGCGATTGGGGCTCACACAACGTGCGCGGGCCCACTCCGAACTCCACGACGAGAGACCAAGAGACATGGCCTCAAGCGGCAAGAAGAAGACCACCATGGCAAAGCTCGCGCGCGAAAGCCGGTTGCGCGAGCGTCGGCAGGACAAGCAGGCTAAGAAGGACGCCCGCAAGTTCGCCTCGGCACATGGTCCAGATGACCGCGGCGACACACTGATCGCGACGGTAGATGAGTCAGCCCGGACAGATGCCCGGCAGCCTGCTCCGCACACCATCGTCCAGCCGCTCGCGAACGCTGATCCCGAGCTCCCTGCCGGCAGTCAACCGCATGACTAGGCTCGACGTGCGGGCACCGGAGGTCCTCAAGGCGTCAGTACGGCGAAACGGCCTCCGCACGGGGGCGGTTTCGGACCCGCCTGTTGTGGGCCCGCCTGGACTCGAACCAGGGACCTACCGATTCTGAGGAGATTCGGATTAGCCGAAGTTCCCCGTGTTTACTGGTATTCGGCCTGAGAGATTCGCCTTATTAGCGGGCGGGCTGGCCCTCTAGGGAAATCGCAGGGAAATCGCGGTCCGCGCGGCTCGTTGCCGAATCGAGATCGAGGAAGTCTATCGGCACATGCGTGGAGCATCTCGCCCCACGGGGCATGTTCAGGTCAGGTCCGATCGCGGCGGCCGCTCGAGGGCAAGCCCGGTTTGAACGGCGCGTCAGAGGGCACCGCGACGCTTCGGGATGCCACTCAAGGCTGGGTCCTCGAGCGCACTCGTGACAAACAGCTGAAGCGCTCGACGGTCGCGGGCTACGAGACGCTGTTCGAGCGCTTCTACCGCGACTTCGGCTGCGGACACGCCGTTGCGCCATCTCGCCGCCGGGCGCCTACGAGACTACCCCGGGATCCTGATGGCCGCGCGCCATCGATCAGCTACATCAACGCCTCGAACTCGGCGTCGGTGAGCGTGATCTCGAGCGCGCCCAGGTTCTCGCGTAGGTGCGCGAGCGAGAGGGTGCCCGGGATCGGCAGCATCGTCGGCGAGCGCCGCAGCAGCCACGCGAGCGCGATCTGGGTCGGAGTCGCCTCGTGCCGAGCCGCGATCTCGTCGAGCTCGGGGGGGCCGCCGCCGCGCAGCGGGAAGTACGGCACGAACGTGATCCCCGCTGCCGCGCAGTAATCGACGACTTCCTCGTGCCTTCGCTCGGTGAGGTTGTAGTGGTTCTGGACGGCCTCGATCGGCACCATGGCGCGTGCCCGCTCGACCTGCTCGATGCTCGCCTCAGAGATGCCGACATGCCCGATCGTGCCGGCGTCGCGATGCTCGGCCAGCACGGCGAGGCTTTGCTCCAGCGGCACCTCGGGGTGGATGCGGTGGAGGTAGTAGAGGCCGATGCGCTCGCTCCGCAGGCGATGAAGACTCTCCGCGATCTGCGCGCGTAGCGCATCGGTGTTCGCTTCCGCGGCGCTGAAACCGCCCTTCGTCGCCACCATGCAGTCCGAGGGGGCCGTGGAAAGGGCTTCTCCGAGCGTCGCCTCGCTTTCGCCGCCCGTGTAGATGTGCGCGGTGTCGATCATGTTCACGCCAGCGGCGACCGCCTCCCGCACGAACTGGACGTTCTCAGGCGTGTTGGTCAGGCGGTTGGTGCCTAGTCCTATCCGCGTCAGGGTGGTCTCGCCGATGGTCAGCCTGGTCGTCGTCGCCACGACGTAGAAGCCTACCTCCGAGCGTCGCGACGCCACGCGGCGCGAGCGGGGCCTTGCCCTAGCTTGGAGCCCTACCGCCCACGAAACCGCCCACGCCTCGCTGATCGCAAGCACGGGCGCCACTCCTCCTCAAGCGCCCCGATTGCCTCGTTGGTGGATGCTGGGGTGGGCTGGGGCGGCTTGAGCTTCGGATCTGGCTCTCGCGTGCGACGTTGGGGGCTCGGGTCGCCGTCGGGCTAGAGCATCCGAGATCGCGCGCGCGTGGTCGACCTCACACGAACCGCACACGCGCCTCCCGGAGACCGCACACGCTCGGGGGCCGCTGGTACCCTCATCAGCCGCGTGGCCGCAGGATCCGCCGGGAGCATGAGGCCAGCGGTGATTCTGCCCGGAGGGATTCGGGGTTGACGTGGCTGGGTTTCCCGGGGACGTGCACGGCGAAGCTGCCGACGAGCTCGCCTGTTTTTTCGTATTTGTAGGCGTAGACGACTTCGCTCTTGTTCGTGTAGGGCTCGTTGGGCTCGTACAGGCTCACGGTCCCGTGGACGTTGCCCGCCGGCAGGGGGCACGTGGTGGTGCTGACGACCTGGCCTGCGGCTGTGTCGGCTTCCGTGTGGTAGTCGCCGTGGTTTTCGAAACGTGTGCCGGGGATGTACCAGGCGAAGTCGTAGCCGCTCTGGGCGTTTCTCAGGGCGACCCGCGATCTGATCGCGAGCCGCAGCTCGTAGCGGCCGTCGTGGGTGCGGATCAGGGTCGCGTGGACCGGCGTTGCGACCTGGCGGTGCGTGTAGGCGAGTTCGGGCGGCGCGACGTAGCCGACGGGCTCTTTGAGGCTCGGCGTGCACGCGTAGGCTTCGCCGATCCAGCTCTTGGAGGTGATGTGGCAGGTCGCTCCGTCCCGGTAGTGGATTTCGGTGATCGGCCCGTCGACGGGGACGACCCCGCCGGTCCCGACGCCGGCCAGCAGCTGTCCCGGCGTCGAGCGCGTCACGATCAGGTAGGCGCCCTCGGGTCCGCTCGTCGGGAGCGTGTGGTGGTGGTCGCCCAGCACGTAGGCGACGCTCTCGGCGTCCGGGCCGAGCAAGCCGAAGTAGAGGTTGCGCTCGTCACGCATCGGGCATTCCGGTTCGTGTCGCATGTGCCCACCGGGAGGGGAGCCCGGCGCGAAGCAGCGGCTCTGCCAGGCGCTGGCGGGCTGCTCGCCCCACATCTGGTTGATAAACAGCCGGTTGTACCGGTCGAGCGCGCTGCACCAGTCGCCGGAGCCTGTCCCCCCGCTGGCGACGCCGAGAACGTGGTAGCGGCCATCGTTGCCGAAGGCGTAGTCCTGGCCGACCGCGACGAGCTTGCCTTCGGCTAGCCGCCCGACCTCGATGCACCCGAGGCCGCGGCTCGTCATGAACTCGCGCATACCCCACGGAGCTCCACCGGCGGGATCCGGCGTCGAGACCGGCAGCATGCGCACCGTCCCGGGCGTCAGGGCGCCGTCGCCACTGGTAGGCGCCGTAAACAGCTGGAGGGGCGAGACCGGTGCGGGCGTCCCGAACGGGATCACCCCACTCGCAAAGGCCACGCCAGCAAGGACGAGCACGACCGCGATCGAGATCAGCAGGGCGCGCCGCCAGCGCCGACCTCTCAGCGCCGTTCGAGCCAAGGGCGCGCGGGTCGGCCCTTCGCGCGCGTGGCGCTCCGCCGTGGCGACCACCGAGTCCCGCAGTTGCGGCAGCGTGCTCATCGTGGGCCTACCAAGGCTCGCAGGCGGCGAAGGCCGCGGCTCACGCGTTGGCGTACGACCATCTCGGAGCAGCCGAGAACGTCCGCTGCCTCGCTGTAGTCCAGACCGTCGATCACGCGTGCCCGCACCGCGGCGCGCTGGTCCGCCGGGAGGGCTTCCAGCAGCTCGAGCGAGTCCATCACGCCCGCCTCGCCGAGGCGGTCGATCCGTTCGAGGTTCTCATCGCTCAGCACGATCGGCTCCATCCTCAGACGGCGACGCGCCTGCGCCTCGACACGTCCACGCCGCCAGCTCTGCGCGAGCTCGTGGCGGGCGATGCCGAACAGCCAGGCTCGTGCTGTGCCGAGCTCCGGACGGAACGACGCGGCTGACACGATCGCAGCGGCGAACACCTCGGCCGTGAGATCGGCGGCGAGGTCAGCCTGTCCAGTCGCCCGGCGGAAGAACGCCAGCAGCGGTTCCTCGTATCGGTCGTAGAGTGCCCCGAACGCCTCGGCGTCCCGAGCACCCAACGCCAGCAGTTCCTCATCTGAGCACCTCGACAGCTCGTTCGGGGTCACCACCCCATATTGGACCGAGCCCGAAATCTGTGACAGAACCGCCGCACTCGCCAGGATCGCCCCGATAAGAAGCACGTTGGATGCTGGGGAGGGCTGGAAGCCTCTCTAGCCGTGCGGGACGGATAGTCGGCGCCGTCGCGCACGTGCTCTGTGTGGCAGGCGGTCCGATGCGCGCGGAGGAGGTCCACGCGGCCGTCGAAGCGCTGTTGGGCGAGCGGGTGCGCCGGATCTCGGTCAAGGCAACGCTCGCCGGGAACCTCGACGGCCCGACGCCGAGATTCGCGCGGGTGGCGCGCGGCCTCTACCGGATCGGCCACTGATTCGACATTAGCTGCCGTGCCCTAGCCGCCCTTGTGCAGGGCCGCCTGGAGGGAGGAGGCGTAGCTTTCACTGGTGAACGTGGCGCCCGAGACGATGTTGATTTCGGCGCTCTGCGCCTGGAGCGCCTCGCTGCGAAGCATCGGAGCGACCTGTTCGCTGATTTCCTGCGACAGCGCGTGTTCGGTTGGCATCTGCAGCGACTTGACGTCGACGATCTTGCCGCCTTCCTCGGTCACCGCGACCTGCACAGGGCCGTATGGATTTTCGACCACCGGGCCCGTGTAGGTCACCTTCGTGGATGAGCCACTCGATGGGCTCGATTCGCCGCCACCGGCTTGGGCACCGCAGACGCGCGGAGGTAGACAGGGGCCTGACCCTGAGCTGCCCGATCCGCCGCTACCGCCGGTCCCGTTGCTAGTCGATCCCTGTTCGCCGCCTGTTCTGCTGCTCGCGCTCGCCCGCGGCAAGGGTGCGAGGCCGCCGGTGCCCTTGCCCTCGCTGCGTAGATAGATCACGACGAGCACGGCGATGACCGCGGCAAGCGCAGCAGTACCCGCGATGCGGCGGATCAGCCTCAGTTTCGCCGCGCTGATCATGGTGTGCCTTTGATCGTCATCCTCTTGCTCCGGTGATGTCAGCGTGCCGACGCCGCTGGCCCGCGAACGACGGCACGCCGGCCCGATGCAGATGCCTCTCGACGCCCGCGGAGAAGGAGATGGTCTCGTCGTCAAAGATGACGATGGCGCCGTGCCTCGGCAGCGTCGCCGCCCACTTCGCGCCGGCTCGCCCCATCGCAAATGCAGCGGTCGCATACGCGTCCGCGACGGCTAGCTCAGGGCCGACGATCGTGACCGACAGCACCCCCTCCGGGGCAAGGCCGGTATGGGGATCGCGAATGTGCTCGCCCCGCTCGTATGTACCCGACGTCGCGACCGCGCCCGCCCGAAGACCAAGGACCACTGCGACCGCCAGGCGCTCACAGGGGTGCTGTATGCCAACCCGCCAGCACTCGCAGCCCTGGGGCGCGCCACTTAGGCAGATATCACCACCCGCGTTCACGCACCAGCACTTCGCCCCCGCACTTTTCAGCAGTCGCCCCGCACCCTCTACGGCATAGCCCTTAACGAACCCCGACGGGTCGACGCCGCCACCTAGACTCGCCATCGGTGCGCTCACGTCAAAGTAGCCGCGCGTGCTCACGCGCAGCGACTCGCAGCGGCTGAGCACCGACTGCACGCTCACGTGGGCGTCCACGAGCGTGAGCTCACCGCGGTTGAGCCTGCTGATGTCGCTGTCCTGCCGATATGTACTGAAGGTCTCGTCGACAAAGCGCAGCCATGCAAAGACGCGATCGAGAGCCGCCTCGTCGAAGCCGGGGTCGCACACCTGCACGATCACAGGCATCCCCATGACGTGCTCGATCCGCTCAACCCACGGAGCACGCGATCTGGATACCAAGTGAGCCACCGCCGCCCCTCAGGCCGCCAGCGCGAAACGCTCGTCGTGGATCTGCTCCTCGGGCACCCCGAGCTGATAGAGAGCCCGCCGCGTAGCGTCCATCATCGCAACGGGCCCACAGATGTACACGTCGCTTTCCGCGATCCCGGGCACGAGCTTGGCCAGGTTCTCGGGGCCCAGCAGGGCCGCGCCATTGCGCGTGGAGTGATCGCCGATCAACAGGTGAAGCTTCGCGCCATAGCGTCGCTCGATCTCGCGCAACTCCTCTTCGAAGATCAATTCGCTCTTGGAGATGACCCTGTACAGGAGCGTTACCTGGGCCGACTCGGCGAGCTCCTCGAAAAGCGCCCGCAGCGGGGTGATGCCGATTCCCCCCGCGATTAGGAGCACCTCAGGCCGTCGCTTCACAGCCGAAGTGAACACCCCGAATGGCCCCTCAGCGAGCACGCGCGTACCCGGCTCGAGTTTGCCGACCGCCCGTGAGAAGTCGCCGACGGCCTTGACCGTGAGCCGCAGCGAGTCGCCCGTGGGGACCGCGGACAGCGAGAAGGGGTGCGACTGCCACCAGCACCCCTTCGTCATGAACCGCCACAGCATGAACTGGCCGGCCTCCGCCCGTAGCGCGCGAAGGTCGCGCCCTGTAACTTCGATGCTCGTCACGCCAGGTGCCTCGACCGTGACGCGCCTCACGCGCATTCTGTGCCTGAACGCGCTCCGCATCGGGCCGAGGACGCGGTAAGCGATCAACACCGCGAGCGTCACGACGTAGAGCGATATCCAGTAGCCCGCCTGGAGGGGGTGGACGATGAACTCGTTGCCCGTCGGCAGCTGGTGCAGGTAGCCAAGCGCAATGCCGGCGTAGACGGTCAGGTGGACGAAGTACCAGCTCTCGTACCGCATCCGCCGGCGAACGATCATGATCGAGGTCAGCACGACTAGCACCATGATGGCCGTGCCGATCGTCGCTGTGACCATCCCCGGGTAGACACGTAGCAAGCGTGAGAACTCGTGCCCGAACGTGAGTTTGTCGGCGAGGGAGTAGCCGGCAGTGATCAGGAGGGCATGCGCGACTATCAGCGACACGCACACCTTGCCGTTCAGCCTGTGCCAGGCCGTCAGCCTGTCAAAACCGACGAGCCGCTCCAACGGAGCGAGCCGCGACAACAGCAGTATCTGAAGCAACGCGAGGTAGACGCCGAGCAGCCCGGTGATCCTGCCGAGGCTGGTGAATGCTTCAGGGCGTCCATGCACGCCCGAGATGCCCCCGTCATGCAGCCACATCCATACGATCACGGCACCGTTCCCGGCGACTATCAGCGTCAGCGCTACGGCGCTTGCTGCCCTACGCGCCTCCTGCGGCCGCCGCCGCCGCTCACGCGCGCCCGCAAACGGGACCCCGTCGCCTGCGACTGCTTCGCCCCCCTCCTTCAGTGCCGCCACTTCCCACCTCAGGCCTCTCTGGTGCGTCCGGCGTTTTTGCCGCTTGAAGCAAAGCAACGCCTCTTAAACGCCCGCTGTCGCAGGCGTGAGAAGCTGCTTAGGGCCCCGGCGACTTTCGTCAGGCTCGCACGTGCGCCAGAAGGTCCAGCGATATGGCTGCGGGCGGCACCGGCCCAGGCCAGTGGGCCGACGGCCCACGGCACCGAGTTTGGAGGCTGCCACCCTGTAACGGTATGACCGATGGGCCCGGCTGGACTCGAACCAGCGACCTACCGATTATGAGTCGGCAGCTCTAACCAACTGAGCTACGGGCCCGCCGCGCTCCCGGGCGCGCTCCGGGGTGCACGGTGAGACGCTACCAGCGTGGCCGACTCAGGCCTTGACGTCGACCCGGCCGGGGCGCGTCGTCGACGCGGCGCTCGCCGGCGCAACAGCCTGCTCTTTGTCGCCGTCGTGGTCCTGCACGCCTGCTACATCGCCCGTGTCCGGCTTGGCGACCGCGGGCACGCCCGATGCTCCTGCACCTGCTCCTGCGATTGGACCGATGGTCATGTGCTGCTCCCTTGGTTGATGACCGGCACGCAGCTGTAATCGACGCTCGCACTCGTGCACGTGAGGAGTCTGTGTGGGTTCTCACGGGTCAGCTCGCACAAGCCGGGCGCACGGCCTCCGCGCTCGCCGCCGCGACCGCCTGCCCTGCGGGGCCGCCGCGCGGGCGGGATGTGGAATGCTGCCCGCGCCGTCCCTTGCTGGCGGCCAGATCCAGGTCAACAGAAGGGGACAGCAATGGCAGCCAAACGCGCAGCGATCGTCACCGGGGCGTCCAGCGGCATAGGACTCGAGATCGCCCGCGTGCTGGGCGAGGAGGGCTACGGTCTGACGCTGGCCTCGCGCCGGCTCGAGAAGCTCGAGGCCGCCGCCGAGCGGCTCACGGGCGAAGGGTTCGAGCTCCAGGCGCTCGACGCGAACGTCGCCAACGAGGCCGACATCCAGAAGGTCGTCAACGCCCACCGCGAGCGCTACGGGCGACTCGACGTGCTCGTCAACAACGCCGGCGTCGGCATCGGCCAGGTGGTCGCCGAGATCGAGACCAAGCGCCTAGACATGCAGCTCGCCATCAACCTGCGCTCGATCGTGATCTTCTATCGCGAATGCATGCCGATGCTGCGGGAGGCGGCGGGCGAGCACAGAAACGCGATCGTCGTTAACACCTCCTCGATCTCGGGCAAGCGCGGCGAGCCCTGGCTATCGGTCTACTCGGCCACCAAGCACGGCGTCGTCGGCTGGACCGAAGCGATGAACAAGGAACTCGGCGCCGAGGGCATCAAGTCCACCGCCCTCTGCCCGGCGTTCGTCGACACTCCGATGACCGACTTCGCCAAGGAGCACGTGCCGGCCGAGGAGATGATCCGACCGGAGGACATCGCCGAGTCCGTTCGCTTCCTGCTGCGCGTCTCGCCTCCGTGCGTCGTGCCCGAGATCAAGTTCGTGCGCCCAGGCGAATCCCTTTAGCCGACTTCGGTCCCTCAGCGCGCCTCAGCGAGCACGCCCGAGCCGACCCGCCCTCAGACGAGCTCTGCAATCGGCGCAGCCGGCCTCGGTGCGACCGGCGCGGCCTGCCTCGGAGCGCCCGCCTCGCTCAACCCGCGCCGAGTGCGCCGGTGCATGGGCCGGACGCGCAGCCTGCGCGCGCGAATCTCATCGCGGGGATCGGGCTCGTCGTCCCGGCGCCCGTAGCGATCGGCGTCGTCCCGGCGCCCGCTGCGATCGGCTTCGTCGTCCAGGCGCCGGCGCGTGCGCCTGCTACGCGCGATGAGCTCGTGGTGCTCTGCGATCGCACGGTCGAGCTCGAGGCCGGAGGCGCACTCGAGGCTGTCCTGCAGCTGCGAGACGAGGATCCGCAGCTCGCGCACGGTCGCGGCGCGCTTCGCCGGCCCGCCCGCGCGGGCGAAGCGATCCCAGGACTTCGCGAAGGAGAGGAAGTCGGTGCGCCCGCCGCAGCGGTGCGCCGCCAGCATCGGGCAGACGCCGCCGAGGTCATCCACGTAGGCGCCGACGATGATGCGCTCGTAGCGATTAACGCCTTCGAGCATCGCCTCGCGCGTGGCGATGGGCATGCAGTCGATCGCGAGGCGCAGGCCCTCGATCGAGCTCCTCGTGTGGCGGCGGCGGTTTCGCATAGGCTGTGCGCCGCCGCGCGCCATTGGGGTCCGCGACGGTACGCGGCCAACAGTAGGCCAGGCGTTCCACACCGGCAACGAATGCCCTCCCGCTGAAAGGAAACTTGCACATGAAGCTCGGCGTGCATATCGGCTACTGGGGTCTCGGCCTCACCTCCGAGGACCAGCTCAACATCGTCCAGGAGGCCGAGCGGCTCGGGTACGACTCCGTGTGGGCGGCCGAGGCCTACGGCTCGGACACGGCCACAGTGCTCGGCTGGCTCGCCGGGCAGACCTCCAAGATCCGGCTCGGCTCGGGGATCTTCCAGATGCCGGCGCGCTCGCCTGCGATGACCGCCATGACCGCTGCCACGATCGACCAGCTCTCGAACGGCCGCATGATCCTCGGCATCGGCTCCTCCGGACCTCAGGTAGCCGAGGGCTGGCATGGGCAGCGCTTCGCCAAACAGCTCCAGCGCACGCGCGAGTACGTCGCGGTCGTGCGCATGGCCCTCGCGCGCGAGCGCGTGGAATTCAATGGTGAGACGCTCCAGCTGCCGCTCCCCGACGGTCTCGGCAAGGCGCTCAAGCTCACGATCTCCCCCGTCCAGGAGCGCATCCCGATCTACCTCGCGGCGATCGGCCCCAAGAACACGGCGCTCGCCGGCGAGATCGCCGACGGCTGGATACCGACCCTGTTCTCTCCCGAGCACGTTTCTGAGTTTCGCCCGCTGCTCCAGGAAGGCGCCGAGCGCAGCGGCAAAAGCCTCGATGGCTTCGACATCGCGCCCACCGTGAACGTCTTCGTCACCGACGACCTCGAGGGCGCCCGCAACGCGATGCGGCCGTTCATCGCGCTGTACGTCGGCGGCATGGGCTCGCGCAAGCAGAACTTCTACAACCAGGTCGTCCAACGCTACGGCTACGAGGACGCCGCCAAGCAGATCCAAGACCTCTACCTCGAAGGCAAGCGCGAGGAGGCGATGGCCGCGATCCCCGACTCGCTGATCGACACCGTCTCGCTGTGCGGCCCCCCCGACGTCGTACGCGAGCGGCTCGCCGTCTACCGCGACGCCGGCGTTGGCACGCTCGGCGTCACGCCCACGGCCTTCACGGCGCCCGAGCGGCTCGAACAGCTGCGTCTCGTCGCCGAGCTCGCCGCCTGAGCCGAGGCCACGCGATGGGCGGCCCCGCCGCGAAGGAACCGCTGCGCGTGCTGCTCGGAGCGTTCGGCGATCCCGGGCACGCGTTCCCGATGATCGCGCTCGGGCGGGCGCTCGCCGCGCGCGGACACGACGTCACGCTGCAGACCTGGCGTCGCTGGCGCGAGCACGTCGAGGCGGAGGGCATGCGCTTCGCGCCCGCGCCCGAGTACCAGGTCTTCCCCTCCGGCCCCGAGCCGCTCGACTTCTACGAGGCGGCCGTCCAAGCAACGCTCGACACGGTCCCGCTCGTGCGCGAGATCGCCCCCGAGGTGGTCGTCGCAGACATCCTCACGCTCGCCCCCGCGCTCGCCGCCGAGCACGAGGGCGTCCCCTGGGCCACGCTGATCCCCCACGTCCATCCACACGGCGAGCCCCACTTCCCGATCTACTCGCTCGGCGCACGACTGCCGCGCACGGCCGCCGGCCGCGCCCTCTGGCGGGTCGGCCAGCGCCCCGTGCAGCGAGGGCTCGAGCGAGGCAGGCGCGAGCTCAACGAAACACGTGCCCGGGTCGGCCTGCCGCCGCTCGCCCACGTGCACGGGGGCATCAGCCGGCGTCTCGCGCTCGTCGCGAGCTTCCCCCAGCTCGAGTACCCGCGCACCCGGCCCACCGGCGCCCACGTCGTCGGGCCGCTCATGTGGGAGCCTCCGGCGGAGCCGGTGCAGCCGCCGCCCGGTAATGAGCCGCTCGTGCTCGTCGCCCCCTCGACTGCGCACGACGCCGAGCACCGCCTCCTGCGCGCGGCGCTGCGCGGCCTCGCCGATCAGCCCGTACGCGTGCTCGCCACGTGGAACCGCCGCCTGCCGCCCCGCCCCCTGCCCGTGCCCGCGAACGCGCGCGTCGTCGACTGGGTCTCCTACTCGCGCACGATGCCGCTCTGCGACGTCGTCATCTGCCACGCCGGCCACGGCACGCTCGCGCGCGCGCTCGCGAGCGGCTGTGCGGTCGTCGCCTGCCCCGCCACGGGAGACATGAACGAGAACGCCGCACGCCTCGACTGGTCGGGCGCGGGCGTGCGGCTGCCGCGCCGCTTCGTCGGCCCGCGCACGCTCTGCCTCGCCGTCGAGCGCGCGCTCGGCGAGCCGTCGATCCGGGCGCGCGCACAGGAGATCGCCGCCTGGAGCGCTGGGCACAACTCGGGCAACGCGGCCGCCGGCTTAATCGAGCGCCTTGCCGCTCAGAGCAAGCTCCCCGGGTGGGGATCGAACCCACAACCTCTCGATTAACAGTCGAGCGCTCGGCCAGTCGAGCTGCCGGGGACCGTGCCTCGCATCTTAGGGCTCCGCGGTTTGGATCGTGTCGGCCGGCAGAGCAGCGACGCCTTGCTCGACCTCCGCGTGACAGTTTGCACATAGCAAGACGCACTTGGCCATCTCCGCCCGCGCGGCCTTCAGCGACCGGGCTACACCCTGCATGCTGAGATGGAAGCTCTTGCAACTCGGGTCGACGTGGTGGAAATGCAGCGCGGCGACACCGAATATCGCGACGCGCACTAGCGACCGCAAGCGTGCGATGGGCTTGCGCCGGCGTAGACCGCCCTCGCAGCTGCGCCGCGGCGCCCCTAGGCCTCCCTCGCCCCCGTCTCCTCGAGGATCTGCGCGTAGGCGCGGTCGAAGTCGTGCTTGACCTGGCCGCGCCGCACCGCCAGGCCGCTCACGTCGCCCTCCTCGCGGCCGCGGGCGCGCTGGATGTCGCGGTCGAGGCGAGCGAGCTCGAGCTGCAGGCGCTGCACCTCGAGCATCGCCGGATGCGGCTCGACGCCCCCCGCTTCCACGATCAGCTCCGCCAGCAACGAGCGCAGCTCCAGATCGTGCTCGGGGTCCGCGCCCCCCGGCCCGCCGACCCCCGCGCCGCCCGACCCCCCGACGGCCGCACCTCCGTCGGCCGCCCCGCCGTGCCCCTCGCCGTTGGCCGGCGTCACATCCGGCGCGCCATTCGCGCCCGACGGCTGCATCGGCGCGCGCAGGCTGCCGTCGCGCAGGTGCCTCGCGACGCGGCGCAGCAGCCTGCTCGAGAAGTGCTCGTCGATGTCGAGGTCCGCAAGGGCCGCAGCGCCCTGCTCGGGCAACGCGATACAGAGCGCCAGGAACGCCCGCTCGGTCTCCTCGCGGCGCGAGAGGCCGCTGGCGCTCGGGCTCGCCCCGCCTCGGGGGTCCTTGCCCCGCTCACCGTCAGTCATTCGCCCGCCGCGCTCGCCCCGACCCGCTTGTCCTCCCGAAGGAAGAGCGTCTCTATGCCCAGCCGCATGCGCAAGCCTGCCCCCGCGCGGCGCTCCCCGGCGATCGTCGGCGGCAACGAGCTGCTCGACGAGGCTCTCGGGAAGGTTCAGCCTGTCCGCCACCACCCTCGTGAGCTCCAGCCGCATCGCGCTCGCCGGCAGCGTCGCGAACACCGGCGCGAGCTCCTCGATCGTACGATCGCGTCCCTCGGGCGTCTCCGCATCCCCGCTCGCGAGCACGCGCTCCACGCGGAATCGTACGAACGGAGCCGACCGATCCACGACAGCGCGCATCGCCTCCGCGCCCTGCGCGGCGATCAGCTCCGCCGGGTCCGTCCCCGCGGGCAGCGGCACCACGCGCAGCTCGAGCTTGCGCTTGGACGCGAGGCTCGAGGCGCGTAGCATCGCCTCCTGGCCGGCCGTGTCCGCGTCGAGGGCGAGCAGCACCGTCTGCGCCATCCGCGCCAGCTCGCCCACCTGCTCGGCCGTGAGCGCCGTGCCCATCAGCCCCACCGCGTTGCGCATCCCCGCCTGGTGCAGCGCGATCGTGTCGGTATAGCCCTCGCACAGGATCACCTCCCCTGCGCGCGCCGCGTGCGCACGCGCGAGGTCCGCGCCGTAGAGGTGCAGGCCCTTGTGGTAGAGGTCGTTGTCGGACGTGTTCAGGTACTTCGGCTGTTGGTCCGCGCCGCTCGCGCGCGCACCGAAGCCGAGCACGCGGCCGCGCAGGTCGGCCAACGGGAACATGATCCGTGAGCGGAACCGGTCATACGGCTGACCGTTCTGCCTCGATCGCTGCGCGAGCCCCGTCGCATAGAGCTCCTCCACCGTGAAGCCCGCACGGCGCGAGGCGAGCAGCACGCGATCCCACGCGCTAGGCGCATAGCCCACGCGGAACTCCCGCAGCATCTCCTCGGCGAGCCCGCGCTCGTGCAGGTAGGAGCGCGCGCCCGCCGCCTCCTGCGACTCCCACAGGTAGCGCTCGTAGTAGGCGCTCGTGCGCCCGAGCAGCTCGAGCAGCCGCTCGCGCCGCCTGCGCCGCTCCTGCTCGCGCGGATCCTCCTGCTCGAGCTCCAGCTCGATCCCCGAGCGCTCGGCGAGCAGCTCCAGCGCCCCCTTGAAGTCAACGCCCTCGGTCTCCTGCACGAACGTAAAGACGTCCCCGGAGGCCTGGCAGCCGAAGCAGTAGTACACCTTCTGCGTCGGGTCGATCCCGAACGACGGCGTGCGCTCCTCGTGGAAGGGGCACAGGCCCTCATACCGCGCCGGCCCGGCACGGCGAAGGTCCGTGCGCGCCGAGACCAACGCCAGGAAGTCCACCGCGTCGCGAACGCGGTCCTTCGACTCCTTCGTATACAGGGCCACGCGGCTACGCTAGCGCGCGAACGCCCGCGGGATCTGCAGCTCGCTATACGCGCGGATGCAGTAGCGGTCGGTCATCCCCGCCACGTAGTCAGACACGCGCCTTGCGAGCTCCTGCTGCTCGCGCGGCGGCCCCGCCGACAGCGCGTCCGGCAGCAGCTCGGGATGCTCGACATAGTGGTCGAACAGCCTTCGCAGCACCGCCACGATCTTCTCGCGCTCGGCACGCACAGCGGGCCCCAGGTAGACGCGCTCGAACATGAACTCGCGCAGCTCGCTCATCGCCTCGCCGGCATCGCGACCCTGCACGATGTCATTCGCCACATGGGAGTGCTCGACCATGTCGTGCACGAGCGCATCGATCCGCTCCGAGCCGCTCGCGCCGAGCACCGCGATCGGCTCGCTCGGCAGCTCGTCCTCGTGCAGCAGGCCCGCCCGCAGCGCATCGTCGATGTCGTGGTTGATATACGCCACGCGGTCGATCACACGCACGATCCTGCCCTCCAGCGTCGCGGGCGCGGGCGTGCGGCTCGAGTGGTGCGCGATCCCGTCGCGCACCTGCTCTGTCAGGTTCAGGCCCGCCCCGTCGCGCTCGAGATGCTCCACGATCCGCAGCGAGTGCTCGTAGTGGCGGAAAGCCATCCCGAAGCGCTCGCGCAGCGCATCGTCGAGCACTTCCTCGCCGATATGCCCGAACGGAGGATGGCCCAGGTCGTGGCCGAGCCCGATCGCCTCGACGAGGTCCTCGTTGAGGCGCAGCGCGCGCGCCACCGTGCGCGAGATCGTCGTCACCTCGAGCGTATGCGTCAGGCGAGTACGGTAGTGATCGCCGCGAGGCGCCACGAACACCTGCGTCTTGTGCGTCAGGCGGCGGAACGACTTGCTGTGCACGATCCTGTCGCGGTCGCGCTGAAACGGCGTCCGCAACGCGCAGTCGGCCTCCTCGTGCGCGCGCAGCGCCGGGTAGGAGCGCGCCGCCAGGGGCGAGAGCAGCCGCTCCTCGAGCTCGGCGATGCGCTGCGCGAACCCCGCCGCGACCGTGTCGGTCTGCCTGGCAACGCTCATTGCTCGATTGTCGCAGCCACCTGGGCGAGCGCTCGCGAGGGGCGCACGGACGCGCGTGCGCTCAGCGCTCGGGCTCGTGTTTCCAGTCGTTGCGCCCCGTAAAGATGTGGACCCAGTGTTTCCACTTCCCCTGCTCGGTCGGATCCTCGTCGTAGACCGGCGCCCTGTGCTCGGGCGCGGGCAGGCTGCGCGCGGCCTCCGCGTCGATTCGCAGATCGACACCGTGCTCGTGCATCGAGGCGATCGCCGAGGCCTCCAGGAAGCGGATGCCGTGCCCGCGCGTGTTGATCAGCAGCCCGTGGAAGATGTCGTCCTCGGGCGCGCTCAACACGCTGCCCACGGTCCCGACCTGCTCCCCGTCGGAGGCGATCACGGGAACCCCCGCATCGAGCATCTGGTAGGCGACTGGCAGTCCCTCGTCCATCAGGGCCACGATATCGCGCCCCCTGCGCCCCGTCCTCGCCGCCGCGCCGGGTCGCTCACCCCGAGCGCGCGCTCGCCCTCCCGTCGGAAGGATACCCTGACCCTCCCTGCGGGAGCACACCCTGTCGGGCGCACGCAGGCGGGCGCACCCTTGCGGGCGCAGGCAGGCAAGCGGGCATCAGCCGCACGTGGGCGTGGTGCTCGAGCGTCGCCGCGATCGCCCGCTCGACCTGCCCGAGGGCCCGCTCGCTTGCCTGTCCTCCAGCCGGGAGGGTGCCCTCCTGGGTGCCCGCCGGCGGCGTCTCGCTCAGGGGGCGCTCGAGCGCCTGGATCATGAAGCCGTAGGCCTCCCGCTCGATCGGGAACGAGCCGGCCTCGCAGGCCGCGCACACGACCCCTCCAGCCGCCCCCGAGAAGCCCACCAGGTGCTCCTGCTCGCCACAGCTCGCGCACATCGCGAGCTGGGGCGCGAGCCCGGCCGCGAGCAGCAGCTTCAGCCGGAACGCCAGCGCGCCGGCCAGCCCGAGCTCCGGCCGGCCTCCGCCCGCCTGCTCGTCGAGCAGCGCGAGCTCGCGGCAGAGCAGGTTGAACACCCCCGGATGGGGCTCCGAGGTCTCGAACAGGCGACCCACCGCGTCGCACGCCCGCGCGGCCGCGTCGATGCAGCGCGCGTTCGAGCGCAGCCGCGGATAGGCGTCGATCGTCTCCGCGCCCGTCACCGTCAGCAGCTCGCCGCGCCCCTCGTGGAGCTCCAGCGACAGGCGGAAGAACGGCTCCAGACGACCGCCGAAGCGACTGCGCGCGCGGCGCACGCCCTTGGCGATCGCCCCCACCCGCCCCCGCGCGGGGGTATATAGGTGCAGGATGCGATCCGCCTCCGAGAAGCGCATCGAGCGCATCACCACCGCTTCGGTCTTCACCGGGCCGTGCATCGAAACGCGAGTCTAGGCCTCACCGCGGCGGTCAACCCTTGCTATACCTTTTGAAGTAATGAGTGAGATCGTCGTCTACACGACTGAGCCGTGCTCGTTCTGTGCCCGCGTCAAGGGCATCCTCAGCTCGCGCGGGCTGCAGTTCTCCGAGGTCAACCTCGCCAGGGATCCCGCGGGACGACTCGAGCTCGCGAAGCGCACGGGCATGATGACCTTCCCCCAGGTGATCGTCGACGGCGAGCTGCTCGGCGGGTTCGCCGAGGTCCAGGCCGCCGCCGACAGCGGGCGCCTGGACGATCTCCTCGCCGCCTAGGCCGGCGCGCGCCGGCGCGGCCGCGGCTGGCAGGACTCGCACACGTACGTGCCCCGCCCGGCCACGACCGTCTTTACGATCGGCGAGCAGCACGCGACGCACGGCTCGCCCTCACGCTGGTACACGCGGAAGCGGTCCTGGAAGGAGCCCTGCACGCCGTCCACGTGGCGGAAGTCGTCGATCGTCGCCCCGCGCGCGTCGATGCCCGCCTGCAGCGCCGCGACGATCGCCTCCCGCAGGCTCTCGCGCTGGGGCGCCGAGAGGCGCCCCGCTGGCCGGCTCGGATGGATGCCCGCCCGGAACAGCGCCTCGTCGGCGTAGATGTTGCCCACCCCCGCGATCCTGCGCTGGTCGAGCAGCAGCGCCTTGATCGGCGCGCGTCGGCCCCTCGAGATCGCCCCGAGGTGAGCAGCGGTGAAACCCTCGTCGAACGGCTCGAGGCCCAGCCGCGCGGCGAAGAACGCCTCCATCGCCTCGCTTCCCGCCAGCAGCTCGCCCGTGCCGAACCGCCGCGGGTCGACGATCGCGAGCCGATGGGTAGCGGCGCTCGCTTGCCCGCTTGCCTGCTTGTGCCCGTGAGGGTGCGCCCGCCAGGGTGTGCCCGCGAGGGTGCGCCCGCCTGCGTGCGCCCGACAGGGTGTCCTCCCGCAGGGAGGGTGAGGGTCTCCTTCCGAAGGGAGCAGGGTGCGGCCTGGCCCGAGGACGATCCGCACGCGCGTATGGGGCGGCTCGGGGTCCGGGTCTGCGAGCACGGTGCCCGTCATGCGCAGGTGCTGGGCGAGGTAGAGCTCGCCCGAGAGGCGCCAGAGCAGATACTTGCCCCTGCGTCCGAGCTCGAGCACGCGCCGGCCCGCGAGCGCCGCGGCGAGCTCCTGCGGCGGCAGCGGTCGCGACCAGCGCGGGTCGAGCACCTCGACGCGCGCGAGCATCCTGCCCTCGACCAGCGGCGCCAGCTGGCGCCTGATCGTCTCGACCTCGGGTAGCTCGGGCACGGCCCTAGCTTACGAACGCGCGCCCCGGCAGATCGGGATCTCGCGCGCCGGTAAGCCAGGCGAGCACGCTCGCCCCCACGTCCGCGAGCGGGCCGTCGTGGCGCGCCCCCCCGCCGCCGTAGCGGAGCATCTCCCCGGTGCACGCCAGCAACGGCGCGTACTCACGGGTGTGATCGGTGCCGGGGTGGGCGGGGTCCACGCCATGGTCGGCCGTCACGACGAGCAGGTCCCCCCCGCGCAGCCCGCCGAGCATCTCGCCGAGCGCTGCGTCGATCCGCTCCAGGGCCCTCGCGAACCCGCTCGTGTCCTTGCGATGGCCATAGACCTGATCGGTCTCGATCAGGTTCACGAACACGAACCCGCAGTCGAGCTCGTCCTGCAGCCGCGCGGTGCTCGCGAGCGCCTGCTCGTTGTCGGAGCCGGGGTGCGAACAGTCGATCCCCACGCCCGCGAACAGGTCGGGGATCTTGCCCACGCCATGCACTGCCACGCCGGCGTCCTGAAGGTCCTGCAGGTAGCTGCGCGTCGGGGGCGCCAGGGCGAGGTCGCGCCGGCCGGGCGTCCGCGTGAAGGAACCCGGCGAGCCCGTGAACGGCCGCGCGATCACCCTGCCCACCGCGTCTGCGTCGCTCATCACCGCGCGAGCCCGCGCGCACGCCTCGTACAGCTCCGCCGCCGAGATACGAGCCTCGTGGCCGGCGAGCTGGAGCACCGAGTCCTGCGAGGTGTAGATGATCAGCGCCCCCGTTCGCAGGTGCTCGGCGCCGAAGTCCTCGATCGCGGCCAAGCCGTTGTCGGGCCGGTTGCAGATCAGCTCCCTCCCGATCGCCGCCTGCAGGCGATCGATCAGCTCCGGCGGGAAGCCCCGTGGGTATGTCGGCATCGCGCGATCGAGCACCACGCCCATCAGCTCCCAGTGGCCGGTGATCGAGTCCTTGCCGGGCCCGAGCGGGTGCAGGCGCCCGTAGATCGCCGGCTGCGGCGCCGGGGCCGCACCCGCGAGCTCCACTATCGAGCCGAGCCCGAGCGCGGCGAGGGTCGGCAGCCGCAGCCCCCCGACTGCCTCCGCGACATGCGCGAGTGTGTTCGTGCCCTCATCGCCGTAGGCGGCGGCGTCGGGAAGCGCGCCGACGCCGCACGCGTCGATTACGAGCACGAACGTCCGGCGCTCGCTGATCGCTGCCATCCCCGCTCTCACCTCGGCGCGCTCAGCGCGTCGCGCGCGGGTGGGCGCTGAAGTAGGCGTCCTTGAGCCGGTCTGCCGAGAGGTGGGTATACACCTGCGTCGTCGCGAGGTCTGCGTGACCGAGCATCTCCTGCAGCGAACGCAGGTCGCAGCCGCCCGCGAGCAGGTGCGTGGCGAACGTGTGTCGGAGCGTGTGGGGGCTCATCCTGTTCTGCAGTCCGGCGCGGCGGGCGTGCGCTTGGACGATCTTGTACAGACCCTGGCGCGTGAGCCCCGTCCCGCGGCTGTTCAGGAACACGCGCGAGCTCGTGCGCTGCCCCAGAAGCCGCGGCCGGCCCCCCGCACAGTAGACGCGGAGCGCGCTCAGCGCGCTCGAGCCGATCGGCACCAGACGCTCCTTGGAGCCCTTGCCGCGAGCCCTCAGCAGACCCTCCTCGAGATCCACGTCGCCGAGCTCGAGCTCGACGCCCTCCGAGGCGCGCAGGCCGCACGCGTACATCAGCTCCAGCAGCGCCCGGTCGCGCACCGCCAGCGCGCCGGCGCCGCGCGGCTGGGCGAGCAGGCGGTTGACCTCGTCGCGGGAGAGCACCCGCGGCAGTCGCTGGGACTTGCGCGGCCCGCGCATCTCAGCCGTCGGATCGTGCGCGATCACGCCCTCGCGGCGCAGGTGGCGGTAGAACGAGCGCAGGCACGCGACCTTGCGCGCGAGCGTGCTCGCCGCCACCGCCGGTCGCTCCTGGCCGCCCTCGGCGAGCTCCGAGAGGAACGCCGCGAGGTCGCTGTAGCGGACGTCCTCGGCACGGCATCGGCGGCGCGAGAGGAACTCGCCGAGCTGCAGCAGATCCGAGCGATACGCCTCGAGCGTGTTGCGCGAGAGGCCGCGCTCGAGCTCCAGGTAGGCCAGGAAATCGAGCATCAGCGGCTCGATCGCGGCGCTCGCGTGTCCTGCCGAAGGGAGGGCGCGAGGCGACGCGCTATCGACGGGCAGCATAGCCACAGCTTCGCGCAGCGCCAGCGCGCTACCTGCCGGTGCAATCAGTC
>Ga0209040_10001072_pt1 | contig 21338 bp, 23 predicted proteins | sample BogFormECP12_OM3_FD_188240 | JGI IMG/M metagenome (GOLD analysis project Ga0209040, IMG submission 188240) | Bog forest soil microbial communities from Calvert Island, British Columbia, Canada - ECP12_OM3 (SPAdes) (version 2) | ecosystem: Environmental > Aquatic > Freshwater > Wetlands > Bog ... | reverse complement strand
TTGGAGCCGGACATGCTCGAAGCGCTCCAGCCCCAACGCACCGGCCACCGCGGCATTGAAGCAGCGGTTGCAAAGCTCCCGATAGCCTCGTTCAATCGAACCGTAGCGCACCACATCGTAGGTCGGGACGGCCGTACCGCATGCCTCGCAGACCGTGGTGTCGCCCCGCTCACCTTCGTCGCTCATGGATCCTCAACGCCTTTCGGACGGTATCCCGGCCGAAGCGGTCGATCCGCCGTCCGCCGGGATATGGGCACCCGTTTACGAAGCTGGCCTCCGGTCAGACCGGCGCCGTCAGTTCGGCACCCATGTCACGGCGCGGATTTCGCTGAACTCGCGCGGCAGCTTCGCCCAGGTGTCGCCGGCGTTCTCGCTTGCGAACAGTTCGCCGTAATGGCTGCAGGCGACGATGCGGTCGGGGTCGGCGGGATGGACCGCGAAGCCCCAGATTGGCGAATTGGGCTCGACGGGCAGCGTCAGCATTTCCCAGCGCTCGCCGCCGTCGCGGCTGCGTTGGATGCCGCCGGCGTGGCCGGCCGCGCCATCACCGGTCGCGACGAACAGCGTCTTTGGATCGTCGATCTTCTGCGTCAGTTGCCGGCAATAGGGCAGCCGGAACCGGCCATTGACGCCGAGCGGAGCCCAGTTTTCGCCGCCGTCGCCGCTGGCAAAAATCTCCCTCGGCGTCGTGGTCAGCACCTTGCTCGCGCCATTGCGGTTGATTGTGACGTCGTGGATGTCGGGGTCCGGCACGCCGCGCTCGATCCTGGTCCAGGTTTCGCCGCCGTCGCGGCTGCGGCGGACGCCATCGACCTCGACCCCGGCCCAAACGTGGCGCGGATTGGCCGGATCGACGGCGAGCGCCGTGACGCGCGGAACGCGGACATTCGGGCATTCCTCGGCCATGTCCGCGGTGAGTTGCCGCCAGCTATGGCCGCCGTCGTTCGAGCGGTACAACGCGGCAGGCCGCGTTCCGGCGAAAATGATGTTGGGGTTCGTCGGATCGACCGCGATCTTCCACACCTCGCGCGAGTTCATCGGTGCCTCGAGCCGTGTGAAGCTCTGCCCGCCATCGCTGCTCCTGTAGATGCCGTCATCGGCGCCGGCGAAGATCGTGCGCGGTTCGCTCGGATGGGTGGCGAGGCCGTAGACGCGGCTTTCGCCCCACAAGCCGTTCGGGCTCGCGATGCGCCGCCAGCTGTCGCCGCCGTCGGGCGATAGCCATGCGCCGGTGCCGATCGTGCCGATGCAAATCGAATAGTTGGCCGACATGGTACGTCCTCCCTAGTCTTGGTTCAGTGCGCGCCTTCCCAGCCGGTGTGCGAGATGTCGATCACAACGCCGTCGGGCCCGGCCCATTTCATCTCGAAAATTGGCGTGACCGGCGCGAACTTCGGCATCCGCCTCGGCCGGGGATTTGGCGGTCAGCCGTTCGGCATGGGCCTCTTCCAGTCTGGCGCAAGCTTCACCGAGGTCGTCGACCGCGAAGCCGAAATGATGGATGCCGCTGAAATTAGGCCCATGCGCCCCCATGTCCGGTGACCGCTCATCCTTGTGGTTGAGCACCGCGAGATGGATGTAGCCGTCGGTCAGGAACACGGCGCCGTTACGGCTGCGGCGCAGTTCCTTGAGGCCAAGTGCCTGCTTGTAGAATTCGGCGGTTTGCGACGGGTTCTCGGTGGTCAGGGCGATGTGGCGGATGCGGGCCATGGCGTTCCTCCTCGCGCTTGTGACCGCTCTGGCACGACCGCATCAGCGCGACCGCTCGGCGTCGGCCGATGGGGACGCGGACCAGCCGGCCAGGATAAGATCGTGCGGGTCGTGGGATAGTACCGCTGCCGCCGAGGCGCGACAATAGAGACCGTGCAGAGCCTTCGCGGCTGTCCTGGAAGGCTTGACCGGCCCGTCCATCCCCGCACTGTGCGAGGTGCGTGACGAAGCGAGACGGGGACCGGACCATGGGGACCAAGGACACTATCGAGGGAACCTGGCGATTGGTGCGTGCAGTGGCGCGGGATGACGTCGGGAAGCCAAGGCCGTCGCCCTATGACGGCCAAGGCATGGGCCGCATCGTGATCGGCGGTGGCCGCATGGCAGTTATGATGATTGACTGGCGCCGCGACATTCCCGGCGGGCAGAAGCGGGAATACAGCGGCTATACCGGCACATACACGTACGATGGCAAGCAGCTTATCACCACCGTCGATGCCGCGCCGGATCCGGCCCGGATCGGCACAAAACAGCCTCGGGGGGTGCGGTTCGAGAACGGGCTCATGATCCTGATCCCGCCACCACGGGTGGTGGACGGCATAACCGAACACCGGGAAATCGCCTGGGCGAAGGTTTCAGACGTTTGACCTGAAGTATAGTACATACATGCGAGAGACTATGTGCTTCGTCAGCAAGTGCCGGATAAGATTCCATTACGTTAGCCATCGGGGGAAGCAGACATCGCACGCTTCGACAACAAGGTAGTGCTCGTGAGCGGCGGAGCGCGCGGTCAGGGTGCCGCGGAGGCCCGCCTGCTGGTAGCGCAGGGTGCGAAGGTGGTGATCGGCGACGTGCTGGACAATCAGGGCCAGGCGCTGGCTGTCGAGCTCGGGCCGGCTGCATCCTTCGTCCGGCACGATGTGACCTCGGAAGCCGATTGGGCCCGCGCCGTCGGAGCTGCCCAGAAGCTCGGCGGCTTGCACGGCCTGGTTAACAACGCCGGAATCTACCAGCCGGCCGCGCTGATGGAGACCGACGACGCGCTCTGGCAGCGGCACATCCAGATCAATCAGTACGGCTGCTTCCTCGGCATGAAGGCGGTAGTGCCGGCGATGGAGCGCTCCGGCGGAGGGTCCATCGTGAATATCTCGTCAGTCGCCGGCCTCAAGGGCTCGCCCGGGTCCTTCGCCTATGCCGCGACCAAATGGGCGCTGCGGGGTATGACCAAGTCGGCAGCGATCGACCTCGGCGGCCGCAAGATCAGGGTGAACTCGGTTCATCCCGGTCCAATCGACACCGACATGATCGCGTTCCGCACGCCCGAGCAGCGCGAGGAGCGGATGAAGCAGGTGCCGATGCACCGCCACGGGACGCCGGAGGAGGTTGCGCAGCTGGTGGCATTCCTGCTCTCCGACGAGAGCAGCTACATCACCGGGGCGGAGATCGCCATCGACGGCGCTTCATCAGCCTAGCCCCCAGGTGATTTCATCGAAGCTCGAAAGGAAACTGCCCTGCATATAGGGCAGCGCCACATTCGCGATTGTCTGGTCGAGCAACTGGAGCACGGTAGCGCCGATGGCGCATGCCGTGATCATCGCCCGCTGGGGCGTATCGTAGTGGACGGTATCTCCCGCCACTAAAGCTGTTGAACTCCTCCGTCTCATTCACGGTGCCTGCACAGGCCGCCGCCCCTATACCACCCACGGCTTGCTCTTGACGGGCAAACCCACGGACGCATGCTGACGGCGGGAGGAAATGATCCATGCCAACCATCGACGTTCAGGTCCACGCCTACGAGCGCAATCACCCCAGTCGCCCGTGGGTAGGCCATATCGCCGGGCCTGACCATGTTACCGGCGACGAGATGGCGGCGGCCATGGATGCGGTCGGTGTCAACGGCGCGATCCTGGTCTCGCCGTTCAGCCTATACCGCTATGACGCGAGCTACGCGCTCGAGGTCTACGCCGCTCACCCGGAGCGGTTCCGCCTCGTCAAGCCTGTCGATACCACCAATGTTGGGGTTGCCGATGTCATTTCGGACTGGGCGGCCACGAAGGGCACGGTCGGTATCCGGGTCTTCCTCAATCAGGAGACCTCGCCTGACCCGGCGGACCCAGGCATCAACCGGACCCTCGCCGCCGCAGCCAAGAGCTCTCTGCCGGTGAATCTGGCGGCATCTGGACGCCTCGACCAGGTTGCGGGGCTTGCTTCGAGAAATCCCGAGACCGTGCTCGTAGTCGACCACCTCGGCTTGCAGCAGCCGTTTCACCCGCCGGCGCCGGCTGAACCGTGGGCGAACCTGCCGAAGGTTCTGGCCCTAGCGAGCCATCCAAACATCAGGATCAAAATCAGCGGTGCCTGCACCCTCTCCCACGAACCATACCCCTACAACGATATCTGGGATCCGGTGCTCAAGGTCATCGACGCGTTCGGCATTGACCGCTGCATGTGGGGGACTGACTGGACCCGGGCAACTGAGCTGCTCACATACGAGCAGGGCGTCGAGTCGTTCCGAGCGACCAAACGATTGTCGGACAGCGACAGGTCAAAGCTCATGGGCGGGACGCTGGAGAAGGTCTACAAATGGCATCGGTGAATTCAGACGGAGACATCTGATGATACTTGATGTGCCGACATCGGATGAACTCACGCAGGCTGGTACCAACCTTCTCAGCCTTGCCTGGGCTACGGACCAGCCTTACCGGCAGATTAGCTCGCCAAAGAGAATTCGAAGTTAGCCCGGGCGGGCAGGCCGCGGTGTGTGCGCCGCAAAGCTGGGTGATGCTCTCGCCGGCCACATGACGCGATAACAGCCCTTCTCACGTGTTATATCCCACGGTTGAGAGCGGCCCCGAGCGACAACTTCAGTTCGTACTCACAGTTGACTGCTTCGCCAGAAAATGAGTCTTGATGACGGGACAGCGCAGGCTGCCACTTGCCGAAGTAAGGTAGAAAGCCTTGCTACGGGACGCGACCTACGGTGTGTCTGCTGCATCCTAAAGTAGGCGCAGCTCCGAGCTAAATCTTCGATCGCGGTGACCGCCGTCTTCAATCCATTTTCCTGTGCGACAGACACCGCGAGCGCGGTAGCCTTGGCAAACACTGAGTCCTTGTCGGCGGCGTCGATGGCGCTGCGCGAGCCGGTCCGCGTTCAGGCCCTTGGCGGGCACGGGCGCGGTAACCGGCGCGCTGCCAGCAGATGAACATTGGCCGGCAAATCGAATGCCGACCCGCCGTTCCAGCCGGGGTGACGCCATAGAACGGGCGCTGGATTCACCCTGAGCGGTACGGACGGGGAACATCATGCCGCCTCCGCCGTGCCCTGAAAGGGCGACGAAGAGCCGCTCGGCGGGCGCTTCAGTGGCGGCGGCGAGGACCGTGGCAGCCCACCGGCCGTCGCCGCCATCACAACCTAAAACGACAACTCATCCTCATGACCACGCATCCTCGATCCCGGCTGCGGCTGAGACTGCTGCGTGTGGCCCTCCAAGCGCGCCGATCATGGGTGCCACCTTTTCAACGACATTGAGCACTTCTGACGCAGACTCAGGCAACGCAGCAAACGTGTCTGCGAGTAGGGCATGCAAGCGCGGTATGTGAATTGGGCGAATTGCGCCGGCGAGCGCGCCGACCAGATTCGCGGCCGCGCTATAGCTCATGCCTACGAGCGCGAGGGCAGGATACGCAACATCCTCCCGGTGTTCTGTCGGGAATATTGTCAGAAGGTCCGCAAGCGCATTCGCAGAAAAGTCGACGTCGGCGTTTGCATCGGCTGGGTCCGGCGAAGCCGCTGTGATAGCTTCATCCCGCCATCGTGCAGCATTACGTAGCTCCGGGACGAGCGCTAGACGCCCAATGACACCTGCCCTGTCCCGTGTGAGGAGCCTGGCTAAGCTCAGCTCCTCATCGAGAAGACGCCTCCGTCGATTAATGTCACCAAGGAAGGGCAGGAGCTCAGCCATCAAGAAGCCGCGTGAAGACCTCATCTCCCGCTCCCGGACCTCATCTATGGCAGCGGCGATCGTTTGCGGGTCGCACCAAGAGGCGACATCGGCGATCGCGCGTGCGACAACATCTTGGTCTGTGGAGCTCTCTCTTACCAGGTCTAGTGCGCCGCGAACGGCTTCAGTCGCGATACAACGTGGCAGGCGACCGGCTGCGACCCCGATAATTCTAGAGTGCCAGTATGGCGGCAAGCCGCTGGCGTGCTGAATAACGTCGGCAAGCCGGTTCGCTGGCGTCACCGCAGGCAGATGGACCCAGGACCGATATACCGCAGGCGTTAGTGGTAGCCTCGGCAAGAAATCGAGTATTTCGTTGAGCAGTCTTGCTTCGTCATCTCCCTGGACTGCGTCCAGGACTGCAACCAGCGCCTCGACCCTGGCAGAGGCATCGGGCTCACGGCGGGCTTTCGAAGCCGCGAGCGATGCGAGTCGCCCCCGGTCCTCACCTGCCTGGATCGCCAGCGCGGCCAGGGCCCGCGCAATCGTAGCGGGATGGGAGGTTTCGGCCGCTGCAGCCACTGCTTGCTTTAGGCAGTCGCGCCGGTCGACAGGAACCTCATTGGCGAGGCCGAAAAGCATGTCCGCCGCCTGCCATCGATCCCGCAACTCTGCTGCTGCGTCTTTGGCACGCGCAGGCCAAGCTTCACCATAGGCTGCACGGAACGCGGCCACTAGCTGATATGTAAAGGCACGCAAGTGATCCTGCCTCACCGTCTGTATAAGAGCGACGGCTTTCTTGAGGATAACCCGACGATGATGGAATTGCGGCAAGTTGGGGACCAGCAACAGCATGCCCGAAGCCATTTGCGTCCAGCCTTCGGGATACTCGTCCATCTCTGCGACCTTGTCGGCCAGTAGGTCCCAGAACGATGCCGGCGCACTCTGGATCCTGGGAGCCAACAACAATAGCGCCTCAGGCCCCGCATCGGAAAGCGCTGACAATGCCTCACTCCACCCCAGCTCGTCGTCGGCCGCTAGCAAGGGGACCGCCTGAAGCCACAGCTCCGTACGGGCCTCTGGTTTGGTGGTTCTATTGATCTCCTCACGTGCCAGCGCCATGAAGTCCGGACGCTGGCCGTGCCTGAGCGCTGTCAAGTCTTCGGCGGCCTCTTGCCAGGTACTTGGCGGCGGAAAGGCAAACGCTTCCGGGCTTCCCTCCAGCTTGTCGGCGGCGGATTTCAACAACGTCGCCTCTACCCACAGCTCCGCGTCCACGTCGGGCTCATCTAGTAGCGCCTTTAAGCCAGCAGCTACCCGTAACTTCATCCGTTTCCAATCGGATCCGTGGATCCGATCCTGTATATCCGGATACCGATGCATAATCGAGGCAAGCGGTACGACTCCAAAGCGATCCGCTAGCCATGTGAGCGTGTCAGTGAACCGTTGGGTATCGAGGCATGGCACAAGAAATCCGATGGCTTCCGCGCAGTCTTTGCCGTTTGCTCCCTCGCGAATCAGGGCCAGGGCTTCATTCATCAGGTCGGTCGATTCCTGCCCCCCCCGACAGGCAACGGCTGCTAGCACTTGCGCTCGCAGCTCCGGCGCCCGCAACTCCCGACCATACGCAAGCAATTCTGGCACGGCGTAATCTGGAAGAGACTTAGCCAGGGTGGCGAGCTGATAGGAGCGCACTCGTTCGTGCGATGCCACGGCTGCCAGCATGATTGCACGTCCCGGTTCCATGCCTCCTTCGGCAACTAAAGCCCCGAGGAGCCATGCAGGTCGACTAGCAAGGCGCGCACGTGCGGCACGGTATAGTGGAAAACGCACCTCATGCCCAAGCCACTCAAGCGGTTGGATGGTATTCTCTGGCCGTCGGCTAAGCTCCGCACACCGCTGGTCAAGCTCGGTGGCGGCCTGACCAGCTCGTCTCGCATCGGCAAGAAATCCTACCTCTGTTTCGTCCACAGCCAGCCAAGCATGACGCCAGGGGCTCTCGCATAGAGTGACTAATGCTTGATCGTCACCGCTATCCTGAAGATGCGCCCGGGCCTGGCGTAGAATGTAATCGCTGGGAGAGGGCCGGGCGTAAGCGAGGTCCTTCAGTACGCTTTTGATCCATTGCTGGTACCGTTCCTTGGCAGCGACTTGCTCCGGTGCCGTCAAGCGCTGTGCGTAAAACTCCTGATACAAAGCACTGGAGAAGAAATGCTCGCCATTAGGGTACTCGCGAACGAAGCGATACGAGGATCGAAGCGCCAATCGGACGGAATCTGCCGAACGGTGTTCCGGTGCCATGGCGGCGAGGTCGTCAGGAAAGATCGGCTCGCGCGCTGTGGCGAGCAGCGCAAACAAGGAGCGACACAATGGGGTTGACCGCTCCTGCTGGTCGAACCAATGATCGAAGTGCCTGCGGAGCTGCGGTCCGACCCTTACGAGCTCTGCAATCTGCTTTCCGTCTCGCACCTCCGCCAGGTAACATGTAAGAGCGAGCGGATCACCCTGGGCTAGCGCACATAGCGCTTCGGTGTCTGTCTCGCCGATCTCGGGCAGGGCGGTAGCTATCACGGCGCGGCACCCCGGGCCATCGAGCGTGCGGAGGGGCATCGATACCGCAGTTTGTGGTAGGTCCCAGCGGAGCGCTCGCAGCCATGCGCGCTGTTGCGGCTCACTATCACAACGGACCGATGCCACCACTCGCACACCGCGCGCGGGACGAGACGGAACCGGCAGCAACGGCTCTGGTGCGGTCGTGGCCTCGTCGAGTGCATCAATGATCAGCAGCAACGGCACAGGGGGTTCTTCGTGAAGAAGGGCTGTAATCGCGTCGCACCACTGTTTCACGTCGTGAAAATCCGGAACGGCCCGCCCATACAGCCTGAACAGCCGTCCCGTCAGGGCTGGGAGCAAATCCTCTGGCTTACTCAGGCCGTGGCGCGTGCTGATTGGTAGGAACGCGATGTGCCTCTGCCTCAAGTCTTGCAGTTTGATTGCCCAACGAGCCAGCAGGGATGACTTTCCTCGTCCACCCGGCCCCCAGAGCAGCAAGGCCGCGGGTGCGTCTGGATGTGGTTCATTCAGCCAGGTGTCGAGCTGGGTGAACTCGGCTTTACGGCCAGCGAATGCTGCCGGCTCCCCGATCATTTCGTCTAGCCATGTCCGCAGCCGTTCGGCCAAACCCGCTCGCGCCTCCATGCCTTGGAATAGGGACGGAAGCGGCACGGACCGTATCATCAATTGCGGACATACCGCCCTTAGCATTTCGACGGAATTGGCAAAAGCGGTCTCCGTGTGACGACCATGCTCGTCAATCGGCCGGATGGCCCTCATCATGCCCACGACCACCCCGCGCTCTTCATCAACTAGCGGTCCACCCGAATAGCCTGGAGAAATCTCCTGAGATCGCAACTGAAGCTCTTGCCTGAGCACACCCACGACCTCGGCGTTCGTGAAGAGCCCATCTGTTTCTTTGTCAGGAAATCCGTACCCGCGTAACTTGCGGCCGCGAAGCCGCACCGACTCGCCGAGTTCGACTGGAGCAACACCTACCGGTAAGCCATCGCCCACCGATAAGCCTGGGCCCATGCTGGGCACCCGCCGTAACTCCCGTAAGAATGCGACGTCGCCGTTCGTTCGATTACGCCACAAGGATTTGTCTACATCTGCCGTGTATGGTGTGGTAGAATCATCGACGACAAAGACTATCTTCACGGACTCGTCCGGTCCGGAACCCGCATTCTCGATGACATGGGCGCATGTAACCACAAGATCGCGGTTGACAAGAAAGCCTGCCCCACAAACCGTGTTTTTACTGTCCAAGATCTTAACCACTCCAGAGAGCCACGCGGGCCGCTCCTCTTCAACCTGTACAGGTGTCCGATTCATACGAAAGCGACTCCCCTTCGATGTCTGCGCAGGCGGGGCTCGTCAATGAGATGCCCCTCATTATTCAGGCGTACATCGGCATAGTGCGGTTCGCAGACACGAAGGCAATGCAGCCGATCGGTTGCTAGCGAGCGCAGCCATTCCATCAGGTCGCTCCGCGCCTGCTCCGTGTCCTCAAGGAGCGCATGGTCAATCCGTAAGAGATCGGCCCAAGTACCGGTGTTAATATACCGACCACCTCCAATTTTTACATTTCGCGCAAGGTGCGTGTGGCCCATGACCACGACCTTCGCTACCCCAGCGCCAATCATCTCCTCGGCCGCTTTGACGTAGGGTCCTGACCGATCGCTCTCGATGAATGTGGCATCATTTTGAAGGATGTGCCGCAGTGCTACCTGCAGTTTCTTTAAGCGATTGTGCTCAATCCCCTCGCCACGCTCTAGCCTTGCCTTGAGGCTTTCTTCTTGATCTTCTAGAAAGCGCTTCAGCCATCCACTCCTACCGCTTACCTCGAGACGGGCCGCCCGTTCCTCTTCGAGTTCTTCGGCGAAGGCTAGAGTGATATCAGATGCCAGCGGGCCGTCGATTTCTGCGGACTCCGACCCCGACACCAGGTGCCGCTGACCGGGTTGTCGTCCTGTGCTCATCAGTTGCCAATGCGCCTTACGGTATACCTGCATGACATAGCTCGTAGCTCCTCGAAACAAGACCATGAGATCGCGCTTTAGTTTGGGCTCAAGCGTTGTGAGAAGCAGGGCTATGAGTTTGTCCTCCGGCTTTAGTAAGTCGATAAAGTGATAGCGCTCTTTAAGCGGGTTCATCACCTCATGGACCAGACGAGAGCCAGGGCAGATCTTGAGCTCCGCGGGCGGCATTTCGCCGCGAGACGAGGCGCTCACGATCTGCCGCAACCCATCATGGTCGATGGCGTTCCAGGGGTCATAGCGGTTACCGTGCTCGATGAGGAGATCTCCGATCCGGTATGCCTCGTTACTCGTCACGAACAGCGAGCGATGCGCGTCTATATCAAGCTTACGGAAGAGGGCATCCCGCACCTTAGGATAGGCAAGTTCAATATCATGATTACCGAGAAGAATACTGCATCGCCGTAGCTTAGCCGCGCAGCGTCTGAAGGCAGCGAACAGCGATGGCTGCCGTCTCGTAACGGCGGTGAATTTTTCAACAGCCTTTGCCTCGCTGGACGACCATGCCTCGCTCGGCGATTCCGCCAGAAAGTCGATAAGATCTCCATGTATAACCAGCTCGAGCTCCTCACCATCCGGTGGGGTATACTCCGCTAGCCGTTCGAGAAAATCTTCTAGTTGCTCAGGGTGACCGAGCATCGGTTTCTGGTCGCCGCCAATGTGAAGATCTGAGATAGCTATAATTCGTCGCATTGCGTGATCCTTTCGTAACGCGCCTCATCGGCCAGCCCGGTGGTGATCTTGGCATACTCGCCCGCAGCCTCAATGGTCGGTTCTATTGCGCGTTTCGCCCGCAAATGAGGCATATCACGTGAGCGCGCTGGTTGGCCAGGGCATACTGCTTGCTTGGCTACTACACTTCGCTTTCAGCAGCATGCCAAGGAAGCCGCGCAGCAGAGTAGTAAGCGGCTCTCTTTCACCGCGTTGCCGCGAATTCGGGTGTTTCATCGGGCAAGCCTGCTAAGCTCAGGGCGCTTAAACACAGCATTTTCAGTTTTGTCATCAGTTGTGAACACAGCGTCCATCGGTGGCTCCGGGTCCAGGCTGCGTCATCCTCGAAGAGCTGGTCGGGCACGGTTCGTGCCCGCGCATGACAACATCGGTCATAGTCAACCGCCAGTGTCTCGTTGAGTCCGTATCGAGTTCGGTCTTCATGCTGAGGAAGAAACGCGTGACCGCTCAGGTATACCCCAAAGAGACGACGGTGCGAGACGCAAAGTCCGTCTCGTTAGGGTTGCTATTTTCCACTTGAGACGGCGCGGACAAGGGGTTTAGACTCTAACGAGACAAAGGCCCCTGCCCCACCCAACCGGCTGTCCAATGGCCCTATACGGCTACGCGCGTGTCTCGACCACCGACCAGAACCTCGGCATCCAGCGCGCTGCGCTGAAGGCGGCAGGCTGCGACGTGATTCGCGCCGAGAGAGCAAGTGGCGCACGCCGTGACGGCCGGACCGAGCTACAGGTCTTGCTCGATTTCCTACGGCCAGGCGATACCCTGGTCGTCACGCGCATCGACCGGCTCGCCCGTTCACTGCGGGATCTGCAGAACATCGTCCATGAGCTGAAGGAAAGGCGGGTGACGTTGCGCGCGTCTGAGCAGCCGATCGATACAGGCACCGCTGCCGGCAAGGCGTTCCTCGACATGCTTGGTGTCTTTGCTGAGTTTGAAACCAACCTGCGGAAGGAACGCCAGGCCGATGGCATTGCGGCGGCGAAGGAGCGCGGCGTCTACACGGGACGGAAGCCGAAAATCGATGCCGCGGTCGTCCGCAAGCTCCGGTACGGAGAAAAGCTCGGGCCGGCCGAGATTGCGCGACGGCTCGGCATTGGTCGGGCCAGCGTCTATCGCGCGCTTAGCAAGAGGGCGGCGTAGCCATGCCTATACGCCCCGAGCTGCGACCGCTCTATCCGTCGCACTGGCGCGAACTGAGCAGCCACGTGCGCTTCGAGCGCGCCGGAGGCAAGTGCCAACGTTGTGGCCGGCCACACTTGGCCCTCGTCCGCTGCTTGCCGGACGGGCGGTGGTTCGACGAGCAAGCTGCGACGTGGCGGGATCGTCGCGGACGAGTGGCCCGATGGCCTGACCTTGTGGAGGCCATACGGTTTCGTATGACGCGTGTCGTGCTGGCGGCGGCCCATCTGGATAGCAATCCGACCAACAATCGGCTGAAGAATCTGCGCGCGCTCTGTCAACGCTGTCACATGCTGCATGATCGGCCCCACCATTTGGCGCAGCGCTGGATCACTTACCGGCGGCGCCTGGCAGTCGGGGATCTTTTCCTCGGTTCGTATCCGGCACTGATCGCCGCACTGTCTCCGAAACAGTCGGCTGGGTGGCCACTCATGCCCAACTTCCACAGTTTGGCCTGAAAATGCATGGAATCTCAGCGAGTTGACTTTCTTAGGCACCACAGGCCATTTCCTGTGGTGCTAGGAAGGTAGGTGTGGAAAACGCGGGAAAACCGCAATTTCGTCGCGATCACGTTGACAGCAGGCTCAATGCCGCATCAATGTGGCGCGGTACGAAACCCGAAATTCCCCGTCTGACGCAAGCGATTTCTGCAGTCAGGCGCCGCAAAACTTTAGCACCACAAACCGGCGTGGCCACTGACAAGTCCAGCATTTCTGCGGCTTTCACGCTCGCGCTTTTTGCCGACTGTCGAAGTTGGGTCATGCTAGTGCCGGGGCGACGTTACGCCCGCAACAGTTCCTGGATGACAGCTTTTATCAAAGTTCGCCCCTGCCGCGAGACGACCCCAGCCAGCCATTCTACCTCATCGTCACCGACCACGACCGAGGTGTGTTCGCCGTCGAAGGCCCGATGACCGACGACCGGCCATGGAAAGAGGCCGCGCTCTACGCCCGCAACCAGCAGCGCCGCATCGTGTGCGGCCCGGCCGGCGCCGATCGCAATATGCTGGCAGACGAGTATCGCCGCGCGCACCAGGTGGCCGGCGTGCCGCCGGGCAGCATCGTCAGGCCGAGGCGGGAATGAGCAAGCAGCCCCGACAGAAATCAGTCCCGCCATCCGGCTGCTGACTGCCGCCGAGTTTCATCGCCTGGCGGAGGTGCCGCCGGAAGTCGAGTGGTTCGCCAATCTCAGCAACCCCAGCACCCGGAGTTCCTATGAAAAGGCGATCCGCGACTTCGACGCAACTCCCCCTGCTGAGTTCATCATCTGCGTAACCGCCACTCGTCATTTGTCATAGTCGGTCCAATATTTTCTCAGCGTGGCCAAGTATTCGTCAAAATCGGCTGCAGGCCAGCACACCAACGGCCCCGTGCGGACTAGCCAATGCAGATCACTCGCACAGGCCAGCTTTTCCTTGTCAGCTTCGGCCACCCAGTTGAAGGTATTTACGAACGTGTCTTCATAGCTCATGCCATATAGATGTGCAGGAGCGTTCCAGAGCATTCCCTCGATGAAATACGAGGGCGCCAGCCCATCTCTTATGACATTCTCATCAACCATGCAGTTGCGGATGTTCTTGTATACCCGAACCGTTGGCTTGAACCACTTGTTGGTAGTCTGGTGCTTTGTTGTGCAGTTGTCCGAATGTTGTTCGGGGAAATTTTCAACGCGTGTGCCGTCTGTCCGAAAAAAGCAGATTCCTTCGTGGTATCTGTCGTCGTCGCCGTTGCTATCCTCCCGATAACGACGATGTTTGGTGCAAACAAGCACGTCAGCGTCGCGTCGCGAGTTGTTGCCCTTGATAGCAATCGCCTTGGTGCCAGGGACTACAGCGTCGCCGAACTTCTGCCGCAGCCACGAGATCACGTCGGCTTTGAACTCGTTATACCCGTAGGTCGCCGCCACAAAGGATCTAGTGAAGTTTGCCTTTTGGCCTTCCCCGAGCAAGTTGTTGTCATAATAGTAGGTGTCGTTGAGGCGGATCACGATGTCTACATCGCTGTCCCGATAGACATTGGTGTCATTGCCGTAGGACCCTTGCAAGAAGATCGTGAACGAATTGGGATAGTACGGTGAGTTACTATCGTTGAGGGCATTCCTGATCGTCTCGTAGGTTGCCGCAGACTGCGTGACCGAGCCTTGGCGAGACCAGGTATCGAGTTGTGATTCCGGAATTGCCATAACACATGCCTTTCTATAGCAGGAACTCTCTCAACTCAGCTTCGCGGCTGGCGTAGGACTGTGCACCACGCTGGCGAAGCACATTCAGCTTTCCCATGTCATGCTCAAATAGGTCGGTAGCCATATGTGGTTCCGAGAACGTGTCACTGATCCGAACGGTAGGAACGTGCTTGAACAGGATGGTGCGAAGCTGATCCATCGATTGGGTGTTTATCTCTAACGTCTTCTGTAGAAGCTGCATGCTTAGCAAGTATTGGACCCAGCGCTTCGCCTCAAACCATCCCCGCTTTGGTTCAGGGTACACCCCCACACCGACGCTTATGACCCGGACGCTCTCGGCTGGCTTATTCATTGCTACCAGCGCATCAGCGACAGCGTAGAGGGTCGGGTTGTTCGCGCAGTAACCGCCATCAATGAGCACCACGTCATCGCCGGCGGCGGTATGCACGGTCTTCTTATCGAAGAACGGGAACGCGGAGCAGGACGCTTGCACCGCATCCCCTATGGTGCACCCGAAGCCCGGCACGAATGTCCCCTGGCGGCCGTGCGCCTGTGCGATGCTTCCTTTGAAGATCATGGGCCGCTCTTCGATCCAGCGCGTCGCGACAATGCCCACGCCTGTTTTCACGCTGTCGAATTTCGCTTCGCCGAACACTTGGCCAGCCAGGTTCGCGCGCGCCTTGGACTTGTCGCCCCGCTTCTTGAGACGCATCACCTCCGGGACGTATTGCCGATAGAGTTGGTGGACTTCCTCGACCGTCTTCCCCGTTGCCAGCAGAGCGGCGATAATCGCGCCAGTACTGGTGCCGAAGATCAGATCGAACCGCTCATGGATCGGGCACCCGATGAGTCCCTCGATCTCCCGGAGGACGCCAAGAGTGTAAAACCCTTTGGCACCCCCGCCGTCGAGGCTCAGGATGCGGAAGCAGTCATTAGCCATTACAAGGTCCTAGCACTGAACACGAGTACTGAGGCGCAGCCTCAGCGCTTCTTCACAAGGCAGCTCAGCGACGGCACGCGCCGGTGCTGTCCAGCAGCGTGCGCAGGTGCATGTCACCGCGCACACCGGAGGTGAACCTGTCCCCGTCCGCCTCACGCTGCGTATCGACGCGGGTATTGCCGTGCTTTTCGCCGATCCGGCCATCCGCGTCGCGGTGCCTGCCATCCAGTCCAAGCTGGCGTGTCCCCGTTGCTCATCTCCCCGACTTCCATGCCGCCTTCAGAAACCGGATGCTGGCGCTGCCACCCCCCAGGTCCAGCGTGACGTTCCAGTAGCCATCCTGCGCCACGGTGATGCGTGCCGGCAGGCGGTCAGAGTGACCGCCGTAGTAGTGGTGCGCCCGCCGCAACGATAGCAGGCGAAATCCGAGTCGCTCATCAGGCGGCTGCAATCCACCACCACGTCGCCCTGGTGCAGGTATTCGCGCGTGTGCAGGAACTGCAAGCCCAGCCCCCCGCCTTACACCCGGCTCAGCGGCCAGACGGGCTGGACTACCGGCAGCCCGACCCATGATGACCCAACGGTTTCATTGACAATCACAGCAAAGCGCTGGCGCGTCCGCTGTGCCGCCCGTTTGGCCTTTTCCAATGCCTGATCGCGGGTGTAGGCCCCGTCCAGGTGGTACTCCGCCGGGGGGAGCTGATAGGTTTTTCCGTCGCTGCCCCGGATGGTCGTCGTGTAACCTTGCGACGCCATGTAGGCGTGCAGAGCGGTGTAATCCTGATAGTCGGCGTCGTGCAGCTCGACGCGCGTCACGAACCAAGCCACCTGCCAGTCTCCATGTGAGTTTTGAAACCCTATGCGCCGCATACCGGCGGCCTCAGACATCGCCGCGCTATGTCCGAGGCAGGCCGCCGCGGGCGCATAGGTCCTGCGAAAGGGGATGTTGCTGGCCGATGGCGCCCGGCGAACCTGCACATGACACCCTGCCGCCGTCCGAGGTGGCAGCTGCGCTGCGCAGCCTGCCCGAGGCCGGGTGGCTGCGGCTGCGCAAGATTGCCCGTTACTACGCCAATATCTGTGCCCTGGAGCCGGAGGATCTGCTGCAAACCGCCCTCACCCGCGCGCTCGCCGGCGAGCGCCAGTGCCCGATCCAAGTGGACGTGGTCCGTTTCCTGGCCGAGGCCATGCGCAGCATCGCGTCCGTCAGCCAGAAGGCGGGCCAGGCGTGGCAGGCTGCGCTCAGGCTGGTGCAGCCCGCGGAGGCGGAGGACGCCGAGTTTCAGGTCGCAGCCCTGCCCAGCCCGGAGGACGCGATTTCCAGCGAGCAGGAGGCCGTCCGCATCAAGGCCACCATCCTGCGCCTGTTCGACGACGACCTGATCGCCCAGGCCATCATCGAGGGCGACATGGAGGAGATGACAGCGGAAGACATCCGCGCCCTGACGGGCCTGGACAAGGTCGCCTACGCTTCCAAGCGGCGGCTCATCCGCCGCCGGATTGACCAAGCCTTTCCGCGAGGATGGACGCCATGACCGGCACGAAGAGCGACCGCATCGCGCTCGCCCGGCTGGCCGATGCCTTTGTCGAAGATGTCCTGAATGCGAGCGACGAAGACATTCTGGCCGAGGTGAGGGAAGACCATCCTGATCCTGCCGCCGCCGCGGCGCAGGCCAGGGGACTATTTGAAAAGGCGGCTGCCGCCGCCGGCAAGGGGAGGCTTGCCGCCGCGCAAGCTGCCCTCGCGCAGCAGCGGGGGCCGGCAAACGTCGCCCAGCTCGATCCAGCTGACGCGCGGCGCCGTTTGCAGCGGATACTGACCCGCGACCCCGAGATGGCGCACCGGCTCACGCTTGCCGCGCGCAAGGACCAGGGTCAGGGCCTCTCCGACAACGACGTGCAGGGTCTGCTCGAAGACATGGCGGAGCTAGGCATTACGCCGGACGACGACGGGCCGTAGCGCCGTGACTGCGCTCACCGCCGCCGAGCAGGTGTTGGCCGGGCTGGGGATCACCGACCCTTCGGAGATCGACCTAGACGCCATCGCCTGGACGCTGGGGGCGCGTGTCCGCTACCGCCCCCTTGATGGCTGCGAGGCGCGGATTGTCGGAAACGGCGCTCGCGCCGTCATCACCGTGAACGACCGTAGCCCTCCCCGCCGGCAGCGTTTCTCGGTCGGCCACGAGCTGGGGCACTGGCGACACCATCGCGGCCGGCTGCTGGTGTGCCAGGCCGAGGATATCGGCCGCGGCGGTGAAGGCCGCCCGGTGTCCGAGCGGACGGCGGATAACTTCGCCGCACAGCTTCTGATGCCGGGGTATCTCTTTGACCCGATCGCCCGGTCGCACCCCAAGCTCACATTCCAGGCGGTTCGGATCATCTCCGACATATTCGACACCAGCCTGACTTCCACTGCGATCCGGCTGGCTGAAAGCCGCCACACACCCGCGGTTTTGGTCTGTCACGGCCCGCGGGGCCGCAAGTGGTTTGTACGTTCTCCCGATGTGCCGGATCGCTGGTTTCCGCGGGACAATCTCGATCCGGAGAGCTTTGCCTTCGGTGTGCTTTTCGGCGGCGCGCAGGATGACCGAACACCCCGCAAGATAGGCGCGGACGCCTGGTTCGACCGTTGGGAAGCCGAACGGTACGAGGTGTTGGAGCAGACTGCCAGCATCGGACTCGACGAGATTCTAACCTTTATTCTCGTCACCGACGGCGACATGCTTGACGATTATGACAGGGCCAGGCGGACAGAGGGACGACGGCGCTAGCCGGTAATCTCGTCCTATCGCGTTCGACACGTGTCCTCATATCGTGGAGCTAGGGTCTCTGCGCGCACCCTGAACCGTTGAAGGCGCAGTTCGCTTGATTCGGGTGATGATCCTTCCGCCGGGAGGCAATGCGCCCCCTTCATGCCGTATTACCATAACGCGCGTTTATCCGTCGCCGTTGTGCTGATCCTATAGCGGCACCTGGAGCAGAATACCGTTGTGGATGAGGACCTCGAAGTGCGCCCGTACCGAGGCGATCGGTGTGGGAGCTGATAGTAGAATTCCTATCTCGATGTTTCGCTGCAGCGCCGCCTCCGTCAAGTTAGCTGATCCGATCAGCGCGCGGGACGCGTCCGCGATGGCCACCTTGGCATGCAGCACTGATCGATCCTCTGCGCCACGCGCGAGTGATCTTGGGTCATAGTAGAGTTTGGGCAGACGGCTGCCAGGCCACTCGGTCTGCCGAAATCTCTCCGCGAAGCCGGCGATAATAGCCAGATCGTCCGTCGTGTCGCCGGGCGCACGCGACACATCAAGACATAACACGACATCCAACGTCGGTTGCGTGTCCATCCGGTTCGCGAGGTGGCGCAACACCGTCTGCCCATTATGCAGCACGAATCCAGTAATCAGCAGCCTATGCACCGCCTGATCAATGATCTCGCGGAAGGCATCCTCAGTGCTGCGCAGCCCCGACACCATGCAAGGGCCACTGGCAACCGGCTGAATCGCAGCATCCACCGCCTCCCGTTGGACCACTTCCTCCGCGAGGCGACGTAGCAGCCAGGACGTTGTAGTAGCCGATGCGCCGGTCGCTGCCGCACCAGTCAGCAATTGCCAGTACTCAGCTTGATCGCCAGCGATGCCAGCGGAGCGGAGTTGCGATGCGTCGGGTGGCCAAGACAGGCGGAACGTCTCGATCAAGTCCGCCAAGAAAATTAGCTCCCGCGAGTTCATGTTCCGAGCGCGGCGGGAGTTGGTCGCGAGAAGAATGCGGCACCGGCACCCAGGACCGTCTCGCCGACCAACGCTCGATCGAGGAAATCGTTGCGTTGTTCGCAACTCGTCTCCGCAATCAGCAAACACCCATGGCAAGCCGCCCCATGCAGCGGCCGAGCTGTCAGGCCATCATCAGGTTCGTGATCGGCGCACACAGGGTCGTTCGAACACAACTCCGCCGCCTCAAGCGCGCGTTCGAGATGCCGGCCGATATTCCGCGCGGTTTCGACCAGACCGCCGAGCGTGCCTTCAGCCCCAGAAGTTGCCGTGTAGATCAGAATGCCATAACGCCCGTTGCCGGCATAAATGCGCTCGCGCAGAGAACTCGCCGAATAGCCCGCTTCAAGCGCAATCGCCGTCAGTAGCATGTGCGCAAGGGAGTGCATCATGACATAGGCGATGCCGGGAAAGTCCCTGCGGGTATTGGGCCTGCCTTTTCGCCAGGTCGCATACCCTGCCCGCAAGGCTGTCTCGCGTTCCTTGACGGCTTCGCGCTCTCGCCAGGCGTCCACCGCCGCGGAGTCGAATTGCACGAAGATGCCTTCACCCTTGTGTTCCACGGCCGGCAGCCAGGTCAACGCACGGGCCAGCGCCGCCCGCTCAACACCAATGTCCAGCTCTCCGTCTTCATCGGGCGCCAGGGCGTCGAATCGGGTAAACCCAGACTGAGCGATCACCTCTCGCAATCGCCGGATGACCACCACGCGCTGGATCGATTTTAGCAGCCATGCCGGCCCCGACTGCCACATGGTTGGGTCCTGGGTCTCCATGAAAAACGAGCTTTCGGCGTCATCCCTGCCCAGGCGCGCCTTGCCCGAAGCCATCACGTCAAATTCGGCGGGCTTGATACTTTCCTCGTCGTGCACGGACGCGCCCGAGTTGTGCCGCACGATGGCCGCCATAACTTCGTCGTCGCCATAACCATCCAGATCAGCCGCCATCTGTCTGTTGTACTTACGAGCGATGGGCAACTCCCCGATGTCGCTCACGCCCTGTAGGTCCGACCACCACCGATCGACAGCGGCTTTCAGTCCCTCGTCCTCATCAGGCAGTGAGATCGCGCTCATCAGTTCAGGGAAGTAGGCGTTGCTGGCAGTTCGTATCAGCAGCCGCCGATTCTCGCTGCATGCCTCGCGCGAGTACGGCCCAAGCCACGGCCGCTGACCGTCGCACATCCCAAGCGCACGGGTGCCCGGTGAGACCGCATCGAGCAGCTTGCGCTCCATTTTACAGTCGCAGCCAACCACAACATCAGCCACATCGCCCGACGTGCCTCGCTCCTCGATCCATAGCGTCCGCGTGCAATCTGTCACGCCACGATGGATGTAGATGCGCCAATCCACATCCTCGACATGCCCACGAGGGCAGGCGGCGACAAAACGAACTGGCACCACCGGTTTCTTCTCGTTGTCATCCGGATCGCGGTATTGGCCGCTGGTCAAAGCGTCCTCGCCGACCAACCGGCGACGCCGGAAGGTGCCACCGCCGCCGGCCACCGGTTCCTGGGTGATGTACCAACGCGGAAATGCACGAGCCGCAACGAAGGGCGAGGGCGCTCCTTGCTGCGCCGCGTCTTCGTCGTAAGCCGGTGGCGCATACAGTTCGAGCACCGGCACGTTCAGCAGTATCCGCAACTTCGCCTCAAGTCGTGGTTCGCGGATACGCACGCGGCCTGACATCCGCCAATCGTCCAGCCCGCCTATGATCACCGACTTGCGCGGCAGATCGACCAGCGAGCCGGGACCGAAGGTAGTGACCACCTGGCTTTGCCGAAGGATGTTGCTGTCCGCCATCACACAACTGCCGTCATGGGATGATCTCGATCAGTACACCGGGTTCCACGTCGCGCAGCGACCGCCCGGCCCGGAATTTGCGCTCATCGGTCGTCAACCCTTGTTCGAGCACTTCATGCAGCAACGGGCGAGCGACAGCGCCACGGTTATAGCCCAGCGTTCCGCCAGCCTGCGTCACCTTGTCCGCGGTACGCTGCCACACATCGAGCAGCTCTTCGGTCCGTGCACCCGCGATCGTGGCCTGGCCTGGATCGACGTGCATCGCACGCTCCCGCACAGCGTGGCACACAGCCGCCAACGCCGCGCGGTGTGCGGCGATGGCCGATGCGGCGGGCTGTGGGGTCATAGCATGTGTTCCCAGGCGAGCAAGCGCCACCGTGACCGCCGCCAGGCCCCGATCCAGCGCGCGCGGCGAGAAGGGCGTTACGCTGGTCGGCTCGACCGCGCGGTAGAAGCTGCCATGGAAGGCGCGGAACCGCTCATAGTGCGAGCGGTCG
>Ga0209040_10001071_pt1 | contig 21356 bp, 18 predicted proteins | sample BogFormECP12_OM3_FD_188240 | JGI IMG/M metagenome (GOLD analysis project Ga0209040, IMG submission 188240) | Bog forest soil microbial communities from Calvert Island, British Columbia, Canada - ECP12_OM3 (SPAdes) (version 2) | ecosystem: Environmental > Aquatic > Freshwater > Wetlands > Bog ... | reverse complement strand
TCGACTCGACCGTGACCGTGTCAACCGGATTCTTGCAGCCCGTTAGAACACCGGCCGACCATTCATCGAGGCGAAATTAATCGGGGTTGAGCAGATACGGTTACCGCATATTTCAAAGCCTCTTGTGCAGTCAACGAAATAAATCGAAGTTCAGGCGGCAATGCCCTCCACCGGCGCTAGCGGTGGCAACCCCCGGATCATGTCGGACGCCTTCTCCGCGATCATCATCGTGGTGGCATAGGTGTTGGCCGACGGCATACTCGGCATGATCGATGCGTCCGCGACACGCAACCCCTGCATCCCATGCAGGCGCAACTGATCATCCACCACCGCGGCCGGGTCGGTCGCCGGCCCCATCCGGGCGGTGCCGATCAGATGATACGCGGTGGAACCGTACTGCCGCGCATAGCCCAGGAACTCATCGTCGCTCTGCACTTCGGGCCCAGGCAGCATGTCGCCATCGAAATAGTGCGCCAGCTCCGACGTGTGCAGCAGCCGGCGCGCCAGCTTCATGCCGGCGATCAGCACGCGCCGGTCCATCGGATCGGCCAGGTAGTTCGGCTGGATGATCGGGTCTTCGAACGGATCGGCCGAGCGGGCACGCACATAGCCGGTGCTCTCGGGCCGGTGCTGCCACACGCCGCAGGTCATCCCCGGATAGTCGTCCAGCATCCCGACGAAGCCTTGCTTGTAGCTCGCCGGGCTGAACACCCCCTGCAGGTCGGGTTGGTCCATGCTGTCGTCGGACTTCCAGAACCAGTGCACCAACGACGGGCTCAGCGCGAGGATACTCGGCTTGCCCATCGCCCAGCGCATGATCTGTCCCGCCAGACCGATGCCGCGCGCCAGTTCGTTGATTGTGGTGCTGTTGCGCACCCGCGCGACCAGCCGCGGCGCGTAATGGTCGCGGAAGTTCTCGCCGACACCAAGCAGCTCATGCACCACCGGCACGCCGATGGAACCCAGCAGCGCCGCCGGTCCCACGCCGGAAATCTGCAGCAGCTTCGCCGTGTTAGCGGTGCCGCAGCACAGGATCACCTCGCGCCGCGCCTGTACCACGCTCGCGGTGGCGCGATCCCGCTCGTTCACATAGCGCACGCCCGTGGCCCGCTTGCCGTCGAACAGCACCGCGGCGGCCCGAGCGTCGGTGCGTATCTCCAGCCGCCCGGTCGCCTTCGCCGGATGCAGAAACACGCGCGCCGCCGAGTGTCGCCAGCCACGATGGATCGCACGCTGGAAATACCCGACGCCCTCCTGCCGGTCGCCGCTGTTGTAGTCGACGCAGCGCGGGATCCCCATGCCGACGGCGCCGGCGATGAACGCCTCACAAATGGGATGAATCCAGTCGATGTCGGTGACCGGCAGGTTGCCCTCGCGCCCATGGATGCGGTCATCAGCGACACCGATCCGCCGTTCGGTGCGCTTGTAGTAGGGCAGCATATCGACATAGCCCCAGCCGCGATTGCCGCGCTGCGCCCAACTGTCGAGGTCGGCGCGCTGGCCGCGGTTGTAGATCATGCCGTTGATCGAGCTCGACCCGCCCAGCGTGCGGCCCTGGGTGGTGGGGATCGGGCGGCCGCCGCTGCCCTCGGACGGCTCGGTCTTGAACTGCCAGGTGAAGTTCGGATTGAACAGCATCTTGATGAAGCCGGCCGGGACGCGGATGTAGGGATGCCGGTCCGGCGGTCCGGCCTCCAGCACGCACACCGTGGCGCCTGGCTGCTCTGTCAGGCGATGCGCCAGCACCGAACCCGCCGCACCGCTGCCGACGATGACATAGTCGAACGCATCGCCCGCGTTCGCGCTCTCGCCGGTTGCCATGCGTTTCCCCTGCCCGTTTGATTGCGCCGCCACTCCAGCCTAAACTGCGACAGGATGCCAATCCAAGCCGGGTGGGAGGAACATATGGAGTATATCTGCGAGGCTCCAGGTGCCAGAACCTGGTTTCGGCTGGTGAGCGAGGGCGAGGCCACAATGGAGTCCGAGCTCATGCGCCACGCAGTTGAAAAGTATTTCCGCCGCGAATGGGAAAAGGCAACGGACAGCTACAAACCGTTGACCTCGGTGTTCATCGAGCAGGACATCGGCAAGTCGGCGCATATCAGGCGCGAGATGCCGCTGTTCCTGACCCTGCGCGATGACGAGGGGACGCCGCTGGTCACCGCCATGCTGCCGCCTGGCGGCCGCCGCGACCGCTCGTTCGGCTGCATCATCGTCGGGGCCGGCAACAGCGACCCCTACAAGCAGCACGCCGACGCGATCGAGGCGCTCGCCGAACATTTCGACATTCCGCTCGATCGGGCGCATTGTTACCCGTATCGACGGGAATGAACCACACACTGGAGGTAACCGCGATGGGCTATACGCTGGAACAATTCGCCGACAAATGTCGTGACGCGCTGAAGGACCAGCCGGGCACCGAGGGTCGCAAGGCGGTCTGCGGCCTGGTGAAAGATGTGCTGAAGGATGGCGACTTCGCTGCCAAGTACATCCCGGAAGGCACGCCGGAGCGGAAGGTGTTGTACGAGGATCCGGAACTCGGCTTCACCATCCTGGCGCACGGCTATGTCGGGGCGAAGGGCAGCAAGCCGCACGATCACGGTCCGTCCTGGGCGATCTACGGCCAGGCCGCCGGCGAGACGATCATGACCGACTGGGACTGCCTGGCGCGTCCGACCGAGACCACACCCGGCAAGGCCAAGCATGTGCGCGACTACACCATGAAGCCGGGCGATGCGTATCTGTACGATCCTGGCGTGCTGCATTCGCCGCGCCGCGAGGGCTCGACGCGGCTGCTGCGAATCGAGGGCATCAACATGGAGCGCGTCAAGCGTCTGCCCTACGAGGCGGTTGATAGGCTCAGCCCGGCAGCGGAGTAGCCCCAGCTGTCATTGCGAGGAGCGTAGCGACGAAGCAATCTCGAGCCAGTTACGCACTCGGCCCGAGATTGCTTCGTCGGCTTCGCCTCCTCGCAATGACAGCGTTACGGGATGATCTGCTTCTCCTCCACGATGAAGCTCTTGATCCGGCCGATGAACAGCGCCCCGTCGTCCGTCAGGCGCTTCATTTCGGGAGTGGCCGCGGCGCGTACCAGAGCAGCCGCATCGTCGTACCAAAGCTCGGCGATCCCATCCACCTCGACGTCCGTCTCCGGAATATCGGGCCGCGTGCGCGTACCGACGATGTGCGACTGCACGTAGCGACGCACGCCCGGCACGGCGTGCGCCAGCGGACCGTGAACCTTCAGCCAGTGCTGCACGAACTCCTCGTGCGACAGCTCGGTCTTTCGCGTCAGTAGTCCAACGACCTTGATCATGGCGCCTGCTCCAGGATCGATTGCGCGAACGGACAGTGTCATAGCCACCTTTCACGTTGTGGCCAACACTCGCGTCAAGCCGCCTTGGCCATGCGCGCGTCCTCGCGGATCATCGCCGCACCCTTCTCCGCGATCATGATGGTCGGCGCATTAGTGTTGGTGGACGTGACCGCCGGCATCACCGATGCATCGATCACGCGCAGACACTCCAGGCCATGCACACGCAGCCGGTCATCCACCACCGCCATCAGATCGCGACTCATCTTGCAGGTGCAGGTCGCGTGGAACACGGTCCCGCCGGTCTGCTTCGCATAGTGCAGCAGTTCGTCATCACTCTGCACCTCCTTGCCCGGCACCGTCTCGGCCACCACGCATTTCGCCAGTGCCGGTGCGGCGAACAGCTTGCGGATCCACCTCAGCCCTGCGATCGCGGCGCGGCAGTCGGTCTGCTCGCTGAAGTAGCGCGGGTTGATGTTCGGCTGCTCCTGCGGGCGCGGCGAACGCGCCTCGACATAGCCGCGGCTCAGCGGGCGCATCTGCCACATGCCACAGGTCATGCCAGGCATCGTGTCCAGTTGCCGCAACACCCCTGGCGCGTAACTGCCGTGCGCGAACAGACATTGTACGTCGGGTGTGGCCGACTCCGGCAACACCTTCACCGACGCTGCAACCAGCGATGCCGCATAGGTCAGTATCCCGCTGCCGGTGGCGAGATAGCGCAGCACCTGTCCCGCTAGGCCCAGCCCGCGCGACTGCTGGTTCAAGCTCGGCGCGCCCTGGACCGAGCAGGACACGCGCGCCAGGTAGTGGTCCTGCATGTTGCGCCCGACGCCACGCAGTTCGTGATGCACATCGATGCCGACGCGGCCGAGATGCTCGGGACCGCCGACGCCGGATAGCTGGAGAATGTGCGGCGAGCCGATCGCGCCGGCAGACAGGATCACCTCGCCCGCCGCATCGACGCGCTCGGTAGTGCCGTTGCGCGAGTACTCGACGCCGACCGCGCGGGTGCCGTCGAACAGCACGCGATGCACCAGGGCACCGGTGACGACTTGCAGATTGGGCCGCTTCGCAGCGGGACGCAGGTAGCTCCGTGCGGTACTGGCCCGCCGGCGGCCGCCGCGCGTCTGCTGCACCCAACCGATGCCGTCGCCGGCGCCGGAGGGCAGGTCGTTGACATCCTCGCGGTACTCGAGGCCGAGTTGCTTCCCTGCTTCCACCGCCGCCCGACACAGCAGCGGCTTATCGCGACCATGCGAGGTGAACAGCGGCCCGCCCTTGCCATGCACTAAGTCCTCCTTGCCCTCCCAGTTCTCTGCCTTGCGAAAGAACGGCAGCACGTCGTCCCACGACCAGCCGCGATTGCCGAGCTGGCCCCAGTGGTCGAAATCCTCCGGCTGGCCGCGGACGTAGATCATGCCGTTGATCGAGCTCGACCCACCGAGCACGCGGCCGCGCGGGTAATTGATGACGCGGCCGTTGGTGCCCGGATCGGCCTCGGCCTTGAAGCCCCAGGTCAGCGTCGGATGCTCCAGCAGCTTCATGTAGCCGGCGGGAATGTGGATCAGTGGGTTCCAGTCGCGTCCGCCGGCCTCGATCAGCACGACGCGCGTGCCGGCATCCTCCGTCAGCCGATTGGCCAGGACACAACCGGCCGAGCCGGCGCCGACGATGACGTAGTCAGCCTGCATTCCTGCGTTTCCCCGATGCGCATTGCCGTGACGCACACCACACCGCACCCATCCATTTGGCGCAACCACCTTGCGTTCACCGTTTCAGCGACTTAGTGCAGTCGGGTCCCAGCCAAAGGAGATTGGGTCATGGCACCCGGCGAGACCAGCCTCCTGTCCCGCAATCCATGGGTCGCACGCCGTGCGCTGTCCGTAGCGGAATACCACCGGATGGCCGAGGCAGGCATTCTGACGGAGCGCGACCGCGTCGAGCTCATCGAGGGGGAACTGATTGCGATGTCGCCTATCGGCAGCGAGCACTCAGGCACGGTGAATGCGCTCAACCGCACACTCGTCCGCGCGGTCGGCGACAGAGCCGTCGTGGCGGTGCAGAATCCGGTTCAGCTCGACGATCTCTCCGAGCCGGAGCCTGATTTCGCCCTCCTCAAGCCGAGGGACGATGACTATCGGCGGTCAACACCGCGCCCGCACGAGGTGTTGCTCATCATCGAGGTCGCCGATACCAGTCTCGCCTATGACCGCGCCGTCAAGCGATCCCTGTATGCCCGCCATGGCATCCCCGAGTTCTGGATCGTGAATCTGGCGGCCAAGCAGGTCGAGGTGTGCCGATCCCCTGCCGGCGAGCAGTATTCCTCGGTTTCGCAAGTCGGGCGCGAGGCCGTGCTGGAACCTCAACTTTTGCCCGGTGCAACCATTCCAGTCTCGGCGCTGCTTCGGTAACTACCCGAACGCGCCGACCTCGTGCGTGATGATCGTGGCGATCTCGCGCACGAATCCGAACAGCGAACGCATCGGCGCGAAGATCTCCTCATGCTCGCGCACATACGCGGTCGTGCCGCGCGGCGCGGCGGGTTCGGCGTAGTCGTAATCCTCGGATTGATCAGGCGCGGCGGGGAAGATCTGCGCCAGCACCTTCAGCGCCGGCTCGATCTCCAGTCGCAGCATCACACCTTCCAATACCTGACGCGTCACGCCATGCCTCGGCGAGAAGTCGGCGATCTCGGTGGACAGCAGCCAGATGCGGTGGATCAGCGCCAGCCGCAGCGCGTGCAGCAAGACCTCGCGCGTCGCCATGCGGGGCGCATCGGGCCAGATCTCGCGCAATGCCAGATGGTCGGCATGCACGTGGCGGAACATCGACTGCACCGCCGCCCAAATGTCCAGGCGTTCCAGCGCGCGCGCCACGCCGACCAGCGCCTCGCGCCCGGCACGCGTCGCCGTGTGCTCGGCGCGATCGAGCCAGGTGCCTGGATCCAGCGTCGCGATCACCGCACGCAGCACGTCGATGTCGGAATGCGCCAACGCATGCGTCACCAGGTCCATCGCGCGATGGAAGCGCCTGCTGTGCTGCCGCAGATCGACGAACAGCTCGGGATGCCGCGCTGCCGCGGCGCCGATACCTTGCAGCGTGTTCGCACACCAGCCGAGCTGCTGGAGGATGGCATTGTTGGGGATCGCCCGCAGCTCGCGTGGGTGCCGGATGCGCGCCGCACCCACCATGCCATCGGCCTGACGTGCCGCCGGCCGCGAGCCGGTCACATCGACCAGCGCCGGCCCGAACGTGCCGAGTAGCGCGGCATAGCCCGCATCGTCGACCAACGCCTCCATGCCGGCGCGCACGGTGGCAAAGAAGTCCGCAGCGAAGTCGGGATTGGCGTAGACCGGGTCCTCGATCGGGCCAGCCGCGGGATGATAGGTCTGCTGCGCGATGCCGGTGATCGTCGCCAATGCCAGCTCCGGCGTGCCGAACAGCAGATAGCCGTCGCCACCCTGGAATGCGGATTCCTCGCGCACCGCAAGTCCGGCGCGGTTCAACGCCTGACGTGACGCGGTCGGCGACAGGTATTTCAGCCGATCCGCCAGCGACCATGGATGCGCGCCGCGTCCGACACTCTCGCCATGGGTGTCGAACAGTACCACCTCAACGCCGGAGATGCCGTGCGCCGCGAGGGTCTGGCCGATCTTCAGGCGCAGACGCTCGATCAGGTAGCTGGCCGCAAGCTGGCCGACATAGCGGCCGGAATCCGAGTAGCCGAACTGCAGCGCGAGCCGCCCAGTAGATTGCAGATAGGCCCGGTAGTGCGGGCTGCGCAGCGCTTCCTCGAGTACGGTCGCGCCGTGTTCCAGCGCGCTGGCAGTCTCGAACAACGGGCTGATCTCGATGTGCCGCTCAATGCCGAACAGCCTCGCGAGCCACAGCGCGGCGAGCAGCGTGTAGCCGGTCTCGGTCTCGGCAATCAGGAAGCGCACCGGCATCGAGCCGTCTACGTGCTTGATGATCTGCGCAATCGTCATCATCAGCCGGATCGCCGATGCCTGCTCGGCCAGCAGCGCACCGAAATCGACGCTGACCGGTTGCACGGCATCAAGGGCGGCGTTCATCGCACCGAACAGCACGCGGCGATGCGCCGGGTCCTCCGGTGCATCGGCGATGCCGAGCCGCTGACGCACCGCGTTATGGATCTGCGCCGCGTTAAGCCGCACATGCGTGTGCGCGAGCGCCAGCCCATGCGACACCAGCCCCGCTCGGGCAACGCACAGCGCCAGCCGCGCATCGTCGTCGGCCGCGGCGGCCAACGCCTGTTCGAACAACGGCAACAGCGGCAAGGGTGACGTCAGTGCGGTCTCGCGCCGTCCCACGAGCGTCTGCGCGAAGTCGGCAACGCGCGATGGTTCGGGCGCGTCCGGGCACAGATCGAGCTGTTCGCCGACCGCATCCAGTGCCGCGGAGATGCATACGGCGAGCGCTTCCGTCGCCGGCAATGCGGTGACCTGCGCATGCAGCCGCGCAAGCTGCCGGCGCTTCATCTCCAGCCGCAGCCGCAACGTGTCCCACCAGCCGATGTCGGTGCGGCCGTCGGTGTCGTAGCCGACCCAGCTCGCCAGGATCACCGGGCGCGGATCTAGTTCGGTCCAGCGATCCGGCCAGGCATCGCGGGCAACCGAGAGAAGCGCGGCATTGAACTGATCGATGGCGTCACGGCCATGCGCGATCGCAGCGGTGGCCTGGGCAAACTCGTTCCCCAGGGTGATCGGCGGCGGGCGATGCGAGCCCGGGACCGGGCAAACCCGCCCGCTGGCGGCCTCCGCCAATGCGTGTCCCACCGCGGTAGGGAGCGCGAACGTCGGATGCGCGGTGAACACCGCCGCGAAACGCGTGCGTTCCACCAGCGCACGATACTCCGCCCAACGCACCGGGCTATCATTCGGGTCCGGCCGCAGCAGGCGCTGCGCCAGGTCCTTCAGCACCGCGGTGTGTGCGGCGACATCGGTGCCGCCGACATAGTCGGCGATACGGCGGGCACGATCGGTGAACGCAGCATCGCGCAGGTGCTCGATCAGCGCCGCGATCGCCGCGTCGTCCAGCGCGCCTGCCTCGATGCGCCGGCTGATCGCCAGCGCCACCAGCAGCACTGGATTGCCGAACGGGTCTTCCTCCGCGCGGGCGGTGGTGCGCGCGGTCAGCTCCAGGAGTTCCTGGGCGAGCGGCCCTGTCCGATCGAAGGGAGCGTCCGGCACCGCGGCATTCTGCGGCGGATGGTGCATCGCAGCAAGACACGAGTGCATTGCGGTCCTGAGCAACGTGCCATAGCGTCTGGGTGGGAAGGATCGCGTCGATGTCGTGGGGGAAATTGCTGGCAACTGGCTGCGTTCTGATTGTTGCGGGCACTGCGTCCGCGTGGGCGGATGTGATCGACGGTCATTGGTGCTACCCGGACGGCAGGCGCATCTCGATCCAGGGTCCCGGGATCGTCACACCGGCGGGCAGCCGGATCCAGGGCGAGTATTCGCGCCACTTCTTCAGCTACGTGGTGCCGCCGACCGATCCGGACGCGGGACAGACCGTCTCCATGGTGCTGGTCAACGAGGACACGGTGCATTTGCACCTCGGCACCGCGCCGTCCTATTCGTCGGAAGGGCCGGTGCTGGTGTGGCACCGCTGCGGCCCGCCGGTGAGCTGACGCCACACGCAGGACACAACAACAATGCCTGACGACGCACCATCGCCACCTCCGCAACAGACTGTGACGGTGGGCTGGGAACCGGAACTCGCCGAACTGCGCGCGCGCATCGCGTTGGCGAAGGAGATGGGCGGCGCCGACCGTGTCGCCCGCCAGCATGCCGGCGGCCGGCTCACCGTCCGCGAGCGCATCGAGCGCATGCTGGACCCCGGCAGCTTTCACGAGATCGGCGCGACCGCTGGCAAGGCGACCTACGACGCCGACAGCCGAGAGATCGTCGCCTTCATGCCGGCCAACTGCGTGTTCGGCCGCGGCACCGTGGATGGCCGCCCGGTGTCCATCGCCGGCGACGACTTCACACTGCGCGGCGGCTCGGCGGATGCCTCGATCAAGGGCAAGCCGAAGATGTCGGAGGAGATTGCGGCACTGTTCCGCATGCCGATCATCCGGCTGATCGAAGGCTCCGGCGGCGGCGGCTCGGTGAAGACGATCGAGACCACCGGCCGGGCCAACCTGCCGGGTGGCCTGTCAGAGACCACCTCGTTCGATCTGGTGGCGAACAACATGGGCACCGTGCCGGTGGTGGCGCTGGGGCTGGGCTCGGTCGCCGGCCTGGGCGCGGCGCGGCTGGCCGCCAGCCACTACTCGGTGATGGTGAAAGAGATGTCGGCGGTGTTCGTCGCCGGCCCGCCGGTAGTGGAGCGGCTGGGCGAGCCGCGCAGCAAGCAGGAACTCGGCGGCTGGGAGGTGCAGCTATCCTGCGGCGGGGTGGATCACGCGGTGGACACCGAGGACGAGGCGTTCGATGCGGCGCGGCGGTTCCTGTCCTATCTGCCAAGCTCGATCTCGGACCTGCCGCCGCGGGTGCGCACCTGGGACGATCCGGAGCGGCGCGAGGAGTTCCTGATCGCGGCGATCCCGCGGGTGAAGAAGCAGGCCTACCACATGCGCCGGATCATCGAGGCGCTGGTGGATAAGGGCAGCTTCTTCGAAATGGGGCAGTTGTTCGGCCGCCCGATCATCACCGGGTTCTGCCGGTTGGACGGCTGGCCGGTGGCGCTGCTGGCCGGCGACCCGCTGTTCCACGGCGGCGCCTGGACCGCCGATGCCTGCAACAAAATCATCCGGTTTGTGGACATGGCGCAGACCTTCCATCTGCCGATCGTGCACCTGGTGGACTGCCCGGGCTTCCAGGTCGGATTGGCGGCGGAGAGCAGCGCCGTGATCCGCTGGGGCGTGCGCGCGCTGGCGGCGATCAATCAGACCACCGTGCCGTGGTGCAGCATCATCGTGCGCAATTGCTACGGCGTGGGCGGGCTGGGCCACCAGCCAGTGAGCCATCTCTGCGTGCGCTACGCCTGGCCGTCGGCAAGCTGGGGCTCGCTGCCGCTGGAGGGCGGCATCGAGGCGGCGTATCGGGCGGAGATCGATGCGGCGGACGACCCGCAGGCCAAGATGGACGAGATCGAGGCGCGGCTGAACCGGTTGCGCTCGCCGTTCCGCACCGCGGAACCGTTCTGGGTGGAGGAGGTGATCGATCCGCGCGAGACACGGCGGCTGTTGTGCGAGTTCGCCAATATGGCGGCGCCGCTGCGGACGCCGGGGGAGTCGCGCTTCACGATGCGGCCGTAGGGAACGGACGGCCCGCGCGAGCCGGATGGCCGAAATGTTGGTCGTATGACTATGTGAGCGTTCGTTGTGGGGCGACGGTGGACGTGCAGGGATTTGGAGATCGTTGCTAACTTCGAGACTTACGCGCGGGGCACGGTGGGTATAAGCGCCGACCAAGGTGGGACACGCCGACCGCGCGCTTGCGCTTGCCTTCAGCCCATCGCAATCAGTACGCTATTCCGATGACGACGCTGACGGCTGGCTCAGCGCAGGACGGGGGATGCCAATGTCGGATGATCCAGGGGTATCGACCTGTGCGGTATCGTAGACAAGCTGTTGAAGGCCGATGTGGATTGGTCAAAGCGAACTTTGACCGTGGGGATCGGGCCTCTCACGATTAGAGACCTCCCGGTCGGCTGGATTATTGCCGAAAACAAGCATCCACAACTTGTGACGGAATTGGTTGGGTCCGAGCCCACCAGCACGCGTGCAACCTGCCTGTCCGCCGCCAGCGGATTGTCGCGCGCAATGGTAGTCCGCACCACCGCAAGGTCGCGCAAGGCAGGCTCGGTCCAGACTATCCGCATCTCGGCATGGGCAGCCCGTTGGGTCCTCCCCACGACCGAACCAATGCGACCACATCGTCATGCCTGGCGACGCGCGCCTCATCCGCAGCCTCGATCCCCTCGTCGATGGCGGCCAGTTGCCAGTCCTGCACAGTCACGAAATCCTGCACCGACTGCTCGATAACCCATGACTTCGGACGGTCCAGCGCCGCGGCGATGGCCGCGACCTGATCGTTCAGCGCGGCTTCCAGCCGGACACTCACGGGCACGGTTTTGCTCATGTTTGACCTGGTCCTCTCGATCGGAAGATACAGCCATACAACGCGTCGGACGCAAGAACCGAGCGGCAAGAGCGGTTGGCGGTGGCTGGAACCGCCGGCATCGATCGATTCATTGCTTTGTAGCGCGCAACGCGCTACATGGGTGGCATGACTAGGACAGTGACCCTGCGCGAGGCCAACCAGTCCTTCGCGCGCTGCATCCGCGCAGTGGAGGGCGGCGAGGAGTTCGTCATCACCCGCAACGGCACGCCGGTCGCCCGGCTCTCGCCGGTGAGCAAGCGGCGCGTGCTGACACCGGAACAACAGGCGGCGTTGGAGCGGTTGCAGGCCGCGATGGAGAAAGGCTGGGACATCGGCGCCGGCCCGCTCGACCGCGACGCGTTGCACGAGCGGTAACATCTTCACGCTCGATACCAACATCCTGGTCTACAGCATTGATCAAGCTGCTGGACCACGCCACGAAATCGCCAGGCAGATCATGAGCCGCGCGGCCCTGGGAGCTTGCTGTCTGACGTTGCAGTCGGTATCCGAGTTCTTTGCCGTGGTCACCCGCAAGGGCATGATGCCGCCAGTCGAGGCGATTCCTGTCGCTGAAGCGATGCTGGAACTGTTCCGGACGACTACGGCCACGGTCAGCGCGGTGCGAGCCGCCATGCGGCTCGCCGCGTCCGGCCGTGCCTCCTATTGGGATGCGCTGCTGGTCCACACGGCGGCAGAGGCGGGGTGCACCGCCATCCTCACCGAGGACCTCACCGACAACACCTCGCTCGCCGGCGTCCACATCGTCAACCCGTTTGCCGGCGCCGCGCTTTCCACTGCAGCGGAGGCAATATTATGTATCGAATGAATGCACCCAACTGTCCATTTGTGACTGGTCAGCCCTGTCGCTAGAATGGTTGACGTGGGACGCACGCGGCCTCAGAAGCCTCCGCGCTCGCAGCCCGTGGCCTCGCGCCGAGGGAGAGGAGTCCAGATTGCAGCCGACCGACATTCGGAACCCCGACTACTTCCATAAGGTGGTCGATTGCCAATGGGCGTGCCCCGCTCATACCCCCGTGCCGGAATATATCCGGCTGATCGCCGCCGGCCGTTACGCCGATGCGTTCATGATCAACTGGAATTCCAACGTCTTCCCCGGCATTCTTGGGCGCACCTGCGACCGCCCGTGCGAGCCGGCTTGCCGCCGCGGCCGGGTTGAAGAGGAGCCGGTGGCGATCTGCCGCCTCAAGCGCGTCGCCGCCGACTACAAGGGGGACATCCGCCACCGCTTGCCTCGCCCGGCGGAACGGTCCAATGGCAAGCGAATCGCGCTGGTCGGCGCGGGCCCCGCCTCGCTGACCGTCGCCCGCGACCTGGCGCCGCTTGGCTACGAATTGGTGCTGTTCGATTCGGACTCGCGCGCCGGCGGCATGATCCGCAGCCAGATCCCCAAGTTCCGTCTCCCCGAGCAGATCATCGACGAGGAGGTCGGCTACATCACCGACCTCGGCATGGAGCTGCGGCTGGGCCAGCGGATCGACAGCCTGAAGACGCTGCTGGACGACGACTATGACGCCATCTTCGTCGGCTGCGGCGCCCCGCGTGGGCGGGATCTGCCGATCCCCGGCCGGCACGAGGCCGCCGCCAACATCCATATCGGCATCGACTGGCTGTCCTCAGTCTCGTTCGGCCACATCGACAAGATCGGCCGGCGGGTGATCGTGCTGGGCGGCGGCAACACCGCGATGGATTGCTGCCGCTCCTCGCGCCGCCTGGGCGGTCAGGACGTGAAGGTGATCGTCCGCTCCGGCTTCGAGGAGATGAAGGCGTCGCCCTGGGAAAAGGAAGACGCGATCAGTGAGGACATCCCGATCCTCAACATGCTGGTGCCGAAGGAGTTCACCCACCGGGACGGCCGCGTGACCGGCGTGATGTTCGAGAAGGTGAAGGCGGAATACGATGCGCGCGGCCGGCGTAGGCTGGTGCCGACCGGCGAGCCGGACCAGCACTTCGAATGCGACGATGTGCTGGTGGCGGTGGGACAGGAGAACGCCTTTCCCTGGATCGAACGCGACATCGGCGTCGAGTTCGACCAGTGGGATATGCCGGTGGTCGATGAAGTGACGATGGGGTCCACGCATCCGAAAGTGTTCTTCGGCGGCGACGCGGCGTTCGGGCCGAAGAACATCATCTGGGCCGTAGCGCACGGGCATCAGGCGGCGATCTCGATCCATCAGTTCTGCCATGGCGAGAGCGTGCGCGATCGGCCGCCGCCGCTGGTCAACCTGATGTCGCAGAAGATGGGCATCCACGAGTGGAGCTACGACAACGACATCTCGCTCGACCTGCGCTTCAAGGTGCCGCATCGCGACAAGCAGATCGCGCTGCGCGACATCAAGGCCGAGGTCGAGCTGGGCTTCGATGACAAGCTGGCGTTTGCCGAGGCGCAGCGCTGTCTCAACTGCGACGTGCAGACGGTGTTCACCGACAATCTGTGCATCGAGTGCGATGCCTGCGTCGACATCTGCCCGGTGGACTGCATCAGCTTCGTCGAGAACGGCGCCGAGGGTGAACTGCGGCTGCGGCTGAGTGCGCCGGCGCACAACGAGACGCAGGACCTCTACGTTTCCGGCGCACTGAAGACCGGCCGGGTGATGGTGAAGGACGAAGACGTTTGCCTGCACTGTGGCCTGTGCGCCGAACGGTGCCCCACTGGCGCATGGGACATGCAGCGCTTTCTTCTCGATGTGGCACAGGCGGAGCACGCATGTTGCAGTTTGCAGAACGCGTAAAAGGCCTCCAGCGCGTCAACGACTTCGTCGTCAAATTCGCGAACGTCAATGGGTCGGGATCGGCCAGCGCCAACACGCTGTTCGCCAAGTCGATCCTGCGCATGGGCATCCCGGTGACGCCGCGCAACATTTTTCCCAGCAACATCCAGGGGTTGCCGACCTGGTATGAGGTGCGGGTATCGGAGGCCGGCCATCTTGGCGCGCGCGGCGGCGGCGTGGACCTTATGGTGGCGATGAACCCGCAGACCTGGACGCAGGACATCGCGTCCATCGTGCCGGGCGGTTATCTGTTCTACGACAATACCAAGCCGATGCCGCGTTCGCGGTTCCGCGAAGACATCGTGATCATCGGCGTGCCGCTGACCGAGATCACCAACAAGGCCTATACCGAATCGCGCCAGCGGCAGTTGTTCAAGAACATCGTCTATCTCGGCGCGCTGTCGGCACTGCTGCAGATGGACACGGAGGAGATCGAGAAGCTGCTGGCCGAGCAGTTCCGTGGCCGCGACAAGCTGATCGCGGCGAACGTGCAGGCGCTACACATGGGCCGCGACTGGGCGCTCGCCAACCTGGATTGCCCGATCGGTTTGACACTGCGGCGCGCCAGCACCGTCGGCGACCGCATCTTCATCGAGGGCAACGCCGCCGCCGCGCTCGGTGCGGTGTATGGCGGTGCCACGGTGTGTGCGTGGTATCCGATCACGCCGTCCTCCTCGCTGGCCGAGGCGTTCACGCGCTACTGCAGCCGTTACCGGGTCGATCCTGAAACCAAGAAGAACAAGTTCGCCATCGTCCAGGCAGAAGACGAGCTGGCGTCGATCGGCATCGTGATAGGCGCGGCGTGGAACGGCGCACGCGCGTTCACCGCCACGTCGGGGCCGGGCATTTCGCTGATGCAGGAATTCGTCGGCCTGGCGTATTTCGCCGAGATTCCCGCGGTGATCTTCGACGTGCAGCGCGCGGGTCCGTCCACCGGCATGCCGACGCGCACGCAGCAGACCGACATATTGAGCTGCGCCTATGCCTCGCACGGCGACACCAAGCACGTGCTGCTGTTCCCGGAAGACCCGTACGAGTGCTTCGAGTTCGCCGCGCTATCGTTCGATCTGGCGGACCGGTTGCAAACGCCGATCTTCATGCTGCTCGATCTCGAGATCGGCATGAACGACCGCCTGTGCAAGCCGTTGACCTGGGACGACAGCCGCAAGCTTGACCGGGGAAAGGTGATGACCGCGGAGGAGCTGGAGGCCGGCAAGGATTTCGGCCGCTACCTCGATGTGGACGGCGACGGCATTCCGTATCGCACCTATCCCGGCACGCATCCGACCCGCGGTGCCTTCTTCACCCGCGGCACCTCGAAGGACCGCCGCGCGCGCTACAGTGAGGAAGGCCCCGACTACGAAGAGAACATGCTGCGGCTGCTGAAGAAGTTCGACACCGCGAAGCAGCTTGTGCCGCGGCCGGTAGCGCGGTCGGCGAAGCAGCCAACGCGGCTGGGGGCGATTTATTTCGGCTCCACCAGCCCGGCGATGGACGAAGCCGAGGATATACTGGCGGAGCGCGGCATCCATCTCGACCTGCTGCGCGTGCGCGGCTTCCCGTTCCACAACGACGTGAAGAGTTTTGTCAGCGAACACGACCAGGTGTTCGTGGTCGAACAAAATCGCGACGGCCAGTTGCGCACACTGCTGATCAACGAGCTTGAGATCGATCCGGCGAAGCTGACCCGCGTGCTGCACTTCGACGGCACGCCGATCACCGCGCGTTTCATCTCCGACGCGATTGCCGACAAGGTCGGTGAACTCAAGGTCGTCCCATTCCGCAAGGCCGTGCCATGACCTTCATTCCCAAGCCCAAGCTACATCATCCGGAACTGCCGAAGAACGCCCTCGGCTACACCCGGCGCGACTACGAGGGCGCGGTGTCCACGCTGTGCGCCGGCTGCGGCCACGATTCGATCAGCGCCGCGATCGTGCGCGCCTGCTTCAACCTCGATCTGCCGCCGCACCGCATCGCCAAGCTGTCGGGCATCGGCTGCTCATCCAAGACGCCGACCTATTTCCTCGGCGCCTCGCACGGCTTCAATTCGGTGCACGGGCGCATGCCGTCGGTGCTGACCGGCGCCAACCTGGCGAACCGGGACCTGATCTATCTCGGCGTGTCCGGCGACGGCGACAGCGCCTCGATCGGCATCGGCCAGTTCGCGCATGTCATGCGTCGCGGCGTGAACATGACGTATATCGTCGAGAACAACGGCGTGTACGGTCTGACCAAGGGGCAGTTCTCGGCCACCTCGGATCGCGGTGCCAAAAGCCGGCGCGGCGTGGAGAACAAGGACGAGGCGATCGACCTCATCGCCATGGCGCTGCAGCTTGGCGCCACCTTTGTCGCACGCAGCTTCTCCGGCGACAAGGACCAGCTCATACCGCTGATCGAGGCGGCGCTGAAACACCAAGGTGCTGCCTTCATCGATTGCATCTCGCCCTGCGTTGCGTTCAACAATCATGAGGGCTCGCACACCAGCTTCGACTACGTGCGCGAGCACAACCTGGCAGTGAACTATCTCGACGTGATCACCGGGCGCGAGGAGATCACGGTGGAGTACGCCGCCGGCACGGTGGAGCTGGTGAAGCAGCACGACGGCTCGATCCTACGGCTGCGCAAGCTCGCCAACGACTATGACGTGCACGACCGGATCGCCGCGATGACCTATCTGCAGGAACGCCACGCCGCGGGAGAGATCGTCACCGGCCTTCTGTTCGTGGATCCAGACCCGGAAGACCTGCACCACCACATGAACACGGTGTTGACACCGTTCAACGAATTGGACGAAGCGACGCTGTGCCCTGGGTCGACGGCGTTGGACAAGTTGAACGCCAGTCTGCGTTAATGTCATTGCGAGGAGCGTAGCGACGAAGCAATCTCGGGCCGATTTCGCACCGGTGCCTCGCTGGCCCGAGATTGCTTCGTCGCTGCGCTCCTCGCAATGACAGACTACTTCAATAGCGCCGCCTCGATCCTCTCCCGCGTGAACGGCATGTCGCGGACACGCGTGCCCAGCGCATGCGCCACCGCGTTACCGATCGCCGCCGCCGTCGGCCCGAACGTGCACTCGCCCATGCCAAGCGTCGGCAAGTCCGGCGCATGGATGATCTCGGTGTCGATCTCCGGTACTTCCGAAAAGCGCATGATCGGATAGCCCACCCAGTCCAGCGACGTGATGCCGTCGCCTTCCATCCGAACCTGCTCCTTCAGCGTCATGCTTGCCGCCTGCACGATTCCGCCCTCGAGCTGGTTGCGCGCGCCGTCCGGGTTGATCACCAGCCCCGCATCGGCGGCGCACCAGACGCGGCGCAACCGTACCTCCTGATCGACCTCCACTTCGACCGCGACCGCGGCATACGCCGCGCGGTTCTTGTAGCGTGCCCAGCCCAACCCAAGCCCTCGACCGCTCCCCGCCGGACCACGCGCCGACCAATTGCAACGTTGCGCGATGTTTTCGATCAGCCGGCGCGCGCGCGGATCGGACAGCATCGACAGCCGGTATTCCACCGGATCGACGCCGGCACGTTCCGCCAGTTCGTCCATGAAGCACTCGATCGCGAACACGTTCGGCAGCGCGCCGAGGCCGCGCAACGCCGATGTGCGCACCGGTGCGCGCAGCACCAGGTGATGCACCACGCGCTTCACCGGAACATCGTACAGCACGAACGCATTGCGCGTACCCCCGCCGCCATTGGCCTCCGGCGGATCGGTGGGGCGGGGATCCGGGGGCGGGGTCGGCAGCGCCTCGTGGGTCAGCATGTTCCCGCCGCTGCTCGGTCGCTGCACATGCGTCGCCGACCAGATTTCCGCAGTCCAGTCTAGCGGTTTTCGCTCATCGTTCAGCGCGGCGCGCAGCGTCACATGCATTGCCGAACCGAGTGGCTCGAAGCCGAACTCCTCCTCGCGGCGCCATTGCACCCGGATGCAATGGCCGGGTATTTGCTGCGCAATCACCGCGGCATCCACCGCGACATCGTCGGCACCATTGTGTCCATAGCAGCCCGCGCCATGCGCATGCCGTACCGTGATTGCGTCTTGCGCGATGCCCAGCACATTCGCCAGCGCGGTGCGCAACGGATAGACACCCTGGGTGTGCGACCAAACCGACAGACGCCCGTTGCGGTATTCCGCCAGCGCACAGGACGGTGCAATCGAAGCGTGCGCGACATAGGGCCGCGAATAGCTCGCTGTGGCCATGTTGGTGGCGCTCGGCGACGCGTCATCGCCCAGCACGCGATCGCTGGATGGCTGGCCGACCAGCCACGCCGCCTCCTGCTGCACCGGCGCGATCTGCGCCACGTTGTCCCACTTCGCGTGCAAAGGCGCGATTGCGGCCGCACGTTGCACCACCGTCTCGTCACTGCCGACGAATGCAACGAACTCGCCGACGCGCACTACACGGAACTCGCCGCGCTCGGCGCGCCGCAGCGCGGCTTCGTCCAGCGACGCGAGGCGCGCGCCGCGACAGGGCTGACGCAGGACGCGCGCATGCAGCAGGTCCGGCCGCACCATGTCATGCACGAATGCCGCACCCGACACCTTCGCCGGCAGATCGCGCCGCGGCATCGGCTTGCCGACATAGCGATACGCCGTGTGCGGCTTCGGCGTCGCAGTCCCTTCGATGTCGCGTGCGAAGTCGTCGGCCGAAGCAAAATTCCAATAGTCATGTCCGGTCGGTGCATCGCCGCGCCGGAACACCCCGTCTTCCACTGTCAGTTCCGCCGGGCTGCAGTTCAGCCGCTGCGCCAACCGATCCAGCACGCGCGCACGCAATTCCGCCGATACCAGGCGCACCGAACGGCCGGACACCTCGATCGACTGACTACCTGTTGTCTGCCCTTCATCCGGGGCTTCCTCGGTGTCGCCAGACAGTACCGCGATGCGTTGCAGGTCCACATCCAGTTCATCGGCGGCGATCTGCGCCAGCGCGGTGACGTTGCCCTGACCCAGCTCCACCTTCCCCACCGCAAGCCGCACTGTGCGATCGGATTCGAAGCGGAGCCACTTCTCGATGCGGCGGTTGTTCTGGATCGACAGCGGCAGCGTGTCGCTCATACCCCCTTCCCTCCCCGCAGCATGGCGGCAGCCTTCTCCACCGCGCGCAGAATCCGCGGATGCGCGCCGCAGCGACAGAGATTCTTGTCCAACGCCTCGACAATGTCGGCGCGCGACGGCGACGGATTGCGGTCCAGCAGCGCCTTGGCGCTGATCACGATCCCCGACAGACAGTAGCCGCACTGCCCAGCCTGTTCATCAAGGAACGCCTGTTGCAGCGGATGCGGCTGCGCGACGCTGCCCAGCCCCTCGATCGTGGTGATGCTGCGTCCGGCGACGGTGCCGATCTCGCGCGAGCACGCGTAAATCGGTTCGCCATCCAGCAGCACCATGCAGCTTCCGCATTGCTCCAGCCCGCAGCCATAGCGCGCTCCCTTCAGGTCGAGCTGATTGCGCAGCACGTCGAGCAACGGCGTCGTCTCCAGCGCCGTCACGCGCACCGGGTTCCCGTTCACTGTCAGCGCAATATCCATCAGGCCGACGGGCGCTGGACGTTGGCGCTGCGCACCGGGATGCCGGTCTGCTCGTAGCAGACCTGTGCCAGTGCGGCGACGCCTTCGCGGATCACCTCCTTCGACACCAGCGCGAAGCACAAACGCATGTACGACTTCGCCGGCTCCGGATTGCACACCCACTCCGGCCCCGGATTGAACAGGATGCCTGCATCGCCCGCGGGCTTCACCAGCTTACGCACATCGACGCTATCCGGTAGTTTCAGCCACAGGAAGATGCCGCCCTTCGGTCGCCACATATCGACGTTTGTGCCGAACTCGCGTTCCACCGCCTCGACCATCGTGTCGAGCTTCTCCTTCAGCACCCCGGTCAGCGCACCGACATGCTGGTCAAAGAACTTCGAGAAATACTCGGCAACGATCATCTGATCGAGTGCGCCGGTGCCGCTGTCGGTCTTGCAGGCAAGCATGCGCGACAGTACCGGCCATTCCGACACCGCGTAGCCGACGCGCAGTGCCGGCGCCAGCGTCTTGGAGAACGAGCCGATATGCACCACCTGCTTCGGGTCCATCGAATACAGCGATGGCGGCGCGCCGCCGGCCCATACCAGGTCGGCATAGCATTCGTCCTCGAAGATCGGCACGCCGTATCGACGCGCCAGCGACAGCATCTGTTGTCGGCGCTCCAGCGGCATGATGCTGCCGGTCGGATTCTGGATGGTCGGAATCGTATAGATGTACTTTGGCGTGACACCCTTCTGCTTGAGCTCCTCCAGCGTGGACGTCAGCACATCCAGGCGCATCCCGTCCTCGTCGAGCGGAATGCCGATGATGTTGGCGCCGATGCGCTTGAACCGGTTGATTGCACCGGCGTAGCAGAACTCCTCCAGGATCACGGTATCGCCAGGCTCGACGAACATCCGGCTGATCATGTCGATGCCCTGACCCGATCCGGTGGTGATCAGCACCTCGTCGCGACCGATCTTCATGCCGCGATGGCGGTTCAGCTTGTCGGCGACCATCTCGCGCAGGCCGACGAAGCCCTGCGGCCCTTGCCCCAGATTGTACATCGCCAGCTTCGAACCCTCGCGCCGCAGCACCGAGGCGGTGGCCTCGATCAGCCCCTCGATCGGAATGCGCACCGGGTCATTGTGGCCGCCGACGAAGTTGTACTTCGGAAACCCGCCGAAGCGCGGCGACGGCTCCGGCAGGTCCTTGGCAAAGCGCGATGCGAGATCGAATGCGGCGCTCATGATCGTTTCCTCTTCACTCGGCGTTCTGCCGCAAAGGCTCGCATGCCGGCGATGCGGCGTGCAAGGGTAAGTGGCCCTGGCATACCGGGCAATCGGGTAAATGCAACCGGTCCCCTCGCTTGCGCGGCTGCCACGCAAGACCGAGTCAAACGAGGGAAGGCCTGTGCCGCTGGCACGACCCGATATGATTGCGCGGAGGACTCGCGGAGGACCGCGGAGAACCGCGGAGAACACGACGCTTCGGCGTTTCGCATCGACGATGCGCCGGAGCGCACGACTCTCCCTATCTGCCGCTCCGCGGTTCTCCGCGGTTTTCTCCGCAACTTCTCCGCGCCATCATATCGGGTTTGACC
>Ga0209040_10001070_pt1 | contig 21361 bp, 21 predicted proteins | sample BogFormECP12_OM3_FD_188240 | JGI IMG/M metagenome (GOLD analysis project Ga0209040, IMG submission 188240) | Bog forest soil microbial communities from Calvert Island, British Columbia, Canada - ECP12_OM3 (SPAdes) (version 2) | ecosystem: Environmental > Aquatic > Freshwater > Wetlands > Bog ... | reverse complement strand
CCCAGCGGCGACCCGGTCTACTGGGATGAGAACAGCGGCAAGGGCTGCGGCGGCGCCGGCTGCCCGTCGCAGGCCTCCGAAAGTGCCGTAGGTACGATTCCTTCGGAAGACTTCACCATCGGCGGCGGCGGCGGCACCACGCCTGAGCCCAGCAACATTATGCTGTTCGGTTCTGGTCTCTTGGGTCTTGCTGGCCTGCTGCGTCGCAAACTGTTCTAACTTGAATCGACGAACCCTCCCCCACGGGTCGCGAACAAACCCGCGAAGGCCGGAACGCAAGCTCCGGCCTTTCAGCTCCCGTGAGCGGCGCCATTATGCCGGGCTCGGCCTTCGTCGCCATACCCCATATAACCATCCGATTGATGCGACTCCTCATCTTCATAATCTTCATAGCTTTCTTTTGCGCTTTCTGATGCAGAGCGGAATTCATCATATAAGCGTGCAGTGAAGGCGGGTGGCGCAGTCTGCCATTCTGAGGGTGCCCCACCCAAGCCGCCTTTGCTTGGGTGGGCGTCTTCTTCTGCTAGCTCACCATCCGCTGAAACTCTTCGACAGTGATACCCAAATCCTCAATGATGCCCCGCAGTGTCTTTGGCTTGAGGTCTTTACCGGAGTGCATGGGAATCACCACACGCCGGTGGTCGCTGGAGCGAATGTAAATCGCATGACTGCCCTTCTGACGCCGGAACTCAAACCCCAGCCGCAGCGCTACGCGGGAGAGCTCCTTGCTTGTTACCGCTGGAAGTTTCGGACTCACGCCGTAATCTCAATCGGCTTGATGAAAATGTCCTCTTGGGGAATTGGAAGCCCATCTTCGAGCAGAGTTTCTACGTAGAGTTGAAGCGCCTCGCGGATATTGGAGATCCCCTCTTCGACGGTCTCACTTTGTGTGTGGCATCCCGGCAGCGTTGGACAAAACACGTGGTAGCCGCCCTCCTCCTCCTTCTCGAAGATGACTGTAAATCGATGCGTTGCGTTATGTTGCTGCTCAACCGCCATGAGACCTTCTCCTCTTGGCAACCATGTTAACTGCGCGCCCCGGATCCTTCACGCTAGCGGAATTGCCGCGCACCTGCCAAACCGGTCTTGCTTGGTTGGCGAAAAGATCATCATACGCCCGCCTTCCTTCCCAAGATCACGTCACTGAGACACGTGACCGGCTTCACTGACGACGGCGCGCCAGTGCGTACACTCGTTACCAGAGGCTTTGTGTCTCTATGCCCTGATGAGGGCAAAACGGCTGGCTTGCAAGCTTGTTCAGAGCGAGGTCGAGGGAGCCGGTGATCTTTGAAAATCAGTGGATAGTGGCTGGTGGATAGTGGATAGTGGATAGAAATGTCACTCCGGGTCCGAGACATCTCGGCTCCTAAGTCCTTGCGAATGTATTAAGTACCTGTAACCCATTGGGGATCTATTATTTGCCGGGATTTATGGCCTAAGTTGTTGATTCTAGGGTACGACGGGAGGGAGGGGTCATGCTGTGGAGTATGTAATGCATATTAAGTATGCATATTCCACCAAGTGTCCACCATAACCGCCGCACATCACGATTTCTGGCTTCTAAGTTCATAGGAGTCAATTGCTTACATATAACTCCTGTGGATAGAATAGCTTGCGCTAGAAATCATGTCTAAGTCGTTGATTATAGGATACCGCAGGGGAGGGTAGAGGGTTGCTGTGAGTTCCAAAATAATCCCACCTGCTATCCTGACAACATCTGCGAATTCTTCGGAGTCTATGCCCAGATGCTGCCTACCTTTTTGTCTGCTATCGTCATGGTTATGAGTCTGCCAGCCGTCGCCCAGTTGGCCATTACACCGCCTCCCGCGATTACCGACCCGGCCAAGCTGCAAAGCAAGACTGTGGCCGACATGCAGAGCTTTTCCATCGAGAAGCTCTACATGACAAGGCTGGTGGGCGGAACGACGTGGTCGCCCGACGGCAAGCAGATGGCGTTCATCTCCAATATCAGCGGGCGCAACAATCTGTGGCTGGTGCCCGCGACCGGTGGATGGCCGATGCAGTTGACCATCAGCGATCAGCGCCAGGCGCAGCCGGCGTGGTCGCCTGACGGCAAATGGATCGCCTACGTCTCAGACCACGATGGCGACGAGCAGTGGGACGTGTTTCTGGTCTCGCCGAAGACCGGCGATGTGGTCAACGTAACGGTCTCGCCGGAGAGCGGGGACGAGGAGCCGACCTGGTCGCCTGACGGGCGGCAACTGGCGTACGTCACCAAGCCAAAGACGGGCTCCAGCTTTGAGATCGAACTGATGGACGTGGCTACGAGGCATGTGCGGCACCTGACGCCCAACCCGCCCAAGGAGCTGAGCAACAGTCATCCCATTTTTTCCCGTGACGGCAAGTCGCTGGTCTACACCCAGTCGCACGCCAGCGGCAACGACGCCAGCATTTTCCTGCTCGACCTGGCCAGCGGGCAGAGCACGAACCTTACCCCGCATGAGGGCGAACATAACTACGAAGCGGATGACGTCTCGCCTGATGGCAAGACGGTCCTACTCACTTCCGACGCGGGAAATGGATACTACAATGTGGGACTGCTGGAGATCGCTACCAGGAAGATCGATTGGCTGACCAATGACAAGTGGCAGATCGCCGCAGGCACGTTCTCACCCGACGGCAAGTCGCTCACGTGGACCGCGGATGTTGAGGGCAATAGCTATATCTATCTGTACGACGTCGCCAGCAGGCATGCCGAACCTTTGCCGCTGAAGCCAGGCGTGAACACGTTAGGCGGTAATCCGCTCCCATATTCACGCGATGGTTCCAGGCTGTTGTATTACCACAACGGTGCAGACTCTCCGAACGACGCCTGGGTGTACGACATCGCGTCGAAGGAATCGCAGCAGGTAACGCACTCGCTGGTCGCAGGTCTGCGCAACGCCGACATGGTCGAGCCCTATCTGGTGCACTATCCCAGCAGTGACGGTAAGTGGACGATCTCAGCACTGGCCTATGTTCCGAACAATATCCAGCGCAACGGCAAGTATCCCGCGATTGTGTACATCCACGGCGGCCCAGCTTCGCAGTCGGTAAACTCGTTCAGCCGTTTCGCTCAGTACATGGTGAACCAGGGCTATGTGGTGATCGCGCCGAATTATCGCGGGTCCACGGGTTACGGTAAGAGCTTTTACGAGAGCAATCGCGGCGACCCCGGCGGTGGCGATTTGCAGGACAACCTCGCCGCGGCCGAGTGGATTAAAAAGAGCGGATTCGTCGATCCCAAGAAGCTGATCGCGATGGGTGGCAGCTATGGCGGGTACATGACCATGATGGCCGTGACCAAAGCCCCTGAGCTGTGGGCTGCGGGGGTCGCAATCGTGCCCTTCGTGAACTGGTTCACGGAGATTGCCAACGAGGACCCGCTGCTACAGCAATTCGATCATGCGTGGTGGGGCGATCCGGTGAAGAACAAGGCGATGTATGAAGACCGTTCGCCCATCAACTTCGTCGACCATATCAAGGCGCCGCTGCTGCTGCTGGCTGGCGGCAACGATCCGCGGTGTCCCAAGAACGAGGCACAACAGGTGGCCGACGCCGTGAAAAAGCGGGGCGGATCAGTGCAGTTGAAGATTTATGAGAATGAAGGCCACGGTTTTGCGCGCGTCGAGAACCAGGTTGACGCGTATCAGAGAGTATCGGACTTCCTGAAAGTCCACGTGCCTTCGCCGGGCTGCGGATGCTCAATTTACGAGTAGCGCCCCGTTGGGCAGTAACAGCGACGCTAGACACCGAGTTCTGGGGGATAACTCCAAGTCCAGATGTTTCCCATAAGGAGGCGCGATCTTACATTGTCCGATCCGGTTACGCCTTGGCGTAATAGGCGACATTCTTCTCAATGAATTCCTGCTTGTCAGCCGGGACCTCATCCACGATGAAAATGGAGTTGGTCGGGCACACCGGGACGCAGGCGCCGCAGTCGATGCAGCCTTCCGGATCAACGTAGAGCTGGGTAGCCGCCTCGAAGGGCTCTTCGTCTTTCTTGGGGTGAATGCAGTCCGTTGGGCAAGCTTCGACGCAAAGTTCATCTTTCGTGCAGGTATCAGTTATTACGTATGCCATGATTACGATCTCCGATCTTGAGTTCTGGCTGCCGCCCTCACCGCTCGGCAGTTTGCGGCGGATAACTCTCGCCAATTCCAATGTACAAAGAGGGCGACCGTTGAGGCGGTGATGCCGGTCACAGGGCTGTTGTGAGCTAACGCACATTGCTGTTGCCCCGCTCGGGTAAACCGTGGTATGTAAGGCAAGACGTTCAATCGGCGGCGCGGAGGAAGATTGCTACAGGGCTGGTATCGCGGAGCTTATCGCATTGGAGTTATACGTAAACTTATTGCCCAAAGGAGTTGACTAAGACTTAAGGCTTGCGGCGCCTGGCTAGTGTTAGCACGAGCATCCCGGAGCCAAGAAGCACAACACTCCCCGGCTCGGGAGTCGCCCCGTTGGGGCCGAATATGTCGAACGACTCGGAGGGAATTGTCCCCACCTCATTAGACGAGGCCTCAGACGGGCAACCCGGAGACATGCAGCCCACCCCGCTGTTTTCGTCCCAATACGATGCGTTGGCGTTTTGGGTGGTCGCATTCTGGAGGTTCAGCCAGTACATGCCGGAACCCAGGATTATGTTGGCGTCCACGACGTTCGCTGTATCTTTGAAAATGTCGTAGCCAAATCCGTTGGTAAAGAGAAACTGAGAAGTAAGGTCAACCGTTCCAGAGCCGAAAAGACTTCCGCCGTTTTCCAGCGACGTAATCGACCAATCCACGGTCTTCGGTCTGTCGCCCGGCAAGACCCAGGCATAGAAATCAAAGCCGGCCAGCATCGTCGGGCCGCCGTTGGGACCGTTGCCGTCCACCCGACAACACCTGAACGAGTTGCTCACGATTGAGCCGCCGCTGATTTGCCATGCGCTAGCGGTGCCGTTCACTGGACCATTATCGTAAAGGATCTGGGCGGAGGCAGTAAGAGCGGTTAGGGCAAAGCAGAGGATCGCTAGGGAACGAATAGCAATTTTCAAAAGGTACGCCTCCCTCGGGCAAGTAGGCTTCCCTCATGCAGGCCGACGGGCTTTCGCCTCAATTTAGACAATCTACCCAAACGTGCAATTCTGGTTCCCTGTTAAGTACCGTAGAACCATCATCTCGGAGTCGCCGCTGTGCACGGATTTGCAACATTGTTCCAGATGTTTTCCGTCTCGTAAATTTTGTTAGTTCAGCCCTCTATATTCTGCCTGCGCGGCCTGCAAGAGCGGCAGCTCCGGATCGCCGTGCTGCCACAGTTCCAGGAAGCGTTGGTACGATTCGCGCGCAGCTTCCTTATCGCCGCTCATCACTTGAGCACGTGCCTTTTGCAGATACGACAGCGCCCCGGTGACAAAGTTCAGCACGACACCAGGATGATCGATCAGCTTCTGGAACTCCGCCGCCGCGTGCTGCCCCTGCCCTGCCATCAAGTACGCCTCTCCTCTCAAGTACGCCGGGTAGAGATTTCCGAACGAAGATGGAGTTCCCAGCTCGTATGGCATGGCCACTAGCAAATCGTCGAGTGCTTTTTGCGGATTGTGCCCGCTAAGCTCGATGGCCGCTCGAATACTGGGCAGGGAATAGCGCTGCATAATAGTGTCGTGCGGAAACTCGCTGTCGAGCTTGTCAACCAGCGCCTTCGCCTGCGCCGCATCTCCAGAGCGTGCAAGTACCAGCGCTACTCGCGTCGCCGTGTCCTTTCCGGAATTGAGCGCCAAGGCCTCCGCTGCCAGTAGTCGCGCCTGCGCCGAACCGCCAATCTCCGCCAGCCGCAGTGCCTCGTTTACCTTCCAGGAGGCCTCGTTTTCTGGGGAGTCGGCGCGTCTAGCCGATTGCACGGCAAGCTCTGAGAGCTCGCGCGCTTTCTGAAATTTCCCATAGTAGCCCTCGGTATCAGACTGCGTTGCCAGCAGCAAGTCTTCCGCCTCTTGTTTGCCCATTGCCCAATCTACCGCTTGCTGCATCACCGCCTCGTCGCGCTCAAGAAACGCCGTGAAATATCGGACCAACCGCAGATAGGCGAAATCCAATTTTCGGGCCTGCGCGTCATCGTAGGTGGCTTTTGCTCTGTCCAGACGGTTGAGCGCGTTGTAGGCGAATGCCAGATTGACATAACTGAAAACATGCTCTGGGCGCAGCCGAATCGCCTTCACAGCCTCGTCGACGGATTTCTCGTACTGTCCCAGCAGCCTGTAATCGACGCTCAGATTGATGTGCGGCTCGTAATCTTCCCCATAGACTTGACTCCACTCCACATAGATCTGATTGGCCCTTTCCAATTCACCGTTGACATACGCATAGTTGGCCTCTATATAGAACCGTTCACGTCGGCTTACTCGCTCCCGCAGCTCGTAGGCCCTCTTGTAGTTCTCGATTGCCAGCATGGACTGGCCTTGATTGTCGTAGGCGGTGCCCAGCGCAGCATAGGCTGCAGCAAATTTCGGATCCAGTTCCAACGCGCGCTTGAAATCAGGAATGGGATCGCCGCCGCCTATCTGGGCTCTGCGCGCTTGGGTGAAAGCCTGGAGAGCCTCCAGAGAAGACGTCGTCGCCTCCTCCAGCGGCTGGTCGTTCTCCTTCACCGAGACCAGCGACTCCCCCAGCTTTTGCCGCATGTCATTACCCACCGTCCGTATTGCCTTCAGTACCTTACTCCGGCTTTCAGCCTCCGCCTCGCTGCCCTCCAAGGTGTCGCCGGTCTCGCAATTGGTCGCCTGCAGTTCAATCTGGTAGTGCTCTCCCAAGGCGGCAATCCTGCCCACCAACAACGCCTTGCTGTTGGTGCGCAGGCATACTTCGCGGGCTATTTCCGGGGTCAACGGTTCGTTTGCAGGGTGGTCCATCATCCTCAATGTGTCATTTACCCTCTGGTCAGAGAGCACGTTCAAGAAAGGCGACTGCCCCAACTGAAATTCCAGCGCCGGCTTCAAGATATCGTCAAATACCTTCTCGCCGGTGGAGTTCTTGAAGTCGGCCAAGACAATCATGTCCTTTGCGTTAAGCGCGGAAATCTTGCGGGAACGCCAGTAAGTGGTCGCCGCAACCGCGGCAACCAGCACGACCATGGCAATCGCAACCCGGAGCCTCACCCCAAGCGGGCGAACGTCAGGTTTGGCTTCAGGCACAGCCTCGGTAGGGGTCGCTTCAGCCTGCGTCACGGCACCCGCAGCTTCAGCAGGAACAACACACTCAGTCGGCGCACTTGGCGGTGCCATCCCTACCACCGGCACTGGCACTATCGGGATGCTTGACTTCGATTCGACTACCTTGGGAGGTGGAACCAGAATGTTTTTGGAGACAACCGGCGCCAGGAAGCGGTAGCCATGTCGTGGCACTGTCTCTACATACATTGGCCGGTCGGCCCTGTCATTGAGCACCGCCCTGATCTGCTTGATGCACTTGTTGACCCCGTACTCGAAGTCAACGTAGGTTTCCTCACCCCAGAGTTGCTGTTGTATTTCCTCACGCGACACGACCTGACCGGCGCGACTGGCAAGCAAGGCTAGAAGCTCGAATGGCTGGGGTGGCAACTTGATGAGGGTGCCGGATTTGCGCAATTCTTCGGTGTCCAGATTTAACTCGAAGACGCCGAAGCGGAGCAGTTTCTGCAACCCGTTCAAAACAATCCCTCAGATTAGCGAAGCCTATGGGCATGATTATATACAAACGAATTTGCCTGCAAGCCCTGTAGCCATCGGTCACCTGAGCCTGCAAGCCTCGCAGGCACAGCAGTTTAAGCGGTCACGCAAAACCCATCTACAAGTCAGCCTTTGGCCATTGCTTCAGAGGGCGAGCTGTCCTACTGTGCGCTCATACGATAGCGGGAAAGGTGAGCATAGCTCACCGGCCTGCTTTCGAGGGGAACGCTCATCGGGGGGCAGCAATCCCCCCAATGAGCGACACGTAGGTGCTAGGCTGCGCATTCAGTTGTTTTATGCAGGGTGAAGCTGGGAAGCGGTCCGCCCTTTGGAACTCGAACTACGTACTGGCCGAGACCAGATAGACCGCCATTCGCTTGGAGCATACTCATGCGCCACCATTCTACAGCCTCGCCAATTCGCGTGCTCGTGAGCGACAATACGCGAGTCAGCACGGAGCTGCTGGCCGACGCACTGAAACGCGACGGCGGCTTGCAAGTAGCCATCTCAGCTTCGGGCTCGGAAGCTCTCATGGAACGCCTCAAACTCAATAACATCGACGTTCTTCTCATGGGTGCAAACTTGGAGGGACAACCCGGTCGCGGGTTCGAAGTCCTGCGAAGCTTGCATCCCTTGCGCGATACGCTGCAGAGCGTAATGCTCCTGGACTATTCGAAATCCGAAATGATACTGGAAGCATTCAGTGCTGGTGCCCGAGGCGTGTTTAGCAAGCAAGGATCCGTGGGGACATTGGGCAAGTGCGTGCGGAGAGTGCACGAGGGGCAGATATGGGCTAATGGTCAACAAATGGAAGCGGTGGTGCAAGGTTTGGCTTCTTCGCACCGTCTCCGCGCGGTCAATGCCCAAGGCATCAATCTGCTTTCAAAACGGGAGATGGACATCGTTCGCAGTGTGGCTCAGGGGTTAACAAATCGTGAGATTGCCGAGCAATTGGGCCTGAGTCCGCATACGATCAAGAATTTCTTATTCCGAGTGTTTGACAAACTGGGCGTCTCCAGCCGCGTTGAACTCCTGTTCATGACTCTGAGCCAGTCTCACTGTGCACAATCCTTATTCCAGTACAACCTCCCGAACCAGCTTGGCAAGGACATCCCGGATGATGCTGCTTTGCTCGCGTGTCAGCAGGCCGCTGAAAAGGGAGAACTGATCGCGCAACTCGCACTCGCCCAGTTCTACTCGGCTCGCAGAGCGAGCCCGGAAGACGCGATTCGGGGCTACATGTGGTACTCGATTGCCAGTGAACAGATGTCGCGAGTTTACCGTGACGCAACGGATGGCATGACCGTCGATCAATTGCTTCGAGCCGAACAGATGGCTGGTGACTGGCTGAACACGCGAGAGAAAATCGCTTCAACCGGCGGCGCAACTCTTCCAGCACCTTGGCGACCACGCCCGACGACGAAATGTAGGTAATACCGCCCAACAAAACCGCCGCCAGAGGCTTCCATCGCACCAGAAGTCCAGCCGCCAATCCTGGAGTGAAGTTCAAGACGAAGTCCACGATGCTGGCGGGTAACCCGAAGCGGAGATTCCTTTCAGTTCGTCCCCCTTCGCTCCAGTCCCAGCATAAACAGAAGCATGAGGACACCGATTTCAGCTCCTGCCTCAATGAAACTCTGGCTCAGGGAAAGCGGTGCGACACCGCTGGTGAACGTGAAGAATTCGGAACGAAAACGTTTGAACGCGGCCTGGTTCTCCTCACGGGCGTGGCGAGGGGCCGAGCGGGCGAATCACCGATTGCGGAGCAGCCTTCGTAACTTCCCTCCCCAGAGCTCTGCAGCTCGGGTCCGGATGTGGGAAGTGATCCCTGTTGCGGCGCTCGTTTCGCGAAAGACATCCGCAAAGAGGGGACGCTCGACGGGAGCGGAGAAGTGCCCGACCCGGTCACCGACGAGGTTAGCCGGTGCAACGCTGGTTTCGCGGAAAACCGCCGCGGTGAAGGGGCGCTCTACAGTCGTGTCGAAGTTCGCGACCGGGTCAGTGACGAGTCCCATCATACCGGCCAGGAGCGCGCGCTCCTGCGCCTGTAGCCGTTGATTCTCTTCTTCAGTTCGCGGTGGAGTGACATCGTGTGGCGCGAGAGTATTCGATTCGAGCCCCCGCGGAGGTAGCTCATCGCGGGGGTCTAGCAATCGCGGCTGATCGCGCCCTCCTGAGGACTGCGCTGCCTTCAATTGGATCGGTATGGGCCCTGACGACACGAGAGGTTCTTCAAACCTGTTTGTTTCCAGCCGAGGTTGTTCTTGGAGCGTCTTATCGGCAGGCCTCTTCGGTTGCGGCAGAATCTCCAAAGTTGGCGATTCCGCAGCTATCCACATGTCGGGCTCTAGATGGGCAACAAAATCATCGAGGTGGGCAAATCCAGTCCGAAGAATCTGCAGAGATTCAGCATCTTCAGGTTCTTTCAACGCAAACGCCCACTCGATCCATTCGTCTGCTTGAGGGCCCGGCAGACTTTGGGGTGTTCCGTCCAACCCAGCCTGGGATCGTAATTCCTTGACCGCCTGCTCCCGGAACTGATTCAGTTGATTTACACGGAGTGCCCGCCGGTGCACAATGCGACCCCGCTCCAACTCAGTCGCCAGAGCCAAAAGATGGAAGCGCAGTTGCTCTGAATGCCTCGCATCTACACGCTTCTGCATTTCCTGCAGCAGTGCGCCAAGTTCCTCTCGGTTCTGCCATGAGGCCTCGGGCAGCTCCGACAATACCAACCCACGCAGGTTTCGAGCAGATTCTGAGGCCAGATTGAACTGCTCGATGCTTTCTACGATATTGATTGATTGGGCAGCCTCGAGCTTTCCCAAGCTTTCACGGAGTAGAGCCAGAGAATCGTCCAGAGACGCAAGGGCGGAACGCCATCTTGAACTCATATCAAGTCCCTAAGCCGGATTCGACTTGGTTCTCAAACCCTCACACTATAAACCAACAAGGGCCAGCGCGGTATTGGTCTTATTGAATTCATAGTCGTCGGCCCCCTGACCTGAGTACACCTGGCAAACGCCAACGGCCAAGGGCTCCGTCGAAAGGAGGCCGAACATGTTGATTATAGGCTGCGATTATCACCCGCACGTGCAGCAAATCGCATTGTCCATCCCGTGTCCATATCCTCATCGGGTCACCAGGAATCTCTGTCGGGGAATATTGTTTGATCGACAAGTGAGAAGACGACCGGTCCCGAGAACTCTTTCGAGTGTCCTGTTATGGCCATGACTCTCGGTTTGACAGCCGCGCTCCAGGTCGGATTATTGACTTGGCAGGAGTCGAAACGGACCGAACACTAACTTCGCCGTGCGCAAGCGTATGGACCAGGACCTAGCCTCCGAGGCGGAGACACCATGCCGTCAAGCCTGCCGGCATGATTCAGCCGGGATGCGCATTGATCCATTTACAAGACTGAGACCCCTGTCAGGCGACCGATCGCGGGGGCTCTTTGTCCCCGCCGAAAGGAGGTTTCCTTTCTCGTTGCCATTCACTGGCCATTTCTTCGGCTTGGAGCAGTTGCTCCATGGTCATGCCTTTAGTTGCTTCTCTCCAAGCCTCCGATATCCTTCCACCGGCAACCATGTACCACCGGTAGGACTGCAAGGCGTCGTCCGGGCTCGAGCTACGAGCCGAGTAGAATTGAGCCAGCGCGAGTTGCGCGACCAATATCCCTTTGTGGGCGGCTTCCTGACACGCGACCAGAGTAGCTTCGTCCTGCAAACTCTGACCGCCTTGGTTCCCGAGAAAGTGCTCGAATACCGATTGCCGATGGTTACTCTGGCTCAGAGTCATGAACAGGAGTTCAACCCGGTTTGATACGCCCAATTTGTCAAACACTCGAAACAAGCAGTTCTTGACGGTATGTGGACTCAGGCCCAATCGCCCAGCAATCTCCCGATTGGTCAAACCCTCGGCCACCATACGAACGATCTCCATTTCCCGCTTGGAAAGCAGATTCGTACCCCGCGCATCTACTGCGCGGACATGATGCGAGGAAGCCAAAGCTTGCACAAGGGCGGCCATCTGTTCACTATTAGCCCAGATCTGTCCCTCATGCACTCGGCGCACGCACTTGCTCAATATCTCCGCCGATTCTTGTTTGCAGAACACTCCTCGCGCACCAGCACGAAAAGCCTCGAGTATCATTTCACGTTTTGAAGAGTCCAAGAGCATCACGGCAGGTGGATGACAACGCGAGGAACCCAGACCTCGTAGAACTTCAAACCCGCGACCCGGTTGCTCATCCAAGTTCGAACTGAGGAGAAGAACATCGATGTTGTGGTCGTTAAGTCGCCCTATGAGGCCTTCGGACCCTGAAGCGGCGGTGGTTACTTGCAAGAGGCCGTCGCGTCTCAGTGCGTCGGCAAGCAGCTCTGTGTGGACTCGCGAATCGTCACTGACGAGCACACGTATCAGTTCGGACGTGGATTGATGGCGCATCACGATCTCCTAACGAACTTTTTTCAACTTCGGCCAGGACAGTACAACTGAAAAACTTTCATCGGGGGACTCTAACGATAACAAACAAGTTCAAGCACGCACGAAGGAAAATGCTCCTCAGATTTTCTTCTGGAAAATGCTGGATGCAAAAAACATACAATGATTTCGCCAAGAAGAAAAGGAAAATCGTCAGCGTAGTGCACTTTTATTTGTGAATCTGTTCCGGATTGGAAAACACTTCTCTTTACACGACTATGGTGCTGATCCTGAGGCACAGATGTGGCGCACCAGTGCTAGAGAGCATGGAAATGCCTAGCCGTTGTCCGAGACCTGGAAGGTTCAACATGTGCTGAGCCAAGAAGCCAGGTTATGCCAGAAAAGAGGTTTTCACCTCCCTATGGTCCCTCTGCAGTCCCCATTCCTCCTCGTTTTGAGAGGTCTGAAAAACCGCGAGCTTGAAAATCTCGGATGGGCTGACAAGATAGGCTCAATCTCTGGTGCATAGAGAAAAGCTTCTCTGAGTGGGTCTTCCTCGCGTCGAGACGTTTCTCTCTATAGCGATCGGGCCAAACTTCTGGGAGAATTTGTACCTCTTGCAACAATCTGCATCTGGTACTACGCTGCAGTCACGTTCAGCAAGTGACGGCCTGTAGTTGAAGGTCTCCTCGCCGAAGTCATTATCGCTCTCGTAGGTCGAAGGATATTTGACTGAAAGGAGTTGATGCATCCGGTTTCTGTGGATAGATCCCACGGTTAACGGGTGCGAAGATCCCAAAGGTGGAGTCACCATGTGACTGAGAGGGCGAAGCTATGAGTACCAGCCATCAATCTTGGAGGTCACCCGAGTCGGCGGCGATTCTGCCAGTGGTTGCCGGCGATGAAGTCGAACAATGGTTCGCGCTGCAGACACGAGCTCGGCATGAGAAGGTGGTTGCGCAACAGCTCGGCGACAAAGGGATAGCGACTTTTCTGCCTTTGGTCAGAGAAGTGCATCGCTGGAGCGACCGGCGGAAGATTGTTGAACAACCCTTGTTCAGTTGTTATGTGTTCGCAAGATTATTGCCGCGCAACGATCATCGCTTTCGAGTGCTTCTGGTCGACGGCGTACTGCGGTTCGTCGGCGCTGGCGGACACGGAATCCCGATTCCCGAAGATCAGATTGATGCAGTTCGAAAGCTGGTAACGGAGCAACTGCCTTACTGTTCTCATCCGTTTCTCAAGATCGGGCAACGTGTACGCATCCGCGGCGGCGCCTTAGATGGTGTTGAGGGAATCCTGACCTCTCGAAGCGGAGACCGCACGTTAGTCGTATCCGTTGACGCGATTCAGAGATCTCTGGCGGTACGGATCGAAGGATACGACGTCGAACCAGTCTAAGTTTTTCTCATTCTGCTCCTTCGGTGTCCTTGCAAGGAGCCCCTAAGATGAGCGAAAAGGCAATCGAAACATCGCGCCTCCTGGTTGTGAGCCGGGAATCGGCTGTTCTTCGCCCCTTGTGGTCGATAGGGGAATCCAATTCCTGGCAACTGGAAACCGCAGCCAGTGCTTGGGGAGCGATGGAGCGAGTTCAGTCAGGCGTGACCCCAGACTTGCTCTTGCTGGATATACCCCGTGGCGAGACAGATGGATTGCACATCTTGCGTTGGCTGCGCCGACTTCGTCCTGAGTTGCCGATCATTCTCATTCTTGATCGGGACGATGCCAGGCAACAGGAAGCCGTTCGGCTTGGCGCGAGGGACTGCATAGTCAAGCCAGTGGAGGAAAAGGAACTCCAAAGGGTTATTAGGCATTACCTTTCGACAACGGTTTGCAGTGGCGACACGGACATCACAAGTGAGGATGTCGAGCCAATTGGTGGTGACGCTTTCTTTGTTGCAGCTAGCCCAATCATGCGAAAGCTCCGGGCGCAGGCAGAACAGCTGGCAGTCACCAATGTCCCAGTGCTGATCCTGGGTGAGAGTGGAAGCGGCAAAGAGACCACCGCTCGCCTGATCCATAAGTTGTCCGTCAGGTCCGGAGGCGGGTTCATAAAGGTGAATTGTGCCGCGCTCCCGAGCGATTTGCTGGAGACGGAACTGTTTGGCTATGAGCAAAACGAAAACGGGCGGCCACGACCAAAGCCGGGCAAGCTGGAACTCGGCGAGAAGGGCACGATTCTTCTGGACGAAATTACTGAGATGTCGACGACTTTGCAGGCCAAGCTAGTCCAGGTGCTGCAGCAGGAGCGATTCGTCCGACCAGGAAACGGGAGGGCGTCGAGATTCGGCGTTCGCGTTCTGGCGGCTAGTACAACGAATGTTGAACCCGCAATCTCGGAAAACAAACTTCGTGAAGATCTCTACTACCTGTTGAGTGCCTACACCATTCATGTGCCGCCGTTACGTCACCGCCGAGAGGAAATTCCGCTCCTGCTGCGCCATTTCATGCACCGCCTTAGCAAGCATTACGGCCTTTCGCCCCGCAGCTTTTCCCCGGCTGTACTGAAAGCCTGCCAATCGCATTCGTGGCCGGGAAACCTGCGAGAGTTGGAGAATTTCGTGAAACGTTACCTCCTGGGAGGAAAAGAACTGGCACTCGGAAGGAGCCACTTGGAGCTGGAGGATGTCAGTAAGAACGACAATTCAATGCCTCCACGCTCCGTGAGTCCGCCGACACTCCCGGCGGACCGAGCAGGTGCCGGCGTTTCTGATGGCAACTCGCTCAAGTCTATGGTACAGAACGTGAAGTTCGAAGCTGAGAGAAACGCAATTGCTGCGGCCCTGGAAAAGACGGGTTGGAATCGCAAGGCAGCGGCACGGCTCCTCAAAGTCAGCTATCGGACGTTGTTGTACAAGATCGAGCAGTATCAGATGACAGCTTCCGATTCCTCATTGTTTCCCAGAAACAACGGATTCAACGGTAACGGGAACGGATTCGGGGGAAACGGGAGAGCCGATTGACGTGAGGATGTCAAGGAAACAATCGGTGAGGGATTGGATCATGGGATTTATACCCGATGAAGCACGACAGAGACGCTTCGGCCTGGCACTGTTTTGTATCTTGCTCGTTGGTTGCGTCTGGGGGCAAACGCCAGGGGCAAATGGGGCGGGCGGCCAAGTCCCAGCCCCAGCCGCAATAGCGTCATCCGTGCAACCGATGAATGCGCCGGCCAACAAACCGCACGATGACAGTTTTGTGATTGGAAATGGCGATGTCTTGGCGATCAGCGTTTGGAAACAACCAGACCTTTCGCGATCGATTCCGGTGCGGTCGGATGGGAGAATCTCGTTGCCCCTGGTGGGACAGGTGCAGGCAACAGGGCGGACTCCTTTGATGCTCGAGGAGGATATCACCGGCAAACTGCAGCCTTTCCTGACGGAACCAGAAGTTACGGTGATAGTCGAGCAGATTAACAGTCAAAAGTTCAACATCTTGGGCCGAGTCGCAAAGCCAGGTTCCTACCCGCTTACAAACCCGACGACGGTCTTGGATGCGATCGCTGTCGCCGGTGGCTGTCGAGAGTTTGCTAAACAAAAGGCAATCTACATTCTACGTGTCGATCCTGGCGGCAAAGAATCCCGCATTCCCTTCAATTATCAGGATGTGATCAAAGGGAAGAACATTGGGCAGAACATAACACTGCAACCTCATGACACGATCGTTGTTCCTTAGAGCAAGCATTTTCGCACCGACTTGCTTTGTCCTTCTTCTGGTTGTGCCCGCCCCGGCGTGGTCCCAATCGGACACGAACCAGACAGAAGACGTTTACACGAAGCCGGTGGATGACTCGCCAATGCGGGTACCATCGCCTGTGAGCGGAGGATCGTATGACACCGGCTTTACATCTGAAGCAGAAGAGTCAAATTATTTGCGCGGCGGCTTGACGATAACGGGCGCCTACTCTAGCAACGTTTCGGGAGGCCAGACTCCCGTGGGGGACGAAAGCTATTCGCTCTGGCCTACCATCACTCTCGACAAAAAGACGACGCGATTACATTATGCGCTTACGTATAGCCCTGGTTTCACGATCTATCAGCACTATAGTGCGTTTAACCAGGGGAATCAGAACGTGGTGTTCGATTCTCAATACCGCCTAAGCCCACATGTAACTGCCAGTCTGAATGAGTCATTTCAAAAGACATCGAACATATTCAATCAGCCCAACCCGCTCTCGGTTATATCAGTTTCAGGGTCAGCCCCGCCGCCAGGCCAAGCAATCTTCCCTCCGGCTGGAAACCAGCTCACAAATGCGACGAACGCCCAGATCACCTACCAGTGCGATGAAAACAGCATGATTGGTGTCAGCGGCACTTATAACACTCTGCATTTCTCCAATTCAACGGAGGCGACGGGACTGTATGGCTCTAGCTCCGGTGCAGGATCGGCCTTTTACTCTCGCCACCTGCGGGGAAAATATTATTTGGGTGCGAGCTACCGGTATGCAAACATCTCGTCGTACCAGAGCGGAGCGCAAAGCAACAACACCAACACACATACCCAAACTCAGACCATTTTCATGTTCTTTACCATCCAATTGAAACCAGCACTGTCGATCTCGTTCTCTGGGGGTCCGCAGCACACGATAAGCACCCAGTCGCCGCTCCCAGCTGTGCGGTCGTGGTCACCGCTGACGATGGTGAGCGTTGGCTGGCAGGGCAGCCGCACCAGCTTGGCAGCCAGCTATTCCAGAATTGTTAGTGGTGCAGGAGGCTTGAATGGAGCATTTCGTTCGAACACCGCAAATGCCTCGGCAAGGTGGCAAGTGAGCCGCACTTGGAGTTTGGGAGCCTCCGCGAGTTATTCGCTCTACAACACGCTCACTCCTCTCTTTGTCCTCGCCAGCAGCGGAGGACATACGGTGTCGGGAACCGTGTCGGTGCAGCACCAACTAGGCGAACATCTCGATGCACAGGCCGGGTATAGCTGGGTGCAACAGAACTACAGCGGAAGCACTGCTTCGTCTACTTTTCCCAACACCAACCGGGTATTTGTCTCCATTTCTTACCGGTTCGAAAGGCCTCTGAAGTAGCTATGCCGCAACCTGTTGCACAAGGAAGCCAGGATTCTCGTGGCGTCCAGCATTGGCTGGGGATAGTTCGTCGACGCCACTTGTATTTCCTAGTCACGGTATTTCTCGGATGGCTGGCGGTCTGGGGAGCCAGCTGGATTCTTCCGGCGCGTTATACATCGAGCACGCTGATTTTGGTCGAGCAGCCTACAATGCCAAAGGACTATGTCGTGCCGAATGTTACCGAAAACCTACAAGAGCGGCTGCAGAGCATCACCCAACAGATTATCAGTCGTTCCCGCCTTTTGCAGATTCTCGACGAGCTGAAACTCTACGCCGAAGATCGCTCACGGCTAAGCCCAGATGAGGCGGTAGAACAGATGCGTAAGGATATCAACATCGAGCTCGTAAAAGGAGCGGACAATCGCATCTCCGCATTTAACGTTTCCTATTCAGCCCGCGAACCCTTGATCGCTCAACGGGTCACAAACAAACTGACCAGTCTCTTCATTAATGAGAACCTTGAGGTTCGGCAGCAGGCATCGGAAGGCACGACCAAGTTTCTCCAGAGTCAACTGGATGCAGCGCGGCAGAGCTTGGCAGAACAAGAGGACAAGATACGCGCTTTTAAGGGACAGCATATTGGAGAACTGCCAACCCAGGTGGGAAGTAACCTTCAGATATTAAGTGGCCTGCAATCGCAACTGCAGACCCACGAAGATGCCCTAAACAATGCGAAGCAACAACGGGTTTATTTAGAGACACTATTGAATCAATACCGGGCGCTCCAAGGATCCTCCAAGAGTCCAGATGGAGCCCGGATGACATTGGCATCTGTCGACCAAGAACTTGGTAAGTTGAGAACTGAGCTGAGCGATCTGAGATCTACTTACGGGGAGCGGCACCCTGAGATTCGGGCCTTGAAGGATAAAATTGCCAGAACCGAAAAGATGAGGGACCAGCTTGTCGCTGACCAGAAAACCAAGGGTAGCGCTAGTGCTACTGAGCCTGATGTCGATGCTGTTGCACCCACCGCTGAAGTCGCCGGGACCAAAGATCCATCTCTAATGCCGCAACTACAAAGCCAGCTGCGGGCTAATCAGATTGAGATTAGGAATCGCGAGCAGAGTATTGCAGCCCTTAGAGAGCAGATTGGAGCTTACCAAAGTCGTCTAAACCAGGAGCCTGTGCGAGAGCAGCAGCTTGCGGACCTTACTCGTGGGTATGATCAATCCAAGGCGTCGTACGACGAGCTGCTCAAGAAGAAGAATGAGTCGGCGATGGCCACAAGTATGGAACTTCTGCAAGAAGGCGAACGGTTTCGTGTCGTTGATCCTCCGAGTTTGCCTCTGAAGCCGAGTTTTCCCAACCGCTTGAAATTCTGCGGGATTGGCCTGTTTGTCGGATTGGTTCTGGGTCTGGGAGTTGTAGGAGCTCTCGAACAGATGGACGATCGAGTCTACAATGAAGCCGACTTGAAACGGTTGCTCCCTGTGTCCGTGCTGTCGGAGATTCCTGTGATCGTAGATCCAACAGCTGCAAGGGCCGAACACGCGAGGATGAGGCTTGGATTTGTAACGGCCGGTCTGGTATTTGCCGCTATCCTTGCCGGGTCCGCATTCAGCTACTTGAAAGGCTGACAGCGACACTGAATGTATAAATCTTTTTACAACCTGAAGCGTGCTCCCTTCGCAATCGTTCCGGATCCCTCCTTTTTCTTTCCTACCCCCCGACATAACGAAGCTCTGGCGGCACTTTATCACGGAGTGCGGGGACACAAAGGCTTCGCTGTGCTGACTGGAGAAGTCGGAACAGGCAAAACTTTATTACTTCGCTGTCTGATCGAAATACTCAGGCGAAGCGATGATGTGGCTTATGCCTATATCTTTAATGGAAGATTGTCACCGGTTGAGTTCCTGCAATACATAGCGAGCGACTTTGGCCTTCCGGCGTGCGGCAAGAACAAGGGTGAAATTCTTTCCGATCTCAGCAAATACGTAGTCGAGCGCGGAACGAAACAGCTAACGACCCTCCTGATTGTCGACGAAGCACACCATCTCTCGGTGGACATCCTCGAAGAGATTCGACTCTTGACGAACCTTGAGACGGCTCACGACAAGCTTTTACAAATTCTACTGGTTGGGCAACCGGAGCTTGATGACAAGCTGGACTCCTCTGTCCTCCGACAACTCAAACAGAGAGTCGCACATCGTGCTCAACTTGTGCCACTTGATCTGAATGAAACCAGGGGTTATATCGAGCGCCGCCTGCGGATGGCTGGGGCTGACTTGAGTGGCAAAATCTTGTTCCCTCTGGACACCATCGCCAGGATCTACCATCACTCCCACGGAATTCCGCGGCTGATCAATACGATTTGCGAAAACTGTCTTATTACGGCCTACGCCCGACAAATGCCAAACGTCACTGCTGCCATAGTGGAAGAAACCGCCGCAGATCTTCGTTTGGAGGTAGTCAGTTCTCCACCGACAAACGAGCTGGCAGTACTTGGCGAGGCCGATGCCTTGCGGGCTGCCAAGACTCTGCTTGACTTACTAGCATTTCCGAAGGATCGGCCAACAGGCGATGGGGAACCCGGTCATAGCTACGACAGCCGGAGTCAGCGAGCATGAGTCAAATATTTGACGCGTTGCACAGGGCTGAGACGGAACGTCGGAGTATTGATCTGTCTGGAGTGACAGCCGCGCCGGAATTGCTGGAGGGTGCGGAACGCCAGCTGGCACCACGCGAAACAGAACATAAGCGTCGGCCAGACATAGGGGGCGCGCCATTCAGCCACTTCCAGTCTGTACCTGTCTTGGTCTCTCCTCAAAACAAGCTGGTCTGTATCACGGATAGAGAAAGCTTGGCGGCGGAGAAGTTCCGCTTCCTCGGTGTCCGCTTGAGCCACCTGCAGCAAAAGCGGCCCATCAAACGCCTGCTCATTACCAGCTCACTGCCTGAGGAAGGAAAGAGCATCGTCGCCACGAACTTGGCATGCACTCTGGCGACAAGGCAGCAGCAGAAGGTTCTGCTGTTGGAGGGAGACCTACGACGGCCCACGCTGGCCAGAGGGTTTGGCCTGGGGAAGCGGCCCGGTCTCGGTGAATGGTTGGAGAGCGGAACTTCGCCAGCCACGAATATCTGCCAGCTAGAGAGCCTGGGCCTCTGGCTACTACCGGCGGGCACTCCTCCGAGCGAGCCTTTAGAACTCCTGCAGTCGGCAAAGCTATCCATGTTGATGGACCAACTGAACTCCTGGTTTGACTGGATTGTCATCGACTCTCCTCCAGTATTGCCGCTTGGGGATACCAGCATTTGGATGCGCCTAGCAGACGCGATCCTGTTGGTGACAAGGCCAGGGAAAACCGAGAAACGCCAGCTACAGCGAACCCTCGAAGCGGTAGAGCAGCCGAAGCTGCTGGGAGCGTTAGTCAACGGATCCATAGAAGCTACTTCAAGCAGCTACTACTATTACCAGGGCGGGCGGGCATCTGTTTCATCGCCGACCGGCCACCCACCTCAATAGCAACGCCTCCTTAGCTTCGGCTTTGGAACTATCGGCCAGCCACAATCGCAACTCAACGATCCAAATTAAGTCAGTCATCTGCTGCTGCACCAGCAAAGTGGAATGCAAGTACATGGAGGATATCGTGACTCTCAAACGCTCGGGTAATGGTTTAGGTCCGGGATTGCCTCCCTCGAACCGGTCCGTTGCGGAACGCAAGGTCTTACCCGAAGAGGCCTTTCAGCAGATGATCGCCGTCGAGCGCAAAAGAACGGAGCGCTCCCGAAAACCGTTTCTGCTTATGCTGCTGGAGACGGGGGAGTACCATACCCCGGAGAAGAATGGAAAAGTCATCGCCAATATCCTGCCGGCGCTGCTGGAAGCGACCAGAGAAACCGATGTCATTGGCTGGTACAAGGACCACCTTATCGTGAGCGTGATGTTCACAGATCTTGTGATCGATGACAAGAACTCGATCCTAAGCACGATGCTGTCCAGGGTAAGCGGCATCCTGAAAGACAGATTGACTTCCGAGCAATTCAATCAGATCAGCATCTCCTTCCACTTCTTCCCAGACAAGTGGGATGATGAAGTACCTCACCGTCCGAGCAATCCCACGCTGTATCCCGACTTGTTAAAGCGCGACACTGCTATGAGGCTTTCCTCTGGAATAAAGCGGGTGATGGATATCATCGGCGGGTCGCTAATTCTTGTCCTCTGCTCTCCGGTTTTTTTGGTTATCGCG
>Ga0209040_10001068_pt1 | contig 21367 bp, 17 predicted proteins | sample BogFormECP12_OM3_FD_188240 | JGI IMG/M metagenome (GOLD analysis project Ga0209040, IMG submission 188240) | Bog forest soil microbial communities from Calvert Island, British Columbia, Canada - ECP12_OM3 (SPAdes) (version 2) | ecosystem: Environmental > Aquatic > Freshwater > Wetlands > Bog ... | reverse complement strand
CAACCGGCGCCAAGGGCGCGCTCGTCCACAACACGACTGCTGCGCGTTTATCGTCGGGCCGCGACAAACCCAGCCGCTCTGTGAGAAATGCGGGTTAATTCGCTATCGACACTCTCAGGAACCGGTTGGCGCGAACGAGACTGTTCGGGAGATTTGCATCGGAACAGTTTGAATCGCGAGTGTCTATATCTGGAGCCACAGTGAGTGGGCCGTAGAGCCGTCGGTGCCACACCGGCGAAGCCGTCCTTTACTGCCCTCGCTTTGCCCTCGCGGCGAAGCGGACCGCCTCCTCAGCCGCGCGGAAGAGCGCCCGGGCCTTGTCCACGCATTCCCTCTGCTCGGATTCCGGCGAGGAATCGTAGACGATGCCGGCCCCCGCCTGGACGTGCATAAGGCCGTCCTTCACGACGGAGGCGCGCAAGACGATGCAGGTGTCCATCTCGCCGCCCGCGCCGAAATAGCCGATGCAGCCGGCGTATATGCCGCGCTTGTCCTTCTCCAATTCGTCGATGATCTGCATGGCTCGCACTTTCGGCGCGCCGGAGACGGTGCCGGCGGGAAAGCCGCCGGAAAGCGCCGCCACCACGTCGGCGTCGTCGCGCAATTCGCCCTCGACGTTGGAGACGATGTGCATGACGTGGCTGTAACGCTCGATGAAGAAGCTGTCGGTCACCTTCACCGTGCCGATTTTGGCGACGCGGCCAACGTCGTTCCGCCCAAGATCAAGCAACATGAGGTGTTCGGCGCGCTCCTTCGGGTCGGCGAGCAGCTCGGCCGCCAGCGCTTCGTCCTCACTCGAGGTCTTGCCGCGCGGGCGCGTTCCGGCGATCGGGCGGATGACGACCTTCCCATCCCGAACGCGTACGAGAATCTCGGGGCTCGATACGACGATCTGAAAGCCGCCCAAGTCAAGGAAGCAGAGGTAGGGCGAGGGATTGACCCGCCGCAGCGCCCGGTAGAGCGAAAGGGCCGGCAGGTCGAAGCGGCTCGTGAAACGCTGCGAGAGCACGATCTGGAAGGCGTCGCCAGCGACAATATAGTCCTTCGCACTGGCGACCATCGCCTTGTATTCGTCCTCGGTCGTGTTGGAAACCGGCTCGCCGGCTTTCAGCAGCGGATTGGTCTCAGAGGCCGACGCATGGTCGAGCGGCGCATCGAGCGCCGCGACGACCGCGTCGAGCCGCGCTTGCGCCGCCTCATGGGCCGCGCGCGCGGTGACGCCCCTGGCTGGGCGAACGGGAGTCACGATTGACATCTCGTCACGCGCAGCGTCGAAAACGATGATCACCGTCGGGCGGATGAGGAGCGCATCCGGCACGCCGATCGGATCGGGCTTGGCAGGGGCGAGCCGCTCCATCCGCCGCACCATGTCATAGCCGAGATAGCCGAACACCCCCGCCGCCATGGGCGGCAACCCCGGCGGCAGCTTGATGCGCGATTCCGTAAGAAGCGCGCGCAGGGCCAGCAGCGGATCGCTGGGGCACGGGACGAAAGCCTCGGGGTCGATCAGCGCTTGGCGATTGATCTCCGCCTTTTCTCCGTTCGATCGGAAGATGAGGTCAGGATCAAGCCCGATCATCGAATATCGGCCGCGCTGGGCGCCGCCCTCGACGGATTCGAGCAGGAACATGTTGCCGGCCCGACCCCTAGCGAGTTTGAGATAAGCCGAAACCGGAGTTTCAAGGTCGGCCACCAGCGTCGTCACTGCGACCGTCGGCGCGCCCGCTTCGTAGGCGCGCGTGAAGTCGGTGAAGTCCGGGACGATTGTCATAAGCTCAGCCGCCTTCCGCCGACTGAAGCACTCTCTCGTTCACCGCGACGCCCAGCGAGCGGCGGAGGGCGGCGACGTATTCTTCGAGCACGCGCTCGCGCGTCGCCGCGTCCAGGCGTTCGGCCGTCGTCCTGACGCGGAGGTCGTTGAAGTCGACCGGCGGCGTCTGGTCCGCCGTGACTTTGAACACCGCGCGTCCGTCAGGGGTCTCGGCGGCGCCTGCGCCATCAACAGGAACGCGGAAAATCGCCGCCACCAACGATTCCGGCAGCTTTGTCTTCTCGTCGCGGGTCACATCCGCCGCGCTCCTGGCTTCCAAGCCTGCGTTTTTGGCGAGTCCCGCGACGTTCGCTCCGGCCGCCAGCTGCTTCACGAGATCGTCCGCTTTCGCGGCCAGCGCCTTGTCGACCTGCTCCGCGCGCCAGTCCGCCTCGACCTCAGGCTTCGCCTCCTCGAAGGCGCGGTCATGCGAAGGATCGACCTTGGTCACAACGAACCAGACGAAACCGCCCTCCTTGGTCTGCAGCGGCGCCTCGTCGAGCCCCACGTCGGAAGCGAACACGGCGCGCAAAAGATCGGTTTTATCGGGTATGCTCACGGGCTTGCCGTTCGCGTCGAGGCCGCGCGCGTCCACCGCCGGTATCGTCTCAGCTTTGAGCCCAGTGTCCTTGGCGGCTTCCACGAGCGACTTGCCGGACACCCGCTCATCCTCGAGCTTGTCGTGAATGGCCTGAATCTTGTCGCCCGCGCGCGAGGCGGAGACCTGGCGCTTGATGTCTTCGGCCACAGCTTCGTAGGGCTTGACCGTCGAGGGGGTGATGCCTTTGACGCGGGCGATGATGGGGCCGAACTGCGTTTTGAGGACGCCGGAGACGCCGCCCTGCGGCAGCGCAAAGACCGCGTCCGCCTCCGGCTTGTCGATCATCTCGTCTTTCGTCGTTTCCCCGATGTCCGCATCTTGCGGCGTCTGGTTCCTCGCTTTGAGGATGTCGTCGAAACTCGCGCCGGCCTTGATTTGCGCCTCGGCGGCTTCCGCCTCCGCCTCGGTCGGGAAAAGGATCTGCTGCAGGTCGCGCTTCTCCGGCGCGCCGTAGCGCGGATCCTTCCCGGCGAGCTTCTCGTACGCCGCGCGCGCGTCGGCGTCGCTGACCTCAGCCGGGTTAGCGAGCTGATCCGGTTCGAGCGCCACGACATTCACGGACCGGTATTCCGGCGCCCGGTAGCTCGACTTGCGGTCATTGTAGAAGGCTTTCAGCGTCTCCTCCGAAGGAGCGGGGATATCGCCCGCCGCCGAGACGGGAAGGACAAAATAGTCCGCGGATCGTGTCTGCCCCTCGTAGTCGGCCTCGGCCTTCACCTCAGCCTTCGGCGCTTTGATGCCGGTCGTGAGCCCAGCAAGGACGAACTGCCGCAACATGGTCTTGCGCATGTCCGCAACGAACGCCTGCTCGCTGAGGTCGTTGTCGCGCAGCGCGCTCGCGAACAGTTGCGGATCGAACCGCCCCGCCTTGTTGTGGAAGTTCGGGTTCGAGGTGATGACGCCGCGCAGCGCGTCGTTGGAGATGTTGAGGCCAAGTCGGCGCGCCTCCTCGTCAAGCGCCGTTTCGCTGATCAGGCGCTGCAACACCTCGCGGTCGAGCCCGGCGGCGCGCGCTTGCTCGTTGGTGAACGGCTGCCGCAGTCGCCGCTGGTACTGCTGCAAAGTTCTCTGGAAGGTCCAGCGGTACTCCTGCGCGCTGACCTTCGCTCCCCCGACCGTGGCCACGGTCGAAGAGGTGAAGCCGCGCAGCATGTCGCCGACGCCCCAGACGACGAAGCTCACGATGATCAGCCCCATGACGACGGCCATGATCGCCTTGCCGACGACGCCCTGAGCCGCGTTGCGTATTGATTCCAGCATGCGCGCCTTTTCGCCTTTGTCCCACTCTTGGCTGCGTGAAGCGCGCCTTCTATCCCTCGGCGCACGCTTTGCATAGGCTTCGCCGCGGTGGTAACAACCGCGCCCGCTTCAAAATTGGGAGCTCGCTCCATGACCCCTGATGTCCGCCCGCTTGTCGCCGGCAACTGGAAAATGAACGGGCTCGCGTCGTCGCTGGGCGAGATCGAGGCGATGCGCCGCGCCGCGGACGCGGGCGAGACCGGGCCGGCGGAGCTTGCGGTCTGCCCGCCGTTCACGCTGCTTGCGCAGGCCGCCTGGAAGCTCAGGGGCGGCGCGCTGTCATTGGGCGCGCAAGATTGCCGCCCGGAGCCGGGTGGCGCCTACACGGGCGACGTCTCCGCGCCTATGTTGAAGGACGCCGGCGCGACGTACGTCATCGTCGGCCATTCTGAGCGCCGTACGATGCATCATGAGAGCGACGCGCTGGTGCGCGCCAAGGCGGAGGCGGCGCTAAAGGTCGGCTTGACCCCGATAATTTGCGTGGGGGAGACGCGCGCCGAGCGCGAGGCGGGCGAGGCGGCCGCCGTGGTCATCCGGCAATTGCGCGGCTCGCTTCCTGAGGCGAGCGAGATCGTGGTCATCGCCTACGAGCCGGTCTGGGCGATCGGCACCGGCCTTACGCCGACCACCACGGATATCGCCCAGGTCCACAACGGGATCCGTGAATTGCTCGCCGACTTTTACGGTCCGGGCGGCGCAAAAACCCGCCTTCTCTATGGCGGCTCCGTGAAACCGGACAACGCGCGCGAGATCCTACTGCTTGACAATGTCGACGGCGCCCTTGTGGGCGGCGCGAGCCTCAAGGCCGCCGATTTCTTGGCGATCGCGGCGGCCTACCGCTGAAGCTCAACAACCGCCCACATTTGTGGACGCGCCCCTTGCGGCATGTTAGGAGCGCGCCATCTTTGAGGGGACGCTGCCGTTATCGGTGAGCGTCCCGCCTTCTGAGACCCCCATGCAATCGGTATTGATCGTCATTCATATCCTCATCGTGATTGCGCTCGTCGCGGTCGTTCTTCTGCAGCGTTCAGAGGGCGGCGTCCTCGGGTCCGGCGGAAGCACCAGCAATTTCCTTACCGGCCGCGGCCAAGCCAACGCTCTTTCACGCGCGACCGCCATTCTGGCCGGGCTCTTTTTTGCGACCTCGCTGCTCATGTCGATCCTTGCGGGCTGGAACAGGACGCCGCACTCGATCCTCACCCAGACGCCGGCCCCGGCCAGCCAGAACGGGCCCGCGCCAATTGGCCAGAGCAACATTCTCGACCAGTTGAAGCAGCTTCAGAGCCAGTCGAATTCTTCGACCGCGCCTGCCGCGCCGGCGCCATCCGCGCCTGCAGCTCCCGCGGAGAAGCCGTAAATCCGCGCAGCGGCCGTCGTAGGAGCGGGGCTTGCCGTCATTTCGCAGCGAGCGCCGTGTGCGCCACCGGGCCGAACCAATGTTCGACCTCGTTGCGGACGTCGAGCGCTATCCCGAATTCGTGCCCCTCTGCACCGGTCTTCGGGTGCGCAGCCGACGTCCGAGCGGCGACGGTCGCCAAGCGCTCGTCGCGGATATGTCGATCGGCTACAAAATGATCCGCGAGCGATTCACGAGCCGCGTGAGCCTCGACAAGCCGCGCCTGCGGGTCGTCGTCGAATATATCGACGGTCCGTTCAGCCACATGGAGAACATCTGGACCTTCCGCAACGAGCCGGACGGGAAGCGGTCGGTCGTGACTTTCTTCATCGACTACGAATTCCGCAACCGATTCTTAGGATCTCTCATGGGCTCGATGTTCGACGCGGCCTTCCGGAAGTTCGCCCAGGCGTTCGAAGAGCGCGCCGACGAACTCTATGGGCCAACCAATGAAGCGGCCGGCGCCGCGCCCGGGCCGTATCTTACTCGGTGAAAAACGGCGTATCGCGCGGGTCACGCTTGTCAATCTGGAACGGATGCTCGCTCGTGGTTTACGGGCGACCGCCGACAGCCTCCAGGTCACTCGGGAGCGTTTCCTTCTGCAGTGAAAAAGGCCGCAATAGGCGTTCAACTGACGATTATGGTCTCTTTCGTTTTCGGACTGGGTCCAACAAAGACGCCGACATCGCGAAGCTTGGCCGCGCCTGATTCGGCAGGCTGGAGCACAAGACCTGGTGCGCCAAAATTGAAGAAGATGTCCGTCGTTGCAAACGCGTTATAATTCGAGGCGCCGCCAAGCGAGTTCTGCGGAAAGAATAGACCGGCTCCCATCTCAATATACTCTCCGCAACCAGTAAACCCGGCGCGACGTAGAGTTTCGCGCGCGGCGTCTCGCATGTCCGGTGGCAAAGGGCTGCGCACTGTCTTCTTTAACCAATCGTGGATGAAACCCCGAGCCGTTTCGGCGAGAGGCCCTGGCGCCAGTCTGGCCATGTTGTGAAGACGGAGCGATGTTCCCTGCAGCTCGCCTGTCTGTCGTTCGCCGTCGCAAGGCCAGGGAACGATTGGAGGTAGCGGACCTAGCTGGCCTGGCTTGAGCCGCCAGCCGCCGATATCGTCCGACGCGCGCGGCGTGCTCGAATAGATGAACGAGAAATCGCCCTTATTTTCGCAAACTTTCATGAAGTACTCTTGCGCGCTCAAGTTAGCGTTGTTTGGCTCTGATCGAGCCGGCGAAATGGCTCCGATCACGGCGTAGAAGTAGTCGTCCGGAAAGGCAGCGGTCCTTCCGACCACGGCGCTCATCGTCCGGTAGGCGGATCGTCGAGCGGTTTCAGCGATAAGCCAATCGTCGATAAGGGTTTCGAGAGCGTCCAGGTGGGGATGCGTCTCACGGAAGCGATAGGCGTCGAAGTGTCCTGCCTCCCTGTATTCCGCAATTGCATGACCAATCGCGTTGAGCAGGTTGTAACCGTCGAATGGAACCTCCGTTTGGCCTTCGGCCGCGAAGCTGACCATCTTGCTATTTACAATCTCCTGATATGTCCAAACCCGGCTGACCCAATCATCCGTCTCAAGCCGCTGAAGTTCTTCCGAACCCAAGACTTCATTTCGCCGTACCCTGTCGAGGATCGCAGAGGCCGACGGCGATAGAACTGCAAGGACTTGGCCCGCAGCGGCGTAGATGGCGCCCATGCTCTGCAAGCAAAGTCTTTGAGCCAGTTCGTGCGTCGGCATACATGCGTTGTCCAGCCAAATTGCGGGAGGCCGCAAACTGGCGATCGCTGTCTCGAGGGCCGGTAGGGCGCAGGACGACATAGGCTTCGTCGGGTCGAACGGGTTCGGCATCCTCCCGCCCCCCCGGGAATAAGATACGCAAATGTATTCTGGCGCGTTCTCCGGAGAGGGCGCCGCCCCGTGGTCTACAATCCGCCACCGTTGACCTGCCAGGTCAACAAACGAGGCGTCCGATCGCGTTTCTTCGTCCGAGGGCACAAGTAATCGGAAGACGCTGTTGTCCGGCGCGAAATCTCGTGTGGCCTCCGTCATTTCAGACTCCATCAGCAGCCCGATGCCACAAGAAGGAACGAGAGGGGTACGTCGCGTTGCATCGAAAGCATTGCAAGGATAACACAGGGATCCGCGACTCGAGCGTTCGGAGGGTCGTCTGCGTGTTCTGCCCAAACAGGCGTTGCTCGCGTGAGGCGGCCTCTCTATTCGCGAACTGGCTCCGCCCTCGACTCCTACCGTCCTTTGCAGTATGAGGCGCGCTTCAACTCACAACAGCGCGCCGAAGCGCTCGCCGGACGCGGCTTCGCTCCGGCGTCTCGGCAGGAGTATATTCGCCATGAACGTCATCGAGATGCTCGAGGCCGAGCATGCCGCCAAATTGCCGGGCGCGAAAATGCCCAACTTTCAGCCGGGCGACACCGTCGTCGTCAACGTCAAGGTGACGGAAGGCGACCGCACCCGCATCCAGGCCTACGAGGGCGTGTGCATCGCCCGGAGCGGCGGGGGCTTGAACGAGAACTTCACAGTGCGCAAGATTTCCTACGGCGAGGGCGTCGAGCGCGTCTTTCCCGTCTATTCGCCGATGATCGATTCGGTGAAGGTGTTGCGCCGTGGCAAGGTGCGGCGCGCCAAGCTCTATTACCTGCGCGATCGGCGCGGCAAGTCGGCGCGCATCGCTGAGCGATCCGACGCCAGGGTAGCGCCAACTGCCCGAGCGGGGGAGGAAGCGGCTCCGCCAGCGTCTCAGCCGGAGCAAGCGGCGGGTGGGGAAGCATGACGGCGATCGTTGCGCAGAAGGCGCCGTATCCGTACGAGGTCGAGGCGGGCAAGACCTACTATTGGTGCGCCTGCGGCCGTTCGTCCAACCAGCCTTTCTGTGACGGCTCGCACAAAGCGGTCGGTATGGCGCCTAAGGCGTTTACCGCCGAAAAGACCGGGACCGCCTGGCTGTGCGGCTGCAAGCAGTCGAAGAATTCTCCTTTCTGCGATGGAACGCACCGGACCCTTTAACCTTCGCGGGGCGCCAAAAGGCCGGCGGCCTCCGCTGGCCTTAACGATCCTGAAGGATTTGCCCGCCAGCGGACCAGAACGCCGTTCCGCTCTTGCGCGGAGTCGTTGCCAAGCCTGACGCCGTCTGGCCCCGCCGTGGAACTGCGTCTAAAGCCAGCGACATGTCAATGCATCACGGCGCCCCTCAAGTCCCCGAAGCCGCTGCCTTCCGAGCGTCGACCGTGGTTGACGTGCTCGCGCCGGTCGCTGTTGACACCGCCTATAGCTACCGCGCCCCCGCCGACCTCAGGCTCAAGCCCGGGACGTGCGTGCGCGTGCCGCTCGGGAACCGCCACGCCACCGGCGTCGTGTGGGCCTCGCGCGAGGCCGGCGGCGACAATCTCAAGTCCGTCATCGGGGTGCTCGACTGGCCGCCGCTCCATGAACCATTGCGCGATTTCATCGACTGGGTGGCGCGCTGGACCCTCACCCCCCGCGGCATGGTCCTGCGCATGGCGATCCGCGCCGGCGAGGTCGTCTTGCCGCCGCCGCCAAGATTCGGCGTCGTCGCGACCGGCAGGCCGCCCGCCTGCACGACCGAGGCGCGCGCGCGCGTCCTTGCGGCCCTCTCCGGCGCCGACGGCCCAATCCCAAAGCCGGCGCTCGCCGAGCTCGCGCAATGCTCGTCCGGCGTCGTCGACGGCCTCATCGCTGACGGCGCGGTTGCGCTTGCGCCGATGCCGCCCGAGCCCGCCGCGGCGCCGCTCGCCCCCGACTTCCGTCCGCCTGTCCTCAACGCATACCAGCGGCCGACGGCGGAGGACTTGGTCGCGCGCGTCGCTGCGCGCGCCTTTTCGGCGACGCTGCTTGAGGGCGTGACGGGGTCCGGCAAGACGGAGGTCTATTTCGAGGCGATCGCCGAGGCGCTGCGGCAGGGCCGGCAAGCGCTGGCGCTTTTGCCCGAGATTGCGCTGACGGCCCAATTTCTCGACCGCTTCGCCGCGCGCTTCGGCGCGCGGCCGGCCGAGTGGCATTCCGGCTTGACCGAGCGCCAGCGCGAGCGCGTCTGGGGCGCGGTGGCGAGCGGCGAGGCGCGAGCGGTCGTCGGCGCGCGCTCCGCCCTCTTCCTGCCTTTCCCTAACCTCGGCCTCATCATCGTCGATGAGGAGCACGAGGGCGCCTACAAGCAGGAGGACGGGGTCGTCTACAACGCGCGCGACATGGCGGTGGTGCGGGCGCGGCTTGAGAAGGCGCCGGTCGTGCTCGCCTCCGCGACGCCGGCCCTTGAGACGCGCTTCAACGCCGAGACTGGCCGCTACCGCTGGCTGCGCTTGCCCTCTCGCTTCGGCGCCGCCGAGCTCCCTCACATCGCGACCGTCGATCTCCGCAGAGAGGGCCCGCCGCGCGGCCGCTGGCTCTCGCCGAAGGCCCTCGCCGGGGTCGAGGCGGCGCGGGCGCGCGGCGAGCAGGCGCTGCTCTTCCTAAATCGGCGCGGCTACGCGCCGCTCACCCTCTGCCGCGCCTGCGGACATCGCTTCGAGTGCCCCAATTGCTCGGCCTGGCTCGTCGAGCACCGTTTCCGCGCCTCGCTCGTCTGCCACCACTGCGGCCATGTGGAGGCGCGCCCCAAGATTTGCCCCGAATGTCATGAGGCTGAGAGCCTGACCGCCTGCGGCCCAGGCGTCGAGCGCCTTGCCGAGGAGGCGGAGCTCCTCTTTCCCGGCGCGCGAACGCTCGTGCTCTCGTCTGACTTTCCGGGCGGGATTGAGACGCTGCGCCGCCAGCTCGAGGCCGCCGCGCGCGGTGACACCGACATCATCATCGGCACTCAGCTCGTGGCCAAGGGCCACAATTTCCCGCTGCTCACCTTCGTCTGCGTCGTGGACGCCGACGTCGGCCTCGCCAACGCCGATCCGCGCGCAGCGGAGCGCACCTTTCAGCTACTGCGCCAGGCGACAGGCAGGGCGGGTCGCGGCGAGCGGACGGGCCATGGGTTGGTGCAGACCTGGCAGCCGGAACATCCCGTCATCGCCGCGCTCGTGTCGGGCGACGCCGAGCGCTTCTACCGGGAAGAGTTTGAACAAAGGCGCCGGGGCGGACTGCCGCCGTTCGGACGACTCGCCGCCATCATCGTCTCGGCTGAGGACAAGGGCGCGGCGGAGGCGCACGCCCGCACGCTCGCGCGCGTCGCCCATTCCATGCCGCACGGCAAGAACTGGCGGGTCGCGCCGCTCGGCGGCCATCCGGCCGAGGACGAGATCGCGGTTTTTGGGCCGGCCGAGGCGCCGATCGCGATTTTACGCAAGCGCCACCGCTTCCGCTTGGCGGCGCGGGCCCCGCGCGCGGCGGATTTGCAGGGCTTCCTTCGGGCGCTTCTGGCCGCGGCCCCCGAGCCGCGCGGCGGGGTCAAGGTGGCGGTCGACGTCGATCCGCAGAGTTTCTTGTGACTTTCCGCTTCGCCGACTGTCGCGCCTCGGGCAAAGCGCGGCGCTAAGCGCAAACGGAAGGGCCGCCCTTAAGGCGGCCCTTCGCTTTTCGCCCGGACGCCAGTCCCCAGAGGTCAGAGCGAGCCCCCGTCCAAAATCAGGATCGCGCGTGAATAGCCGCCGAAGCCGAACGGTGCCCAGCCCCGCTCCAGTTCGGCCCAAATAGAGCAAAACTCAGCACATAGGCGGTCAGCGCCACGATCAGCGTCGAGACGACAAGCGTCAGCCACAGCGACAGCTTCCGCCCTTCCAACACCCCAGCGTCCTCCACGCTGCTTTCATTCTCGGTCATGACTTACGTTCCCAATTCCGCTTTTGTGACACGCGTACAAACTTACGCTCCGTAATTGCGTTCCGCCGTGAGCCGGCTCACAGTTCGATTACACGAGGAGTTCGGCAAATCAGATCGCGGGCGCCGGCGCCTTCGCCGCGGCCCGCGTCAGCGCAACCAGTTCGACCGGCGCCGCCTTGCCTTTTGCTCTGGGATCGCGATTTCGCCCAGATTCCACCCGATCGGCTAAGGCTGTGAGAACCGCTGGGGATTAGTGGACGGCCAAGCTCGACGCGACTCGATGCCGTCTCTAACCTGCCGCAATGGACCTGTTCGCCGCCGTCGGAGTGGATCTGCCGCGCGCCGGCGCGTCGGGGAAGAAGCCCCCGCCGCCCCGTTCGCTGCGCACGCCGCTCTTCGCCTACAAGGTCGTCGAGGAGGCGCGCAAAAAGCTCGCCTTCGCGCCGACCGAGGATCAGCGCAAGGCTGCGCAGGACTATGCCCGCAAGGCGAAAAAGGCGTTTGGGCGACAGAGCGAATCCGCAGTTCGCACCACCCTGATATCGGACGTCCTGGTTAAGTTGCTTGGCTACAAGACGATCGATCCCGAGGCCGCTTATTCTCTGGCCGAGGAGCGCGCCATTCGCCACGGCGCTGTGGACGTCGCGCTTGGGCGCTTCGACGACGCAGCAGGCGTGAGCGAGATCGTCGCGCCGTTCGAACTGAAAGGGCCGAAGATCATCGATCTCGAAACGCCGATGCCGGGGCGCGGGCGCAGTCCGGTGCAACAGGCGTGGGACTACGCCATCGACGCGCCGGGCGCGCGCTGGGTGCTCGTGTCGAACTGCCTTGAGATTCGCCTCTATGGCTTCGGGCGCGGCCGAGAGGCTTATGAGGTCTTTGATCTCGCCAAACTGGACGAAGAGGACGAGTACGCGCGCCTTTGGCTCATGCTCTCGGCGGATCGGCTCCTCGGCGGCGGTCTGGAAGCACTCCTGCGCGAAACCGACAGCGCCTACAAGGACATCACGAACGACCTCTATAAGGAATACAAGAAGCTGCGGACCTCGTTGATCGACTATCTCCGCAACAAGGGGGACGAGCCGAAGCTCACGCCCTTGCAAGCGATCGAATCCGCTCAGAAAATTCTCGACCGAATCTTGTTCATCGCTTTCGCGCAGCGCACCGACCTGATGCGCGGCGGCCTCCTCGAACAGGCCCTCAAGATGCGCAACCCCTTCGACCGTCAGCCGGTATGGCGCAATTTCCTCGGCCTCTTCCGGCAGGTCGACGGCGGCGACCACGACATGGACATTCCGCCCTATAACGGCGGCCTGTTCGCCCGCGACGCCATTGTCGACAACCTTGTGCTGCCGGACACGCTGGCGACCGAGGTCGCCGAGCTCGGCAAGTGGGACTATCGCAGCGAGGTGCCGGTTCTCGTGCTTGGCCATATTTTCGAGCAGTCGATCGAGGACATCGAGCTTTTGAAGGCCGAGGGGCGCGGCGAGCAAGCCCCCAAGGTCTCGGCGCGCAAGCGCGCGGGCGTCGTCTACACGCCGGACATGGTGACCCGTTTCCTGGTGGAGAAAACGGTCGGCGCTACGCTCAGCGAGGTCTTCGATGACGCCTGGAAGCGTCATGGCATGGGCGAGAGCGCGAGCGACAAGGTTCAGCGGGCGTTCTGGCGCGACTACCTTGCGCGGCTGCGCGACTTGACGATTGTCGATCCGGCCTGCGGCTCGGGCGCCTTCCTCGTCGCGGCGTTCGACGCGCTCGCGAGCGAGTATCAGCGCGCAGCCAAGGCGCTTGCGGCGCTCGACGATGCGATTGACTTCGACATCTTCGACGAGATCGTCGGGCGCAATCTGTACGGCGTCGATCTCAACCCCGAGTCGGTCGAGATCACACGGCTTTCTCTCTGGCTCAAGACGGCGCGCCGCGGCCACCAGCTGCAAAGTCTCGACTTGACCATCCGGGTCGGCGACTCTCTGATCGAGGACGGCGCGTTCACCGCCCGGCCGTTCGACTGGCGCCAAGCGTTCCCGCATATATTCGAGCGCGGCGGCTTCGACATTGCCATCGGCAATCCGCCCTATGTGCGGATGGAGCACATCAAGGCGTTCAAGCCCTACTTGGAGAAACACTACGCGGTCGCGGCGGACCGCGCCGACCTCTACGCCTATTTCTACGAGCGCGGCGTCAGTCTGCTCAAAGCAGGCGGCCGGCTCGGCTTCGTCTCCTCCTCGACCTTCTTCCGCACCGGGTCGGGCGAGCGCTTGCGAAAGTTCTTGAGCGAGACAACCGCCGTCGAGGCCATCGTCGATTTTGGGGACGCACAACTGTTCGAGGGCGTGACGACCTATCCCGCGATCGTCGCGCTCCGCAAAGCGAAGGATGGTCCAGGCGATCTCGGCTATCTCGTCGTCGAAGGCGAGCCGCCCGCCGATCTTTCCCGCGCCTTCGCCGAGTCGGCGAAAGCGATGCCGCGCGCGCGGCTCTCCGCCTCGACCTGGCGCGTCGAGAACGATGCGCTCGCGAGGCTACGCGACAAGATCGCCAAGGGGCGGAAGACTCTGGGCGAGGCCTACGGGGCGCCGATGCGCGGCATCGTCACGGGCCTTAACGACGCCTTCATTATCGACACGCCGACGCGCGACCGGCTGGTGAAGGCCGATCCGAAATCGGCGGAATTGTTGAAACCCTTCCTGCGGGGCGAAAACGTCAAGCGCTGGCGCGTCGAGCCGGAAGGGCTGTGGCTGATCAACACGCCGAAGGGCAAGGTCGACATCGACGCCTACCCGGCGATCCGCGGTTGGCTGCTGCCCTTCAAGCCGGACCTCGAAAAGCGCGCCACGAGCCAAGAATGGTGGGAACTGCAGCAGGCGCAGCTCGCGTATCAGCCGAAGTTTGAGCCGGCGAAAATTATCTACGGGCATTTTGCGCAACAGCGTATTTTTGCCTGGGATAAAATGGGGTTCTACTCAAACGACAAGACTTATTTCATTCCAGAAGCTTCCCCGGGGCTTCTAAGTCTTCTCAACTCACGACTGAATTGGTGGATTCTTACGGGCCTCAGTCCCGCTGTTCGTGATGATTGGCACGAACTGCGAGTTCAATACGTCGAGCAACTGCCGATCCCCGACCTGGCGCCTGACTCCCGCATGCGCCTCGCCGCCCTTGGCCAAGCCTGCACCGACGCCGCGCGCGAGCGCTTCGCCATCCAGTCCGCCGTCCGCCGCCGAATTCTCGACCTCGCGCCGCCCGAGCGGGCGAAGCTGACCGGCAAGCTCAACGACTGGCACGAACTCGACTTCGCGGCCTTCCGCGCCGAGGCGAAGCGCGCCTTCCATCACGACGTCCCGGTCAAGGAGCGGTGCGAGTGGGAGGCGTACCTCAAAGACAATGCCGAGCAGGTTCGCTCGCTATCGAAGACTATCGCAGAGGCCGAGCGCGAAATCGACGCGCTCGTCTATGCGCTGTTCGATCTGAAGCCCGACGAGATCGCGCTTTTGGAGGCTTCGCTCGAGGGACAATACTAGCGGCTTTCCTCATGGAGCTGCCAAGGAGGCGCCGTCATCGCGAGGCGCTGCGCCAGCAGCGCCGTGGCGATCCAGGATCGTGAAATGGCCAGCGGCCCCTGGATCGCTTCGCTCACGCTCGCGTTGACGAAGCTCCTGCTTTAAGAGTTACCCTCGACGGGCGCAGCCGCCAAGCGCTGGCCTTTCTTGGCAATTGCAGAATATTCAACTATTTGTTTCATGATTCTGGAAAATGTGCTATACCCTAAGCAGATGGCGGCTTTGCTTGTTTTGCCGGAGTTCGGGACCCGGCGATTTCCCCGGCTGGGCGCGGATGAAATACTCATGCATAATGTTCAAATGATTGGGGTCGGCTGCCAGTCTAAGGAGGACCGAGAGCGCAAAGGAGGTTGTAAAGCTTTGATATGTCGAGCGCGGGTAAAGTTTTGCGGAAAGCGCGACCTAACCCTGTCCTGGCGGTTGCGGTCGGAAGGGCCGGGTGCTTTTGGCGCCGCAACGCATTGAAAAGTCCCGATTCGCGGCACGAAAAGGCAGGCCCGCCGCGCTCGCGCTGGCGACCCTCCTACCAGGTCTTCATCGAACTGCAGAGATAGACGCGCGCGACGCCAAACCGGGGGGCAAGCAATTGAAATAATTGAATCTCAAACGCTAAGACTAGAACTCCACCTCCAGCTCCTCGATCTCCTCCTTTTCCGCCAGCGCCCCGTCGCGCCATTCCTGCATCGCGGGCAGGTCCCAGACGCGGTCGGCGTAGGCCTTGAGCTCGCCGTCGAGTTCGACCCCGTAGGTGCGGAAGCGGCTGACCACCGGGGCGTACATCGCGTCGGCCATGCCGATCTCGCCAAACAGGAACGGCCCGCCATAGGCGTTCAGGCACTCGCGCCAGATCCTCAGGATCCGGTCGATGTCGCCCCTGGCCTTCGACCAGACCTTAAAGCGGGGGAACTCGGCCTTGATGTTCATCGGCAGCGCTTGCCTCAGCGAAATGAAGCCCGAGTGCATTTCGCCGCAGATCGAGCGGCAGTGCGCCCGCATTGCCTGATCTTTCGGCAGGAGGCCCGCCTTTAGCGCAATTTCGTTCAAAAACTCGCCGATCGCCATCGTGTCCCACACCCGAATGCCTTTGTAGGTGAGGCAGGGCACCAGAATCGAGGGCGAGAGAAGGAGGATTTCCGCCCGGGCGTCGGCGTCGTCGGGGGCGACGACGACCTCGTCGAAGTCGACTCCCGCGAGCTTCGCCATGAGCCAGCCACGCAGAGACCATGACGAATAGTTCTTACTGCTGATCGTCAGGGTCGTCCGCGACATACGCCCCCCGGATTCTTGACGGCGTTGGGCCATGCTTCCATCCTAGCCGGCAAGCAATGCATGTGCCAAAGCGGCGGCCGAATCGCTGGCACATGGCTTGCTGCGCATGGCGCGGGAGGGGCAAGCCGCGGGTATGATGTACGACGCCTACCAGAAGTTCGCCGACGCAAGCGATCAAGTGCGGGCGCTCGCCGTCAAGGCTCGCGGGATCATCAACGCCTGGTCGTCGAACCCCTTCGCCCCGCCCTGGCGGCGCATGGCCGCCTATTACGAGCTCGTCGCGCTCGCCGGCTTCACCCACTCGCGCCCGGACTTCGGCATCGACGGCGTCGAGGCCGGCGGAGGGACCGTTCCGGTGGAGGAGCGCGCCGTCCTTTCGACGCCGTTCTGCCAGCTCTTGCGCTTCCGCCGCGAGCGCGGGGAGAACGACCCGAAGATCCTGCTGGTTGCGCCGATGTCGGGGCACTTCGCGACGCTCTTGCGGGGCACCATCCGCACGCTGTTGCGCGACCACCAGGTCTTCATCACCGACTGGATCAACCCCCGCAACGTCCGCTTCGAGGAGGGACCGTTCGCGCTGGAGGACTACACGCAGCACCTCATCGACTTCATCGGCTTCATCGGCGAGGACTGCCACGTCGTGGCGGTGTGCCAGCCGACCGTCTCGGCGCTTGTCGCGACGGCGGCGCTCGCCCAGGACGGCTCGAACGTGCAGCCCGCGAGCCTCATCCTGATGGCGGGCCCCATAGACCCCCGCGTGGCGCCGACTAAGGTCAACGAACTCGCGCAAGAACGCCCGATCGAATGGTTTCGCTCGAACATGATCGGCGTCGTCCCCGACCGTTTCGAGGGGGCGGGGCGGCGCGTCTATCCGGGCTTCCTGCAGCTCTGCGCGTTTATGAGCATGAACGCCGACCGGCACACGAAGTCGTTTGTTGACTTATTCCATCATCGGGTCGCCGGCGACATCGAGAAGGCCGACGCGATCCGCGATTTCTACAAGGAATATTTCGCAATCATGGACATGACGGCGGATTTCTATCTGGAGACGGTCGAGCAGGTGTTCCAGCTCCACCTGCTGCCGCAGGGGCTCATGAAGCACAAGGGGCGCAGGATCGAGCCGCGCGCGATCAAGAAAACATTTCTGCTCACGGTCGAGGGCGAGAAGGACGACATCTGCGCCATCGGCCAGACGCTCGCCGCGCAGGATCTCTGCTCGGGGCTCAGGCCATACATGAAGACGCACCACCTTCAGGCGGGCGTCGGGCACTACGGCGTCTTCAACGGCCGCAAGTGGGAGACGCAGGTCTATCCGGTCCTGCGCAACCACATCCAGTCCAGCCGCTGACCCCTGCCCTTCGACTAGGCTGTGATCTTGCGCGGATGAACGGATGGGCGGTAATCGCGGCGAGATCGAGGGGCACGCCAAGTTCCCGTCCGAGGCTCACTGCGAAGCCAAGGTCCTTGCAGGCGAGCTCCATGGTGAAGCCGACGTCATAGGAGCCGTTGAGGATGAGCTGCGTTTCGGTCTCGTGGACGAAGCTGTTTCCCGAGCTCGCCTTGACGACATGATAGAGTTGGGCGAGGTCGATCCCGCCGCGCTTGAGGCCGCCCCATCGCTTCGAGCGCCGAACGGTGGCGCTCGAACAGCTCTGTTTCGCCGCCGACGATGACTGTGATCGCGGCCGCCGTAAAGACGCCTTTCTCAGCCGCGACTGCGGCGAGGCGCAGGACCTGTCCGAATCGTTCGTGCTCATTTCGATCCAGGTCGCCCCGGCCGGAAGCCCTGAGAGGAGCCCGTTGGGTCCGCTCAGCACGCGCTCCGACACATATGGGGAGGGCAAGCAGGTAATCGCTGCGTCGACATTCGCCGCGAGCGAGCGCGGCGAATCCCTCCAGATCGCGCCCTTCATGAGGAGCGGCTTTGCCGCTTTGGGGTCGACGTCATGCACATGTAATGAGAAGCCGGCCCGCAAAAGGCTGGCGGCGAGCCTGCCGCCCAGGGCGCCGAGCCCAATGAAACCGTAGCGGATCAATCATGAGCGCTATCCTTGCCGGCGTTGGCCTGCTGGAGAATAGGCGACGCTGGCGCAGCGGCAAGGGCGACGGCCTGTTTGCCAGCGCGCTTCGTCCTCTTCCACTTGGACCCAGCTTGGATTAAGTGTTGTTCCGGACGCGGCCCGTCGAATTCAGAAGTGCGCGCTGCTTCCGGGAGCGGGGACGGTGGAAACGATCGCGGCTGTGGCGGCCAAGAAGCTGGGCAAGTTCTTGGCCCACGATTTCCGAGATATCTTTGGTCCGAGCCAAGATGAGCATGCCGACCGCCTGAACGCCCTCGCAAGAAGCGCGATCGAATGCATCGCGAGAAGCGACGCTCTCTATCACAATTTCGAACATACCATGCTAGTCACGATCGTGGGGTGCGATATCCTGCGTGGGCGCACCCTGCACGAGCGGATCGAGCCGAGCGATTACGCCCATTTGATTTGCGCGTGCCTGCTGCATGACATTGGCTTCGTGCGCGGCGTGCTCAGCGCCGATACGAAGAACGAGTTCGTCATCGACCAGAAGGGCAATACGGTGACGATCCCGCGCGGCGCTTCTGACGCGGCCCTCGCTCCGTATCATGTCGACCGGTCGAAACTCTTTGTCTACGAGCGCCTTGGCAATTCGCGAACCATTGATGCGGCGCGCGTCGCCGAAGCAATCGAGCTCACCCGCTTTCCCCCCTGCCTCGAAGGCCGGGAGAGCGCGGGTCTTGAGGCGAGACTGGTGCTCGCCTCGGACCTCATCGGCCAATTGGGCGATCCGCTCTATCCGAAGAAGGCCAACGCGCTCTATGCCGAATTCGAGGAGCTCGGGACCAATCGGCAATTCGGTTACCACTCCCCTGCCGACCTCGTCGACAAATACCCTGCCTTCTATTCCCAGTTTGTCGCCGCGCACGTTCAGGACGGCATAAAGTATTTGTCCATGACGGCGCCAGGCCGTCAGTGGGTGGCCAACATGCATAACCACGTGTTCTGCGCCGAAAACGGCGAGTGGATGATGGGTCCGCAACACTAGGGAAGCAGAGTCAATCCGGAGCCGCGACCGGCCCGGCGCGCGGCACTAGGTGGAGCGCGGAACCCTCCCACGGATGCGCCTTGGCCACCTCTTCGTCAAGCTCGACGCCGAGGCCGGGTTCCTCCGGCGGAATGACGTAGCCGTCCTCCCAGCGGATCGGCGTCTTCAAAATTTTCGCGTGGAACCCGTCCCAACGCTCGATGCTCTCGAGGATGAGGAAATTCGGGCTGCACGCCGCAAGCTGAATGTTGGCGGCGCCGACGATGGGGCCGCAATAGAGGTGTGGGGCGATCTGGGCGTAGTGCGCCTCCGCCATCGCAGCGATCTTCTTGGCCTCAAGGATGCCGCCGACGCGGCCGAGGTTCATCTGCAGAATCAAGGCGGCGCCAGTCTCTAGCACGCGCGCGAATTCGTACTTGGTGGTCAGGCGCTCCCCCGTTGCGATCGGCATGCGGCACTGCGCGGCGACCTTCGCCATCTCTTCCGGCGCCTCGGGCGGCGTCGGCTCCTCGAACCAGAGCGGCTCGTACGGCTCGATGCGGCGCGCGAGACGCAAGGCGCCGGAGACGGTGAACTGCCCGTGCGTGCCGAAGAGGAGGTCGCACTTCTCGCCAACCGCCTCGCGCAACGTCTTGCAGAAGGCTTCGCTCAACGCCAGCCGCTCCAGGCTCGGCTGGCGCGGGTCGAAGGTCGAGTAGGGGCCGGCGGGATCGAATTTCACCGCCGTGAAGCCCTGCGCCAGGTATTTGAGCGCGCGCTCGGCCGCCGCATCCGGATTCGAATAGACGGGGCTGTCCGAATATGTGTCCGAGCCCGGCTCGTCGGGATAAAGATAGGTGTAGCTGCGCAGCCGCTCGTGAACCCGGCCGCCGAGGAGCTCATAGACCGGCTTGCCGACCGCCTTGCCGACGATGTCCCAGAGCGCCATCTCGACGCCGGAAAGGACGCCCATGAGCGACACGTCGGGGCGTCCGGTGTAGCCGCGCCCGTACACGTTGCGCCACAGCGCTTCGATGCGGAACGGGTCGGCGCCGAGCACATGGCGCTCGAACACGTCCTCGATCATTGCGACGATCGCCTTCGGGGCGAAACTCGTGGCATAGACTTCCCCGACGCCTTCGACGCCGCAGGCGGTCTTGAGCTTGAGGAAGATGAAGTACCGTCCCCCCGCCGTAGGCGGCGGGTTGCCGACGACGAAGGTTTGGAGTTCGGCGATCTTCATGGAGGGGTCGAACCTGATTTCGCCTGCAGCGCCTCCATCATATCTGAACCCGGCGGAGCCGTAAGCATTGGAGCGGGCGCGCTTGACAGCTCTCTGGCGAAGACTCGACGTCCCAGGTCATGACGCCGCCTGCCTTTTCTCCGGCGACGGCGGCTGGATGCTGACCGGCGCTGCGGCGTTCAGGCACGCCGGGGGGCCGGCGGGTGTGGCCTATTCTGTCGAAACCGATGAATCATGGAGGACGAAGCGAGGGACCGTGCGAGGCTTCGTTGGGGACAGGTCAGTCAACTTCGACATTCGGCGAGACACGGAGAATTGGCGGCTCAACGGCGTCGTTGTCCCAGGTCTGGGGCATTTGCTCGACCTCGACCTCAGCTTCACGCCGGCGACCAATTTCCTCCAGTTGAAACGCGCCGCACCGAAAGTCGGCGAAAGCGTCAGCCTTCCCGCCGCCTGGTTCAACCTCGACGAGGGGAGTCTAACCGAACTGCCGCAGGCTTACCGCCGCCTCACGGAAACGACTTATGACTACGTTGCCCCATCCGTCCCATACCAGGCGGTCCTCGAAGTCTACGAGGATGGTTTCGTTATGAGCTATCCAGGGCTGTGGCGTCGCGAACGCTGAAACGCCGCGTCACAACTTGCCTCGCCGCTCGACGAGGAAGGCGCGCGCGGCTGCGTCGTTCTGGAGGCCGATTGCGAAATCATAGGCGCGGCGCGCCTCGTCGATGCGGCCGAGCTTGGCGCAGAAGTCGGCCATCGCGACCCAGTACGGCTCGAAGCTTTCGAGGCCGCCCTCCGCGCCCGCCGCTTCGAGCAGCATGAGGCCCGCCGACGCGCCCCGCGTTTGCCCAACCGCGGCCGCTCGGTTGACCGCGACCACCGGCGAGCCCGTGAGCGCGAACAGCGCGTTGTAAAGCTCGCCGATCGCCGGCCAGTCTGTCGCCCCGCTGATCCGGCGCGCCGCATGGACGGACTGGACGGCGGCCTCGAGCTGGAAGCGCCCCGGCGCCTGCGACCGGCTCGCCGCGCGGAGCAGCGCCTCCGCTTCATCGATCAGGGCACCGTCCCAGAGCTGCGTATCCTGCTCGCTCAACGGCGCGTAGCGGCCCCTCGCGTCGCGGCGCGCCGCGCGCCGTGAATGGGCGTAGAGCATTAGCGCAAGCAGGCCCTTCGCCTCCGGCTCGTCGGGGGCAAGATTTACGACGAGGCGGCCGAGCCAAATGGCTTCTTCGGCGAGGTTCCGGCCGCTTGGGTCGTCGGCGAACGCTTCGTCGTAGATGGCGTCCAGGACCGCGCCGAGCCGCTCCGGCAGGTCCGCGGGATCGGGGATCCTGAAGGGGACGCCGGCGAGGCGGATCTTCGA
>Ga0209040_10001067_pt1 | contig 21375 bp, 15 predicted proteins | sample BogFormECP12_OM3_FD_188240 | JGI IMG/M metagenome (GOLD analysis project Ga0209040, IMG submission 188240) | Bog forest soil microbial communities from Calvert Island, British Columbia, Canada - ECP12_OM3 (SPAdes) (version 2) | ecosystem: Environmental > Aquatic > Freshwater > Wetlands > Bog ... | reverse complement strand
GGGCGGCGCGGCGCGATCGGCGACCGGCGGGCATGGCGCCTGGCGTTGGGGTCTCGGCGGCAGGTATTTGTTGACCGGCCGGTAACCCAGCTCGGGCATCAGATCGGCGCCGCGGCGGCTCGCCACCATCTGCGAGACGTCGGAATCGGGATCGCCGAGATCACCGAAATGGCGGGCGCTGACCGGGCAGACCATCACGCAAGCCGGCAGCCGGTCCTCTTCCGCCAGGTTTTCGTTGTAGATGCGGTCGATGCACAAGGTGCATTTCTTCATCACGCCGGCGTCTTCGTCGAATTCGCGGGCACCATAGGGGCAGGCCCAGGAGCACAGCTTGCAGCCGATGCAGATCTCTTCGTTGACCAGCACGATCCCGTCCTCGACGCGCTTATAGGAGGCTCCGGTCGGGCACACGGTGACGCAGGCCGGCTCCTCGCAATGCAGGCACGATTTTGGGAAATAGACGGTTCGCGCGCCCTCCCCATCGCCTTCCTCGAACGAGTGGACGCGGTTGAACCACACCCCCCAGGGCTCCGCGCCGTAGGGGTTGAAATCCGGCAACGGTCCCCAAGAACCGCCCGTATTCCACTCCTTGCAGGCCGTCGCACAGGCGTGGCAGCCGACGCAGATATCGAGGTCGATGACGAGCCCGAGCTTCTTCTGGCCCGGTCGCGGCTCCGGCAGCGAGGTCATCGTGATCCTTTCCTATTGCGCAAACGGCCCCGCCAAATTCCCGGATCCGTGGGAAAATTCCCGCGAAAAATCAAATTCGAGTGCGATTATCGCCGATAAGATTTTTCATATCAATGGTCTAGGCGATTCGAGCGGCACGGCAAACCGGGAACTTTCTCGGCCGAAATCCGGGAAATTGCGCCCTAACCGGGAAATATCCGGGAATTTCGAAAACCGGCATTCGAGGGTCTAACATGCAAGTCGGGACGCAGCGTCTCCGGCACCGCTGCGCTATGGTCGAGCGGCGCCGATCAAAGCGACAACATACGCCCGGATTTTGGTGCCAAGATGGCGGCGTGTGCCACGACACGGCGCGGTTGTCGCCAGCACATCATCAGGTGCGGAAGGGCAGGTCGTGATGAGCCACCGGGGTGACGCATGACAGGCTGCAGCGGTGTTCCTCCGGTCGCGGATGACAGCACGCTGCCGGACGAGGAGCGGGCGATGCTGGAGCGCGCGCGGGTGCTGATACCGCGTCTCGCCGAGCGCGCCCCGGCCGCAGCCGCGGCGCGGCAACTGCCGGCCGAGACCATCGCCGAATATCACGCGGCCGGCATTCTGCGCATCCTGCAGCCCAAGCGCTTTGGCGGCCTGCAGGGCCGGTTCAGCCTGTTCTCCCGGATCGTCGAGGAATTGACCTATGGCTGCGCCTCCTCGGCTTGGGTCTACGCGGTGCTGGCCGAGCATCAGTGGATCATCGCCTCCTATCCCGAAGCGGCGCAGATCGACGTCTGGGGCGATGATCCCGAGGCGGTCGCCGCGTCCTCTCTCGCACCGCGCGAGGCGGCTCGGCCGGTGCCGGGCGGCTGGCGGCTCAGCGGGCATTTCCCGTTCTCGAGCGGTTGCGACTATGCGCAATGGGCGATCATCGGCGCCTTTCTCGGCGAGAAGGGCGACCCGCGCCACATCGCCTATCTCTTGGTGCCGCTCGCCGAGGCCGAGATCGTCGACGACTGGCATGTGCTCGGCCTCCTCGGCACCGGCAGCAAGTCGCTGGTCCTGCACGACGTATTCGTCCCCGAGCACCGCTCGGTCATGGTCAGCGACCTCTTTGCCGGCACCCCGCCCGGCGCGCTCGTCCATCCCGACTATCCGGTGTTGCGCGCGCCGCGCGGGTTTCTGGTGTCCTATTCGCTGCCGCCGGTTGCCATCGCGCTCGGTCGCCGCGCCCTCGACATCGCCTGCACCGGGTTGGCAGGCCGGGTATCGCGCGGAGTGACCCGGGTGGCCCAGTCCGAGGTCGTGCAGATGGCGATCGGCGAGGCCGCCGCCGCGATCGATGTGGCGACGTTGCTATTGCACACCGGGCGCGAGTCGAGCACCGCGGCGGTCAGCTCAGGCCGCAAGATCACCGAGGCCGAGGCATTGCGCGCCCGCCGCGACATGGTCTACGCCCAGCATCAGGTCGCCTGGGCGCTCGACCGCCTGTGCGAGCTCGACGGTGCGCGCTGGGTCTATGACAATGACGCGCTGGGTGCCATCCGGCGCGACGTGATGACGATCCTGACCCACCACGCCGCCAGCCGCCAGGCCGCGATGGCGCCCTATGGCCGCATGCTGCTCGCCAACGACGCGGGGTGAGGCCGAGGGACGGCGCGCCGTCCCTCGTCGACGGCGGCACATCCGGGCCGCCAGCGCGAGTGCGGCAGTGTCGTTGAAACGCCCGATTGGCGAAAGCGTGGTGGGAGATAAGTTTAGCTTGGTTTATTTCCCAAACGTAGAAGGCGAGCGGCTCAACAGCAAAAAGACACTCGGCATCACGAGCAGCACGAGAGGAAGCTGCACGACCAGACCCGAGATGATCGCGACAGCGAGGGGCTGCTGCATAGACGAACCCTGGCCGATCGCGAGAGCAAGCGGCAGAAGCGTTAGAATTGCTGCGAGCGTCGTCATCGCGATCGGCCGCATCCGGTTTTGCCCGGCGTCGACGAGCACTACGGGAACGGGGCGTCCCGCGGCCAGGTCGACAAACTCCGAAAAGAAAAATATCGCGACTTCGGTGACAATGCCGACGATCATTGTCATGCCCATCATCGCCGTTATGTTGAGCTCGATCCCTGTCACCCAAAGTCCGATGAAGACCGCACATACCGCCAGCAGCGGCATTACCAGAATCGCGATCGCTATTGAGAAGCTCTCGTAAAGAAATAGCAGCAACACAAAAACCGCAGCGATCGCCGCCCCGAAAACCGCGGCCAGACCACGAAAAGCGATCTGCTGCTGCGCGTAAGCGCCACCGAGCTCGAACCGTACCGAATCGGGCACCACCCCCGGCGTCGCCAGGGTTTTCTGAACATCAGCTGCGACCGAGCCGAGATCGCGGCCTTCTATTCTTGCGGTCACCGCGACCATCCGTTGCAGATTCTCACGGGCGATTTCCGGTTCCCCGCTGACCGGGACGAGGTTGGCGATCCGGTTCAGCGGCACGAGATGCCCATCGGGAGCGTGTAGCATGAAATTTGCGAGGTCACGATCGGTAGCGCGCGCAGCCGGAGGCGACCAGACTCGAACACCGATTTGCTTTACTTGGGTCGGGATCTGGGTTGCTACTTGGCCATAGAGGTAGTTGTTGAGCAGCCGGGTCGCTTCGGTCGGGTCGACGCCCTCGATGCCGGCCTTTACTTGGTCGATCTCCACGTCAAGGGAATCACCGGCCGGGTTAATGCCGCTGCGGACATCGACCACGCCCGGAATCTTGGCGATCCCGGCGGCAACCCGACGTGCCGTGTCCACCAAAGTCTTCGGGTCGTCTGTGAACAGCTTGACCTCGATCGGCTGTGGCACTGAGGTGAGGTCGCCGATCAGATCTTCCATCAACTGCGCCATCTCGAAACTGAGCCCTGGCACGTCTTGGAGGATCTTTGACCGGACCTCGGCCATGATCTCGTCGATCGGCCGTCTTGGCCCCGCTTTGAGGCGCACAAAGAAATCGCCCTTATTCGGTTCGGCGAGGTCACCGCCGAGACCGGCACCGGTGCGGCGGGACCAAGTCGCGACTTCCGGAGTCGCAGCCAGAATCGCCTCCACCTGGCGAACGAGCCGGTCGGTCTCGGACAGAGCCGTTCCGGGTGGGCTGAGATAGTCGATAATAAAACCACCCTCGTCCATCGCCGGCATGAAACCGGAGCCGACCCCCTTGAAGGCGATGAAACCAAGCGCGAGGAGCGGCAGCACGCCCACAATGGCGAGTACCGGCCGCGCCAGAAGCCGACCGGCAAATGCCCGGTAGCGCGCGAAGATCCATCGCGAAACCGGTCCGGCATCCTCGCGTTGCGCCTCCTTTCCGGTGAGGAGCCGCTCGGCGGCGAGCGGCACGGCGAGCCAGGTGATCAAGAACGAGAAGATCAGGCTCGACGCTACTGTCAAAGATAATGGGCCGAAAAAGCCGCCGGTGACGCCGCTGAGAAAGGCCAGCGGCACGAAGACCACCACAGTCGCCGCGCTCGAGCCGGCTAACGGCCTGCTGAACTCCGCGGCCGCAGCTAGTACCCCCCCGATCGCACCTCCGGTCTGCCGAACGCGCCGGATGATCTGCTCGATCATGACGATCGCATCATCGATGATCAGGCCGACGGCGGCCGCCATGCCGCCGAGCGTCATGATGTTGAAGCTCATGTGGAGCGCATAGAGTAGAACGATCGTGGCTGACAGCGACGCCGGCACGACGAGGAGGGCGATAAGCGTCACCCTCCAGCTTTTCAGAAAACCCAGCAGCACGAGGGCAGCGAGCACGGCGCCGATCATGATGGCATCGCGCACGGATGCCGTAGAGGTGGTCACTAACTGGCTCTGATCATACCAGTTGGCGATCGACACCCCGGGCGGCAGCTTCGACCGAATTTCGTCCAGCCGCGCCTTGACGTTGCGTGCAATTTGCACGCTATTGCCGCCCGGCTGCTGGTAGACATTGATCAATACCGCGTCGTGTCCGTCGGCAGTAACGCGGATCCATTGTGGAGCCGTCGAAAGACGGACGGTGGCAACGTCGTCGACGGTAACGACGCCGTCGGGAAGCGTCTTCACAACGGTGTGCCGGATTGGGTCGACTCCGTTCAAAATCTCGTTCGAGATCACGAGAAACAGTTTGTAGTGATCTTCAAGCCGACCGACCGCGCGTAACACGTTCGCCGCAGTGACGGCTTTGGCGACATCGTCGAAGCTCAACCCATATGCCGCAAGCCGCGCCGAGTTCACCAGGATTTGGAATTCCTCGTCTTTTCCGCCGGTTACGCCGATCTGAGCCACCCCGGGAACCCCGGTGAGCACTGGTCTCAATTGAAACAATCCGATATCGCGCAGGGTCGTCAGCGGCACCGTCTGCGAGGTCAGGCTATAGGCGATGATCGGGAAAACCGTCGGATCCATACGCAGTACCGTCGACGCCGTGCCGGGCGGCAGCTGCGCCATGGCCTGGTTGATCGCGGCGTTGACCTGAAGGGTCGCCGCGATCATGTCGGTGCCCCATTCGAAAGTCGCCGAAATCTCCGCAGCACCGCGGCTCGTCGCGGAGCGCACACCGGTCAGCCGGGGGATGCCAAGAAGGGCCTGCTCTACCGGTGTCGTGACCTGCAGCACCATCTGCTGGGCGGGACGGTCGCCGGCATCGAGCGAGATCCTGACGCGCGGGAACTGGATGTTAGGGAACAATGCCACCGGCAACGACAATGCGGCGCCGATCCCTGCCAGCACAGGCAACAAGAGCAGAAAGAGCAGCGAACGCCTGTGTTGTGCGATCCACTCGGTGAGGTTGGACGAATTCATTTCGGTGCGCCCTCGCGGACGGCCATGCCGTCCTGCAACTCGTAATTGCCGACCGTGACAATCCGCCTCTTGGTATCGATGGAGCCGATAATCTCAGTATATTTATCCGTCTCGATGCCGGTTTTGACAGCCACGCGCTCCGCCTTGCTTCCAGTCACTTGGAAGATGTAATCGCCCTTGCCGTCGCGCAGCACAGCGTCGCGCGGTACTACCCAGCCGGTATGCTGTTCGAGCACGATTTCGACGGATACGGCCGTGCCCGGGACCAGCTCCTGCTCGGCAGCAACGAGCTCCACCCAGACGTCCAGCCGCTTTGTTGCCGGGTTGATCGTGCCCGTCGCGCCCCGTACGACTCCGCTCAGCCGGCTATCCCGGGTGAAGACGGGCACAACCTCCGCGGCCATGCCGGTCTGCACGCGCGCGGCGTCTTCGGGCTGGAGACCGACGGTGACCTGCACGCGATCGGTGGGCGCCAGCTTCAGGACTGTCGTATTCGGCTGTACTCGATCGCCGAGCGCCACCGTAAGGGCCGTAACGTAGCCGTTAAACGGCGCGGCTATCACTTCGGTTTTCTGGTCATTGCCGAGCTTTCGCTGGGTCTCGACGGCCACCATCGCGTCTTCGACCGCCTTTTGAGCAGCCGCGAGCTGCGCGTTGGTCGCGAGGTGCTGGGCAAATAGGGTTTTGGTGCGCGCGAGGTCACGCTTGGCGAAATCGAGCGCCGCGACGGCCATCTGGAAGCTGAGCGTCGCTGAAGGATCAGTAGAGAGCTCGAGCAGAACCGCGCCGGCCTTGACCACCTCGCCGGGACGCACTCGAAGCCGGGAGATCTGACCGGGGTGCAGGAAGCTGACCCCGATGACGGCATCTTCACTCGTAGCTACAGTGCCGTAGCCCCGCACCGTATGCTTCAGTACCTGCTCGCGAGGTGCGGCTGTCTCGATCAGGACACTTGGTGCGGGAGGCGTCTGCGGGTGGCCTGTTCCTGATACCAGCAGCAACGCGACCAGCGTCAGGCCACCTGTACGTATCATTGGACTGCAGGACGATTGGGCGCCCGAGTCGGAATATCGCTGCCGATCAACGTCTGCAAGGCGATACGTTGCTCGAGCAATGTCTGTTCCAGCTTGAGCGACTCGATTTCCTTGGCGAGGAGAGAGGCATGGAGATCGACATAGCTCCTCTCGTCCAGATTGCCTGCCGCATACGCGCGATCGGCTACTTCTGCCGCATCGCGCAGTCGGCGGACGCTCGTGAGGCTCGCCCGATATTGCGCTTCGATGAGGCTTAGCTCTGTTATCAAGCGATCGGCGGCGCCATATGCGGCGTCCAGACGAGCCTGGTATTCGTCGCGTAGCCCTTGGCGGGTAGCCCGCTCGATTGCGATATTGCCCTGGTTGCGGTCGAAAATCGGCAGGCCAATAGTTAGTGTCGGGCCTGCCGTATAAACAGGCGTCGTGTCGTTGGTGTAATTGGGCCCGATGGTGAGCTTTGGGAATTGCTCGATAATCGCTTGCCGCAACTTTTGCTCCTCGGCTTCGTAACCCGCCACGAGAGCGAGGAGATCGGGTCGTCGCCGCGCCAAATCGAGCAAAATGGCCTTCAATTTCGCGGCATCGATCGCCGGAACAGACACTTTATCCACTAGGCGGAGCTGCCCCTCGGGTGCAAGGCCGAGCAAGGCGTTCAGGTCATGTCGGTTTTTCAGGATCAGCTGCTCGATATCGTGCAGCTGTGTCTCGACGGCTTGCAGGGCAGTCAGATCGCTGACGACAGTTGGCAGGATCTCGTTCCCTTGCTGCATGGCAGTGTTGGAGCGCTGATAACGATCACTGAAAAGCTTTCGGTACTCGTCGATCACCGTACGTTGATGCTCGAGCTCCACCGCTCTCGCGAAAAAGGTGCGGGCCTGGCTCACGATCTGCCACTCCTGCCACAGCAGGTTCAATCGAACGCTGCGCTCGTTCGCCAAGGCCGCTTGCCGGCGGACAGAACGGGTCAGGAGCGGCACGATGTCTTGCGTGAGAGTGGCACTCACGGAGCTGGTGGTCGCTCCCACTCCGCTGATCAGGACCCCGTAGGCGAACGAGAACTGCGGGTTCGGCAGCAATCCGGCGGCGAATGCCTGAGCTTCGGCGACGCCGACCTGCCCCCGCATCGCCTTCAGATCGGGATTGTTGACGACGGCGATCATCGCAACCTCGTCCATGTCAAGTGGCCGAGATGGATCAAACGGGTGCGAGCCAAGTTCCGGGAGCGGGAGATCGGATGGCGAGATGGTGAGTGCCGCAACGTCCGAGAGAAGCTCGGGTCGGTCGCCGAGGGGCGCCGACTCGTAAGTTTGGCAAGCTGTCAGAGCGACGCTCGCAAAACACATCGAAACTGCGCGTCGCACGTGGACATCCCGCTCGAGGTCGGTGAGAAAAGGCCGGCCGACTAGATTTTCGGATGCTGTAGTCGGAGTTGGATTGGCAGCAGGATTACCCCTCGGGCTTTGCCGGCGGTTTGCTCGGAGTTTACCATTCCGTAAGCTGACGCAGAGCCGAAGTTGCGAGAACGGCTGAGTCCTGCGCGCCGACGGTCGGTCGTACCGACCTCACCCGCTTCCGCCTTACGAAAATGTAAAGCCTGCGCAAAGTGGTGGCCAAGTTTCCGAGGCTATAGATGTGAACTGTGACCCGCAGGAAAAGGGGCATTCCGCCCGGCCGGGTGCTGCCGATCGCCTCAGGCGTCCCGCTCATGATCGGCGCTATGTTACGGTCGCGCGGGGCGCGCGGCCGCAGAAGGGTTCGGTGCTGGAGGATGGGCGACGATGAAGATCCTCGTCATCGAGGACGACGATGACACCGCGAGCTACGTTGCCAAGGGCCTCATTGAACAGGGCCACGTGGTGGACAGGGCGGCGAACGGCCGCGACGGTCTCTTTCTGGCCGCGGGTGAGACATACGACGTGCTGATCGTTGACCGGATGCTCCCGGGGCTCGATGGCTTGGCGATCGTGAAAACGATCCGCGGCGCCGGGCTTAAGGTGCCCGTTCTGTTCCTAACCGCGGTCGACGGCATCGATGACCGGGTGGAAGGACTGGAGGCCGGCGGCGACGACTACCTCGTAAAGCCCTTTGCGTTTGCCGAGCTTTCCGCGCGCGTCAACGCACTTGCCCGTCGGCCGGCGATTGCCGCAGTGGGTACGGTCCTGCAGGTCGGCGATCTTCAGATGGATTTATCTCGGCGCACGGTCGAACGCGGCGATCGCACTATCGAGCTCCAGCCGCGCGAGTTCCGCCTACTCGAATATTTGATGCGCCACCCGGGGCAGGTCGTCACGCGAACCATGCTTCTGGAATATGTCTGGGATTTTCATTTCGACCCACACACGACGGTGGTCGAGACCCATATCAGTCGCTTGCGCAACAAGCTCGATCTAGGGGAGAACGAGCTGAGCCTGATCGAGACCGTGCGTGGCGCCGGATACCGCCTGCGTGAAGCGTCACCGCTGGGCTGATCTCGTCCGAACGACGAGCTTCCGGCTAGCGGTGCTGTACGCACTGCTGTTTGGCGGATCCGCGGTCGTTGTATTCGCGGTCATATACTGGGCGGCGACCAGCGCAATGTCAGATCAGCTCGACGCCGGGCTCGATGCCGAACGCGCGGCGCTCGAGGCGCGTTACCGGGCTGGTGGTATCGACGCGCTCTCGTCGGCTATCGCCGAGCGCCTTGCACAGCCCGTACATCCCCTACGTTACCTGCTCGAAGACGCGTCGGGGCGGGTGCTAGTTGGCGACTTCCCCAATAGTCCGTCGCTGCGCGCCGGAAGATCCGAAATAGAGATCCCGATCGCGCTATTATCGGGCGATGCCAATCAAAAGCGGAGGTTGTTTCGGATACTTTGGATCGCCCTGAAAAATGACGGCTTCCTTCTATTGGGCGACGACGCGCACCCTCTCGAGGAGCTACGCGAGTTCCTCATCGGCGCTTTCGGGTGGGGCGCGGGCGCCACGCTCGTCCTAGCGGTACTTGGCAGCATGGCAATGAGTACGGGTGTGCTGCGCCGGGTCGAGGCCATCAATCGTGCGAGCGAACGGATCATGGCCGGCGAGCTCGACCGACGGTTGCCAACGACCGCCGGTGACTGGAGCGGAAGCGGCGACGAGTTCGACCGGTTGGCAGCGAACCTCAATATCATGTTAGACCGCATTGAAGTGCTGGTGCAAGGCCTACGGCAGGTTTCCACCGACATCGCTCACGACCTGCGCACGCCACTCGGGCGTTTGAGAAACACGTTGGAGCTGGCCCGGGACAGTGCATCCGCGGACGGACGATCTGCTGGTGCGACGGCGGTCGACCAGGCGATTGAGGAGGCCGATGCGCTGTTGGCCACGTTTGGTGCATTGCTGCGCATTGCGCAGATCGAGGCGGGCGCATCCCGGCGCGGCTTTGGCTCAGTCGACCTCTCGGCCATGATCGAGGCTGTTATCGAGGTCTACGCTCCGGCCGCCGAAGAGAAGGACCACACCTTGACCCGGCGAATTTGTACCGGGATTATCGTATTTGGCGACCGTGCTTTGCTGACACAGATGCTCGCCAATCTGGTCGAGAACGCGATACGGCATTCCCCTCCCGGCGCGTATATCGATGTCGCGCTCTGCGCCCCAGATGGCATAGAGGGACCGCAAGTGACGATCAGCGATGACGGGCCCGGTATACCCGAGGCAGAGCGCGACAAGGTGTTCCGCCGCTTCTACCGCCTCGATGCGAGCCGATCAACACTGGGCAACGGTCTGGGTCTGGCCCTAGTTGCCGCCGTCAGCGATCTGCACGGCGCCAAAATCCAGCTCTTCGACAACTCGCCTCGCGGCTTAAGGGTGGTGCTGAGTTTTGGCGAAACGACTGCTGCACCAGTCACAACGCAGCAATTTCACGGAGGAGCGTATTGCGCTGGACTTGGCGGATCTTACTCTTCGCGTTGATTGCCACCGGTGCGGGTGCCGTCTGGGTCGGCGTCAAGCGCGATCACTCAGGCCCCACTGCGTCAGCGGCCCCTCCGGCGGCTGCGCCGGCCGTGCCGATCACGGAGGGACGGGCGGAGACCCGCGATGTCCCGATCTGGCTGTCCGGCATCGGTTCGGTACAGCCGCTCAACGCGGTCACGGTGAAGGTGCGGGTCGACGGCCAGCTCGACCGGGTCACGTTCACCGAGGGCCAGGACGTCCACAAGGGTGACGTCCTCGCGCAAATCGACTCGAGATCATTTCGCGCACAGCTCAAGCAGGCGCAGGCCAACAAGGCCAAGGACGAGGCGCAACTCGCCAATGCCCGCCTCGATTTGGAACGCTCGACGAGGCTCGAAGCCAGGGGTGTGGCATCCAAGCAGACCCTCGACACGCAACGGGCGCAAGTGACAGCTCTGGAAGCCGCCGTCGAAGCCGACCAGGCGGCGATCGATATGGCGCAGTTGCAACTGGAGTTCTCGACGGTTACCGCGCCCCTCGACGGCCGCGCCGGGTTGCGGCTCGTCGACCCGGGGACGGTGGTCCATGCCTCGGACGCAAATGGACTGGTCACGATCACCCAGATGCAACCGATCGCGGTCCTCCTCACGGTTTCTCAGGACGAGCTCCCAGAGGTGCTGGCGGCAATGGTCCGAGGTGATCCAGCCGTCGTCGCCTATACCAGGGGTGGCGAGCGGCCTCTCGCCACCGGCAAGCTCGTCTTCGTCGACAGCCAGGTCGACCAGGCAACGGGCCATATCAAGCTCAAGGCGTTGTTCGACAACTCGGACCGTGCTTTGTGGCCGGGCGAATTCGTCGACGCCCGGGTTCAGGTCGCGACACTCATGAACGCCACCGTCGTCCCGGCCAAGGCGATCGAGCGCGGGCAGAACGGCACCTACGTTTTTCGCATCAAGCCCGACGATACTGCGGAGGTTTGCCCCGTGACCGTCAGCCACGTCAGCGAGGGCACTGCAATCATCGCTGATGGTTTGGCACCCGGCGACCGGATCGTCGTCGACGGGCAATACCGGCTGCAGCCAGGCGCGCGCATCGAACCCCGCAAGGCCGCGACGGCCAGCGGTTCGTGATTGCCCGCAGGCAATTCGAAAGCGTCAAATCGTGAGCGTTTCTAAGCCTTTCATCAATCGGCCAGTCGCAACCTCGCTGTTGATGCTCGGCCTCATCATAGTCGGCGCCGTGGCATTCAACCTGTTGCCTGTCGCGCCGTTGCCTCAAGTCGACTTCCCGACGATAGCGATCGATGCGGACCTCCCCGGCGCCAGCGCCGAAACGATGGCATCGACGGTCGCGACCCCGCTCGAACGCTCGCTCTCCGACATTTCGGGGATCTCCTCGATGACCTCGTCGAGCTCGCTCGGGACGACCAGCATTACCATACAGTTCGATTTGAGCCGCAACATCGACGCAGCCGCGCAGGACGTGCAAACAGCGATAAATGCCGCCGGCGGCAAATTGCCGAAGGCCCTGCCAAGCCCGCCGACCTACCATAAGGTCAACCCGGCCGACTTCACGATTTTGTCATTGGCGCTGACTTCTGACACCCTGCCGCTGCCAGAAATCGATCGCTATGCCGACGACTTCATCGCCGCTCAGATCTCGCAGATTACCGGGGTCGGGCTCGTGGATTTCCACGGCGAGCAGAAACCGGCGGTTCGTGTTCAGATCAATCCCGACAAGGTCGCCCAGCTTGGATTGAGCCTCGAGGACGTCCGCGCCGTGCTCGGCGAGTCGACCGTGAGTGGGCCCAAGGGCAGTCTCGACGGTCCCCATCGCGCGGTAGTCATTGACGCCACCGATCAGGTCTTTAATGCCGACGCCTACAAGAACCTGGTCGTCGCCTATAAGAACGGCGGGCCGATCCGTATTGCGGATATCGGGACCGTGACCGATGCCTCGGAAGACGCCAAGGAAGCCGCTTGGCTGCAAGACAAGCGCACGATCATCGTCGACGTCCACAAGCAGCCTGGGTTCAATGTCGTCGAAACCATTCGACGCATAAAGGAACGGCTGCCCGACCTCACCGCCGCGCTGCCACCCACTGTCAAGCTCACTGTCGTCGGCGACCGAACCCAGACGATCGAAGCCTCCGTCCATGACGTGCAGGTGACGCTCGCGATCACCGTCTGCCTGGTCGTTATCGTCATCTTTCTGTTTCTACGGAATTTCTGGACGACAGTGATCCCCGGCGTCGCGATCCCGCTGTCGCTGATCGCGACCTTTGGCATCATTTATCCGCTGGGCTACAGCCTCGACAATTTATCGCTAATGGGGCTCACCATCGCCGTGGGCTTCGTCGTTGACGACGCGATCGTCGTGATCGAAAATATTCACCGTCATGTCGAGCGCGGAGTTCCGCCGCAGCAAGCCGCCCTCGATGGCGCACATGAGGTTGGTTTCACGGTCGTGTCGATGACCACCTCGCTGATAGCGGTCTTCATTCCCGTGCTGTTCATGAGCGGGATCATCGGCCGCCTGTTCCGCGAATTCGCCATGACGGTTAGCGCTGCTATCGTAATGTCCGGATTGATCTCGCTGACGGTCACGCCGACGATGTGCGCGAGGCTGATCCGGCATCACCGAGCCGACGAACACGGACGCGTGTACCGGGCGTGCGAGCGCGCTTTTGATTCGATGCTGCACTTTTACCAGCGAAGTCTGCGCGGGGTCTTGCGCCATCCGGCGATAACCTTGATCGTGACGCTGGCTACATTAGCGGCCACGACTTACGGCTACACGATCATGCCGAAGGGGTTTTTCCCTGAGGAAGACACCGGCCTGATCCTCGGCGTAGCCGAGGCGGCGCCCGACACCTCCTTTGCGGCGATGGCGGACCGCATTCAGCAAATGGGCCGTATCGTCATGGCCGACCCGGACGTGGACAATGTCTATTACTGGATTGGTCCCAATCCGACGGTGAGCCAGGGCCGGATGATGATCAACCTGAAGCCCCGAAAGGAGCGCAGGGCGTCTGCGGGCCAAATCATCACGCGCCTGAAGCCGAAACTGGCCCGGGTCGAGGGGATCGCCCTGTTCATGCAGGTCCGCCAGGACATCCAGGTCGGCGGCCGGCCGAGCAAGACGCAGTACCAATACACGCTTCAGGATGGCGACAGCAATGAACTCGCCCGCTGGGCTCCGGTCTTCGAAAAGAACATGAGGGCATTGCCGCAATTGCAGGACGTGACCTCCGACACTCAGGCTTCCGCCCCGCGCGCGACATTGCGCATCGACCGCGATACCGCGTCCCGTTTGGGGATCACGCCGCAGGCGATCGACGACACGCTGTACGACGCCTTTGGCCAGCGGCAGGTCGCCACGATCTTCACGCAGCTCAACCAATATCACGTCGTGCTCGAACTCGATCCTCGCTTCCAGCTCGACACCGGTGCGCTCCGGCACCTGTATGTGCGCTCGGCAGCGGGCCAGCTCGTACCGCTCGGCACAATTACCCGGATCGAGGAGTCGGTCGCACCGATCACAATCAATCATCAAGGGCTGTTTCCCTCGGTGACATTATCTTTCAATCTGTCCCCGGGGCACTCATTGGGCGACGCTGTCGCTGCCATTCAAAACTTCGAGCGAGGGCTGACTGCGCCGGCGTCTTTGATCACGAGCTTTCAGGGGACGGCACAGGCCTTTCAGGCCTCGCTCAAGTCGCAGCCTTATCTGATCGCGGCGGCGATCTTCGCCGTCTACATCGTCCTCGGGATCCTCTACGAGAGCTATATTCACCCGATAACGATTCTTTCGACCTTGCCTTCCGCGGGGATCGGCGCGTTGCTGGCGCTGACCTTGTTTCATCAGGACCTCTCGGTGATCGGATTTATCGGGATCATCCTGCTGATCGGCATCGTCAAAAAGAATGCGATCATGATGATCGATTTCTCACTCGATGCGGAGCGCAGGCAGGGACTCCCGCCCGAGGAAGCGATCTACCAGGCAGCGCTGATGCGGTTCCGGCCGATCATGATGACAACGATGGCGGCATTACTCGGCGGCCTCCCCCTCGCCTTCGGTACCGGTGCCGGGGCAGAGCTGCGTCAGCCGCTCGGCATCACCATCGTCGGCGGCCTGATGCTCTCACAGGTTCTGACACTTTATACGACACCCGTCGTCTATCTTTATCTCGCGCGGCTCGGTCGGGCCTTAGGCCGGAGAGCCGCACAGTCGCCCGCAGGGTCGGAACTGCCGACAAACGTCCGGCTCGAGGCCAGCGCGCGCAAAAGACGATCGTATGCGGCCGAGTAGCTCTCTCAGTCTCTGATCGGGGAAAGGGCACAGCCGAGACCCGGCGGCAAGTTTTCGTTCCGCGCCGCGCACACCTTGAGCGACAATAACGTGATCCGGTCGCAGGTGGCGCAGGCCGAGGCGCGGCTCTCCGCTTCCTACGCTTTTTTGGATCGTCGAGGAGCTGAACTACGGCTGCGCGTCCTCGGCTTGAGTCTACGCGGTGCTGGCCGAGCACCAATGGATCGTTGCCTCGTATCCCGAAGCGGTCGCCTCGTGCGGTCCGGCGCGGGATATTCGGCGCCCTACAAGCGCTGCGGGTCGATCGAGATAGACGCCGGAAGGTCGCTGCCGACGAAAATCGGCCGGAGGATGTGTGACTGAAAGCGCCAGAGCCGGTCGTCGCCGAGCACGCATTGCGCCTCGAAATCGGCGATCATCGCGGGCGGCCTCGCCAACTGAAACGGCGGGCGACCATCGGCGCGGTAGAGGCTCATCACCCCGACCGCCTGGGCGTGCCGCGCGTCCTCCCGGAATACCTGAAGATTGTCGACCAGGTGTCGCGTGGTGGTATTGCCGCGCTGCCGGCGCCGGGCATAAAAAGCGCGAATTTTCTCCGGTCCTTCGAACCGGTTGTGGCCGACGGCGTAGAGCGCCTCCGGTAAATAAAACTCGTGCGCCTGGCTACCGCCGTTGTGATCCACGTCGGCCCAGTAATTCGTCATCAGCCGATTGAGCGCATACCACAAGGCCAGATCATCGGTGTCCATCATGTGCTTTGCGATCCTCCCCGTGATGAGGCGACATCTCCCGGACTTCTCAGGCGGTGAGTGTCGCTCACAGCGTTCCCCAGCCCTCTTTGCGCCGGTTCGCGCACGGCGTCAATCGGCGCGGCGTCCCTCCTTACGGAAAGCCCGTTTGCCTCGACCTCGACTGCGCCGGGTCAAGCCATCGCCGGTGCGCCCTCGGTAACGGTTTCGAGCTGGCCAACTGTCTCCCGGCCGAAGGCCAGCGGGATGAACGCGCCGATCGCGACCACCACGAAAATCGTGCCGAAGAAAATCGTCGGCGAGGCGGTGTGCGGCACCATCAGAAACGGCGCCAGCACGCCGGCGAAGAGCCGCCCGAACGACTCGCCGAAGGGTTGTCCGCGGCCGCGCAGCGCCGTCGGGAATTGTTCCGAGAGGTAAACTCGGGTGGCGGTGAAGGCCGACAGCACGGTGAAGCCCGTGATCAGCGCGCCCGCGACCATTACGACCGTAGCAAATTGCCCTGCCAGGTGCGCGATCAACATCAGGAACAGACCTGGCAGCGACCCGGCGAGCGCGTAGGCGATCGTCCAGCGCCGCCCGATGATCTCCATCAGGAACCCGGTAAAGCCCTTTCCCGGGATGCTCGCGAAGTACACAAGCGAGCTCAGCCCGAAACTGAAGGTGACGGCCGTACCCTGATCGACCAGCGCCTTTGGCAGCAGCACGTGAATCAGAAACCCGGCAGTGCCAGCGCAGACGCCGCTCAAAATCCCGACCGTGGTCCAGCGCAGCTGGCCGCGGCCGAACAATGCCCAATAGGGTGGAAGCCGCTCGCGGGCGGTTGGCAAATTGTCCCCGAGTGCGGCGACCGTCAGCGGCGGCACGCGACTACCGGACTGCCTGATGATCCGGTTGACGATGTCAGCCGCCGCTTGCGGCTGGCCTTTGCGCAACAGCCAGCGCGGGCTTTCGGGGATCGCGAAATAGATGAGCACCGGCACGACAGTCACCGCCAGCCCGCCCGGCAGTGCCAGCAGCCGAAAGCCGTAAGGGTTGTCGGCGAGCAGGAAGGCGATGAACGGCTGCACGGTGAAGGCGGCTGCCAGCGCCATCTCATAAACGGCGCCATAGGTGCGCCGATGCTGAGCCGGCATCAGCTCGGCGGCGATCGGGAACGGTGCCGAGACGGCAAATCCGCCGGCGAGACCGGTCAAGAGACGCACGATGATCAGCTGCTCGGCGTTTTGCACCAGCGGGATCAACAAGGTGAAGAAGGTGGTGCCGACGACGCCGATCTGCATGACGGTCTTGCGGCTCCAGTGATCGGACATTGCCGAGGCCATGAAGCCGCCGACGCAGATCATGAATGTCGAACCGACGGCGAGCCAGCGGATATCGGCCTCCGTCAGCTGCAGCGGCGCTTTGGCCATCACCAGCAGCAAGCCGGTGATCGCCAGATCGTACCCTTCGACAAAGCCGACGAGGGCGAGCACGGCAATCACCATTGCGTGGTAAGGGCTGAACGGGATGCTGTCGAGCTTGCGGCCGAGCACGAAGCCGGCCGCACTTGCCGATCGGCCGATCGGGCGGACTTCTGCCATGGTGACCTCCCAGATTGATCGAACCCGGGGGACCATGCGGAAGCACAAAAACGGCCGAGGCCGGCGCGTCGCTTTTATTGAGGAATCAGTTTAATTTGCTTGCTCGTCGCTGTATCTATGCCTCGCAGATTTTGGCAGCCGCACGAGATGCCGCCGGACCGACGTGTTGCTCCTGTTCCATGTTCGGCGGCATTCCGTTTTCGCCGCCCTCTTTAAGCCCCATCAACACCATGCAAGTTAGCCCAGCGCTGCGAAGTTGTCAAAAGCGTCGGTCTTGTCAGGGCCGCGCGGGCTCGACCACTAGCGCGGTAGCGCAGGGGCCGGCCTGCCCCGTTGCGCTGCTGAGCAGCCCACCAGATCTTCGCTGTGCGTCACGGGCATCAGGCAACGCAGTGGGAGACAGATAATGCGGATCGCGATAATCGGGGCTGGCAATGTTGGGGGCGCGCTGGGCAAGGGCTGGGCGCGCACGGGGCACGCAATCGCATATGGGGTGCCCGAACCGTCGGACGCGAAGCACCGCGCGACGGCGAGGGCGGCAGGAGGCGCTGATCTCCTCTCGGTGCCGCAGGCGGTACAAGGGGTCGAGGCGATCGTGCTGGCCGTACCCTTCGACGCCGTGGGCGACGCGCTGACGGCTATGGGTGATCTCGCCGGCCGCCTGCTGATCGACGTGACCAACCCGCTGCGCATGGGTGCCGCTGGCCTCGAGCTATCGCTCGGTTTCGACCGCTCGGCCGCCGAGCATGTGGCATCGCTGGCGCCGGGTGCGGCGGTGTTCAAGACGCTAAACCAAGTCGGGTTCGAGGTCATGGAGAACACCGCCGGCTACGCCGCGCAGCCCGTGATGTTCGTGGCCGGCGACGACGCGACGCGCAAGCCCGTGGTGATGGGCCTTGTCTCCGATCTCGGCTTTCACGCGGTGGACGCCGGCGGTTTGCGCGTCGCGCGCCTGTTGGAACCCTACGGCATGCTGTGGATACACATGGCGCTGGACCGCAAGGCCGGCCGCGACAACGCCTTCGCCTACCTTGCTCGGGGCGGGGGCTTGGCCGGATCAGAACGAGGGGATCAGAAGTGAATTTCGTATTCGAGCTGCCACCGGATCGTTTCGCGCGGTGAGGCGGAGGTCACACCGAACAGAATGCCAGCATTCCATTTGAGGGTGCCGGGCCCGATGTTCGAAACGATGCCGAACAGTTGCGGGCCGATGCGGTTGTCCTGCGGCCAGTGCGAATTGAACCCCTCAAACGCACTCGGGTTGCCATAGGCCTGAAAGCCGGGCTCGATCGGCGTGCCGAGCGCGAGCCGTGTCTCCCAGGCGTACACGAAAAACGGTTGCTGCGAGGAGCTGGGGCCGACTTCTTTTTGGATAAACAGGTTTACAGTGTTGATTGTCCCGAGGATTTCCTTGCGGAACATCGGGCCCAAGGTGAACTCGTTCGGGTTGCCCCGGATGGTAGCTTTGCCGAACTCGGCGAAGAGGCCGGCATCGAGCCAATATTGGCCGCGCTCGGTGAACACAAAGAAGTTTTCTGAAGTAACCTGGCTGAAATTGAGCGACTGCCCGGGACCCGCGTCCCGGTTCTGCTCGAGCTCGAGCTCGGTGCGCCAAAAGCCGTTGACCCCGTATTCGAGTTCTTGGGTGAGGCTCAGCTCGCCGTTGTGCGCCGGATTCGGATCGTGGCCATAGTCGCCCAGAGGCTCGATCGAAACCTCTCCGGGGTTGGCATCCGGCATGCGGACTTTGAAGTCGGCCGCGGCTGGAACCACGGTCGCCAGCGTCAAGGCCGCGCTGGCGATAAGCCACAAGGTGCTAACGCAACGCATTCGCGTCTCCATTCGACATTAATCGAGCAAAGCGGCTAAGCAGTCCGGGAAGGAGGCTCGGCTTTTAAACGGGTGCTGCCGTGGCCGGCCGGCTCGGCGCGGTTGGCGTGGCGCGCCCCATCACTCGCATCAAGGTACCGATGACGAGAAGCGTGGCCAGGTAGAACACGACCTGGATACCGGCCGGCTGTGCCGAGTAACCAATCAACACATGCAGCAGCACGCCGAGCGCGCTGCGCTCGCTCAGGATCGAGGAGGTGTCCCAGAGCTCGTTGCCGAGAGGCGGCAGCAGGTTGGCTTGCATCAGAAAAGAGGCACCCTGCGAAGCCATCCCGGCGGCGAGCAGCAGAATGAGCCAGCTCGTCACTCCGAAAAGCCGATGCACAGGGATCGCCAGGAGCCCGAGATAAATCAGCACGCCAATTGCGGCGCCGCCGGCGAGTCCGAGAATCCCGCCCCCTAACATGTTGAGCGCGCCCACTCCCGAGGCGATCGCGATTCCGTAAAGAAACAGCACGATCTCGGAGCCTTCACGCAGCACGGCGATCCCGACGACCAGAGCCAGGGCATAGAGCGGCCGGCTGCCGCCGAGCACCGCCTTGCCGAGCAAAGCCGCGGCCGCCGCCAGCTCGCGCCCATGCCGGTTCATCCAGATATTGTGCCAGCCCAGCATGGCGACCGCGGTAAACAGGATCGCCGCGTTGAACAGCTCCTGCCCGATGCCGTTGACCGCGCCGGCGATCGCGCCGGCACAAGTAGCGACGAGGATGGCGCCGAGGACACCTGCGGCGATCCCACCACTCACCCAGACACCGCGGCCCGCCACACCGCGGCTCGCCGCCAGCACGATGCCGACCACCAGCGCTGCCTCGAGGACCTCACGGAAAACGATAATCGCCGTCGCCAGCATCTCAGCCCTCGTTATTTGACCACCAGATGGCCACGGGTCTCCGGGTGAAAATCGTCGAAAAACTCATAACTGCCCGGATCGAGAGGCCCGACGAAGACGGTAATTTCCTGGCCCGGGGGTACGATCTTTTCGCGATGAAATTGCGTGCTCTCAAATTCCGAGGCGGTCGGGTTGTCGTTGCGCACGACGAGCTTGACCTTGACACCCGCCGGGATCTGAACCTCGCTCGGAACGAACTGGTTGTTTTTCAACACAATCGAAAAGCTGGGATCATCCGCCAGGGCGGGCCCTGCAAGGACGAGAACGAACAACCCCGCGACCCTGGCGGTACGACTCATTGTGACACTCCGGCCGAGATGCGAATGCGAACTCTTCTCATTATCGCCCGAATGGGCATCGGGAAGCAAGCGCAAATCACGGGTAACGTGGGTCTCGAGCGCCCGATCGGGCGCTCGCTCGAATGAGCTCGGTGAAAAGCAGCGGTCCGCAGTCAAAAACACGGTGCATTCACCGCGCAGCAGGTCCTTAGGGCAAGCACGGCAAGTCCGATCAATCTCTCGCCGCTTCGATCAGCAGCGAGCGAAACCAGACCTGCGCCGGTTCGCTCGTCGCGCGGCGGTGCCAAGCCATCGAAATGGGCACAGAGAGATCGATCCCCAGCGGCATGATCTCGATCTCGGCTATCGCAGCAATTTGCTGTGCAGTCCGTCGCGGCACCGTGGCGACGAGATCGGACGCCGCGAGTGCCGCCGGCAGGGCCAGATATGTCGCGACCAATAGCGCGATCCGGCGCTTCAACCCGAAATCGGCAAGGGCACGATCGACCGCGCCGCTGGTATCTCCGCGCGGCGACACGAGGACGTGGTCGAGCGCCGCATAGGCTTCGAGCGACAGCGATTGCGCCGCGAGCGGATGACCCCGCCGCGCGACCAGCACGAACGGGTCGCGCAGCAGCATCATCGAGTCGAGATGCCCCGGCATCGCGCGCAGGTGCGCGACCGCGACGTCGATCGCGCCGCTATCGAGTTGCTCGGCGGCTTCGGCCCCGGTCAGCGGCGTCAGGCGCAACGTCGCCTTGGCGGCTTGTCTGGCAAAGGTTTCGGCAAGGCGCCCGACGAGCGCGACCTCGGCATATTCGGCCATGCCGGCGGTAAAGATACCGGCACTTTTCGCCGGTTCGAAGCCGACGCCGAGGTTGAGCGCCGCCTCGATATGCTCGATTGCAGCCGAGACAAGAGGGGCGATCTCTCGCGCGCGAGCGGTTGGCTCCATGCGATGGGGAGTGCGGACGAACAGATCGTCGGCAAAGAGGCTTCTCAGGCGAGAGAGCGCATGGCTCATCGCCGGCTGCGACAGACCAATGCGGCCTGCTGCGCGGGTCACGGCGCGCTCTCTGATCAGCGCGTCGAAGGCTTTCAGCAGGTTGAGGTCGACAGCGCGAATATCCATGGAGCGAATGTGTGCTATACGATCTATCGATTTGATCGATGGTGAGCCGCTGTTAAGTAGATATCGTTCGCAGCGAACCAACAGGAGAACGACCAGTGACCGAA
>Ga0209040_10001065_pt1 | contig 21440 bp, 17 predicted proteins | sample BogFormECP12_OM3_FD_188240 | JGI IMG/M metagenome (GOLD analysis project Ga0209040, IMG submission 188240) | Bog forest soil microbial communities from Calvert Island, British Columbia, Canada - ECP12_OM3 (SPAdes) (version 2) | ecosystem: Environmental > Aquatic > Freshwater > Wetlands > Bog ... | reverse complement strand
TTTCGCCGACGAGTTCGACGCCCCAGGGCTCATCATACGGATTGCCGAAGGCCATGGAAATGTACACCACCAGGTCGCGATTCGCGGCGGCGGTTTCTTTGCGTAGGGTTTCGACCAGCTTGCGCGATTCGTCGCGGGACATGTTGGCGTTGGAGCGCCGGAAATAGGCGGAGATGGAGTACGGATAACCGATGGTGCTGACGCCGGGAGTTGCGAGAGCGCGTTCCAGACCCTTTTCATTTACCACGATGCCGATGATTTCCGGCATGGTTGCGCCATCGGGAAGGGAAGCGGTGAGTTTTTGCATTACTTCTTCGCTGTCGGCCATTTGTTTTACATGTTTCGGCGATACGAAGCTGACGGCGTCAATGTGTTTGAAGCCCGCAGCAATTAGTTCACGCAGGTAGACGACTTTGTAGTCTGTCGGAATCAGCTCCGGCAATCCCTGCCAGGCGTCTCGCGGACATTCGATGATCTTAAGGGCTTCAGTCATTTCGAGGACTTCTGCTCCCTTTGTTTTTCGTCCAGCACGAGTAGAAACGCGCCGACGATCACCAACAGCCCGCCACTCTCAAGATGAAACATAAGGCAAACAACACCAAGCACCATCAGAAATCCTGCGCAGAAACGCATCAAGTTTGCAGGACTCCGGTCTTGAATTCTCGAATCTCGGGATTTAGAGCGGCGGCTTCCAAGGCCCAAATTAACGCATCGCGCGTCTGCGCTGGGTCGATGATGGCATCGACCCACAGGCGGGCGGCGGCGTAACGCGGGTCGGTTTGATTTTCGTAGGAGGCGCGCACGGCATCCAGCAGCTCTTTTTTCTGCTTTTCGTCGACTTTTTTGCCTTCGCGCTCCAGTTGCTTTAGCTTGATTTCCGCTAGGGTGTTGGCCGCGGCATCGCCGCTCATTACCGCGTAGCGCGCCGTGGGCCAAGCAAACATAAACCGTGGGTCAAAGGCTTTGCCACACATGGCGTAATGGCCGGCGCCGAAGCTGCCGCCGCAAATCACTGAGATCTTCGGGACTACGCTGTTAGAGACGGCGTTGACCATCTTTGCGCCAGCGCGAATGATGCCGCTCCATTCGGCGTCCTTGCCGACCATGAAGCCGTTTACGTCGTGAAGGAAGACGAGCGGGATGCGGTTCTGGTTGCAGTCCATGATAAAGCGGGCGGCTTTTTCCGCGGCTTCGGTATAAATTACTCCGCCAAATTCTACGCGTTTTTGATCCGAGCCGGGCGCGTGGGTGTGCACGTGTTTTTTCTGATTGGCGACGATGCCCACGGACCAGCCGCCCACGCGCGCGTAACCGCACAGCACGGTTTCGCCATACTCGGCGCGGTACTCGTCGAACTCGCTGCCATCCACGATGCGGGCGATGATTTCCCGCATATCGTATTGCTTGGCGGCGTCACCAGAAAAAATGCCGTAGATCTCTTCGCTGGGGAACAGCGGAGCCCTGGAGGCCACATGGCTGAAAGGCGAAGCATCCGCCTTGCCCATCTTGTCCACCAAAGAGCGGATGCGCGTGATGCAAGCGTCGTCGTCTGCCTCGCGAAAGTCCACCGTGCCACTGATCTGCGCGTGCATCTTCGCACCGCCCAAGTCTTCGGCGGAAGTTTTTTGGCCGATGGCGGCCTGAACCAAGGCGGGACCCGCAAGAAAGAGGCCCGAGCCCTCGGTCATGAGCACGTGGTCGCACATTACGGGAAGGTATCCGCCGCCCGCCACGCACATGCCCATGATGGCGGCCAGTTGCGGAATGCCCATGGCGCTCATCACCGCGTTATTGCGGAAGACACGGCCGAAATCGTCGGTGTCGGGGAATACGTCTTCCTGCAAGGGTAGAAAGACGCCGGCGGAGTCTACTAGATAGATGGTCGGGATGCGATTCTCGATGGCAATATTTTGCGCGCGGATTACCTTCTTTGCGGTCATGGGGAAGAAGGCGCCGGCTTTCACGGTGGCGTCGTTGACGATCAGCATAAAGGTGCGGCCGCAGACGCGCGCGAGACCCGTGACTACACCGGCGCAGGGCGCGCCGCCCCACTCTTCGTACATTTCGAATGCTGCGTAGATGCCTAGCTCAAAAAACTGTGAGCCGGGGTCGATGAGTTTCTTAATGCGTTCGCGGGCTGTCAGGCGGCCTTTTTTGTGCTGCGATTCGATGGCTTTGGCGCCGCCGCCGACGCAAATCTGCTCCTCTTCGTTTTTTAGGCTGGTGAGCAGGTCGATGATGCGCCGCGCATTCTTTTCGAATGCCGCGGACTTGCGGTCGATCTCGGTTTTCAGAATCGCAGCGCCCACGACTGCTCCTTGGTCTTGTACCACCCTGGCATGCGCGCGAAAGGGTGCGCAGGCCAAGCCGCAACAGTATACGGGCTAATCCGACTACGCGCGAGACACGTACCCAATAGAGAGGAATTGTGAGCCGCCGTGTTTAACGTAGTAGCAGCGCATGAGCAGCACAATCGCGGCGGTCGAAGCGTTTACAAAAAAAGTGCAATTGGGCGCTGCGCTCGGACATCCAATTTACGAGGGCAGGAGAGCGGGACAACTTGGAGCGCGGGAAAAGATAAGATTTTTGGAGCGTGAGGAAGGCGCCAGGCGAGCATGCGGAGAAATCGATGAAACGCAGCGAAAATTCGCATGAAAGATTTGGTATGGAGTTAGCTATCTTGGGGACATCGCACACGATGATCAGTTTACTGTTTGGACGAAACATTCGGCCGGGCCGTGTGTTTTATGTTGTGTCTGTAGTGGAAGCAAAGTACACTACAGGCAGATTGGCAGTCTTGGGGTGAGGTATGGCTTTCGTTCGCCGCAAAGGAAAGGCCTTCTTTCTGGTGCACAATGTGCGCCGCGGCGGGAAAGTGCGGCAGATTCACCTGGCGCGGCTGGGCATGCGTGCCCGCATCACGGACGAAGTGGTCCGGCAGGTGTCCAAGAAACATCCCTTTGTGGAGCTAAATTGGCGGGCTCTGCGGGAGCAGTTGAACGGGCAGTTAAGCGAACAAATGGAACTCGCGGACCCCAATTCCCCCGCGATCCAGCAGCTCGTAGCCTCCCTGCGAGCTCTCAATATGGACTTGGCGGACTTCTTCCCGCCGCTCCTAAAGTTTTCCGAATCCCCCGTCGTGGCGCAGGAGCTGTTGGTGCAGTTGCGGCTGCTGCAATCCACCATCCAGGTCAAGCTCGAGCAATTTGACCGTGGACGCCGGCGATTTGGAAGTACGTCCCAGGCGCTGTCACCCGCCGTTTTGGGGCGTTAGGAGGCGGTCATGACCGAACATATACTGCATCTCGATCCCAGCAAGCGCAGCACGCAGACGGTGGATTTCCAGACCTCGCTGCGGGCTAAGATCGTGGGACAGGCGGAGGGCGTGCAAGCGCTCGTGGACCTGTACCAGGTGTTCTGCGCGGGATTGAACTCTCCCGGCCGCCCCGTGGGAAATCTGCTGTTCCTGGGGCCCACCGGTTCGGGGAAGACGCGCATGGTGGAAGCCGCGGCGCAGATTCTCTTTGGCGACGCCAAGTCCATCATCAAGGTGGACTGCGCGGAGTTTCAGCACTCGCATGAGATTGCTAAATTGATTGGCTCGCCTCCAGGCTACCTCGGGCACCGCGAGACGCACCCGCTGATTACTCAGGAAGCGCTGTCGGCCAGTCACCGCGATGAGCTGAAGTTGAGCTTCCTGCTCTTCGACGAAATTGAAAAGGCCAGCGACGCGCTGTGGCAACTGCTGCTCGGCATGCTGGACAAAGCCACGCTGACGCTGGGAGACAATCGCAAAGTGGATTTGTCTCGCACGGTCATCTTTCTGACCTCAAACCTCGGTGGTGGGGAAATTACTGAACTGATGCAGGGCGGCATGGGCTTCATTCAGCCGAAAGACAAGCCTGCCGACCAGCTGGACGAAAAAGTCGAGCGCACGGCCATGGAAGCGGCGCGGCGGAAATTTTCGCCGGAGTTCATGAATCGCCTGGACAAGGTGGTGGTGTTTCACCCGCTGCAGCGCAACCAGTTGGAAGAGGTCCTGGCCATCGAGTTGGGCCAGGTGCAGCAGCGCGTGCTGGAGACGGCCAAGGGTCAGTTTCTGTTTCGCGTGACGGACACGGGCCGCGAATTCCTGCTACAAGAGGGCACTGACCAGCGCTACGGGGCACGGCACCTAAAGCGCGCCATCGAGCGGCATGTGGTCTATCCGTTGGCGAATTTGCTCGCCACGGAACAGGTGCAGCTCGGGGACCTGGTGCGCATCGACTGGGACGGCCAGCACAATGGCCTGACCTTCGTACGCGAAGGTGAAGGCGCCTTGGTACAGAGCCAGCCGGTCGAACCGCTGCCATTGGTTGCGGCGACGGAAGCGCAGGACGGGCGGACCACGGATGCTCCCGCGGAAGTGGTCGTCGAGAGCCGCAAGTCGCGGGCGGCATTGCCGGGGGTCGCGCCGGTGGCCGTGCCGCAGGCCCGCAAAAAACAGGACCGCGTTAATTCCTGATCCCTGTTTGTCGTAATCCTGGGATTATTCTTAAAGCACAACATTAGGAATGCACTAAATTTACAAGGGGCGCGTCAAAGATGGCGCGCCTCTTTTTGTCGTTTATGTCATGACACAAACTGTTTCAAGACTCTCACTTTGGTCGTGAATGAAACATTGTCTCAACTCCTGAGACAAAAATCGCCTCATGGCCGTTTGTAAGTTATTGATTGTACGTAATCTTAAGAAAATTCTACTTTTCCCGGCGATTGGCACTTGCCATGCACATTCTCACCCGTAGCGCAGCGGTGAGACGCGCCGCCCGTCCGGGAGAGCTGGACGTGCAGAGGACCACCACGATGAAACCAGCGGTTCGACAGCAACTGGATCCCAGCATTCGTAGTATCGACACGCGCGAGTTTGAGTCTTCTTTGAAAGCCAAGGTCGTCGGGCAGACGGAAGGCGTTCAGGCTTTGGTGGACATGTACCAGGTGTTCTGCGCCGGGTTGAATTCGCCGGGACGGCCGGTCGGCAATCTGCTGTTCCTTGGACCAACGGGTTCGGGCAAGACGCGCATCGTGGAAGCCGCCGCGGAGATTTTGTTCGGCGATGCCCGTTCGATCATCAAAGTGGATTGCGCGGAGTTTCAGCACTCGCACGAAATTGCAAAGCTAATCGGTTCGCCCCCTGGCTATCTGGGCCACCGCGAAACGCATCCCTTGATCACCCAGGAATCGCTGGCGGCTTCGCACACCGATAAGCTGAAACTGAGTTTTTTGCTGTTTGATGAAATTGAAAAAGCTTCCGACGCGCTGTGGCAATTGCTGCTGGGCATGCTGGATAAGGCCACGCTGACGCTAGGCGACAATCGCCGCGTGGACCTCTCGCAAACCGTGATATTCCTAACTTCCAATCTCGGGGGCGGCGAAATCGCCGAATTGACGCAAGGAGGCATGGGTTTCATCCATCCCAAAGACAAGCCCGCCACGCAGATGAATGAAAAGGTGGAGCGCACCGCGGTGGAAGCTGCGCGCCGCAAATTTTCACCGGAATTTATGAACCGCCTTGATAAGGTGGTGGTCTTTCATCCATTGCGTCGCGAGCAACTGGAACAGGTTCTGGAAATCGAGCTTGGCCAGGTCCAGCAACGCGTGCTGGAAACGGCTAAGGGCCAGTTCCTCTTCCGTGTTACGGGCCAGGGCCGCGACTTCCTGCTGGAGGAAGGCACCGACCAGCGCTACGGCGCACGCCACCTCAAGCGCGCGATTGAGCGTCACATTGTCTATCCGTTGGCGAATTTGCTGGCAACTGAGCAAGTGCATCTGGGCGACCTGGTGTGCATCGACTGGAATACGGAGCAGGATCGTCTAACGTTCGTTCGCGAAGGCGAGAATCTCGCTGTACCGGTGCGCAAGGCCGAACCACTGCTTACGTCTCGCGCTTCGCAAGCGCGCAACGGAAAATCCGTGGAAGCGCCGACCACCACGCTGCCTCCGGAGCCGATGCCGCGCATGGCCCGCTAATCGAGCGATGCCGAAATTTAACCGTCCACAATAGAAAGAAAAGGGCCCGAGTGCTTTGCGCACCCGGACCCTTTTTCAATTTAGAGCTCGCGATACGCGATGACTACTCGTCGTCGCCCTCGCTGTCGCTGAAGAGGAAAGGCAGCACCTGCGTGCCTTCACGCTTCACGGCCTGCAGCTTGCTGGGATCGATCCCCAGCGCCTCGATGATGGTCGCGGCGACTTGTGAAGTGAGCACGGGAGTCTTCACCACTTTGTGGTCGATGCTGGGGTTGGAGACGATGAGTCCGACATTGGTGTCGGCAAAGCTGAAGCCACCGTGTTCTGCGTTCTTGGCCTTTGATCCCGTATAGATGGTTCCGTAGATCGGTTGCACCAGGATGTCCGGGGTGCGGCTGTCCTTCAGGGGATTGCGGAACTTCAGCTTGATTTCGTTGCCGCTCAGCACCTCGTCGATGAACAGCGCCTTCGCGTTGGTGTTCAAATACGCGGCAACTTCCGCGTCCTTCGATTGGTCGGGCAGCCAGATCAGCGCGATATCGTCATCCTGCACGAAGCCGCAAGGTCCGGTGGTGCAGTTGTTTGCCGCGGCGATGATGGCCGCCGCGGGATTCGTGCCGGCATCCGGCAAAGCTGCAACGAGGTCCGCGAAGTGGCCCGGCTTATTCACCTTCACCGGGTTAATCGGGGACTGTCCGTGCTTGGCGGTCACGATGAAGAGCGTGGAGTTGTATATGTGTTCGTCTTTGAGCGCCTTCAGCATCATGCCTAGGGCTTCGTCGGTCTTCTTCAAACCGTAGCTCAGAACCGCGGTTGGCGTTCCCGCGCCGTCGAGATATCCGCCGGGTTGCCCATTGATCGTCGGGTCGGTGTCTGCGGTACAACCACCGGCGGCGTTGTCCTTCGCCAGCTTCTGTCCCACGCTTACGGCCTGGAAATTCATGCCGAAGACGGCGGGTACGCTGGCGGGCTTGCCGTCGTGGGTCTTGCCGTGAATTTCGTTCAGAATAGCGTTGACCTTCAGGTAGTCGTTTTGCACCGTGCAAACAACGCTGACGGTGTTGTCGAAGCCTGGGGCGTTGGTAAGCTCCGGAGTGTACAGATCGTCGACGCCGATGCCGGAAGGACCGTTGGCGATGTCGTAGGCGGGATGCTTGTCCGCCCACGCCGTGCGTCCGCCGCCGTTGAACTTCACCACCTCAAAAATAGTGTTGCTGCGCACCGCGTTGTGCGGGTGAAAGCGCACGCAGTTGCCGAAATTGTCCAGGATGTTCGGCAGCTTGGTTACATCGATCTTGTTTTCCGAAACATTCGAGGAGTTGTAAACGTCGATGCTCTCATCGAACACCATCATATTGCCCGGCCCGCCGGAGCACGTGGTGTTCGTGGGATCGAAAATCAAGCGGTCGTAGCTGACATCGTAGAAGAGCCCGTGACTGATCGGCGAGCCGCCGGTAATCAGAGCCAACAGTCCCGGAAAGGAATCCGAGTTTGCCGGAGTGCGAGCGTTGGAGTAGGTGATGGCATTTTCCGCGATTTCCGCAAGCGCGGAGTCCTTGTGCGCTGCTATGTAGTTGGCGACATCCAGGGCGTGAAGCCCGTCGACACTGATGAGCAGGACGTGTTTGATTTGTCCTTTGCCAAGTTCATCGTTGGCGCGAACCGGGGAGGGAAGCGTGGTGCCCAGCAGTCCCGCGGATAGAGCAATAGCTAATAATCGTCGTTTCAAAGTCTCTCTCCTTCTTAAACGGTGGTTGCAATTTTTTTGAATTGGGAGCGCGAAGCCCAGCGGGAGCATAGACAGCCTGTGTTACGCCTCGGAGAGCGCATGATTTCTAGCACATTAAAGAATGACGAGTTCTGTGCAGATTGGCCTGCTGTGTGTGTTTGGCGGACCCCGGTCCCGCCTCCGGGCTGATGCACGCGCGATTTTCCGTCCTGTGAGTACTACGAGTTTGCGCGAGCGAAGTCCACTGATTCATCCGCAGGCTTCGCCGCCGCATGGAGTTCCGCAGCGCGTTGCAGTGCGTCGGTCACGCTGGCGCAGACATTTTCCGAGCCTACATGGCGTTCAAATTCCGCCTGACGCATGAGTTCGGCCGGTTGCGGCAACGCGCCGCAAAGGATCAACTCGCGACCCGAAGCGTGCAGCGTGTCGGCAAGTTCCCGAATCGCACCGAGACCCGTGGCGTCGATAGCCGTCATGTTGCGCAGACGCAGGATGACGATCGGCGGCAAGGTATCGAGAGATTCCAGGATTTCAGCAAACTTGTCGGTAGTGCCAAATAGAAATGGTCCGTGGATGCGATACACGGTTGCATACTCTGGAATATCTTTGCCTTCCAGAATGTGCACGCGGCTATCGGCGACGTAATCCTTGGTGACTCGCGTGACCGTGGTAGTTCTCGAAACTTTGCGGATAAAGGTCAAGGCCGCCAGCACCATCCCCACCTCGACGGCGAAAGTTAGGTCGGTGACCACGGTAAGGGTCATGGTCAGCAGCCACACCGCGATGTCGGCTTTGGAGAGCTTCAAGATCTCGGGGATCTCCTGCCATTCGCCCATGTTGTAGGCCACGATCAGCAAGATGGCGGCGAGCGCGGAGAGTGGAACATGTTTCACCAGCGGAGCCGCGAACAGCACGATAGCCAGCAGCGTCAGCGCGTGAATCATTCCCGCTACGGGAGTTTTTGCACCGGCGCGCACATTGGTAGCCGTCCGCGCAATGGCGCCGGTGGCCGGCAGTCCACCAAACAGCGGCGAAACGATATTGGCGATTCCCTGGCCGATTAGCTCCACGTTGGGATTGTGTTTGTCGTTGCTCATGCGGTCGGACACCACCGCGGACATAAGCGATTCAATCGCGCCAAGCATAGCCACGGTGAACGCTGAAGAAAAAAGTTCGCGCACCAGTTCGTAGCGCAAGAGAGGCACCGCGAAGGTCGGCAGTCCGCTGGGAATGCCGCCAAAGCGCGTCCCGATGGTTTCGACGGGAATGTGGAGCAGGTATACCATCGCCGTGGCACCGAAGGTAACCAGGATCGCTCCGGGAATTCTTTTGGCGTACTTGAGGCACAGGACCATCACCGCGATGGAAAGCAGCGAGATAGCCGTGGCGGGAGCGGAAATCGTGTGCCAAGCGCGGGCGTACGCCTGCATGCGGTGAAAAAAATCACCCGGCACATGGTCCATTTGCAGGCCAAAGAAATCGCGAATCTGGGTGCTGGCGATCAGGATGGCGATGCCATTGGTGAAGCCGATGACGACCGGCCGCGGGAAGTATTTCACCGCTGTGCCCATGCCCGTCGCGCCCAGGAGCACCAAAATGACCCCGGCCATCATGGTGCAAACGAAAAGGCCCTCAATACCGAATTTAGCGACAATTCCGGCGACTACCACCACGAACGCTCCGGTCGGTCCGCCGATCTGTGTCTTGCTGCCGCCCAGCGCGGAAATGATGAATCCCGTGACGATCGCGCAATACAGCCCCGCCTGGGGCGACAGCCCCGAGGCAATGGCGAAAGCCATGGCCAGGGGCAGCGCCACGAGTCCCACGGTGATTCCCGCGATCAGGTCCGACAGAAATTTGTGGCGGTCGTAATCGCGCAACAGCAAAACGGATTTAGGAAGCCATGCGGCGAGAGCGGGCGTCATCTTCGGTTCGTTTGGAGGGGTACCTCGTCAAACTTAGGCTCCAGAATAACAGGTCGGCAAGCGCAAAAAACGTGATGGCCGTCACTTTTGTGTTCAGTTGGAAAATCAGACTGTCGGCGTTGCTTCAGGGTGCGGAGTTTTCTTGGCATGATGCAGGTCGCCTTCGGGCTTGTCGGAGGGTTTCCAACGCAGGATGGGTTTGCGTGCGGCGCCGACTTCGTCCAGCCGACGCACGCGCGTGGTATGCGGCGCGGTTTTCACCAGCGTGGGATTTTCCGCGGCTTCCTGCGCGATGGCCTTCATGGCATCGATGAACAAGTCGCACTCTTCCTTGGACTCCGATTCCGTCGGTTCAATCATCAGCGCGCCAGGCACGATCAGGGGAAATGCCGTGGTGTAGGGATGAAAGCCATAATCGATCAGGCGCTTGGCGATATCCATGGTGTTAACGCCATTTTTTTTCTGGATGGCATCGCTGAACACCACTTCATGCATGGAGGGCAGGGAATAAGGCAGTTCGAAAACACCGTCCAGGCGCTTGCGAATGTAGTTGGCGTTGATGACGGCGTCTTCCGTGGCTTCGCGCACGCCGGGGCCGTAGGCCAAAATGTACGCCAGCGCGCGCACTAAGAGGCCAAAATTGCCCACAAAGGCCTTTACGCGACCGATGGAATCGGGACGGTTGGAATCCAGCGCCAGCCGCCCACCTTCTTTTTCCAGCAGTACCGGCACGGGGCGGAAGGGCTCGAGAATTTTCTTCATGGCTACTGGCCCAGTTCCGGGACCACCACCGCCGTGCGGCGTGGAAAAAGTCTTATGCAAATTCAGGTGCATTACATCGACGCCGAAATCTCCGGGCCGCGTGATTCCGGTGAGGGCGTTCATGTTTGCGCCGTCCATGTACAGTAAGGCCCCCTTGGAATGCAGAATTTCCGCGATTTCCGGGATACGCTGTTCGAAAATGCCCAACGTCGAAGGGTTGGTCACCATCAGCGCGGCAACGTCTTCGGTAACCAGTTCGCGCAGTTTTTCGACGTCGATCTGCCCGTGAGACTCGGACTTGATGTTTTCGACCTCGTAGCCGGCAATCACTGCCGTCGCAGGATTGGTGCCGTGCGCGGAGTCTGGAATCAAAACTTTCTTTCGCGCATTCCCTTGCTTCTCCAGATAGGCACGAATGAGGAGCAGTCCGGTCAACTCGCCCTGCGCTCCCGCGGCGGGCTGCAGGGTGATGGAATCCATCCCGGTAATTTCGAGCAGGCATTTTTCCAGCAGGTGAAGAATGCGGAGGCAGCCTTGCGAGAGTTCCTGTGGCTGATAAGGATGCTCCGTCGCTAAACCTTCCAGCCGCGCCACAAATTCATTCACGCGCGGATTGTATTTCATGGTGCAGGAGCCGAGCGGATACATGCCCAGATCAATGGCGTAGTTCCAGGTGGAGAGGCGCGTAAAGTGGCGCAGCACCTCAATCTCACTGACCTCCGGAAAATGTTCGACGCCATGGCGGCGATGGTGAGCGCCGAGCGATGTCGCGGCATCTACGGAGGGCACATCCAGAGGGGGCAATTCAAACGCGCGCTTGCCCGCGGACGACTTCTCGAAAATCAGCCCTTCGTTCTGACTGGTGTGCCGTCCCGCCTTCTTGATTTTGCTGTTCATAATTTTTTTAGAGTGGTTGCTCCAAGACGCGCCGCAAGGCTGCGGCAAAGTGCCCGATCTGCGCCCGCGAGGTTGTCTCTGTAACGCAAACTAACGCGTGCTTGGTCAATTCTGGATAAGCGGTACCCAGCACGAAAGGCCCGATGATCTTTTCCTTAAGCAACTGTGCATTCACTAACTTCACGGAGCGAGGCAACTCCACCGTGAACTCATTGAAAAATGGCGCGGCAAAAGCCCTTCGCACGCCGGGAATTTTCTCCAGTTCGGCCAGCGCGAAGGACGCCTTCGATAAATTCTGATGCGCCATCTCGCGCAATCCCTCTTTACCCAGCAGGGACAGATGCACCGTGGCTGCCAGAGCGCAGAGCGCTTGATTGGTGCAAATGTTGGAGGTGGCCTTCTCCCGCCGGATGTGCTGCTCGCGCGTGGCCAATGTCAGTACGAACCCGCGACGACCCTCCGTGTCGGTGGTTTCTCCCGCCAGCCGCCCCGGCAACTGACGGACAAATTTCTCGCGCGAGGCAATCACGCCGACAAACGGTCCGCCATAGCTCGGCGGCAGGCCGAAGCTCTGGCCTTCCATGGCCACGATGTCCGCCTCCGCTGGAGGTTTCAGCAATCCGAGGGAAACGCCTTCGGTGATCGCCACCACCAGCAAAGCCCCGGAAGCGTGCACCGCATGGGCGAGTTCCGGAGCCGACTCAATCACTCCAAAAAAATTCGGCGATTGCACCACGACCGCCGCGACATCATCTCCTAGCGCAGCCTGCAGCGCCTTACGATCCATAGTGCCATCCGGCGCGTAAGGAATTTCCTCGATGCGCAAGCCGCAATTGCGTGCGTAGGTCCGCAAAACGTGGCGATACTCCGGATGCAGCGACCGCGCCACCAACACGCGCTGCCGATCCGTCAGGCGCTCCGCCATCAGCACCGCTTCCGTCGTGGCCGTCGATCCGTCGTACATCGAGGCGTTGGCAACTTCTTGCCCGGTCAACTGGCACATCAGAGTTTGAAATTCAAAGATGGCCTGCAGCGTGCCCTGGGTAATCTCGGCTTGATAGGGAGTGTAAGAAGTAAGGAATTCTCCGCGCTGAATCACAACGTCGGTCACCACCGAGCGCAAATGGTTGTAAACGCCGGCGCCCAGAAAACTTGTGTAACCCGTGGAGTTTTCCGCCGCGCGTTCCTTGAAATAGCCGATCACTTCCGCCTCGGACATGGGGCCGGGAAGATCGAGAGGCTTCTTGAGGCGATAGCGTTCGGGAATGGAGGAAAAAAGTTCTTCGGCGGTGGTTACGCCAATGGCCGCCAGCATCTCTTCGCGTTCCGCGGGACTCTTAGGGAGATAGCGCATCAGTGCGCGGCTTCCTTGGCCTTCTCGGCAATGAACGCCTCGTACCCTGCGGCGTCCATCAAGCCCGCCAACTCCGCGGGATTGCTCAACTTAACCTTGATCAGCCAAGCCGCTCCGTGGGGATCGGTGTTGATCTTTTCCGGCGTGGCCTGCAACTCCGGATTCGCTTCGAGTACCTCGCCGCTGGCCGGCGCGAAAATCTCGCTGACCGCTTTCACCGATTCCACGGTGCCAAACGATTTTCCCGCGGTGATCGCCGCGCCCACCTTGGGCAGTTCGGCGAACACCACATCGCCGAGTTCCTGCTGCGCATAGTCCGTAATTCCAATTGTTGCGGTATCGCCTTTGACATCAACCCACTCATGTTCCTTGGTGTACTTATACTGCGTGGGGTAGGCCATTGCGGAATATCCTTTCGAATGCCTCGTTGAAAATTCTGCCCAAAGACTTGAGCTAACAATTATGCAACGGGCGCTGCAGCTTTGCGAACGCGCTTATAAAAAGGCGTGGGCACAACTTTCGCCTTCACGCGCTGCCCGCGAATCTCCACAAAAATTTCCGTTCCGACCGCGGACATCGCCGGCGGCACATAGGCCAACGCGATGTTTTTGCCGAGTGTCGGCGAGGGCGACCCGCTGGTAATCACTCCAACCACTGGTCCCGCGTCCGCGCAGCATGCAAACCCGTCGCGCCCGATGCCGCGTTCCACCATCTCCAGACCCACCAGGGTGCGCGTGATTCCCGCATCCTTGGCTGCCAGCAGCGCCTCGCGCCCGATAAATTCGGGCTTGTCAAACTTGGCGTAACGCTCAAGGCCGGCCTCGAAGACGTTAATCGTGTCGCTGATTTCATGCCCGTAGAGAGCCATCTTGGCTTCCAGTCGCAGCGTATTTCGCGCGCCCAACCCGCAAGACAAAATCCCAAACTCCCGCCCCGCCTCCATCACCGCATCCCACACCCGTTCGGAAGTAGCGACGTTGGAGGGAACATAAATCTCAAAGCCATCTTCGCCCGTATATCCGGTCCTGGCGATAAGAGTATTCGGTAATCCGCAGACCGTGCCGTGCGTGAACCAGTAATTCCTGATGGGCGCAAGGTTCGTGTCCGTTAATTTTTGCAAAACGTCCACGGCGCGCGGTCCCTGGATGGCCATCTGCGTATAGGAATCGCTCAGCTCATCGACAACGCAGTCAAAATCTCGCGTATTTTCGCGCACCCAGTTGATGTCCTTCTCACGCGTCCCTGCGTTGATCACCAGCAGAAAATCATCTTCGCCCAGTCGGTGCACCACCACGTCGTCCACAAACGTCCCATTGGGATACAGCATCGCGGAATAGTGGGCCTGACCAATAGTTAGTTTCGAGGCGTCATTCATACTAAGGTGTTGTACCGCGGCCAAAGCCCCGCCGACCGCGTTATCCGTGCGGATGCGAATGTCGCCCATGTGGCTGACGTCAAAAACGCCGACGCCGTTGCGTATGGCTTTGTGTTCGGCCACCAAGCCACCGGTGGCCGGATATTCCACGGGCATATCCCAGCCGCCAAAATTTACCATTTTGGCGCCCATACGGCGATGCACGCCGTTCAGCGCGGTTTTGCGCAGTTCCGTGACCACTGAAGTTGTCGCTGATTCCATTCTGTTTACTCGGCAGGAAGCGATACTAGCACGCGTGTCCGACGAGGGTCAAAGCAGCAAGGTCAGACTGGTTCAAGCTGCTAATGAAATTTCGTTCATTAATGGTGCTCCCTGCAAATATCGGTGTACAATCCCCCCGTCCTCGCGTCCCCGGTGTGAAATTGCGTCCAGGAGTCCAACCCATGCGCGTACACCTGTCTCTCTCTCTGCCCATCCTGCTGAGCTCTTTCCTGAGCTTTGCGCATCCCGCGGCCGCCCAGGAACCCGGCAGGCGCCCACCGCGCGTTACCGTGCCGAAGTCCAGTCAAGAACTGCCTGGGGACGTCGGTCGCCGCTTCCATACCCATCTCCTGATTCTGGGCAGCGGCGCCGTCCAGCCCGCGGGCGAGCTTTCTCCTCAAACGGTCGGTCCCCCATTCCCCGGCTATTTCTTCGAAACTCCCGCCTCACTGGCCTGCATTTACAACCTGGTGCATCTGCAGGCTATGGGATGTAATCCCAACGTGGTGACTACCAATCCCTCCGGCGGAGCCAAGGCCATCGCCGTCGTGGATGCCTATGACGACCCAAACGCCGCGAGTGACCTGGCAAACTTCGATGCGCAATTCGGTATACCCTCCGCCAACTTCACGGTGGTTTACGCCGCAGGACCCAAACCGGCTCTCGATCCAACCGGCGGCTGGGAACTTGAGGAATCGCTGGACATCGAATACGCCCACGCCATGGCGCCCAACGCGCGACTGTTCCTGGTGGAGGCCGCGTCCGATAGCAACACCGACCTTCTCAACGCCGTAACCGTCGCCTCCAACATTGTGGCCGCAGCCGGCGGCGGCGAAGTGAGCAGCAGCTGGGGAGGCAGCGAGTTCTCCGGCGAAACCACGATGGATTCGGTGTTCGTGGAAAGCAGCGTGGTGTTCTTCGCGTCTACGGGTGATTCGCCGGGCACGGATTGGCCCAGCACTTCGCCTAACGTGGTGGCGGTGGGCGGCACCAGCACGAACCGCAATCCCACTACGGGGCTACTGCTGTATGAAGGCGCGTGGAATGAAGGCGGAGGGGGTCTGAGCCAATTCGAGGCTCGTCCCAGCTTTCAGAACAGCATCGTCAGCATCGCCGGAACGGCACGCGCCGTTCCGGACGTCGCCGCCGACGCCAATCCCATTACGCCAGTGTGGGTCCTGGATACCAATCTGTATGAGGGGCAGCCCGGCGGATGGTTTACGGTTGGTGGCACCAGTCTCGCTGCTCCCCTGATGGCCGGAATCGTCAACAGCGCGGGACATTTCCACGCGTCTTCGGCAGCCGAACTTGAAACCATTTATTACAATTGGTCCAAAGGCTTGGTCTTCGGCTTCAACGACATAAAAACGGATAACTGCGGACCGTACGGGGGATATCTATCGGTCGCCGGATACGACCTCTGTACGGGCGTGGGCAGTCCGCACAGTTACTCCGGCAAATAGTCCGCAATCGGCATTAAACGTTCGAGTAGAAACATTCTCCGCCAGGTCTTCCTGATAGAACGCATGTGCCTTCCGATGCTTGCTGGCCGTGTTGCGCTCGGGTACAGTCGGATGGAGTTTCCTGGGAGGCGTCATGGCCGGACCGGTGGTTTGCGCGCAGTGCGAAAAGCCGGAGCACGACTGTCACTGCGAGAAATACTGCACCATTTGCAAAGGGCAGCACGCGGTGCGCCTCTGTTCCGACGGTCTGTACTATTGCCCGGAATGCCGGGAAGCTTGTGACGTCTCCGTAGCCAACGCCCGTGAGCGCTGAAATTCACGGCTCCGCAACTTTGCAGTTCAGTCCGGACGAAAGGCTAGCGGCCGCGGCCGGTGGAGTGGTGCGCTATTTTGCAGATACCGCGGGCATGGAAGCCGACGCCGTGGCTAAATTGCAAGCCGCCACGCTGGCTGTTTGTCTCGCCGCCTTCGCGCATTTCGCCAAGACCAGCCCGCCATTAACAGTGGAAATCACACGCTTCGCGGATCGCATTGAAGTGGTTATCAGCCCAGCGAGCATGCCACCGGAAAAACTCGCGGCGCTGCCCGGCGTTGACCGCATCGAGCAGGAATCACGGAATGGCGCGATGGCAACGCGCCTGACGAAGACCTTGTAAGGTTATTCCAGACCTCAACTACATTTTTAGCGCAAAAGTATTGTGTTGGATGAGCGACGTCATCTGTGCGTCCGACAGGCTCATCCGCAAGGTCACGCGGTCCCCTGCGGGCGTGACGGCAGCCTGATCCAAAAGCGCAGCCAGATCCGGATTGTCCTTGGTAGCCTGATACTTCTTATAGAGCAACCCCGCCTGAATCAACTGCCCCAGCGCATTGGCGTCGTCGACCGAGCCGCAAACGGCCTGGAATTTCCCATCGATTCCGCTGGTCGCAGTGACGGAAATAATCATGTTCTGCATCCGCGTGATCAGCTTCGCGGCATCGGGAAATTGTTGCACTTCCGGCGCCAGCTGCTGCATGGCTAGCCGGGTGTACGCGGCGTTTAGTACCGTCCACACCAGTCCGGAGCCATTGGCCTCGGCAATGAGGGGATAAAGCTTGTCGTTGCGCAGCAGACTATCTTCCTGTCCAAAGTGCACTTCGATCATTTCTTCCAGCAATTTGCGGTGACCGAACGCCGCGGTGCTCGAATCGAAATACATGAAGAACAGATCGTTGGAACCGCTACCGGTGCCAAACGCATACAAGGTATAGCCCCGCACCTCGAAGGTCGGCAGCTTCTGTTGCTTGAAGTAGTTCTTGGTGTTGTCGGGAGTGAAATTGCCCAGCGCCACGCCAACCACCTGTTCGCCCGTAGGTACCGCCGAGGATCCCGCATTTTCCGTTTTCGCCGTCAAGCCCTCTGGCGCGAGGCCCCAAGCCAGTTCCTCCACCTGCGTGTTCGGATCCACTCCCGCGGAAGCCAGAAATTTTTCAAACTGTTTGAAGTTTTCCGGGAGCATTTGCTCCTGCAGTTGCGGAAACCATTTCATGGTGCGCGCTTTTTTCAGGTTGGCGTAACCAAACTCACCAGTTTCCTTAGGGAAAAGCGCCAGTTTGTCGGCTCCCAACGAGTCGGCCGCGGCGCGTTGCGGCAGCGCAAAAGCCGCCACAAAGATCAAAGCGATTGCAGCCATCAAGCTGCGTCCTGCGACGTCATAAGACTTGGGAAATTTTCTCGGGTGTGGGTTCATATGGCGCTCCTTTCAAAGGGACCGGACGAAATTTAGTTAGATGCCGGCGGACCTTGCCGCGTAGGCACCCCAACGCGCAAAACGGCGTCGCGCGGGCGTGCTTGAGTGCCACCGCTTCCTATTTGGCTGCAAGGCGCTGCCGCAGTGCGGCCAGTTTTTCGCGCACAGACTGCACGTAAGCAGCTTCGGTGATGCCGTCAAGGTTGATTTCTACGTTGGCCATCGCGCCGAGAGCTCCAGCGCTAGCCATCAATTGTGCCACGTCCAAGTCTGAACGCATGGATGCCGCCGCGATAGCGCGCAGTTGGGCCAATTGTTCCCAAAGCGCAACTGTCCGTTCTGCCACTTGTAGGGGTATTTCCGTCGCTCCCCGCGTGGTCCGCTGCACTTCCTGATTGCGTACCTTTATCTCCTCCGGGGTCGTCTGTGGCAATTTGAAGGCCTTCAGGACTTCGTCATACGCCGCCGCGTCCCGATCAATCGCCGCCTTGAGCGTTTCGCCGCTCTTCCGGAGCAAATCCAGCTCCGCGGAAAGCTGATCCACGAAGGCCACTTGCGATTTCTTTTTGCGCGAAAGTCCGGCCACCATTTGTCCCAGCGCCGCTGCCGCGGCCGCCGCAAACGCCGATACGCTCCCGCCACCGGGAGTCGGCGTCGCTTCCGCGACGGCGTCCAGGAAAGGCGTTGCCAGCGCTGCCAGTCTGCCGTCGCCCGCGCTTTGCGCCGGTGCGCCGGAAAGCGCCGCTGCCAGCTTATTTTCAAACACTTGCGCCGGCGAGAAGTCTTCCAGTTGTAAAAAGAAATCCGCGGCCATTTCCATGGCCTTCTTGGGCACCAGGCCGACAATTTCGCTGCCCGCGGGCATGACGCCGTAGCGCGCGGCTTCGCGTTTCACCATTTCGTAGACGCGATGCATGGGCGTCTGCTCAAAATCCGTCAGGTTAATCGACACCTGCGCCAGATTGCGCGCTTTCAGCTCCACGCCCATGGATTTCACATAGCGCAGTCCGCCCGAAGAAAAGCGAATCGCCTTGGCAATCTTATTTGCGATGCCCACGTCGGAAGTATTCAAGTTGACGTTGTACGCCACCAGAAATTTCCGCGCGCCTACCACGGTCACGCCCGCAGTGGGATGCAATTTCGGCTCGCCGACGTCGGGCTGGCGGTCGTGATTATTTTTCAGCTGCTCACGCAAGCCTTCAAACTGCCCCCGCCGCACATTTTCCAGGTTCACGCGGTCCGGCCGCGTCGCCGCAGCTTCGTAGAAAAACACCGGTATGCGATAGCGTTTCCACAGTTCCTCGCCCGTCCGTCGCGCCAGCGCAACGCAATCCTCCAGCGCCACACCTTCAATCGGAATGAAGGGAATCACGTCCGTCGCACCCACCCGCGGATGCGCCCCCGAATGTTCGTTCAGGTCGATCAACTGCATCGCTTTCCCCGCGCCCAGAATCGCCGCTTCCGCCACGGCATCCGGTTCTCCGGCCATGGTCACCACGCAGCGGTGATGATCCGCATCCATCTCGCGCCCCAAAATGTACACGCCCGGGACTGCGCTCATGACGCCGACGATGGCGTCCACCTTTGCAGGGTCGCGCCCTTCGGAAAAATTCGGCACGCATTCGATTAATCGGGTCATAGGTATTCGTGTGGGTTCGTAGTCTCTTCATCCTTGAATTGTGCGGATTTATTCGCTCGCGTGAATCACGCGCCCGCGCTTAAAAGTCAGCACGCAAGTGTTCACTCCAAAATAATAGGGAATTTCGCGGTAATCCGCCACATCGAACGCCGCAAAGTCTGCCTGCTTGCCGACGTCCAGTGAACCAATCTTATTTTCGCGCCGCAGCGCGTAGGCACCGTTGATCGTGGCGGCCGCGATGGCTTCCGCTGGAGTCATGCGCAATTGCGTGCACGCCAGCGACAGAATCATCGGCATGCTCACGGTGGGACTGGTTCCCGGGTTGTAATCGGTGGCCAGCGCCACAATGGCCCCCGCATCAATTAATGCGCGGGCCGGAGCGTATTTCTTCAGTCCCAAATGAAAATCGCAGCCCGGCAATAGTGTGGCCACCGTCTCTGACTTGCCTAGCGCTCGAATATCAGTGGCATTCACTTGCTCCAGGTGATCGCAACTGGCCGCTCCCAGTTCTACCGCCAACTGCGTCGCGCCGGTGCGAGAAAGTTGCTCCGCGTGGATGCGCGGCATCAGGCCCAGATCCATGCCCGCTTGCAAGACGCACCGCGATTGGTCGCGCGTAAAGGCGCCGCGATCGCAGAACACATCGCAAAACTCGGCCAACCCCGCCGCTACCACTTGCGGCAGCAATTTCTCCGTCAACAATTCGATATAGCGCTCCGCACCATCGCTCTTCGCTCGGTATTCGGCGGGGACCACATGCGCGCCCAGAAACGTAGAAGCAATTTCGACCGGCTGTTCCGCGCCGAGGCTTTGATGCAATTTCAGAATTTTCAGCTCGCTGGCAACGTCCAGTCCGTAACCGCTCTTGGCTTCAATGGTAGTGGTTCCATAGGCTGCGAACCGTGCCAGCGCGGCCGTCGCCCGCGTTTTCAGCGCGTTCTCCGTTGCCGTGCGCAGTTTCTTTACGGAATTTAGAATGCCTCCGTCTTTGCGGGCGATTTCTTCATAACTGGCTCCGGCAATTTTGAGTTCGTATTCCTCGGCCCGGCTGGCAGCGTGTATCAGGTGGGTGTGGGAATCCACGAATCCGGGCAGCACGACGCATCCACCCAGATCAATTTTTTCCGCTTTCCTGGATTCACGCAGGGCCTCAACTTTCGCTCGCGTGCCGACCGCTGCGATAAAGCCGTCGCGAATCAGCAAGGCCCCATCTCTGACAATTCCTAGGGCGGAAAGCGAATTACCTCGCCGCGGACCGCGTCCACGCAAGGTGAGCAGCTGAGAAGCACCGGTCATGAGCAGTGCGTAGCTCACGCGTGGTCGGATCGGCGGCGGCTACGCTGGCTGGTCAAGCTTGCGGCTCCATCGGAATCTTCACGTCATGCGTTTTGGCAAAGGTTTTGGCCTCGTCGTACCCGGCATCGACGTGGCGGATGACGCCCATGCCGGGATCGTTGGTCAGTACGCGTTCGATGCGGGTGGCCATTTCTTTGGTGCCGTCGGCGACAGTCACTTGGCCAGCATGCTGCGAGTAGCCGATTCCTACGCCGCCGCCATTGTGGATCGAAACCCACGAAGCGCCACTGGCAGTATTTATCAGCGCGTTGAGTAAGGGCCAATCGGCGATGGCATCGGAGCCATCGAGCATCGCTTCGGTTTCGCGGTACGGGGACGCCACCGACCCGCAATCCAGATGATCCCGGCCAATCACAACCGGCGCCTTCAGCTCGCCGCGCGCCACCAGATCATTCAGTGCCAGGCCAAACTTGTCGCGCTCGCCGTATCCCAGCCAGCAGATTCGCGACGGCAAGCCTTGAAATTTCACACGCTTCTGCGCCAACTCAATCCAGCGCGCCAGGTGCGCATCCTGCGGGAACATTTCGAGCACCAGTTGATCGGTGCGCGCAATGTCCGAAGGCTCCCCGGAAAGCGCCGCCCAGCGGAACGGTCCCTTGCCTTCGCAAAACAGGGGCCGGATATACTCCGGAACAAATCCCGGAAAGTCGTACGCGTTCTTGACGCCCTGCTCGAACGCAAAGGTCCGAATATTATTTCCATAGTCAAACGTCACGCTGCCCAGTTTCTGCAGCGCCAGCATGCCTTCCACATGTGCGGCCATCGCCGCCATGGAATGCTTCTTGTATTCGACAGGATCGGTCCGGCGCAGTTCCAGCGCACTCTCAAGCGTCATCCCATTCGGCACATACCCGCCGATGGGGTCGTGCGCCGAGGTTTGATCCGTGAGCACATCCGGCACCACGCCTCGCTTCGCCATCGCCGGAATCAAGTCCGCGCAATT
>Ga0209040_10001064_pt1 | contig 21442 bp, 19 predicted proteins | sample BogFormECP12_OM3_FD_188240 | JGI IMG/M metagenome (GOLD analysis project Ga0209040, IMG submission 188240) | Bog forest soil microbial communities from Calvert Island, British Columbia, Canada - ECP12_OM3 (SPAdes) (version 2) | ecosystem: Environmental > Aquatic > Freshwater > Wetlands > Bog ... | reverse complement strand
ACATTGCCATCGCACTGATCGCGGTCCTGCTCATCGGATGGCGCTTGGTCCAATCGCATCGGTATGTCGCCGCTTATCTGACCGCGCTGACCATTCTCATCGTGCTGCCGGGCTCGACGGTGCTGTACCACAAGATGCACCCGAACCCCAACGGCCACATCCGAAATCCATCGAGCGCGCCGCTGACCATGGACCGGGAAGGCGCGGGCGCGAAATCGCCCTTCGCGCCCTCATCCGCGCAGACCGATTCCGGCAAAATCATCCCGTCCAACTTCTTTATGGATTCCAAAGGCTGCGGCGACTGCCACAAGGATATCTACGACCAATGGAACAGTTCCACGCATCATTTCGCCTCGTTCAACAATCAGTTTTACCGGAAATCGATCGAGCACATGCAGGACGTGATTGGAACCCGGCCCAGCAAATGGTGCGCCGGCTGTCACGATCACGCGGTGTTTTTCAATGGGCGCTTTGACCGTCCGATTCGCGAACAAATAGACACGCCGGAAGCGCAGGCGGGGCTCGGTTGCATGTCTTGCCACGCCATTGTGCACGTTGCTAGCACCATGGGCAACGCCGATTTCACGGTGGAGTATCCTCCGCTGCACGAACTCGCCTCCAGCCACAACAAATACCTTCAAGCGCTAGACCATTTTCTCATTTACCTCAATCCCAAGCCGCACAAAGCCACATTTCTCAAGCCGTTTATGCGCGGAGAGTCGGCGGAATTCTGCGCCGCCTGCCATAAGGTCCATCTAGATTTACCCGTAAACAGTTATCGCTGGGTGCGCGGATTTGACGACTATGACAACTGGCAGGCGAGCGGCGTCTCCGGTCAGGGCGCGCGCTCGTTTTATTACCCGGCCAAGTCTCAGGTCTGCGCCGATTGCCACATGCCGCTGGTGGCCTCGCACGACCCCGGCAATCGCGACGGCAAAGTTCATTCGCACCGCTTCCCGGCCGCGAACACCGCCGTGCCCTATGCCAATCAAGACGCGCAGCAGTTGGAAGTGACCGAGCAATTCCTGAAATCGGGCTTCATCACCGTGGATATATTTGCCGTCTCGCCGGTCGACGACCATGTTGGAGCCAGCAAGATGCTTCGTCGTACCGAGACCGTTCAAGCGAACTCCACTTTTGCCGTGGGTGAAGAGGCCGAGCAAAGCGGACCCGCGGTCATCCGCGATGTGGGCAAGTTGGCTGCGCCGCTGAACGGTTCTACAGTAGCTTTGGAACCTGACAAGACCGTGCGCGTGGACGTCGTTGTACGCACGCGCAAGATCGGCCATTTCTTTCCCGCTGGCACCGTGGATGCCTTTGACACCTGGTTGGAAATGCAGGCCAGAGACGCAGACGGCAACACCATTTTCTGGAGCGGGAGCGTCAGCGACGACGGCAAAGGACCGGTAGAGCCGGGCGCGCACTTCTACCGTTCGTATCAACTGGACGGCGAAGGATATGCCATCGACAAACGCAACGCCTGGCAGACCCGGAGCTTGCTATACGTCAGATTGATTCCGCCCGGCGCCGCCGATGTCGCGCACTACCTCGTCAAGGTTCCTAAGAACGCCCGCGGCCCGATTCAGTTCACGGCCAAGTTGAATTACCGCAAATTCGCCTGGTATTTCACGCAATTCGCTTATGCCGGACAAGCGAAACCCGGGCAAGCTCCGTCGCTGCTCGACAAGAACCACGACGGTCTGGAATATGACTTCAGCCCGCGCTTGATTCCGGCCAACGTTTCCGGCAAAATTCGCGATTGCATTCCGGATCTTCCGATTGTGACCCTCGCGCAAGCAAATGTGCAAGTCCCGCTAGGGCACGCGGACTGGAATCCCGTGGTCCGCAAGCCAGACCGGGAACGCTGGAATGACTGGGGCATCGGCCTGCTCCTGCAGGGCGATCTGAAAGGCGCGGAGTACGCCTTTAAGAAAGTGACGGAAGCGGAGCCTGGCTATGCCGACGGCTGGCTGAACGTTGCGCGTGCGTTGATTCAAGAAGGCGAAACCGACGCAGCCAAACCCTATCTCGCCAAGGCGCTGGCAATTGCCCCGCAGTTCGGTCGCACCTGGTTCTTTCAGGCCGCCGCGCAAAAAGCCGATGGCGATTACGATGGCGCTCTGCAGTCGCTCGAGCGAGTGCGCACTCAATATCCAAGAGACCGCGTGGTGCTGAATCAGATTGCCCGCATGCTGTTTCTGAAACGCGAGTACGGCAAAGCGATTGAAGCGCTGAAGCAGGTGAATGCCGTGGATCCGGAAGACGTGCAGATGCATTACACCTGGATGCTGTGCAGCCGCGGTTTGGGAAATACGGCTGACGCGGCCCGCGAAGAAACACTCTTCCGGCGTTTCAAGGCTGAGGAGTCTTCACAGGCCCTCACGGCGCGCCGGCGCGCTATCAGCCCCGAAGACAACAACGAGCGCCAGCCGATTCACGATCATGAAAGCGCGCCCCTGCCATGAAGTGGTATCAAGTCAGGGGGACAAAGCGGGTTCCAGACGCGGACGGGGACACTGCGGGCTCGGGCAGCGGTGTCCCCCTGGCACGTGGCACAGGCTTCAGCCTGTGCTTCTTGATCGCAATTGCCATGCTCGCTGCCACTTCGCCCTCGACCGGCCCCGTCTTCACCGACGTCACGGCCCAGGCGGGCATCCACTTCACCCACACCAGCGGCCGCGCCGGCAAAAAGTATCTGCCCGAGACGTTAGGTTCCGGCTGTGCCTTCTTCGACGCCGATGGCGACGGCTGGCAGGACATTCTGTTGATCAATGGAAAAGACTGGACGCCGCGCGGGCGCAAAACACTCTTGGCCCTGTACCACAACAACCATAACGGCACCTTCACTGACGTTACGGCGGGCAGCGGCCTGGATGTTGAGATGTACGGCATGGGCGTGGCCATCGCCGATTATGACAACGACGGGCGCGACGATGTGTACATCACCGCTCTAGACGGCGATCGTCTGTTTCACAACGAAGGACACGGCAAATTCCGCGATGTGACCAAGGCCGCTGGCATTCAAAACGCCAGTTTCGGAACCAGCGCCGCCTGGTTTGACTACGATCGCGATGGCAAACTCGATCTCTTCGTTGCCAATTACGTCCAATGGGAACCGAAGAACGACCTGTGGTGCTCGCTTGACGGCTCGACGAAATCTTACTGCACTCCGGAATCTTACAAAGGCACACGCAGCCGCTTGTTTCACAACTTAGGCGGCGGGCGTTTTGAAGAAGTGGCCGTGAAAGCGGGCCTCGGAGACCCAACCAGCAAGTCGTTAGGCGTGACAGTGCTCGATTACAACGGCGATGGCTGGCCCGACCTGTTCGTCTCCAACGACACGCAACCCAACAAACTCTATCGCAATAACCGCAACGGAACCTTCACCGAAGAAGGGATGACCGCCGGTGTGGCGTACGGCGAAGACGGAGTGGCGCGCGGCGCCATGGGCGCGGATTCGGCGGATTACGACGGCAGCGGCAAACCGCATCTACTTGTCGGCAATTTTTCCAATCAGATGCTGGGCCTCTATCACAACGAAGGCAATGGCCTGTTCGTGGATGAGGCGCCGTCATCGGCCGTCGGGCGAGCCAGCCTGCTGACGCTCTCCTTCGGCGTCTTCTTTTTCGATTACGATCTGGACGGCCGTCCGGATATCTTCGCCGCCAACGGTCATATTGAAGAGGAGATCGGACGCGTACAGCCCAAGGTCAGCTATCGCGAACCACCGCTGCTTTTTCGCAATTTGGGAAATCGTAAATTTGCCAATGTAACCGCGGAAATGGGCGTAGCATTCAACCGGCCGATCGTTGCCCGCGGCGCCGCCTACGCGGACTTCGACCGCGACGGCGACCTGGACATCCTGATATCCACCAACAACGGGCCCGCCTATCTGTATCGCAACGACGGCGGCAATCGCAATCATTGGCTATCGGTGCGGTTGAACGGAACCAAGAGCAATCGCGACGGCATCGGAGCCGTCGTGCGCCTGCAAAGCGCCTCCGGCAAGCAATGGAGTATGGTCCGCAGCGGTTCAAGCTACTGTTCGCAAAGCGATCTGGCGCTGACCTTCGGATTGGGCAAAGATAACGGCGGGACAGTGGAGATCGAATGGCCGAGTGGACTAAGACAGCAACTGGGCAACGTGGCCGCCGATCAGTTTCTGACCGTCGACGAGAGCAGAGGCATTACCGCGCGCTCGCCCGCGCAGCAGGCTCATTGAAAACTGCGTCTGGCGCCGCGCAGAAAGAAGAATGAAAGCCGCTGGATGATGCGGCGCAGATGGGGACACAGCGGGCTCGATCCTGTACTCCTTCGGAAAAATTATCGTAGCGCGGTCCCCTGGCCCTGGTTACAAACGTGGTTACAAACCCGCCGCCGCTTGATAACCAGCCCCAAAGCGAGGACCCCGTCTTCAGTCGGCGAAGCATGCTATCCCGTTGAAGCCATAGGGAACTTTCCAATCTCGACGTTTCTCGCCCGCCCCCTAGGGGCGCTCACCGGCCTGGATGCGCCGTTCGCCGATAGCAACTCGCGGGCCGAACCAAACCACGTTACTCTCAAAGCATGGAATACGATCGATCCGAATTACGCTTGCGGCGGCGGCACCGTTCCGGAGCCCAGGGCGTGGTGGGCGGTGGGATCATCGTCGTGGTCGGTCTGTTGCTGCTGCTGAACAACATGCACATCATCCGGGTGCGCGACCTATGGGATTTCTGGCCGCTCATTCTGGTGGTCTTCGGCTTGGCCCGGATCGTTGAATCGTGTAGTCCGGCCAGTTACATTTGGGGCGGCATCGTGGCGGCGGTGGGAGCGCTGCTTTTTCTGGATAATCTGGATCTCGTCCACTTCAGTTTCGATTTTGTCTGGCCCGTGGTTCTGATTTGCTTTGGACTCTTGATGCTTTCGAAAGCCATGGTGCGGCAGCGGCTGCGCGCTGCGGGAGGCGCTGCGGGAGGCGCTGCGGGAGGAGTCGATACGTCCGGCTCCGCCAACTTGGCCGCGGTTTTCAGTGGCGCCCAGCGGCGCATGACCACACCGGATTTTCGCGGTGTGGATATCCTGGCCCTCTTCGGCGGCGTGGAAGTGGATCTGCGCGGCTCCCGGATTGAAGTGGACCAGGCGATCATCGACGTGAACGCCATGTTCGGAGGGGTGAAAGTGATGGTACCCGATACCTGGAACGTCACGGTGAAAGGGTTCGGCATGTTCGGAGCCTTCGACGACAAGACGATTCCGCCTCGGATCGACCCCAACGTCAAAACGCAGCAACTCCTCGTTACGGGTGTGTCGATCTTCGGCGGCACCGTGGTCCGCAATTAGGCGAGTTGTCAACCATGCACCCGCTTCTCGTCAATCGAACCCGTTTTCTTCTCTACCTGTCGATCTGGGTCCCGATCATCGGATTCTTCGCTCTTACTCTCCGGCTGGCGACCGGAATCTCGTGGCTTGAGGCAATTTGCGTAACGGCGCCGCTGGAGTTGTTTTACGCTCTGTTGTGTCTGGCGCCCTGGTATAGCTGCCGCGATCTGCCGCGAAAGCCAGCGCAGATAGCCGGTATTCTTCTCAATCACCTGATTGCAGCCCTGGTGGCGGCCAGCCTCTGGACGTTTATGGGCCGCTTGCTGGTGGGCGGCCTGTCGCGCTACTTTCCCACTCTCGGCCACCGGCTGCATCCGCAACTGCCTGAGCTTTTCGTGATGGGCGTGCTGCTGTACATGCTCTCGGTGGCGTTGCATTACCTGGGTTATACGCTGCAAAGTTCGCGGGAATCGGAGTCGCGCGAACAGGAAGCGCGCATGCTGGCGCGGGAAGCGGAGTTGCGGGCGCTCAAGGCTCAGATCAACCCCCATTTCCTTTTCAACAGTCTCAACTCCATCAGCGCATTGGCCACATCCGACGGCAAGCGCGCGCGGGAGATGTGCATCCGGCTCTCGGAGTTCCTGCGCAGCACGCTCAGCCTGGGCGACAAGGAGAATATCGCGCTCGAAGACGAATTCAATCTTGCCACTGCCTATCTCAGCGTGGAGCAGATCCGGTTTGGATCGAAGCTCAAAGTCGAGAAGCATGTCAACCTGCATTGCGACAATTGCACGGTGCCGCCTTTGGTGCTTCAGCCTCTGGTCGAGAACGCAGTGAAACATGGTATCGCCGGGCTACTCGAAGGCGGTACGATCCTCTTGAATGCCGAGTGCGTGGATGGCTTCTTGCGTTTGCGCGTGGAGAACGAGTTCGACCCCGATGCCCCGCCCAGCCGCAAGAGCGGGATCGGCTTGGCCAACGTCCGTAACCGGCTGAAGAATCGCTTCCACGAACAGGCTCGTTTGGATACCATGTCCAAGGGAAACTGTTGGACCTCTGAAGTGATACTCCCCTGTCTGACGCACAACAATCCGGCGCACGCTAATCTGACGCACGACAGTCTGACGCCCGCTAATCCGGCGCACGCCAGTCCGGCGCACGATAACCCGGCGCACGACAGTCTTTCACACCCGACGGGAGCGGCGAGTGCCTGAGAGCATCGCCCACTACCGCATCCTCTCAAAACTCGGGGAAGGCGGCATGGGCGCAGTCTTTCTGGCGCATGATGAACGGCTCGGCCGCGACGTTGCGCTCAAGGTCTTGACGCAAGAATTCGCGCACGACCCTGAGCGCTTAGACCGCTTTCTGCAGGAAGCCCGCTTAGCTTCCGCCTTGAGTCATCCGAACGTGGCCTACATTCTAGAGATCGGTGAAACGAAGGGCAGCTGGTTTCTGGCCATGGAGTTTGTCGAAGGCGAGCCGCTGAGCCACCGGATTGCCGAAGGACCGCTGCCGGTGGTAGATATTCTCCGCATCGGCATTCAGGTAGCCGATGCTCTGGAAACGGCGCATGCCAAAGACATTGTGCATCGCGACATCAAGCCGGCCAACATCATGCTGACGCCGCGCGGGCACGTGAAAATTCTCGATTTTGGCCTGGCCAAACGCGGCAACGCCAAGGCCAATACCGCCGATACCCAACTGCTGACCACCACGGGTGTGGTGATGGGGACAGTTCAATATATGAGTCCGGAGCAGGCGCTAGGACGCGAAGTGGATCACCGCACCGACATTTTCAGTCTGGGCGTGGTGCTGTATGAAATGGCCACGGGACGGCTTCCCTTCTCAGGCTCGAACGCCTCTGAAACCATGGCGAGAATTCTGCACAATCAGCCCGAGGCCATCGCGCGCTTCAATTACGAAGTCCCGGAAGAGCTGGAACGGGCTGCGCGTAAGTGTCTCGAGAAGGATCGCGACCGCCGTTATCAGTCTGCGCGTGAGCTGATGGTCGATCTGCGCAATCTGGAACGGGACTCGGCCGGCCAGCCAGCGGCGGCGGCAACAGCCGCTCAGCCTGCCGTGCCTGGCGCCCTGCTGCGCGTCATGATCGTGGACGATGAAGACCTCGCCCGGCAGTTATTGCGCGAGTATCTGGAAGCCATTCCGGGCGTCGAAGTGGTGGCCGAGTGCGGCAACGGTTTTGAGGCGGTGAAGGCGATCGCCGAACATTCTCCAGACCTGGTGTTGCTGGACGTACAGATGCCTAAGCTGGACGGATTCGAAGTGCTGGAGCTGATTGGGCATCAGGTTCCAGTAATTTTCACCACCGCTTTCGATCAATACGCGATCCGTGCCTTCGACGCCCAGGCGGTGGATTACTTGCTGAAACCCTTCAGCCAAGACCGGCTGGAAAAAGCCATCGAGCGCGCCCGCCAACGTTTGGGCCGCACGCTGCCCAAGCCGGCCGAGTTGGCTGCCGCGGCTCGTCCGCCACTGCACTATCTACAGCGCATCGTCGTGAAAGACGGCACCCGCGTACATATTATCCCCACCGATCGTCTCGATTACGCCGAGGCCCAGGACGACTATGTCGCGCTGCACAGCGCCGGAAAGAGCTATCTCAAACAGCAGACCATTTCGAGTCTGGAGACCGCGCTCGATCCGGTGCAGTTTATTCGGATTCACCGGTCGCATTTGGTGAATCTTGACCGGGTGGCCAAGATCGAGCCGTATACCAAGGACAGCCGCATCGCCATTCTCTCCGATGGAACGCAGCTGCCCGTCAGCCGCGCCGGCTACGACCGGCTGAAAGCGTTGCTCGAAGCGCGGAGCTAATGAGGGCGGCTCCCATTCTCTTCAACCGTTCGAAGACGAACGCCTGAGCTGGCTGGCTAAGTACACGGTTTCGCAATTACGGCCCGTATTGCCGCTTGGTCCCCGCTCACGGTTGGGCCACACTTAGCCTAGCCTAGGCTAGACTAGCCTATACGTAGGCGAAGATGAAGATCAGTTGGAAGCATCAGGATACGGATTTGCCGAACACCCTCACCTTCGAGCGGAAGGTCGAGTTATTTTACGAACAGACTTTTGGCTGGCAGTTGCACATCGCCGACTTGATTGCTAACGGCGGCGTGCCGCTCTCCGGCGGCGAAGCTATTAAGCGAGTCGAGCACTCGGGGTTCGCCGTCCTGCAGATCTGCCTGAGCTACTTCGAACTGATCGGCTCCCTCTATGCGGCAAACGGGGAATCGGACACGAGGAAGTTCAAGACCGGTGTGCAAAATGTATTCCCACAACTATCGGACGGCTCCGCCGCAAGTGGGCAATTGCTGAAACGACTCCACGAAGGGGCGAGGTGCGGCCTGTATCACGAAGGTCGGATACGGCCCAATATCGGATTGGGACAGCCACCGCATGGGGCGGTAATAGCAATGGATTCTTCGAATGGCACGGTTGCCCTCAGCCCTGAACGTCTCCCGCGAGCGCTCAAGGCTCATTTGGAGGGTTTCCGAAGTCAACTGTTGGACCCCGCGAATAGCGCTCTCCGCGCGGCGGTTCGAACGGCGCTTTGACTTAGGGTTCGTGAAGCGCGACTTATCAAAGGGCGATCGCGCAAAAAAGGCGCGGGTCGGATGAAGGTCACGCGCCGGGGTCTCGAGCGCCGGGCGGTTATCGAGGCCTACGCGGTTTATGACTGCTCGAAGAAGCATCAATCCGTACCAGATTTTTCGAAGTGGGACTGGTCCCAGGCAGACGCGATTGATCGAGAACTTGAGCGCGCCAGAAAAAGGGCGTCCTCGCCGGTTATCGGCTGTGGGAAATGGTCGAGGTCAACGCGTCGGACAATTCGCGCATGCGCGGTTGAAGGCAGCATCTTTCCGGGCCAGTCACGGGCACTTGGGCGCATCGAAGCCGCCAGGGCTCTCGACGGCTGGAGGCCAAGAGCCGAGAACTCGTGGTATGAGGCCATCGAAAAAGGAGAACCGCTTGATGAGGATGCACCTCTGATCCTACGCCCTGCTCTATCTGCAGAAGCACCGGCCGCCTGGTACGTAGAAGACGGCAGCGGTCGCGCGATTGCGCTGCTGAAGAACAGAGCAGCCTTTGACCGGTCGGGCGAGTTTTTCGCCATCGGCTATCTGGGAGTTGAGCCGGATCAGGGCAGCAGCTTTATGCGAGAACCTCCGTTCCAGGAACTATTGGGTAAGTTCAGGTCGGGCCAAAGATGAAGGAGTCGTTCAAAATGCGGTAATACGGGTTGCTCGTAGCGGCATCTCTGGTTCTCGCTTTCACAGCAAGCGGCCAAGAAAAGGACATCGTTGTCACCGGTAAAGAAATCCTGGATAAGCCTTTCGTCGGAATCAAACAATTCGCTGTGAGTGTTTACCTTCCGGATGAAGCAGCCTTAGGCCGCTATGGCCTCAGCAAGACCGCGTTGCCAACCGATGCGGAACTCAAGCTAAGGCAAGCGGGCATTCCGGTGGCGTCCGCCGGGCTGGGCGGTGGAAACGTAAGGATCATGATTCTCAGCGCTCCGTTTCTCGGCGAAACAGGCGCACCGATAGGCTACGGTTTTTTCATTGAGGTTGCATTAGTGCGGAGTGTCTCGATACCGGCCTCGCGAGCCCCTGTGAACGCAACGGTTTGGCGTGTCGGAGGTCCTGTCACCTCCGCCATCGAACATGTCCGCGATATTCGCGCCAACGTGAGTGATCGAGTCGACGAACTTCTGAATGCATATCTCGCCGCAAATCCGAAGTGACTCTACCCATCTTTGTCCGAAGACGTCCGACGATCATGGTCCCGATAGCACACCGTTTGAGGAAGTCCTCCGGAGTTTACGTGCAAAGCTCGACGTGTGCAAATCCCTCAAGTACGCGCTGGCCCTCGCGATTCGGATTCATGAAAAAAGTTCGATAACTGCCCACGAAGGGGAGCCATTTGCATCTTCATCCGCGAAGGGGGAGCTACTCGTTATGGCCAGGATCCCGGCAAGGTATTTCCGATCGACATCTGGCCTGCTAGCTGGCGCCGATCCAAGAGCGCGTCACTGACGCCGGCTTCCACGCTACTCTGGCGGCCGTTTGACGTGGGCAGACCGGGGGTGCCCTAGCGAGGGCGACGCCCGCAGCAGCCGCGAACGCGTGTTCGGAATCGGCTTTCAGAACTTAGGGCAAGCCGATACGCGGCTAATACTCAGACGGAGTTTGCCGGCTACGAGAGCTTCGACCGTGGGTCTAATCCTCTCGATCTGATCGGGCGGGATATGGCATCCTCCATGTGCCTCGGGCTAGAAGAAAGCTCGGGCTACAAGAAAGAAAGGTGCGGGGTCGTCACACGCCCGCACCCATTGGAGGGAAATAACCGTGGTGGTTGGGAAGGCTTACTTTGAGCCTTCGGTCGACGCTTTGTCAGAGGGTCCAAAAACGAGGATGGTGGACGTACCGCCAATCCGGATCTCACGGAGAACGCCATCGTTGGTGTCAACAGAGGTCGCGACAAATTTGTTGGGCTTGGTCTCAACGTGGACCGGGGCTTGGACGGAAGTCTTACCCTGCTTGAGAATCACCTTGTCTCCCTGGAGTTGAACTTTGAGGTCGCCGGCCTGGAACTGGCTTCCGTTCACGTTCGTGGGGCCGTATAGGGTGACATTATAGTTGGAGCCTGCATAGGCCAAGCTCATTCCGAGCAGAGCAGCGATGGTCATCACTTTTTTCATAATCTTCAAATCCTTCCTCTTCTTTCACTGTCATCTCGATCATAATTGATCGCGTGGCTAATTGGAATAGTAGAATCAGTGGTTTAGACGTATACTAACGGTTGGCGAACGGTTGCTTCCGGGGTGTCTGGGAATCAACCAACCCCCATAAACGGAGTACTTGGCTGAATCTTGAATCCTGGGGGCAGCGAGCTGAATCGCTTACCTGATAGTGCGGTCGTCTCGACTATCGCCGTATTTTTTCTGGTATTACAAGAATTCAAGCCGTGGAATCGTGTACAATCAAGGCTGACGATGGGTTCTACGCAGAAGGAACCTTCTACCGGTGTTGGTCAACCGCTTCACTCCTGGAACATGCCAATCATGCTCGGGGCCGGGGGCTTGCAAAAATTTCGAAATCCCTGTAGCTTGACGGTTGTCGCCTGCGTTCGACCAAGTTACCGCTAGCATGAAACCGTACATCGCACTTACCAAGCCGCGCATCACCTGGCTCATCTTGATGAGCACCGCCATTGGCTATGTGTTCGGCGCGAAAAGCTGGCATTTTCTTACGCTGCTACACACCATCCTGGGCACCGGCCTCATTGCCTCGGGTACGGCGGCGTTAAATCAATGGTATGAGCGCGAAGCCGACGGCAAGATGCGGCGAACGCAGCAGAGGCCATTGCCTTCCGGACAGTTGGATCCAACTCGCGCGCTGATTTTCGCGATGGCCATTTCCGCGATCGGTTTTGTGGAACTGGTGTTTGGCGCCAACCTGCTGACCGGATTGCTCGGTTTGTTCACGCTGCTGACGTATCTCCTCATCTATACGCCGCTGAAACAGCGCTCGCCGCACTCGACCACGATTGGCGCAATTCCCGGGGCCATGCCGCCTCTCATCGGTTATGCGGCTGCCAGCGGAACGTTGACATGGGAATCCTGGGCGCTGTTTGCAATCTTGTTTGTGTGGCAGTTTCCGCACTTCTATGCCATTGCGTGGATGTATCGCGAAGACTACGAACGGGCGGGGATCCGGATGCTGCCGGTAGTGGAACCCGATGGCGAATCCACCTCGCGGCAAATCGTTCTGTACTCCGTCGCGCTACTGCCCATCAGCCTGCTCCCCAGGTTTCTCGGAATGACCGGCAACGTCTATATGTTTGGCGCCATGGTCATAGGAGCACTCTTCCTTTACACCGGCTATTGCATCTTGAACGACCGCACACGGCAACGCGCGCGCAGTGTTTTGTTGGCCTCTGTTTTCTATTTGCCCGTGCTGTATGCATTGATGTTGTTCGACCGGGCATGAAGGGCGCTGGACTCATTATTGCTCCCGTTATTGGTATCGTTCTCCTGCTGGCTTCCTGCAAACCGAAAATTGGCTTACCCGAATACGGGGTAGTTTCGCCCTTCGCGCTGACGGCCCAGACCGGCCAGCCGTTTGACGGCGCGAAGGAATTGCGGGGCCGAATCTGGGTTGCCGATTTTATCTACACTACTTGTCCAGGACCTTGCCCGCGCATGACCTCTCAGTTGCGGCGCGTGCAACAGGCGGTGGACCAGAGCGTGAAGCTGGTTTCGTTCACGGTGGACCCGTCGCATGACACACCGGAGGTTCTGGCGGCCTATGCCAACCTGCATCACGCCTCGCCCGAGAACTGGTATTTTCTGACCGGGCCGGTGCCCACGCTGCAGTTGCTGGACAAAGATGTCTTCAAACTCGGCGATATCGACGGCACGCTGGAGCACAGCACTCGCTTTGTGCTGGTTGACCGGAGCATGCGGATTCGCGGATATTACGATTCTTCGGAGCCGGACGCGGTGTCGCGTCTGATTGACGATATCCACGCGCTCGAAAAATCCTGAATATGGACATCCATACGCTTCCTGCGGTTAACGCGACGCTGAACGGCACGGCGGCAATTCTGTTGACTTGCGGCTACATCCTCATCCGCAGGCGCGCCATTCAGGCTCACCGGGGCGTGATGATCGCGGCGTTCGCCGTCTCCAGCGCGTTTCTGGTGTGCTATCTCATTTACCATTCGCAGGTGGGTTCGGTGCACTATCCGCACACGGGCGCGATTCGTACCGTTTACTACACGATTTTGATCACGCATACCGCGTTGGCCGCGACCGTTCCGGTGCTGGCCATTATCACTTTGCGGCGGGGGCTCAAGCGCGATTTCAAGCGGCACCGGCGCATTGCCCGCTGGACGCTGCCGATTTGGCTCTACGTCAGCGTGACCGGGGTGGTGGTGTATTTGATGCTGTACCAGTTTTGAGGATGAACCGGTCTACTTAAATGCGGTAGACTCAGGATACACAAAACAATGGCTGTTTCGAGCGTCAAAGCAGTTGTTATTTATCCCCGGCCCAAAGATGAAGAGCTGTTCGAACGTCTGTACAAAGAGGAGCACTTGCCCTTAGTGGAGTCTAAACTAAAGGGGTTGACCCGGTTGGTAACCACCAAAGTGCTGAACTCGCCGCAGGGCAAGGTTCAGGTTTACCGGATCGCCGAACTGCACTTTGGCTCCCTCGAAGACGTCAACAAGTGCCTGGAGTCCGATGAAGGGAAGGAAGTTGTCGCTCACGCAGCGGGGATTTCCACGGGCGGTCCCCCGATTCTTCTGGTCTGCGAAGAGCAGGCAACGGTTTTCTGGTAGAGACGCCGCAGTGTTAACAACGCCGCCCAATCTTCACGGCGGCGAGAAGAGCGGCGCGAAACGAAGAAGACGGATACCGTCGATAGCTTACCAAATCGGCCCAACCCCGGAAGGCTCCTCAGGCCTGAGTGGCCGTGGAAGTACCGCGACCTTCGGCCCGGTTGACAGGAGCGCCCGCAGCTTCTACGCTAGTAATAGACATTCGTGCGTCCCGTACTCTCATCCAGCCGCCAGCCTGCAATCCTATTATTGTTTGCGGCCTTGCTGGCTTCGCTTCCCGGTGAAGTTGCGCGGGAGTTTGTGGCGCGTACCCGGCAGGAACAGGGCGTCACGGCTGCGTCGGCCAAGACACTGCTCTGCCGCCTGGCAACCGAGGTCCGGACACAAAAGCAATCCGGCGCCCGGCAGCTGCTGGAGCAGGTCCTGTCTCTGCCCGCTACACAGGTCGTCACCGGGCCCAGCCTGATTCAGCCCCTGACCAGGGTGCCCGAGCAAACCGCGACGCTCGATTCCCACTACAATACCGCGCTCTTTCAGCGCCCTCCTCCCTCCCTCTCTCTCGGCTAACTCCACGTTGGTTAGTTTTTTTTGAAAGAGAGAAAGAGGATTCTCCATGCTCGATGCTGTCTTAGCAAAAGTTTTTGGCACCAAGAATGAGCGCGACATCAAGGCCATGCGCCCGATCATCGCGGCCATCAATGCCTATGAACCCGAATTCCAAAAGTCATCCGACAGTGAACTGGCGCAGAAAACCATCGAATTCAAAGACCGGTTGGCAGGCGGCGCAACGCTCGATGACATCCTGCCCGAAGCCTTCGCGGTTTGCCGCGAGGCTGGACTCCGCACGCTCAACATGCGGCACTACGATGTCCAGTTAATCGGTGGAATCGTCCTGCACCGCGGCAAAATCGCCGAAATGAAAACCGGTGAGGGCAAAACGCTGGTGGCCACCCTGCCGGTGTATCTGAACGCCCTCGAAGGGAAAGGCGTTCACGTGGTCACCGTGAACGACTACCTGGCTAAGCGCGATGCCGAATGGATGGGCCGCATTTACAAGTTCCTCGGCCTGTCCGTCGGCATCATCGTTCACGACCTCGACGACCAAGAGCGCAAAGCCAGCTACAACTGCGACATCACCTACGGCACCAATAACGAGTACGGATTCGACTACCTGCGCGACAACATGAAGTTCCGCATTACCGATTGCGCGCAGCGCGGGCATCATTACGCCATCGTGGACGAGGTCGATTCGATCCTGATCGACGAGGCCAGAACCCCGCTGATCATCTCCGGTCCGAGTGAAGAATCCACCGACAAATATTACCGCGTCAATCGCATCATCCCCCGGCTGATCCGCGGCGAAGTGATCGACGGCAAAGAGCCGGGCGAAAAATACACCACCGGCGATTACACCGTGGATGAAAAGCACCGGTCCGTGGCCCTGACGGAAGAAGGCGTTTTGAAGGTCGAGAAGCTGCTGGGCATCTCCAATCTATACGATCCGGCCAGCATCGAACTCAATCACCACGTGCAACAGGGATTGAAGGCCAACGTACTGTTCCATCGCGACAAGGATTACCTGGTGCAAGACGGCCAGGTCGTCATCGTCGACGAATTCACCGGCCGCGTCATGCCCGGGCGCCGCTGGAGCGATGGGTTGCATCAGGCGATTGAAGCCAAGGAAGGCGTCAAGATTGAGCGCGAAAATCAGACGCTGGCCACGATCACGTTTCAGAATTACTTCCGCATGTTCAAGAAGCTGGCCGGTATGACCGGCACGGCCGAGACGGAAGCGGCCGAATTTGAAAAAACCTACAAGCTGGAAGTGGTCGCGATCCCGCCCAACCGGCCCATGCGGCGGCTGGAAAACACCGACATCGTCTATCGCACCGAGGAGGAAAAGTTCCGCAACGCCGCCAAGGAGATCAAGCAGTTTCACGACCGCGGGCAGCCGGTGCTGGTGGGCACCATCTCGGTGGAAAAATCGGAAAAGCTCTCAAGCATTCTGAAAAAGATGGGCGTCAAGCACGAGGTGCTGAACGCCAAGAATCACGAGCGCGAGGCGTTTATCATCGCGCAAGCCGGGCGCAAGTCCGCGGTCACCGTATCTACCAACATGGCGGGCCGCGGCACCGATATTCTGCTCGGCGGCAACGCCGAGTTCATGGCCAAGGAGGTCTTCCGCAAACAGAACAAGGATCCCGACGCGCTGCAAATCGCGCATGTCGGATCCCCCGAGCGCGCCGAATGGGATGCGCTCTATCAGCACTACAAAGCGGAAACCGATCCCGAGCATGATGACGTGGTGCGGATCGGCGGCTTGCACGTGCTGGCTACCGAACGTCATGAATCCCGCCGCATCGACAATCAGCTGCGCGGCCGCGCCGGACGCCAGGGCGACCCCGGAAGTTCACGCTTCTATCTCTCGCTACAAGACGACCTGATGCGCATCTTTGGCGGCGAGCGCATGCAGAACCTCATGCTGCGGCTGGGCATGGAAGAAGACGTGCCGATCGAATCCCGGCTGATCAGCAAGCGGATCGCGGCCGCGCAAAAGGCCGTGGAAGCGCAAAACTTCGCTGCCCGCAAGCACCTGCTTGAGTACGATGACGTGATGAACAAGCAGCGGCAAGCCGTGTATGGCATGCGCCGGCATCTGCTGGAAGGGCAGGACCAGAGAGCGCGGCTGCACGAAATCATCGAAGGCATCGTGGCCAGCTACATCGATATTCGCTGCCCGGAAAAAGAAGTCCCCAGCGCCTACGATCTCACCGGTCTGCAGACCGACGTGCTGACGCAGTTTGGCCTCAAGGTCGCCTTGCCCGATCTGGGAGGCCTCACGCGCACCGAGATCGAGAACAAAATCTCCGATTTGCTCAAGCAGCGCTACCAGGAGAAAGAAGACCTCATTGGACCCGATAACCTGCGCGAGGCGGAGCGCATCATCATGCTCAACGTCATCGACAATCAGTGGAAAGATCACCTGTTGTCGATGGATCACCTCAAGGAAGGAATCGGGCTGCGTGGTTATGGGCAGAAGGACCCGCTGATTGAATATAAGAAGGAATCCTTCAGCCTGTTTCAGGACATGATGGACCGGATTGAAGACGAGAGCATCCGCTATCTGTTCTTCCTGCAAGTGTCTACCGGTGGTGGCAGCGATATGGGCGGGGACGGAATGCAGCCCCGGCCTATTCTGCCGTTTGCCGAAGAAGTTGAGGAAGAAGAAGAGGAGGAGCCGATCGCGGAGCCCGTGGGGGTGTCGCAGGAGCAACAACGGGCCGCGCAGACCGCTGTCGCGGACTTCACCCGCACCATCCAGCGCAAGAAAGACAAGGAACTGGCCGATCTGCAATTCGTGGGCGGCAATGGCGGCGCCGCCGCCGACAAAAAACAGGCCATCTCCACCAAGAAGGCCGGCCGCAATGACGCCTGCCCCTGCGGGAGCGGAAAGAAGTACAAGAAATGTTGCGGCGCCTAAAGGCGGCCATCGCCGGTATCGTCCTGTTATCCGCCAGCTCCGGTGGCGAGTTATGGACAAAAATCCCCGCCACTCGCCCTGCTGATTTGGGAGAAAAGAAGGCGATTTTCGAAGAATACGGGCTGCAAGCGGCGGAAGAAGCCAGTATCGGGCTGGACAAAGCCACTGCTTACCGTTTCAAAGATGTGACCGGCGCCCTGGCGGCCAGTCTCTGGCTGGGCGGCTCTTTACGCGGCAATTACCTGGTCACCTGCGCTTGCCCGAATCTGGGTAAAATCGTCGCCTCGGCCGCGCCATTTCCCGGGCAGCGCAACGGCCAGCTCCCCGGCTTGCTGGACTATTTCCCGCCAACAGACCGGATTGGGAAGTCGCCGAAGTACATCCTCGGCCCAGCCAGCCTAGCCGAGTTTGCCCCACAATTGCCAGCGGAATTGTTTGGCCTCCAGTACTCCCCGGAAGCGGAAGTGGCCCGGTACCGGGGAACGGGCGGCGAACAGACTCTGATCATAATTTCTTATCCGACGCCCCAAATGGCCCGTGAACGAGCCGCGGCAATGGAGAATATCAAACTTGGCCTGGTGAAGCGTTCTGGGCCGCTTGTGGCGCTTGTCCCGGCCCCGCCAGACGCCGCTGCCGCCGCCAAGTTGCTGAAGCAGGTGAGTTATCAGGCCTCGGTTCAATTCAATGAGTCGGTGCCAGTGCCAGTGAAGGCCCAGAGCGTGGCTCAGATGATTCTGGCTATTTTCACCCTGGCCGGCATTGTCTTGGCGTTCTGCGTGCTATCGGGATTAGCCTTTGCGGGCATCCGAATTCTACGCCGGCGGTTTGGCCATGCAGATGCCGGGGACGCAATGATCGTGCTGCATCTCGAAAGCAAATAACTGCCTCACTTTCTCTACCTTAGAAGTTGCCAGGCGCCCCTGCGCAGCCTTTGCGCGGAAGTTTTCCACAGTTTTTGGAAAACCACTCCACAGGGTAAGTTGATGCTGGACAGCGAGTTAGCGGTGGAGTTTCCACAGGCGGATTTTTCCTTGACTGCGAACTCCCGGAGGCCATATGATCCTAACAACAAACAGGTTTTGACGGTTGCGTTTCCGTCGAATCTGATTCTCCCATGAACATCACCCTGGTAATACAGGGGCCTGTGTCTTCACGGGCATACGATGGACAGAATGCTCACCCTTTCATCGGGGGTGAGCATTTCTATTTTGGGCGGACCATCCGCTGCACGCCGTAGAGCCAGAGGATAAGCCGCCCCAGGAAAGCGTTGCGCCAATCAGATGATCCGCGTTCATCGGTGTTCATCGGCGGCCAATATTGATGTTCCGCTCCGACCGATACTCCTCATATTATTACTAATTAGCCGCCGATTAACGCGGATTAACGCCGATGTGTTTTCAACTAACCCAAGACTGCCAAGAACCTGGCGAGGATACGATACTTGTCTTCTTCGGGTTCAAGATCCCAAGACGGGTAATCGGGATTGAGCGAGATCAAACGAATGCGCGTGTGTCGCCAGGCGCCCGAGTCGTCGGTGGTCTTTTCACTGTGATATTGCTTGATCGCAAACGCCTGCCGCTGGCGGTCTTCGGCCAGCACCAGGTGACCTTCGCGAGAGCCTATCAGGCCCGTGCGAAACAGGCACAGGGAGCCATCCGGAATATCCGGTTCCATGGAGTGGCCTTCAATGTGTGCGGCGAACATATCCGGGTTGAGCTTGCCCCGCAACGTTTCCGGTATCTCTTCCCAGCCCTCTTCCTCGATCTCGTCATTTTCAAGAAACTTTCCCGCGGCTGCGCGCAGCGTGTACACGGGCACGTGCGTTTCGAATCTGCGGACGGTGGTAGGCACGTGCTGGCGATACAACTGGTTCAGCGACCACTCGAAGTTGCCGACCTCGACCGCCTGCCGGCGAGTCATCCGAAGGGCATTGGACAGCGAATCTTCGAGCGAGCGAAGCAGGGCCGCGGCGCCCATCTCGGCCGCTTTGCCGCGCAGATCCTGGGCCAGCGCCGTGAGCACTTCGGAATCTTCTTCCTGGGCCAGGAGGTCGAGGTCGCGGCGCAGCCGCAAATGCAACTCGTCGCTTTCGGGGTTTTCGAGCAGCAGGCCGATCGGGTTCAATCCCCGGCCGGGAAGCTCCGCCTGAAGAACGTAGTACCCGCCTGCGGTCATATTTTATGCTTATCGGCGGCTAAGGGGCAAAAGGATAATAGCCTTTGCGCGCCCGCACTTTCACGCTCGCCAAGTCCACTTTCACCACAATCTTCCGATAGGGCCGCTTGGGATCGGCGTCGTCCGGCGTATAACGCATGATGTACTGGGTGGTGACTTCACCTACCACATTCGAAATCGCTTTGAACATGCCGGTAGCCAGGGCCGATGCGTAGCCGCCCGTTCCCACCTTCAGCGCGTAGTTGCCTTCATCCGACGGGATCCCCAGGTAGCCCGACACGTCGGAGTAAATGCCTTGCAGCGGGTATTCCACGCGGCCCCCGGTCTCTTCGGCCAGCCGGAGCAGGTTCTCTTCATCGTCTTTCTGGAAGCCGAAACCCACCGTGCTTACCCCATAAATTGTCACCAGATTCCGCTGGGCAATCTCCACCGCTTGCTGCAGCGTCTTTTTGCTGGCGCTATCGTGGCCGTCGCCGACCACCACCAGCACGCGCCGCGGCTCAATGGGTTCCCCGTTGACCAACTTGCGGCTGGTGCAAGCCATGTAGATGGCGTCGTAGAGCGCCGCGCCGCCGCTGGGCTTCAGCTTGGCCAGTTTCTGCACAATCGGTTCGGAATCGGAGGTGGTGTTGACCAGCAACTCGGCCTCGTTCGAATATCCGATCAGGTAGCCGCTAAAGCGCTTGTCTCCGGGCAGCAGATTCAACACCAGCTCGGACGCGGCGTCCTGGTAGTGCTTCCAGTACAAGCGGCTGTTGTTGCTGAGGTCGACCAGGATTCCCACCACTACGGGCTGGCTGTGCTCCCGCGTGAAAAACTGGATCTGCTGCGGCTTGCCTTCATCGAGGATGGTGAAGTCCTTCTCTTCCAGATCGGAAACGAAGCGGCCCTTGTCGTCGGTAACGGTGACCGGCACGATGACCTCGTTGACCTGCACTTTGATGGACGGGGCCGGCTGGACCGGAGCGGGTGTTTCCGGATTTTGCGGCGCGGGCGGAGTGGCGGTCTGAGCTCCCACGAAAACGGCCAGCAGCAAAATGCCCGAAACCCTGAAAAGCATAGGAAACCTACATCGAGTATAAAACACCGCGCCGCGGAGCGGGTCCTCAAGAGAGGCCGGCGGGCTCTGGAAAGCCACCCGGAATTGAACAGAGGAGGGGCTGGCTGTGCGTTCGCCGGCATCCTTGCTTCCCGGTGGTCGGCCGCAGTGGCTTTGGGGCTATATTCTCTGACCCCTTCAAACCGGGCCGGCGGTCGGGCGCGCCGCTTGCCGCTGGCTCGCGCAAGCTGTTCCAGACAAGAAATGACCACGTCAACCTGATGGAGTTCCTGCCGAAGTTCGGCGAGCATATGGCCGATTGCAGGCGGCCACGATACCTTGAACTAGAGGTTGCAAATTGCAACCTCTAGTTGTCGTAATCAATTGGTCGATGGTCAACGGAACTAACCAACTAAACCAACACACCAAACCGGTCTTTGACGCGCAGTCGTCCCTGAATCTCGACGGGAATGGATAGCCGATCAGTCGCTCAGGTGTTCTTGAGCTTGCCACCGCATCAAAAACTCCTTGGGCTGGACGATTTTGGTGTACTTCCACCTGTGCGGAAAATGTCGGATGTTGCCCGTGACCAAATAATGAGCCTTGCTGGCCTGGGCACACTCCAGGAAACGGTTGTCGTCTTCATCGCTGGCCTCGCGCAGAATGATCTTTGGTTTGACCAGCCGCGCGTTCTTGCGAATAGCCGTCATCGCGCGCCGAGCGTCGTGCAGGTCAATCTGAAGGCGAGGATAGGCAAACACTTTTTCGTACTCCGCCAGATCGGCTCAGAGACGTACCAAACAAACGCCGGCTTGAGAGCCAAGTCAAAAACTGCCTTCGGAGAACCGGTGGAAAGCAACGATGAGACGACAACGTTGGTGTCGAGTACAACCCGGATCATTTGGCCAGAGCGGTTAGGGGTTTCTTGGCGGAGCGACGCACATCGCTGATCATTGCGTTGATCTTGGTCATGGGTAATTTGTCGGTGCCGCGCTGCTTGGACTTCGCCCGAATGCTCGCAAGCCAGTTCGGTTCGGGGGCAAAGGTGTCCATGTAGTCGCTGACGCTCATGATGACGACGG
>Ga0209040_10001063_pt1 | contig 21485 bp, 18 predicted proteins | sample BogFormECP12_OM3_FD_188240 | JGI IMG/M metagenome (GOLD analysis project Ga0209040, IMG submission 188240) | Bog forest soil microbial communities from Calvert Island, British Columbia, Canada - ECP12_OM3 (SPAdes) (version 2) | ecosystem: Environmental > Aquatic > Freshwater > Wetlands > Bog ... | reverse complement strand
ACTACGGTTGCTCCATCACCGGGGAAGTTTTGCGCTTCCGGAGGAACGAGGGGCGTCTAAGTGGTTGAGCTCAAGGCGTACTTGATCCAGACGGATGCCTTCAATCTTAATACCGCCGGACAGACCGACGCCGCTTCCTCCCAAGTCGCAGGAAGATGGCCAGCTCGCGCTGTGGAATAGCAACGAATTTCCCGACATCGATCTCACGCCACATATCCTGATCCAACTGGAAGATGATATTGAACGCTCGCGGATGCGCGAAGCGTTCTGGATTTCGGTGGTCGTGCACATGGCGCTGGTGATCTTCCTGGTCATGGCGCCGAAGATATTTCCCGGCATCAAGGGTGTGGTGTTGCTGTCGCCCCAGGACATCATGCGCAACCAGCAGTTGACCTATCTCGATCTGCCGCCGGACGCGCAGAAGCCGCCGCCGAAGTCTCCTGAGGCGAAGGTGCTGTCGGACAAGAACCGCATCGCGGAGAGCCGCCATCCAAGTTTGGACAAGAAGACCCTGGAAGAGCTGAAGCGCGCAGGTCCGCCAGCACCGGCAACGGAGCCGGGACAACAGGCGCAAATGAGCCCGCCGGCGCCGCAAGGGGAGCAGCAGCCGAACCAGGGACAGAACCAGCAGATGGCGAAGCTTGAGCCGGTCCCGAATCCTAAGCTACCGGTGCCTTCGCAGGGGAGCGGGCAGACTCCCAACTTTGCCGACCTGATGAAGTCGCCCGGCGATCTGACGGCGCAGGCTGCGCGCGCGGTTGCGGCCCGTCGCGGGGGCGGCACCTACGGAGGCGGCGGCGATTATGGCGTGGGTCCCGGCGGCTCGGCGAGGACCCTGGGAAATCTGGAAGTGCTGAGCGACACGCAAGGCGTGGATTTTGGCCCTTATCTTTCGCGCGTACTAGATGCGGTGAAGAGAAACTGGTACATCCTGATACCGGAAGAAGCTCGCGCGCCGCTGATGAAGCGCGGCAAGCTGGGCATCGAGTTTGTCATCCTGCCCGACGGAAAGATTGCCGGCATGAAGCTGGTCGCGCCGTCTGGCGACGTCGCGCTCGACCGCGCCGCTTGGGGCGGAATTACCGCTTCCAATCCGTTCGCGCCCTTGCCCACCGAGTTCCACGGGCCCTATCTGGCGCTGCGCTTCCGTTTCTATTACAACCCCCAAAAGGGCGATATGGAGTAAGGCGGCGCGTAGAATTGGCCTGTGAAGCAAGCGCTACCTAGTAGGAAGCTCGATTCCGACACCGGTCAGACCCAGGCCGAGTGGGAGGACCGCCATCGCTCGCGCGAGCGGAGGAAACTTATCGGGCTGGTAGCCATCGCGCTGTTCATCCTCGTGCTGGCCTTCCTCCGCTTCGGCAAGACGATCCCCTGGGGCGCGCGATGACACCGCCAGCAAAGCAATGACCGACCAGCTTTCGCAGCAACTTGAACCGCTCTTGGTTGTCATTCTTGGACCGACCGCGTCTGGCAAATCGGCGCTGGCGGTAACGCTTGCCCAACGGTTGTCCGGCGAAATCGTCAGTTGCGATTCGGTCGCGCTGTATCGCCATTTTGAGATCGGCACCGCCAAGCCGACGCGCGAGCAGTTGGCGTTAGTCCCGCATCACCTACTCGACATCGCCGAGCCGGATGGGCCGTTCACTGCCGGTGAATACGCCCGCCAGGCGCGGGCTGCAATTGGCGAGATTGCAGGTCGAGGCCGCTTGCCCATCGTGGTCGGGGGAACAGGTCTTTATCTGCGCGCGCTGCTGGAAGGGTTGTTCCCCGGCCCACAGCGTTCGGAAGAATTACGCGAGCGTTTGCGTTGGCGTGCGGCCAAGCGCGGTGCGCCTTATCTCCATCGGCTGCTGACGCGGCTCGATCCGGAAGTGGCTGTGAAGATACATGCCAACGACCTGCCGAAGCTGGTCCGCGCTATTGAAGTTTGCCTAGGTTCGCAGGCGCGGATGAGCGAGTTATGGAAGCAACGCGGACGCGATCCGCTGCGTGGTTTCCGCGTCTTGCGTATCGGGCTCGATCCGCCGCGAGAAAAGCTGTATGACCGTATCAATCTGCGAGCCCGGCAGATGTTCGAGGATGAACTGATCGAAGAAACGAAGGCGCTGCTCGACCGCTATCCGCGTGCTGCGCCGCTGAATTCGCTAGGCTATAAGCAAGCGGCGCAGGTTCTGCGCGGAAGGCTCACGCGCGAGCAGGCGATCGCAGCGGCGCAGCAGGGACATCGCAATTACGCCAAACGGCAGAGGACGTGGTTTCGCCGCGAGCCAGAGGTGGTATGGCTTGAAGGCTTTGGCGACGAACCGCAGATCGCAAAGCAAGCTGCCGAAGTGGTTTCCTCCAGCGCAACGACGAATTCACCCGTCTGATATCTCTGGTATCTTGACCTTTTATGGCTCGTCTGGCCTTTTTCGCTCTGCTTTTTCTGTTTGTCAGAATGTCGGTTCTCGCCTCCGCCAAAGATCACTTCCAAGCGCCCTCGCCCGTTCATCTCGACAAGCAAGGCGAGAAGTGGGCGCGCGAGTCGTTAAAGAAAATGTCGTTGGAACAGAAGATTGGGCAGATGTTCATGATCTGGTCGCAGGCGCGGCTGATAAATGTGGACAGCTCGGAATACATTCGCCTGCGCGATGCCATGCACAAGTATCACCTCGGCGGATTCGGGCTGACAGCGGGCTTCGAAGACGGCTTCCTCTACAAGAACGAGCCGCTCGAGGCCGCGATGGTGACCAACCAGTTGCAGAAGGAGTCGGAATTTCCGCTTATTTTCGGCGCCGATTTCGAGCGCGGGTTGGGGTTTCGCCTCAATGACGTGACCAGCTTTCCCCACCCGATGGCGTTTGGCGCCACCGGAAATGTGGGGTTCGCGCGCCAGTCTGGTCGCATCACGGCGCAGGAGGCACGCGCCATCGGCGTGCAATGGAACTGGTTCCCTACTGCCGACGTGAACTCGAACGCCGCGAACCCCATCATCAACACGCGGTCGTTCGGTGAAGATCCACAGCAGGTTGGCGGCATGGTTGCAGCCTACATCGAGGGCGCACACGAGTTCGGCATGTTGACCACTGCCAAACATTTCCCCGGACACGGCGATACCAACACTGATTCGCATACCGCAGTGCCTATCATCAACCAGGACAAGGCGTACTTCGAGAATGTTGCACTTCCGCCGTTCCGCGCGGCCATCAAGGCCGGTGTAGACGCGATTATGGTGGCGCACATCCTGGCGCCGGCGCTCGATCCTGGGCCGGATCGCGTGGCTTCCATCTCACCGGTAGTCGTGACTGGATTGTTGAAGCAGCGGATGGGCTTTACGGGGCTGGTGGTCACTGACGCAATGGACATGAACGGGCTGACCAAATTGTTCCCGGAAGGCGGTTCCGCGGCGGCAGGCAGGGCCGCGGTCGCAGCGGTGAAGGCGGGCAACGACATGCTGCTGATCCCGTCCAACCTTGACGGCTCCTACAACGGCCTGGTGCAAGCCGTGCGCAGCGGAGAAATTCCGGAATCGCGAATCGATGCATCAGTCCTCAAGATCCTGCGCGCCAAGGCCTCGGTCGGGTTGAACAAGGCGAAGCTGGTGGACCTCAACGCGGTTCCAAAGATCGTAGCCAAGCCTGCGAGCCTGGCGATCGCCCAGGAGATTGCCGATCGTGCGTTAACATTGGTTCGCGACAACCATCAGGTGCTTCCCTTGAAGGCCGCACCCAAGGGAACCAATGCGCCCCAGACTGCGTATCAACCGGTATCGGAGACGCACAATCGCACATTGGTGTTGATTTTCTTGGACGATAGCCGCACGGATTGGGGAAGGCTCCTTGATCAACATTTCCGATTGCGCATACCGGATGCGAACGTAATGTATATCGACCCACGCGATGCGGAAGGGCTGAAGCTGCGTGTAATGGACGCAACTGAGCAGGCGGAGGCGGTCATCGCCGCTGTTTATGAGGCTCCCAGCGCCGGAGGGCTGCCGAACGCGGCGACCGTGCAGGATGCATCTGGAGCGCTGTTGCACGAAGTATTGGGAATCGCGGCCGCTAAGACGATTGTTGTTGCAATGGGCAATCCCTACATCGCGGCGCAGTTTCCTGAAATTCAAACTTATCTTTGTACATTCTCCAACGTCCCGGTCTCCGAGCTCAGTGCGGTGCAGGCAATGTTTGGCGAAATCCCTATGCCCGGACGCCTGCCAGTGACGATTCCGAACATCGCCAACCGCGGCGTGGGATTGGACGGCCCGGTACGAGTACTTAGCGGAGGACCACAGTGAGAAAAATCTTATTCGCGTTGGTGACGACGAGTGTGGCGGCCCTGTTGCTCGCTGCGTGCAGCATGAACGTTGACGATAAGGACAAGAAGAACGCCAAGGTGGATATTAAGACTCCTTTCGCCGACCTGAAGGTAAACACCGACGAGAAGGCGGCAACGGACAACGGTATTCCGGTTTATCCGGGCGCGCACTTGCGGCCGGCGGAGAACGGCGACAACCACGCCGCCAACGTCAACATCGGCGCCATGGGCTTCGGGTTGAAAGTGGTTGCCGCGGAGTACGAAACCGACGATGCCCCGGAGAAGGTCAAAGCGTTTTATAAGGACAAGATGAAGGCCTTCGGCGACATGCTGGTGTGCAACGGACATAACGGTGGATCCGACGTTCGTATTGACTCAAAAGGCGAAGACAGCAAGCTGAGTTGCAAAGATGCTCACGGCGATGGCTGGGAGATCAAGACCGGTACTAGCGAGAACCAGCACCTGGTCTCGATTGAACCGCACGGCTCAGGAACGCGTTTTGGGACGGTGCTGATTCAGACCCACGGCAAGGAGGGCACGCTGTAAAGCATACGCGCAAGCAGGTTGCGCAGAGCAGGCCTCTGCTGGTAGGTTCGGCTGGTGGAACATCCCTGCTACCGATGTCAGGCGCTGATCGAAGAGGGCATTGCATTTTGTCCACATTGCGGCGCTCCCCAAATCAGGGTTGCTCCCCCTGAAGAAAACCTGCCGGCGACGCCACCTGCGCCGCCAGTCGAGCCGGGCGAATTCCCTTCCCCTACTCAGCCGTCGCCGGCGTGGTCGTCTGGCGGCATGCCTTACGTACCCCCCGCCAACGCAATCCAGTGGAACCTGGCGTGGCAAGGCGCACTGCTGGCCGGAGCGGGCGCTGCCATACTCACGGCAATTCCTTTCGTATCCATCGGCTGCTGTCTTTGGATGCTGGGCGCGGGCGCACTTTCGGTGGCTCTCTACCAGCGCCGCATGCCGGGCACAATGGTCACGCCGGGGATGGGAATGAAGCTGGGCGCTCTGGCCGGTGCGTTCGCGTTCATGATCAATGCTGTTGTGACCACGCTGTCGTTCGTGTTCTTCCGTTCGAGCAGCGATTTGCGCCGTGCCATGCAAGAGCAGATGGAAAAACAGATAGCCAGCAATCCCGATCCCAAGGCGCAGGAATTAGGACACCGCATCGTGGACTTGATGACCACGCCGCAAGGCGTGGCGACGCTGATCGTCGTGGGGCTGATGGTGATGGCGGTAATGTTCGTGCTGTTCTGCTCCGCCGGCGGGGCGTTAGGTGCGTCGATGTTCGGCCGCAGACGGGAATTCCGCTGATCACCGACCTGCGTGCGCTGCGTCACATGGCACGCGGACAAGGTTGCCCGCGCGTTGGGCTTCTCGTATGATTCGAGCGGCATGATGAAAGCCTCCACTGGTTCGCCCGACCTCCGCGAGAAGTCGCAAATCCTTTCCGGCTCTGAAATCGAGCGCACGCTGGTAAGGCTGGCGCACGAGATTGTCGAGAAGAACAACGGCGTTGCCAACCTTGGGCTGGTAGGCATTATGCGTCGCGGCGTGCCGCTGGCGCAGCGATTGGCGAAGATACTGGGCCGCATCGAGAAGACCGAAGTGCCGGTCGGCACGCTGGACATCACTTTCTACCGCGACGATCTTTCCAAAGTTGGTCATCGGCCTGAGGTTCGAAAGAGCAAGATGGAGTTCGACATTCAGGACAAGAACATAATCCTGGTGGACGATGTTCTCTATACCGGGCGAACGACGCGGGCTGCGCTCGACGGCCTGTTCGATCATGGACGCCCGCGGCGCATACAGCTTTGTGTCCTAATCGACCGCGGCCATCGCGAATTGCCGATCGAGGCAGGGTTTGTCGGCCGTAAAATCCACACCACGAACAACGACATGATTGAAGTGAAATTGCAGGAGACCGACGGCGCCGACAAAGTAATGCTGGTGGAGCGCGTAGCCGAGGGGCAATGAAGCCGCAATTGCGTTCGCTGCTGGGTATCGAACAACTGACTGCCGGTAAGATCGAGGCAATCTTGGCGCTGGCACGGCGCATGGATCCCAGCCGTCCTTCGCAGTTGTTGCATGGCAAGCGCGTGGCGCTGCTGTTCTACGAATCTTCCACCCGGACTCGAACTTCGTTCGAGTTTGCTGCCAAAACCTTAGGCGCGACCACCACGCTGGTGACTCCGGTCTCGTCCAGCATAGAGAAGGGGGAATCGCTCATCGATACCGGCTGGACCGTAGCCGCCTTGGGGGCGGATGCCATCGTCATGAGGCACGCCAACAGCGGAGCAGTCTACCTGCTGGCACGTTATGTTCAGGTACCAATCGTGAACGCGGGCGATGGCATGCATCAGCATCCGTCGCAAGCGCTGCTGGATGCCTTGACGATAACCAACCACAAGAAAAAGCTGAACGGGCTGCGGGTGGTGATCGTGGGCGATGTCTATCACAGCCGGGTAGCGCGTTCCAACGCGGAGTTGCTGTCACGCTTCGGCGCTGATATTGTGTTCGCCGGTCCGCCCGATTTTGTGCCAGCTGTTTCCGCTACGATCGCGCCGGGCGTCACCGCGTGTCACGACCTGAATATTGCCCTACAGGGTGCGGACGTGGTGATGGCGCTGCGGGTCCAAAGGGAGCGGCTGGCAGGGAAAGACATTCGGATCGAAGACTACATTGCCGACTACCAGATCACGCCGCAGCGCATGAAGCTGGCGAAGCCGGATGCGATCTTGATGCATCCGGGGCCGGTGATTCGCGGCATGGAACTGACTAGTGAAGTGGCGGACTCGCCGCAGTCGTGCATTCACGAGCAGGTCCGCAACGGAGTGAAAACGCGCATGGCGATTCTGGCCATGCTGCTCGGAGCGGCGCGCTAGATGAAAGACATAGACTCATTGCTGATCGTGCACGGACGGGTCGTTGATCCCGCCAACGGTGTGGACCACGAGATGGACTTGCTCCTGCGCGATGGGCGAGTAGCTGCGGTGGCGGCACCGGGGAAGCTACGCGGCCAGGCAAAGCGGACTTATAACGCCAAGGGATGCATCGTCGCACCCGGCTTCATCGATCTGCACGTGCACTTGCGCGAGCCGGGACAAGCTCACAAGGAGACGATTGCCACCGGTACTGCCGCAGCGGCGGCTGGCGGATTCACTTCCGTGTGTGCCATGCCCAACACCGTGCCGATAAATGATTCGGCGGAGATCACGCGTTGGATGCAGGCCCCGGAACGCGGGGCGCTGGTAAACGTCTTCCCGATCGCGGCCGCGACCCTTGGCAGCATGGGAGAGAAGCTGACGAACTTTGCGGCGCTGAAGAAGGCCGGCGTAGTTGCGGTTACGGACGACGGCAAGCCGATCCTCGACGATCGCGTGATGCGCGGTGCCTTGCGCGCCGCCTCTGTGCTGAAAATTCCGGTCGTGCAACACGCCGAGGACACGCGCATGACCATAGGCTGCTCCATGAACCTGGGAACAACCTCGTTCCGCCTGGGGCTTCACGGCATGCCAAACACCGCGGAGTCGAGCATAGTGGAGCGCGACATCGCGCTCGCCCGCGCCACCAGGGGACACGTACATGTCGCGCATCTCTCCACAAGCGAGGCGCTGGAAGCGGTGCGCCGCGCGAAGAAAGCCGGCTTGCACGTCACCGCCGAGGTAACGCCCCACCACATCACCTTGGTGGACCAGAACGTCGGTGATTTTAATACCAATTGCAAGATGAATCCGCCGCTGCGATCGGTCGTCGATCGCGACGCGCTGATTGCGGGCCTGCTCGACGGCACCGTCGATGCGATTGCCACCGACCATGCACCGCATGCGTTTCACGAAAAGCAGGTCGAGTTCGAGCGCGCCGCCTTCGGCATCACCGGCCTGGAAACCGCGCTACCCATCGCCATCACGGTTCTGCATCACCACTTTAAGGTGCCGCTCTGGCGCATCGTGGAGTTGCTCTCTTCGAATCCAGCGAAGATCTTCAGGTTGAAAGGTAGAGGCTCCCTCGCCAAAGGCGCGCACGCCGATGTCACCATTCTCGATCCGGGAAAGAAGTGGACCTTTGACGCTACCCAGTCACGCTCCAAGTCAAAGAACACGCCGTTTGACGGATGGAGCTTTACCGGCAGAGTGGTGGCCTCGATAGTGGGCGGGAAGATGATTTACGAGGGTTGATTCGAGACGGGCCGCATTGAGGACGAGATCATCATCGCGCCGCTTACACCTAGCCCAAGGCCGAGCGCGAACCGGACTCCCAGCCAATTCCCGTGCAGTCCTGCTAACTCACTTCCCGCATCAAGCAGGCTGAGCGCGGCGGCGGCGATCAACAAGCGTAAGGCAAAGGTGCGGGACGTCCGGAACAACAGGCCGAGCGCCGCTCCCAGATAGATTCCAAGACATCGCGAGCAAACGGCCACGCCGCTGCCGAAGAGTGAGAACGACCGCTCCGGCCGCTGATGGCAGACGAGTGCAAATCCGCGTCGCAATGCCAGCCCAATAGTCAGAAATCCGTGGGTCAAGAGATACGGCACAGCAAGGGCCACCCCGGCCAACAGGAGCGGAACTAGCATCCACGAATTCAATTTCAGCGCAGGCGGAATTCGGAGTGCTCGCATAGGATGATAGTCCCGGTCACGACCGCACCGCCCAGCAGAAGCACGCGCAGGATGTTGGCGTGCAGCACTGGATCGCCGAGAAGAATACGCACCAGCCCGAAGCAGGCACTGGCCGCGCAGAAAGCGAAGTATAGCTTTTCCCGGGCGCAATGGGAAACCGCCAGTAGCACCAGCAGCGAGGTCGTGACAATAACGTAGATGGCGAGCTGGATGGTGCCGCTCACCTTTCTCTCCCCCTGAACCGACAACGCCGTGGCATGCGATACGGCCAGTTGCACTCCGGCAACTCCGAGGAAGAAGACGGAATGCACCAGTGCGATAATGGCGCGCTTCCGGTTGGTGAGGATGGCAAACGGCTTCATGACAACTTAACGCGAGGCAATTAATAGTTACCCCACAACTCTATGGTCTCGTTTCGCTGCTGCCCTGGCTGTGATGGAGGTCACACGCACGATGTAATTTCGCTTTCCACCTGTGCGATGCACCAACGGCGGAGTTAGCGGCGGCAGGCATGTGCATCGCGCACTTGCGGACCTACGCGAGGAGAGGTGGCGATCAGAAGATTATACGGTTAAGTTGCCTACGGGTTTCAGGCGAGTTTGTTGGTTAAGGCTTGGAGAGCACTGTGTACAGTGGGATATTCTCCCACCCATTCATGGTCATCGGCGCGAACTTGTCGCATCAACCTCCACATCCGATCGCGCTGAAAGACCCATGCCTTTTGGCCGGTCGGGAGCCCGGACACTTCGTAGGCGATCGGACCGTCCCTCGTGATGCCGACTTTTTCGGCGAATACGGACCCGCTATTCAGTAAGTGCGCCTCCAAGCCGCTGACTTGAAAGCTCTCGAGTTGTTTGGAAGCGGCCTCGGTCATTGGCACAACTTGGAACCTGGTCTTGTCTGACATATCTCTTACCTCAATTCGAACCTTAACAGGGTTTCGTGAATACGTCTTAAATCTTTTATTCAGAGTTAGTTGCATGAGGTCGAGAGAAAACTCCGAAGATAGCTCCGAAATAGTGATGCCAGCGCAAAGCGTTCGTGATAGATTAGGCATGCGTTAGTTTATCGCCAGCACTGTAATAACACGCGAGGTGATTCATGAGCGGCCGTGACAGAATTAAACCCGCGGCCATGAAGTTCAAGTCAGTAATGCAGACCGAGCTTCCGCAAGGCCGTAACGGAAAACACAAGAAAATTGTTCTCGAGCTGCTGAGTGATATCGCGCGAACGGAGTTTTCGAAAATCGAGCCGGTGTTGAAAAGCAGCCAGACCGCATTGCTGCTGCTCGCCGAGGACAACGACCGAGCGCCTACGTGCGTTGGTTGCGAGCACAGGGGGTCGTTTATCGTTCGGTGGATGGGCCCGTTCTCGTCGATGCCATGCGCCGAGTGGCGCGAGGCGAGTTGTTGTTCAGAACAACGGCTCCGACATGAGACAAGGCACGCCCGAAGCTAGCTGACGGCAAGCGGAATTACCACCACCGCTGGCAACCGCCTGCATTTCGCCAGGTGTTACCCATACCCTCCCGCGGATGGAGGCCGGGAAGCATATTTGCACGTAGGTTGTCCTGACGCGATGACGGGCTTTGCCCTGCGGCGATGATTCAATACGGACGACAAGGATGCGGCTCTGTTGCCGTGCCGGATCGGCGGACTGATGGGCACTTATCCATCGACCGATGACTCCCTGGGGAGCCCACACCTGGATCTCCTACTCTCCCGATCTGCGTCATTGGGGCAGCCATCGAGTGATGATGGAGGCGCGCAAGGGCGCGTGGTGGGATGCCAACAAGATCGGTCTATCGTCGCCGCCCATCGAGACTCCAGGAGGGTGGCTCGTACTCTATCACGGAGTGCGGCAGACCGCCTCCGGCTCGTTATACCGGGTAGGTCTTGCTCTCTTTGACATTCTGAAGCCAGATGTCTGTGTGCTGCGGGGTGATTCCTGGATCTTTGGACCAGAAGCCGACTATGGGCGCGGAGGCGATGTGCATGACGTGGTATTCCCGTGTGGACATACGATGAGCGCCGATGGCGACACCATCAACATCTATTATGGCGCAGGCGATTTCTGTATAGCGCTGGCCCAAGCAAGCTTGGGTTCACTACTGAGATGGTTGGAGCATAATGGAAAGCCGTGTTGTGTCAATTCCTATTGATGTCATTGCAGACCGATGCATTGAACTGCGATTACGCGCTCTTGCTTATTGTGGTTAGAGAAAAAGGTACGGCAGTCACCTAGTACCCGCGGATGCCTTGGAGCGATCCGCTCGAGCCAGAATGCTAGTGGGGGAAACGTGCCCGCGCTGGCGGAACGCCTACCCCATCTCCAAGATGAAGCCGAACAACTGGCCCGAGAACTGGAAGGCGTTGGAAAAAGACACTGTCAAGAAATGGCCCACCCTGTCGACTGTCGTATAGGACGGAAACATGAAGCGCAGGCGGCAGGCTACAAGTGGACGTCGGACCGGCTCCTGCGAAACGTTGACGTTGCCATGTGCTCCGTGCGTCTCTGTCGTCGGATTCTATCTTGGTACGGACAGACGCGAAGAGGGCAGACGTGCTAACGCCTTCCGCTGACCGGCTGCCCCTTCGCGGCGAAGAAGAGTACGTAGAGATAGCAGATCACTGGCAGAATAAAGGCATGGTGGATCCCAACCCGGTCCGCGATGAACCCTTGCGCCAGCGGAATGACGGCACCGCCCACGATGGCCGTATTTAGTAGTCCTGAGCCTTCTCCGGTCAGGGGCCCCATGCCCTCGATCCCCAGCGTGAAGATCGTGGGGAACATAATGGAGTTGAACAAACCGACGAGCAGTATGCCACCCATGGCGAAATAACCGCTGGTGAGCATGGAAAGGCAGACCAGCGAGGCGCAGACCAGCGCATTACCGCCCAGCACCACGCGCGGCGGTACTCTCTGCAGCACAGCCGATCCGATAAAGCGGCCCACCATGGCGCCGCCCCAATACACCATGAGAAACTTCGCGGCGGTTTCGAGATTGAGATTTCCAATCTCGGGTTCGTGCATGTAATTGACCAGGAAACTGCCTATGGCGACTTCCGCTCCCACGTAGGCGAAGATGGCAATCGCTCCCATAATGAGGTTACGGTGTCTCCAGATACTGTCATGGGTACCGGCTTCGACGGCGTGGCCGCCTTCTGCCTCGGGAATGTGCGGCAGCTTAAATTTGCCGATCACCACCGCGAGCAGGACCAAGGCAATCACGATCATTATGTATGGGAACTTCACCGATGACGCCTGTTCGATGCGGTAAGCACGCAGGACCGAGGGGTTCATCGCCGCAATCTCCGCTGCTGTCTTGGGAGCAGTAGCGAGGATGAGGATGCCGCCAAACAGGGGGGCAACGAATGTGCCAAAGGAGTTGAAAGCTTGCGTCAAGGTCAGACGGCTGGACGCCGTTCTTGCCGGCCCGAGCAGCGCAACGTAAGGATTGGCGGAAACCTGCAGCCCGGTAATACCGGCGGCCAGGATGATAAGCGCCGCAAGAAATAGCGGAAACGAGGGAACACTGGCAGCCGGAATAAAAAGGGCCGCTCCGAGGCCCATGGTCAACAGTCCGGCCACCATCATCCTCTGATAGCCGATGTGCTCAATGATGACTCCCGCTGGAATGGAAAAAACCGCGTAGGCGCCGAAGAAGGCAAGCTGGACCAGCATCACCTGCGCGTAATTCAAGTCGAAGATGACCTTCAGATGGGGGATCAGGATGTCATTCAGGCAGGTCAGAAACCCCCACATGAAGAAAAGGGTGGTCACCATGGCGAGCGGGGCGCGGTAATTGATGCCGCTGTCGGGAGCGCTGACGGTTTTTGTATTCTGCTGGGTTCCGATGGCCATGCTTTACCTTTGCAAAATTAAATGTGGAGAGGGCCGAATGTATTGATGCCGTCTACCTTACTTTTGCGCCAAGCCGATGCAACTCTCAGGGCAACAAGGAGGCCATAAAGGTCACGCTTCACTACTGCACCTCATAGATCGCCAAGCTGTTTGGTAACAATTGTAGATGTAACTTGGTGCCCTCAAGTTGCGCGGGGGGCCCGGCAAGAATCGGCGTCAAAGTCTTGGCACCGGCCAGTGACGTGTCGGTGAAATCGAGTGTAACCCTCTCGACGGCGTCTTTATTATGAAAGACGCCGAGCAGGCGCTCGCCGTCAGTTTCACGTGTAAACGCGTAGTAATTGTCAGCCACTGCCACATGCTTCTGCACTCCCACTCGCAGGGCTGCATGTTCCCGGCGCAACTTTAACAGCCCTTGCACATGGGCGTAAATGTCCTGCTCCTCGGAAGTGCGTCCTGCCTGGGTGAAAGCGTTGTGCTGATCGCCGGGGAACCCGCCGGGAAAGTCGTGCCGGTTGTCGGGGTCTTCGCCGCCTGTCATGCCGATCTCGTCGCCGTAATACAACTGAGGGATTCCACGCAGAGTTGCCAGCAGCGAAAACGCCAGCTTCAGCCTCTGCGCCGAGCCGTTGGCGTCAGTCAGGAAGCGCTTCATATCGTGGTTACCGATGAACGTGACCAGCAACTCGGGATGAGGATAAAGCCGGTCCTGCCGGAGCACGTCCACGATTTTTTTCGCTGAGGCTCCGTGAGCTACGGTCTCGCGAATTGCGGAATTCATGGGGAAGTCGAACGGAGTCGTGAGGTGGGTGTCGACACCATCGAACCCGGTCTGACCTCCTGCCCAGTACGAAGTCACGGTGGGGTCGAAGTTGTAGACCTCGCCTACGGTGAAGAAGTGCGGATACCTCGAGAAGAGTCCGTTGTGGTAGTACGCCCAAAAAGTGCGCGGCACGTAAGGGAACGTATCAATACGGAATCCGTCGAGCCCGCCGCTTTCTGCCCACCATAGCGCGTTCTGGAGCAAGTACTCGGCGACTAGAGGATTTTCCTGCGCCAGGTCGGGCAGAGAGTTCGCAAACCATCCCTCTAGGGCGCTCACGTAGTTCGCCTTGACCGCATGCGGATCGGTAACCGGCGCGTAGAAATAATCGGTGTCTAGATGATGCTCCGTCGTCCCATGCAACCAGCCCGGAGCGGGCTGCGATGCCGCCCAGGGATGCTTGGGGCCGACGTGGTTCGGCACCATGTCGAGCAACACCTTCAGGCCAAGCTGATGGGCGGCAGCGACCAACGCCTGGTAGTCCTGCATAGTGCCGAAGTGATCTTCGACAGCGTATTCGTCCACCGCGCCGTAGCCGTGGTAATCCGAAGTTGAGTTGTCATTGTCGTACAGAGGCGTGAGCCACAGCGCGGTCACGCCGAGGTCCTTTAGGTACGGCAAGTGCTCCTGAATCCCCTTCAAATCTCCACCGTGATAGGTTTTGGCTCCGCGACGGTCATAGGTGCCGGCCGCCGCCCCGTTCGGCTGGTTATTACTGGCATCGCCATCGGCGAAGCGGTCAGGCATGATCAGGTAAATAACATCGTCACGCGTGATTCCCTGAAACTTGCCCTGCTGGGACGACCGCTGCGCGAGCGGCAAACGCGCCAGCGTCTCACCAGCGGCGGTCCTTACGCGAATGTTGACGTCTCCTGGGGCGGTCGCAGAATCGAGATTCAGCCAGACAAACGCATGTTTGCCGTCTGGTTGAGTTTGGGTCTTGGTGACTGATACGCCAGGATAATCCACGGAAATGTTTCCGGCAGCGAGGTTCTCGCCGTAAAGCAAAACCATCACGGCAGGATGGAAATTGGTCCACCAGTTTGGAGGTTCAACTTTCGACACTTGCGGAGCGCTACCTGGCGACGCGCTGCACCGGCACACAATCAGCAGCAAAAGAAGGAAAGTGAAAGCTAGGAATCGCCCGCCACGGCCGGATGCGCGAATCGCATGTTTGGGCATGAGGAGTAAGAGGAGAAGAAGGGGAACAGGAATGCATCCCGTTCCCAAACAGGTGTCTAAAATATCACTTTCAGCGCGAACTGTCACGGGCTGCTCTTCACTCGGGTTCGGTCCTGCGCGCGATGTCTTTTGGACTACCAACTAGAACGTCGCGAGTATCTGCATCGCACAAAGTTTGGCTGACGATTCCTGCCCGCACTCTTCCCTGTAGTACTTTTCAATTATTGCGCCTCGCTCGCCAAAAGGAATATAGGTGTGACCCAGTGGAGAAGTCCTTCAGCGCGACGTTGGCTGCGTTGTTGGGATTTGGCTTTGGGGTCTGGGGACATACGGCATAAATCTCTGGAGCTGCTAGATACACAAGGGACCGCAAGGGTTCTTGGCTTGCCTGCGTAATCTTGTTGCCAAGCGCGATTGCGCGAAATAAGCGATGTTGGGGATCTGTTCTTGCAAAGGAAAATCGGACCCTCGGTCCGGTGTCGAAGAGGGGTGGGAAATCGCAATGGGTATACTCGCGTCGCCGCTTTCATATCAACCCAGGAGAATTCCCGCCAGGTGCCTGAAGCGATGCGCAGAATCTTGCTAGGCGTGGTTGTTTCCCTGATTTCGATGAACGCGTGGTCGCGTGACAAGCCGCCGGACCGCGCTGCTGCGGCCAAGCTGAACAATCTCGGCGTTGCCTACATGAACCAGCAGCGCATGGACAAAGCGGTGGAGGAGTTCGACTTGGCGTTGAAGGCCGATCCTGGACTGACATCTGCCGAGTTGAACAGGGGAATCGCCCTGCTGAATCTGCAGAAGCTACCCGAAGCGGAAGCGGCCCTGGAGAAAGCAGCACAGGAGGATCCCTCCAACCCGAGTGTCTGGTACAACCTGGGCCTCCTGCGGCGCAGCGAGGGTAAGTCAGCCGAGGCGATCGGTGCATTTCAGCGGGTCATCAAGATCGATCCCGACGACCCCGACACTCACTACTTCCTGGGAACAATGTACTCGCAACTGCAGCAATACGACCAAGCCATCGCCGAGTTCAAAGCTGCGCTGCGTTTGCAGCCGCTACACGCATCGGCTGAGTTTGGGTTGGCGCGCGCCTTGCAGCGCTCCGGCGACGGAGATGCCGCTCGGCAGCACCTGCTGACCTTCGAGCGCTTCACGAAGACCAATGTCTCAGCGCCGTTGACCCTCAGTTATGGCGAGCAAGGGCGCTACTCGACGGCACAAGGCGTCATCACTCAAGAGCCGGCGGTTGGGCCCATGATTCCGGTAACGTTTGTCGCAAAGTCGATTAGCTCCGTAACATCGTCCCCCGCGGCGAACAAGGCTGGCGGCGGCATCTGCATGCTTGACGTGACTGGCGACGGCCACTTCGATCTGGTGGTCATGGGCAGCGGCGATCGTGCTATCCGTGTCTACCACAGCGCGGAAGACGGCAATTGGAGGGAACTTCCACCCCGCCAGACGGGTCTGCACGCCACCGGCACTGGCGTGTCGTGCGCGGTCGGCGATTTCGATAATGACGGCCGCAACGATCTCGCGGTGGCGCTTCGCGACCGAGTCTTGCTATTTCGGAATCTCGGCGGCGGTAAGTTCGCCGATGTCACAAAGACCTCTGGCATTACGCCGGTCAATCATCCGGCGGGCTTAACGTTCGTTGATTTCGATCATGATGGCGACCTCGATCTGTTCGTCACCGGCGAATCTGGCGGAGCAGCCCCTACCTCCAGCGGCGCTGTCCTGTGGCGCAACAATGGCAACGGGACCTTCACCAACTGGACGGCAGAAACGGGACTGGGTGGCGAGGGCGCAACGACGGGCGTTATACTCTCCGACATCAACAACGATCGCGCAGTCGATCTCGTGGTCACGGGTTCGGGCAGTGCGCCTACACTTTACCTCAACCCCCGCGAGGGTCGTTTCAAAGCTTCTCCGTTGTATAACATCGCTGGACTCCCTCCCACGGTCGGCATCTATGTTTTCGACTTCAACAAAGACGGATGGATGGATGTCGCCGTCACCCACTCTGGGGCGCCGGGCGTCACGCTGTGGCGCAATGTCGAAGGCAAGCAGTTCGAGCGTGTCCCTCTGCCTATCAGTGATGCGACCCGCGGCTGGGGCGTCACCGCCATCGATTTCGATAACGACGGCTGGATTGATCTGGCAGTCATTCTCGAAACTGCACACGGTGCCGAGTTGCGTATGCTGCGCAACTTAGGCGACCAGGGATTTGAGGATGTCAGTACCAAACTCGGCCTCGACAAGATCAAGCTGCAGGATCCGCGCTCTTTGATCGCTGCCGACGTTGATGGTGACAACGATTCGGACCTCGTCGTTTCGCAACTCGGCGGCGATCCGGTTATCTTGCGCAACAACGGTGGCAACCGCAACCACGCGCTGCGCATCGGCTTCAAGGGTCTGGCTGACAACAAGACAGGATTGGGAACAAAGGTCGAGGTGTTTGCGGGCTCGCTCTGGCAGAAGTGGGAGGTCCCGGGCGCCGCTGGATACTTCAGCCAGGGTCCTCCTGAAATTCTCGCTGGCCTGGGTAGCAACGATCACGCCGACATTGTGCGAATGCTGTGGCCAACCGGAGTTTTGCAGGACGAGGTCGAGGTCGCCGCCAACAAACCTGTGACCTTCACCGAAATCGACCGCCGGGGCAGCTCATGTCCCACTTTGTTCGTCTGGAACGGGCAGAAGTACGAATTCATCTCGGATGTGATCGGAGCTGGCGTCGTTGGTCATTGGATTTCGCCGACTGCCAAGAACAATGCCGATCCCGACGAATGGATCAAGATTGAGGGCTCGCGGCTAAAGGCCCGCGATGGCTATTTCAGCGTTCGCTTCGGTGAGCCGATGGAGGAAGTCAACTTCATTGACCAGCTTCGGCTGGTCGCCGTCGATCACCCGGTGGGGACGGATGTCTATCCTGACGAGCGCTTCATCGACAATCCGCCTTTCGCCTCGGGGGCTCCCGTGCTCACGTCGGCACCACATCCGCCCGAGGGGGCCTGGGACGACCACGGGCGCGACGTTTCCGCGCTTCTGAGCGCTCGTGATCACAACTACGTTCGCGACTTCACCAATCTATCCTTTGCAGGCTTTGCGAATATACATTCGCTCACTCTCGATCTGGGCGCATGGACGCCTCAGAACCCGCTGCGGCTCTTCCTGCACGGATTCATCGAGTACTTTAGCGCAACCTCGATGTATGCGGCCTGGCAGGCAGGCCTGCAGCCGGTTTCACCCTACATTGAGGCGCAAATGCCGGACGGTTCTTGGAAGCGCGTAGTCCACGACATGGGGTTTCCCGCCGGCTTGCCACGAACCATCACTGTAGACCTCACCGGCAAGCTGCTGCCTGGGATCCGGCGCATCCGCATTAAGACGAACTTGCAGATCTACTGGGACCAGGTTCTTGTCGACAACGGGCCTCAGCAGCCCGACCGCATTCGAATGGCCGAGCTTCCGCTGGCGTCTGCAACCCTGGGGTTCCGCGGCTATCCGCGGCAGGTGGAGGGCGAGACCCCGGGCGACCTCACCTACTACTACGATCAAGCCAGTACGTCAGGACCGTTTTCGCAATTTCGCGGAAGCTACACCCGATACGGAGACGTCACTTCCCTGCTCCAACATGTGGATGATCGTTTTGTGATCTTCGGTACGGGCGAGGACATCGACGCAGAATTCAGTGCCGCCTCACTGCCGCCGCCAGCGACCGGATGGACGCGTGACTATTTCTTCTACGCAAACGGATTCGTCAAGGACATGGATTTCTACGAAGCAACTCCGTTCACGGTCGCCGACATGCCGTTTCATGACATGGCCGCTTATCCCTTCCCGGCGGCACAGCACTATCCGACCGACCTCTCGGCAAACGCCTATCGTCTCGATTGGAATGACCGATATCAAAGTGGATCGAGCAAGTCCCAGCGATATAGCTTCCAGTACGGGCCACGCACCGTCGATCCCGAGCCGCTTACCCCGCAATCGGCACAGCAACCCAGCACAGAAGGCAGCCAGATGCAGGGACAGGAGGAGCAACGATGAGAAGATTCGGCCAGCTCTCGATCGCAGCGCTGACCATTTCAGCGGTCTACCTCTATGCATGGCCAGCGCCAAACCTGTTCTATGCCGCCGCTGTACTTTTTCACGTTGGGCTCGGCATGGTGCTGTGCGTGGTGGGTTTATTCGTGCTGCGTGATGCACTCCGTGGACCTGCAATCCTCGAGGTTGGGGCTTTGGTTTTGGCTGCGGGATCGGTACTGGGCCTGGTGCTCATCTACACGGGCACGTCGCGCTCTCATTGGAATCTGGTGTACGCACACATCGCGGTTTGCGGAATTGCTGTACTCTTGCTTGCCGCGTGGCTTCTCAGCCGGGCCCGTACCCCGGCGCGCAGCTTGTGGGGAACAGCCGCAGCCGCGCTGGCGGTCGCTGTGATCCTCTCGATGGGCGCGTTCTATGCCCGGGCATCGTGGAGCAAGCGCTTCGCCATTAAGAATCCTCCCACGGCGCCATTCTCCATGAACGACGAAGGCGACGGGGCGCAGGGTCCTTTCTTTCCCAGTTCCGCGCAGGTTTCTGGACACCGCAAGATTCCTTCAAAATACTTTATGGAGTCCGATGCCTGCGAACGCTGCCATCAGGACATTTACAAGCAATGGCAGAGTTCCGCGCATCATTTTTCTTCGTTTAACAACCAGTGGTACCGCAAGAGCATTGAATATATGCAGGAGGTTGACGGGACGCACCCTTCGAAGTGGTGCGCCGGCTGCCATGATCCAGCTCTGCTCTACAGCGGCATGATGGACACGCCCATCAAGCAGATCCTCGATCGGCCCGAGACCCAGGCGGGCCTCGGTTGCATGATGTGCCACTCGATTACCCACGTGAAGAGCACGATGGGCCAGGGCGACTTCGTGCTCGACTATCCCGAGTTGCATGAGCTGGCCGCCAGCAAGAACCCCGTCGTTCGCTGGCTGCACGATTTCAGCGTCAAACTCAACCCTGAGCCGCATCGCCGCGTGTTCCTCAAACCATTCATGCGAGATCAGACACCGGAGTTTTGCTCCTCCTGCCACAAAGTGCATCTTGACGTCCCAGTGAACAACTATCGCTGGTTCCGCGGATTCAACGAGTACGACAACTGGCAGGCGAGCGGAGTGTCGGGCTTTGGCGCGCGTTCGTTCTACTACCCGCCGAAGCCGCAGGGCTGCCAGGACTGTCACATGCCTCTTACAAAGTCATCTGACCTAGGCAACGTCGCTGGCAAGGTGCACTCGCATTCCTTCCCCGGTGCCAACACGGCGGTCCCTTTCGCCAATCAAGACCAGCACCAGATGGACATCGAGCAGAACTTCCTGAAGAGCGGCGTGGTCTCGATTGACATTTTTGCATTGTCAACGGCGGCAGCAAAGGAGAGCACAGCAGCGGCGCCGCACCCAGAGCTACAGACAACTTTCGCCGTCGGCGAGGAAGCTGAGATGCCAACCACAGGCGAAGCTACCGGGGCGGCAGTTCCGATAACCGCCCCTCTGGACAAGACCAGTCCGGCCGTTCGCCGCGGGGACAGCGTTCGGGTTGATGTTGTAGTTCGTACCCGCAAGGTCGGCCATTTTTTCCCCGGCGGCACGGTCGATGCCTTCGATACCTGGGTCGAGTTGAAGGCGCTTGACGATAAGGGCCAGACGATTTTCTGGAGCGGGGGTGTCGGTGACGATGGCAAAGGGCCGGTGGATCCCGGCGCGCATTTCTATCGTTCGCTACAGGTGGACGAGCACGGCAACCCAATCAACAAGCGGAATGCATGGGCCACGCGCGCCGTAGTGTACGTTCGCCTCGTCCCTCCAGGCGCCGCCGACACCGTTCATTACCGCCTTAAGGTACCGCCGAACGCGGGAAACAAAATCACGATTACGGCGCGCATGTGCTATCGCAAGTTCTCCTGGTGGAACACCCACTTCAGTTACGCTGGCCAATCCAAGCAGGATACCGGCGGTCCCCAAACCTCCCGCTCGTATGATGACCGCCAGTTTACCTTTGATGGGGATACGTCTGGCGTATCGGGCAAATTGAAATACGTACCAGATCTGCCGATTGTCACTCTGGCCGAAGATTCCGTCGAACTCCATGTGCTCCCGAAAGGCGCGCCGGATCAAGCCCCTAGAGTCGCCACCGAGCAAGCCGATTGGCAACGGTGGAACGATTATGGCATCGGCTTGTTCCTGCAGGGAGATCTGAAGGCTGCAGCCGCGGCGTTCCAGCATGTCACCGAGGCCGATCCCTCGAATCCCGATGGGTGGGTGAACCTGGGACGCGTGGCCGTGCAGGAAGGTGACATGGAGCGTGCCCGGGTAGTGTTGAAGCGGGCGCTGTCGCTCAGTCCGAACTTGGCGCGGGCCCACTTCTTCTACGCGCGCGTACTGCGCACCGACGGCGATTACGACGGCGCTCTGCAGCACTTACAAAAGGTGACGGCGCAATATCCGAAGGACCGCGTGGTGCGCAACGAGATGGGGCGCATTCTCTTTCTGCAACACAAGTACAACGACGCCTTAGCGCAGTTGCAAGAAGCGCTAGCGCTTGATCCAGAAGACCTGCAGGCGAACTACAACATGATGCTCTGCTACAAGGGCCTGAGCAATCTGCAGCAGGCGGACGAATATCAGAAGCGGTATCTGCGCTTCAAAGCGGATGAATCCG